>Ga0209723_1001698_pt1 | contig 32930 bp, 25 predicted proteins | sample BiotimSIPDNA_2_FD_185750 | JGI IMG/M metagenome (GOLD analysis project Ga0209723, IMG submission 185750) | Anaerobic biogas reactor microbial communites from Washington, USA - Biogas_R2 time_0 SIP DNA (SPAdes) (version 2) | ecosystem: Engineered > Bioreactor > Anaerobic > Unclassified | place... | reverse complement strand
GCCGCTGTCGGCGTTCGACGCGGTGGGGTTCACGCTGCAGTACGAGATGAGCTACACCAACGTGCTGGCCATGCTGGACGCGGGCGGCATCGCGGTGGAAAGCAGGGACAGGGGACGGGACGCGCCTGTCGTCATCGCCGGGGGCCCCTGCGCCTTCAACCCCGAGCCGCTGGCGGACTTCGTGGACGCCTTCCTGATGGGGGACGGAGAGACCGCCACCCTGGAGATGCTGCGCGTCATCGGCGACGGCCGGCGCCGCGGGCTCGGCAGGGAGGACATCCTGCTGGCGCTGGCGCAGATTGAAGGGGTGTACGTCCCGCGCTTTTATACGCCGGAATACCACGGGGACGGGCGGCTGGCTGCCTTTTCCCCCGTTCGGGCCGGCGTCCCCGCCCGCGTCCGCAAGCGCATCGAGCCCGACCTGGACCTGGCGGCCTACCCGGAAACCATTCCCCTGCCCTTCACCGAGGCGGTGCATGACCGCATCGTGCTGGAAATCATGCGCGGCTGCACGCGCGGCTGCCGCTTCTGCCAGGCGGGCATGCTGTACAGGCCGGTCAGGGAGCGAAGCCCCGAAAAGCTGTTCGCGCTGGCGGAGAAGCTGGTCGCCTCCACCGGATACGAGGAGATGAGCCTGTCGAGCCTGTCGACGGGCGACTATTCCCGGCTGCCGGCGCTCATCCGGGGGCTGGATGAACGGTTTTCCAGCCGGCGCGTCGCCCTGTCCCTCCCCAGCCTCCGGGTGGACGGGGAGCTGAAGCAGACGCTGGAGATGAGTTCCCAGGTCAAGAAATCCGGCCTGACGCTGGCGCCGGAGGCGGGCACCCAGCGGCTGCGCGACGTCATCAACAAGGGCGTGACGGAGGAGGACGTGCTCCGCTCGGTGACGGAGGCCTTCGAGTCCGGGTGGAGCGGCGTGAAGCTGTACTTCATGATCGGCCTGCCCACGGAGACGGACGAGGACCTGCTGGGCATCGCGGAGCTGGCGAAAAAGGTGGTCGGCCGCTACTACGCCCTGCCCCGGGAGAAGCGGCCCCGTGGGCTGAAGGTGGTCGTCAGCGCCTCCACCTTCGTGCCCAAGCCCTTCACCCCCTTCCAGTGGGCGCCCCAGGACGGCCTGCCCGAGATCAAGCGCAAGCAGGCCCTGCTGCGCCAGGCGCTCAACATCCGCGGCGTCGAATTCAACTGGCACGAGCCGGAATTGAGCGTGCTGGAAGCCTGCTTCGCCCGCGGGGACCGGCGCCTGGGCCGGGCGCTGCTGGCCGCCTGGCGCTCCGGCTGCGTGCTGGACGGGTGGAGCGAGCAGTTTGACAACCGGAAGTGGCTGGACGCCTTCGAAGCCGCCGGCCTGACGCCGGCATTCTACGCCCAGCGGGAGCGCCCGGAGGACGAGCAGCTGCCCTGGGACTTCGCCGACATCGGCGTGACCCGGGCCTACCTGAGGCTGGAGTTTCGCCGCGCCCTGGAAGGCCAGACCACGCCGGACTGCCGGGACGGCTGCGAGGGGTGCGGGCTCCGGCGGTTTGAGGGGATTTGCCCGGAATGAAAATGCTGACTGTGTTCGAAAAAACCGGGGCGGCGCGCTTCATCGGCCACCTGGACCTGCAGCGCGCCATGCAGCGGGCGCTGCGCAGGAGCGGGCTGCCCGTCCGCTACTCCCAGGGCTTCAACCCCCACCTGCTGCTCAGCTTCGCCTCCCCGCTGTCCGTGGGTACGGAGGGGCTGCGGGAAATCATGGAGGTCCCGCTGTCGGATGACGTCGCCGAAGCAAGCTTCCTGGCCCGACTGAACGTGGCGCTGCCGCAGGGGCTGAAGGCCTCCCTGGCCCGCGCCCTGCCCGACGACGCGCCCGCGGCCATGGCGCGGCTGCATGCGGCGCGCTATGCCATCCGCCCCATGGCAAGCGCCGACACCCTGTTGGCCGCGGCGCCCGCCTTCCTGGCGCAGGAGACCATTCCCTTCCTGCGAAAGACCAAGTCCGGCGAGCGGATGGACGACCTGAGGCCCCTCATCCTGGCCCTGCAGGCGGAGGACGGCGCGCTGCGCGCCACGCTGTCCTGCCACGAGCGCGGCACCGCCAAGCCGGAGCAGCTGGTTGCGGCATTGGCCGCCTTTTCGGGGTTGCCGGCGCCCCGCTGCCGGGTGACCCGCGAAGGGCTGCTGGACAGGGATATGCGGCCGCTGGAGGGCCTGTGAACGAGCTGCTGCTGCAGACCCGGGGTGAAATGCCCCGCGCCGCGCTGGTTAAAAACCGGCGGCTTTATGAAATCCTCGATCTGGACGAGGACGCCGCCCGGGGAGCGGAAGCCGTGCACCTGGGGCGCGCGGGGCGGGTGATGAAGAGCCTGGGCGCGCTGTTTGTCACGCTGTCCGGCGGGCAGGAGGGTTTCCTGCCCTTTTCGGACCTGCCGAAGGGCTTTATGCCCAAGGGCGGGGACGCGCTGGTGGTGCAGATCCGAAGGCCGGCGGCGGGCGGGAAGGCCGCCCGGCTGTCCATGGAGCTGACGCTGTCCGGGCGACACGCCGTGCTGCTCTGCCCCGGCCATTCCGCCTGCGCGTCCCGCCGCGCGGAGAACCCCCGCGAACTGCGCGCGCTGGCGGAACGGCTGCGCCCGGAAGATTACGGCCTGGTGCTGCGGGCGAACGCCGAAGGCGCTGCGGAAGCGGACATCCGGAATGAAATCGACGCGCTGAAATCCCGGATGGAAGCGCTGCAGGCGCGGGCGAAAACGACGCCCGCCCCCGCCCTGCTGGAAGGCGCCCCGGGGCCAATCGCCCGGCTGCTGCGGGATTTGCGGGAAGCGCCCGAGCGCGCGGTGAGCGACGACGAGGCCGCGGCCGCAGGGTACGGCCTGCCCGTCGTCCCCTCCCCCGACCCCTTCGGCCTGTACGGCGTGGAAACCCAGCTGAAAAAGGCGCTCAGCCGCCGGGTATACTTGCCCTCGGGCGGCACGCTGCTGCTGGACCCCTGCGAGGCCGGGCTGGTCATCGACGTGAACACCGCAGGGGACACGGCCCGCGGCGGCGACCCGATGCTGCGGGCCAATCTGGAGGCGGCGGAGGAAATCGCGCGGCTGCTTCGCCTGCGGCGCGCGGGCGGCATCGTGCTGATTGACTTCATCGACATGAAGGAGGAGCGGCACCGGGACGCGGTGCTGGCGCGGCTGAAGGACGCCCTGCGGGACGACCGGACGGCGACGGAGGTGCTGGGCTTCACCCGCCTGGGGCTGGTGGAGATGACGAGGCGGCGAACGGAAGCCGCCCTGCCCGCCCGGAAAATGGCGGCGGGCGGGACAGGCGGCGAAGAACCGGAAGGCGGGGAAGCGGATGCGTGAGGCGGTCAGGCCGGTGAGCCGGGAGGAGATGGCGCGGCAGGCGGAATTTTCCGAGCGCGTCCGCGCGCGCGCGGACCGGCCGAAGACCTATCACCTCATCACCTACGGCTGCCAGATGAACGCCCACGACTCCGAGAAGCTGGCCGGGATGCTGGAGGGGATGGGAATGGCGCCGGAGGAAAGCCGGAAGGACGCCGACCTCATCCTGTTCAACACCTGCTGCATCCGCGACAACGCGGAGCGGCGGGCGATGGGCAACATCGTGTTCACCAAGGAAATCAAGAAGCAAAAACCCGGGCTGCTGGTGGGCGTCTGCGGCTGCATGCCCCAGCAGGAGGGCTTCCAGGAGCGCCTGAAGCTGCGATACCCCCACGTGGACTTCAGCTTCGGCCCGGGGGAGGCCTACCGGCTGCCCGAGCGTGTGCTGATGGCGCTGGAGGGGCGGCGGGAGGAAGCCTTCCGCGCGGGCGAAGACAGCACCCTGTACGAGGGCCTGCCCGTCCTGCGCAGCAGCCCCTTCTTCGCCTACCTGACAGTGATGTACGGCTGCGACAACTTCTGCTCCTACTGCGTGGTGCCCATGGTGAGGGGACGGGAGCGCTCGCGGGGGATGGCGGACATCCTGCGGGAAGCCGGGGCGCTGGCCCGGGACGGCGTACAGGAAATCATGCTGTTGGGCCAGAACGTCAACTCCTACCGGGACGAAGCGAGCGGCGCCGGTTTCGCCCGGCTGCTGCGCGAGTTGGAAAAGACCGGGATTCCCCGGCTGCGGTTCATGACCAGCAACCCCAAGGACCTGTCCTCTGAACTGATTGAGGAAATGGCGCGCAACCGCGCCGTGTGCCCCCACCTGCATCTGCCCGCCCAGTCCGGCAGCGACCGGGTGCTTCAGGCGATGGACCGCCGCTACACGCGGGAAACCTACCTGGAGCGCGTCCGGGCGCTGCGGGCGGCCATGCCGCACATCGGGCTGACGACTGACCTCATCGTCGCCTTCCCCGGGGAAACGGAGGAGGACTTCGGGCAAACCCTGCGCCTGGCGGAGGAGGTGCGCTTCGACAGCGCCTTCACCTTCATTTTCAGCCCCCGCAGCGGCACCAAGGCCGCCAAATTGCCCGGGCGGGTCCCGGAGGAGGAGGCGCGGGCGCGCATCCTGCGACTCAACGCCCTGCAGGAGGGCGTCACCCGGGAGGTGTTCTCCTCCCTCAACGGAACCCGCCACACGGCGCTGGCGGAGGGGGCGTCCCGCCGGGACGGCGGGGAACTCAGCGGCAAGATCGGCCGGGGCATCTCCTGCTCCTTCCAGGGCCCCCGGGAACTCGCCGGCACCCTCGTGCCCGTCCTCATCACGGGGCAGGGCAGCAACACCCTGAAAGCCAAACGGATTGAAGAATAGAAAGGAAAACCCATGAGCCAAGACATCCTGGACAAGGCCCGCGAGCTGGCCGAACTGATTTCCGCGTCCGAGGAATACCAAACGATGCGCGACCTGGAGGCCGAGGCCTCCGCCGACCCCGAGGTCTCCGACCTGTACGCGAGCTATGCCGACCTGCGCGACCAGATGCGCGCCCAGGCGATGGAGGAGCCCGACGGGGCGGACTTCGAAGAGCTGCGCGGCGAAATCGCGGCCATAGAGGAAGCCCTGGAGGGGCATGAGAAGATGCGCCAGGTCTCCCAGGCGCGCGCCGCCTTCAACCTGCTGATGGAGGGCGTCAACCGCCAGCTGCAGGCCGTCCTGACGGGCGACGAGCCGGAGGACTGGGAGGACGAGGGCTGCGGCAGCGGCGGGTGCGCCGGCTGCCAGGGCTGCGGCCCGCGCTGAGCGCAGGCGGCCGTCTGCCGGGGCAAGAGCCCCGGCAGACGCTTTTTGATGGGCGCGGTATGCTATAATATGGCTTGAAACGGAGCGGAACGATGGCTGACCTGACCCCGATGATGCGGCAGTACCTGGAATTGAAAGAGGAGAACCCCGACACCCTCCTCTTTTTCCGCATGGGCGACTTTTACGAGATGTTCTTCGAGGACGCCCAGACCGCGAGCCGGGAGCTGGAACTGACGCTGACGGGGCGGGACTGCGGGATGGAGGAGCGCGCGCCGATGTGCGGCGTGCCCTGGCACGCGGTGGACGGCTACGTCTCCCGCCTCATCAGCCGGGGCTACAAGGTGGCCATCGCCGAGCAGACGGAGGACCCGGCGAAAACCAAGACCCTGGTGAAGCGCGCGGTGGTGCGCATCGTGACCCCGGGCACCCTCTCGGACCCCGGCAGCCTGTCGGAGCGGGAGAACCGCTTCATCGCCGCCGCCTATCTGACCGGCCGCCGGGCGGGCGTCGCCGTATGCGACCTGACCACCGGCGAGTTCTTCGCCCGGGCGTTCCCGGAGGGGCCGGAGAGCGCCCTCGCCTGGCTGTCCGCCCACGCCCCCAGCGAGACGCTGACCAACGACCCGGAGCGGCTCGCCCAGGGCTTTGCGGGCTACGTCAGCCCGGTGCGTCCGGAAGCCTTCCGCCCGGCGCGCGCCCGGGACGCGCTCCTGAAACACTTCGGCGCGTCCTCCACGGAGGCGCTGGGAATCGAAAGGGGGGAGGAGCTGCTCCTTTCCCCCGCCGGCGCGCTGCTGGGCTACCTGAGCGACACCCAGAAGGTCGCCCTGCGCCACATCACGCGGCTGGACATCCGCCATCCGGAGGACGCGATGCCGCTGCCGGAGGCCACGCAAAGAAGCCTGGAGCTGGTGGAGAGCCTGCGGGGCAAAAGCGGGAAGGGCACCCTGCTCTCCGTCATGGACCGGACCGTGACCGCGATGGGCGCCCGGCTGATGCGCTCCTGGGTGCAGCGGCCGCTGCTGGACCGGGCGCAGATCGAGGGGCGCCTGGATTGCGTGCAGGCCTTTTTCGACAGCCCCCTGCTGCTGGAGGAGGCCGGCGCGCTCCTGAAGGACGTGTACGACCTGGAGCGGCTGCTGTCGCGGCTTAGCTACCGCACGCTGGGGCCAAGGGACTGCCTGGCGCTGCTGCGCGCCCTGCGCAAGGCGCACCAAGCAAAGGCGCTTCTGGAGGGGCTGCCCCAGGCGGGCTTCGCCGCCCTGAAGGAGGCGTTCCGGCCGCAGGAGGAAGCGGAGAGCCTGCTGGAAAAGGCCATTTCGCCGGACGCCCCGGCCCTGCTGTCCGACGGCGGCGCCATCCGGGAGGGCTACGACGCGCGGCTGGACGAGGCGCGCCTGGCAGCCCGGGACGGCCGCAAGTGGCTCAGCGACCTGGAGCAGCGGGAGCGGGAGGCGACGGGCATCAAAAACCTTAAGGTGCTCTACAACCGCGTCTTCGGTTACTTCATCGAGGTCACCAAGTCCAACTTCGCCCTGGTGCCGCCGCGCTACGTGCGCCGGCAGACCCTGGCCAACGCCGAGCGCTTCGTGACGGAGGAACTGGCGGAGCTGGAGCGCCGGGCGCTGGGCGCGCAGGAGGAGACGGCGAGGCTGGAGTGCGAGCTGTACGCGGAAGTGCTCGACCGGCTGACCCTGTCCGTGCGCGGGCTGCAGGAACTGGCGCTGGGGTTCAAGACCCTGGACGCCCTGCAGGGCCTTGCGCGCTGCGCGAAGGAAAACCGCTACGCCCGCCCCCGGCTCAACGGCGAGGGACGCCTCCACATCCTGGAGGGCCGCCACCCGGTGGTCGAGCGGGCGATGCCCGAGGGCGCCTTCGTGCCCAACGACACCCTGATGAGCCGGGAGGAGCGGCTGCTCATCGTAACGGGCCCCAACATGGCCGGGAAGTCCACCTACATGCGCCAGACCGCCCTCATCGCGCTGATGGCGCACATGGGCTCCTTCGTGCCGGCGGACAGCGCGGACATCCCCCTGATGGACAACCTCTTCACCCGCATCGGCGCCCAGGACGACCTGGCTTCCGGCCAGTCCACCTTCATGGTGGAGATGACGGAACTGAGCCACATCCTGCGCTCCGCCACGCCCCGGTCCCTGGTTATCCTCGACGAGATCGGCCGCGGGACGGGCACCCTGGACGGCCTGTCCATCGCCTGGGCGGCGGTGGAATACCTGGCCAGCGAGGAGCGCTCCGGCGCGCTGACCCTGTTCGCCACCCATTACCACGAGCTGAGCGAAATGGAGGGCGCGCTGCCGGGGGTGGTCAACCTGAGCGTGCTGACCCGCGAAATGGGCGACGAAGTGCTCTTTTTGCACAAAATCAAGCGCGGCGGGGCGGACAAGTCCTTCGGCGTCTACGTCGCGCGCATGGCGGGGGTGCCAAAGCCCGTCGTCTCCAGGGCGCGGGAAATCCTGGCGCGGCTGGAAGCCGGCAACATCACCCAGGACGCCATCGGGAAAAACATCCTGGAAAAACGCGCCGGCAAAAAGAACGAGCAGCTGGCGCTGCACGAGTACGCGCGGGCGGAGCTGGTGCAGGAGCTCGCCGGGCTGGACGTCCTGCAGATGAGCCCGATGGACGCGCTGAACCGATTGCTGCTGCTGAAGGAAAAGGCGCGGCGGATTTAGGAGGAAGGATGCCTGGAACCATCCGGGTGCTGCCCCAGGAAGTGGTCGCGCTCATCGCCGCGGGCGAGGTGGTGCAGCGGCCGGACGCCTGCGTGAAGGAGCTGGTGGAAAACAGCCTGGACGCGGGCGCCACCGTGGTCACCGTCGCGCTGGAGGGCGGCGGGCTGGACAGCATCCGCGTGACGGACAACGGCGCGGGCATCCAGCCGGAGGACCTGCGCCTGGCCTTTGAGCCGCACGCGACGAGCAAATTGGGGCGGGCGGAGGAGCTTCGCGGGGTGCGGACCCTGGGCTTCCGCGGGGAGGCACTGGCCTCCATCGCCCGGGTCAGCCGTGTCACCCTGACCAGCCGCCCCCGCGGCAGCGCCTTTGGCATGAAAGCCGTCAACGAGGGCGGGCAGATGGTTTCCATCGACCAGGCTTCCGGCGCCGAGGGCACCCAGGTGACTGTGCGCGACCTGTTCTACAACGCGCCGGTGCGGCGCGACTTCATGAAGAAGCCGCAGCGGGAAACCGCGCAGTGCGCCGAGCTGGTGGCGCAGCTCATCCTCTCGCGCCCCGACGTGGCTTTCCGGCTGACAGCGGACGGGAAGCAGCTGTACGCCAGCCCCGGGGACGGCAGCCTGGAGGGCGCCCTGCTCTCGGTCTACGGCGTGGAAACCGTCAAGGCGCTGAAAAAAGTGGACGGCGGCGGCCAGGGGCTGCTGGTCACGGGCTATGTGGGCGTTGGCGAGCAGTCGCGCGCCAGCCGTGCCCACCAGCACTTTTTCTTGAACGGCCGCGCGGTGCGCGGGCCGGCCCTGTCCCGCGCGGTGGAGGAGGCCTGCCGGCACCGGGTGATGATCGGGCGCTATCCCCTGTGCGCGCTGTCCCTTACCCTGCCGTTCGAGGCGGTGGACGTCAACGTGCACCCCAACAAATGGGAGGTGCGCTTCGCGAGGGAGCCGGAAATCATGCAGGCCCTGGGCCTGGCCGTGGGCGAGGCGCTGGAGGGGGCGCCGCTGGACAGCCCGCCGCCGCTTTTCCCGCCGGAGCCCGCGCCTGGATTCATCCCCGCCGTCGTCACGCGGGCGGAGCCCCCGCCGCCCCTGCCCAAAGAACCGCCGGCACCCCGCGCGCTGAAGGCCCGGGACGCCGCGCTGGAGGCGGCCCCTCCCCCGCCCCCGCCCCCGCCCGTAAAAGCGCCGGAGCCCGAGCAGCTGCATGCGCCCCAGGTGCCCCGCGCCGGGGAAAAGGCGGAGGTCATCGGGAACGCCTTCAACACCTACATCATCGCCCAGCAGGGCGACCGGCTGCTGCTGGTGGACCAGCACGCGCTGCACGAGCGGCTGCTGTTCGACCGGATGATGGCCAGGGGCCAGGAGGACCTGCCCTCCCAGATGCTGCTCGCGCCGGAGCTGCTGGAATTGGACTATCCCAGCCACCAGGCCTTCCTGGCCAACCGGGAGGACCTGGCGAAGGCCGGGTTCGAGGCGGAGGAGTTCGGCCCCCGCGCGGTGCGGCTGCTGAGCCTGCCGATGGAGCTGGGCCAGACGGCGGCGCGGCGCAGCTTCCAGGACGCGCTGGACGAGTTGCGCGCCCAGGGCGGCATGAGCGGCCACAGCCGGCGCGAGCGCATCGTCTTGGCCGCCTGCAAGCACGCGGTCAAGGGCGGGGAAGCCCTGCCGGAAGGCACGCTGCAGGGGCTGGTCGACCAAATGCTGCGGGAAGGCGTCACCCCCTCCTGCCCGCACGGGCGGCCCATCATCGTGCAGGTCACCCGGGCGGAGCTGGAGCGCCGCTTCCGCCGCATCCAGGGATGACAAAGCCGGGCGTCCTGGCCGTCACGGGGCCGACCGCCTCGGGGAAATCCGCGCTGGCGCTGGAAATCGCGCTGAAGCACGGCGGCGAAATCGTCTGCATGGACGCCCTGCAGGTCTACCGCGGCATGGATGTGGGCACGGCCAAGCCGACAAAGGGGGAGCAGGCCCTCGTCCCCCATCACCTGCTCGATGTGCGAGGCCCGGAAGAGCCTTTTTCCGCGGCGGAATACGCCCGGCTGGCGGAGGAGGCCATCGGGGGCATCCTGTCCCGCGGCTTGCCGCCGGTCCTGTGCGGGGGCACGGGGCTGTACCTGCGGGCGCTGCGCGGGGGGCTGGACTTCGGCGGCACGCCCTCCGACCCCGCCGTCCGCGCGAAATACCAGGCCGTCGCCGAACGGGAAGGCCGGGAAGCGCTCCACGCCCTGCTGAAAGAACGGGACCCGGAAACCGCGCGGGAACTGCACCCCAACGACCTGCGCCGCGTCGTGCGCGCGCTGGAAGTGCTGGAATTGACCGGGCGGCCCTTCCAGCCCCGGCAGGCGCCCCGGGCGGACGGCGGGAAGCGGCCGATGGCGGTCGTGGCCCTCGACTGGCCGCGGGACGCGCTGTACCGGCGGATTGACGAGCGGGTGAAGCGCATGCTTGACGACGGGCTGGCGGAGGAAGTGCGTGGCCTGCTGGATTGCGGCGTGAGCCCGCAGGCGCAGGCCATGCAGGGCATCGGGTACAAGGAGCTCGTCCCCTACGTTCAGGGGCATACAAGCCTGGAGGACGCGGAGGAACTGATGGCCCGGCGCACCCGCAACTATGCCAAGCGGCAGCTCACCTGGCTGCGCGCGGAGCCGGGCGTCCGCTGGCTGCCCGGGGACGCGGGCATGGCGCGGCTGGAGAGCGAAATCAAGCATATCATGGAGGGAACATGAGCCGGGACCTGGAAGCCCTGTTCGAGCGGGCGGAGCGCGACTGCGGCCCCGCCTTTTTACAGTTTGAGCGCACGGAGCGGGACGTCACCGCCCGGGTGCTGGACGCCTTCGAGCGCCACCGCGTGGCCGCCCGGCACTTCGCGCCCTCCAACGGCTACGGGTACGGGGACCTGGGGCGGGACACGCTGGAAGCCGTGTGCGCGGACGTGTTCCAGGCCGAGGAGGCCATCCTGCGCCCCTCCCTAGCCAGCGGCACGCACACCCTGGCGGTCTGCCTGCAGGGGCTGCTGCTGCCCGGGGACGAGCTGCTGCTGGCCACCGGCAGCCCCTACGATACCCTGCGCGGCGTCATCGGGTTTTCCGGTGAGCCGGGAAGCCTTGCGGAAATGGGCGTCAAGGCCCGGACGGTGGAGCTGACCCCGGAGGGCGCGGTCGACCTGCCGAAGGTGCAGGACGCCATCGGCGAAAGGACGCGTGTCGTCTTCCTGCAGCGCAGCCGCGGCTACGCCCTCAGGCCGTCCCTCTCCCCCGGGGCGCTGGGTGCGGCCATCCGGGGCATCAAGGAACGCAGCCCCCAGGCCTACGTGGTCGTCGACAACTGCTACGGCGCCTTCGTGACAAAGGACGAGCCCACCTTCCACGGCGCGGACGCGGCCTGCGGCAGCCTGATCAAGAACCTGGGCGGCGGCCTGATGCCGACCGGGGGCTATATCGCCGGCACCCGCAGGGCGATTTCCCGCATCGGGAACCGGCTGACCGCGCCGGGGGTGGGCCGGGAGGTAGGCAGCTACGAGGGCGGTTACCGCCTGTTTTTCCAGGGGCTGTTCATGGCGCCGCACACCGTCTGCCAGGCCAAGAAAACCGCCGCGCTGGCCGCGCGGGTGGCGGAGCTGCTGGGCTTTACGGCGCTGCCCGGCGCGCTGGAGGAGCGCAGCGACATCATCCAGGCGCTGCTGCTGGGAACGCCGGAGAAGGTTGCCGCCTACTGCCTGGGGCTGCAGAGCGGCTCCCCGGTGGACGCCTTTTTGACCCCGGAGCCCTGGGACATGCCCGGGTACGCCGACCCGGTCATCATGGCGGCGGGCGCCTTCGTGCAGGGCGCCTCCATCGAATTGAGCTGCGACGCGCCGATGCGGCCGCCCTACGCGGTCTACCAGCAGGGCGCCCTGACCTATGAGTCGGGGAGGCGCGCCCTGAAACGCGCCTTCGGCCGGCTGACGGAGGTTTGCGATGCGTGAGTGGACGCGGCAGCAGCTTTCGGCCATCCAGGCGCGCAACCCCAGCGTGCTCGTCAGCGCCGCGGCGGGCAGCGGCAAGACGGCGGTATTGATCGAGCGGGTGATGTCCCTGCTGCAGGAAGGAATCCCGCTGGACCGCATGCTGGTGATGACCTTCACCCACGCCGCCGCCAACGAAATGAAGGAGCGGCTGACGGAGCAGCTGGCCGCCGCGGCGGCGGAAAACCCGGGGCTCAAGCGGCAGTACGCCCTGCTGCAGCGCGCGGACATCGGGACGCTGCACAGCTTCTGCCAGAAGCTCATCCGCCGGCATTTCCAGGCGGCGGGCACGGACCCCCTGTCCAAACTGGCGGACGAGGCGCTGGCGGACGAGTTGCTGCGGGAGGCGATGGACGCCGCGCTGGATGATTTTTACGCGGCGCCGGACGAAGACGCGCAGGCGCTGGCCGACCGCTTCCCCGAATCGGACATCCTGGCCATGATCCGGGCGCTGCACGCCTTCCTGATGGCGCAGGCGGCGCCCTGGGAATGGCTGGAGCGCCACGCCGGCAAGACGGAGGAAGGCGACCTGTACGTGCACCCGCTGTACGCCTTCGCGGTGCGGGAGGCCGACCTGCTGCTCTCCGGCGCGGAGGACCTGACCCGGGCCGCCCTCGGGCTGTGCGCCCGGCCGGACGGCCCCGGGCACTACGCATCGGCGCTGGAGGACGACCTGCACCTGGCGACCACCCTGCGGGCCGCCCTGAAGGAAACCGGCAGGCTGCACTGGCCAAACCTGGCTTTCTCGCGGCTGCCGTCCAGGAAAACGGCGGAGGGGGAGGACCCGGCGCTGGCGCTCCAGGCCCGCGAATGGCGGAAGAAGACCAAAAAACGGATCGAGCAGGCGATTAAGCTGCTGCCGTGCAGCGACGCGCAGGCCGAAGCGTGGATGGAGGACATCCGGGCGACATGGCCGCAGCTGCGCGCGCTGGCCAAACTGACCCGGGACGCGCACGGTCGTTACCAGGAGGCCAAGACGTCCAGGAGCCTGTGGGATTTCAACGACCTGGAGCACTTCGCGCTCAAAGCCCTCTCCGACCCGGATACCGCAAGGGAGGTCTCCGGCGCGTACGACGCCCTGTTCGTGGACGAGTACCAGGACGTCTCCCACATCCAGGAAGCCATCATCACCCGGCTGGGCAGCGGGCGCAACACGCTGTTCATGGTCGGCGACGTCAAGCAGAGCATCTACCGTTTCCGTCTGGCCGACCCGACGCTGTTCATCGGCAAGTTCAAGCGCTTCTCGCAAACGGCGGACGCCCAGGAGCGGCTCATCACGCTGAAGGAGAATTTCCGCTCCCGCCCCAATATCCTGAGTGCCGTCAACCTGGTGTTCGAGCACGCGATGCGGGAAGGGGCGACCGAAATCGAGTACGACGACCAGGCGCGCCTGACGACGCTCAGCCCGCCGGACGACGGCGACCCGGCGGTTGAGCTGTGGCTGATCGAGAAGGGCGAGGAAGAGGAAGAAGAAGAGGAATTCCCGGACGCGCCGGAGGCGGAGGACGCCGATGGCGCCGGGGATGGGGAAGCGACGGAACCCGCGCCCGGCGAAAAAGGGCAGGGCGAGATGGAGAGGGCCTTCGTCTATGAGGCGCGCCTGATTGCCCGGAGAATCCGCGAGCTGCTGGGCACCTACGTGGGCGAAGGCGAAAAGCGCAGGCCGCTGCAGCTGCGGGACTTCGCCGTGCTGCTGCGCGCCGCCGCGGGCCGCGCCTCGGTAATGGCGCAAATCCTCAGCGACGCAGGGTTCCCCGCCTATTCGGACGCGGACGGGGAGTTTTTCACCCAACAAGAAGTGCGCGACACGGTCAACCTACTGGAAGTGCTGGACAACCCCTACCAGGATACACCGCTGCTCACCGCGCTGGCCTGCCCCGCGTTCTCCATGGGCCCGGAGGAGCTGGCGGCCATCCGCCTGTCCGGTCCCCGCAGGGACGCTCCTTTTTACGAGGCCTTTTTCGCCCTGGCAAAAACGGACGCGGCCTGCGCCCGGGCCGCGGAAACATTGGAGCGCTGGCGGTTTTTGTCGCAGAACCTGCCGTTGGAGCCCTTCATCCGGCAATTGCTGCGCGAAAGCGGCCTGTATACCGCGGCGGGCGCACGGCCCGACGGCGGCCTTCGGCGCGCCAACCTGCGCATGCTGGCCGCAAGGGCGGCCCCCTCGCCCCAGCCCCAGACCCTGCACGGCTTTCTGAAGCGGATCCGGGAAACAATGAAACTCAGCGCCAAAAGCCGCAGCGCGACCCTGGGCATGCAGGAGAACGTCGTGCGGGTGATGACGCTGCACAAATCCAAGGGTCTGCAGTTCCCCGTCGTGTTCATGCCGGACCTGGCCGCGTCCTTCAAGCGGAAGCGCCCGCCCTTCCCCCTGCGGCTGGACGCCGTGGCCGGGATGGCGCTGGAAACGGTGGACCTTGAGAACCGGCTGAAGCGTGAGGATTTCGCCGTCCGGACGATGAAGGCCAAGCGCGCGCGGGAGGAGCTGAGCGAGGAAGCGCGGCTGATGTACGTGGGGATGACCCGCGCACAGGAACGGCTGATTTTAATCGGCGCGCCCGGCAACCCGGCAGGCGACCTGACCCACTGGTCCGAGCCCGGCAGCCTTTACCAGGCGGGCAGCGCCGGCAGCATGCTGGACTGGGCGGGAACCCCGCTGTACCCCGCCCTGCGCGAAGGGCGGGACCTGCCCTGGAGCGCGCCGAACGGCAGCCGCTGGCACGTCTACCACCGACTGACCGGCGCACTGAAGCCGGAGGGCGGGGCGCTTCCCGGGAAAGCCGAAACGGATGGCGAAGCGGGAATCGCGCCTGCCGTCTCGCCTTTCGACGCGGAAACGCCGCCCCCGGCGATGCCGCAGAAAACCTCCGTCACCGCGCTGGTGACCGGTCGCGCGGGCATCCCGGGAGACGAGGAGGAGACCCCGGAAACCAAGCGGCGGGAGCCCGTTTTCACCGCGCCGCCGACGCCCCTCCCCCGCCTTTCCGGCGACCGCACGCTGACCGGCGCGCAGCAGGGAGCCGCGGCGCACAAAGCCCTGTGCGCGCTGGATTTCGCGCGCTTTGCCGGGCTTCCCGAAAAAGAGCTGGAAGGCGCGGTGCAGGAAGAACTGGTGCGGATGGAAACCGCCGGCCTGCTGCTGCCCCTGGAACGGCAGGCGGTGGACGCGAGGACGCTTGTCCGGTTCCTCAAGGGCGGCCTCGCCAGGCGGATGGTGGCGGCGGACGAGCGCCACGCCGAATGGACCTTTACCCTGAAGGTAGAGGGCGGGATGCTGCTGCAGGGCGTGCTGGACGCCTGCTTCAAGGAGAAGGGCGGCTGGGTGCTGGTGGACTACAAGACCGACCGGGCGGCCCCGGAGGAAGCCCTGCGCCGGTACCGGAGCCAGATGCGCTGGTACATGCGCGCGCTGCGCGACATCACCGGGGAGCCGGTCCGCGAGGCGTGGCTGTACCTGCTGCGCCAGGGCGAGGCGGTCGCGGTCACCGAGGACGCGCCCATCCGCCTGCCCTGAAACGCGCAGGCGAGGAAAGCCGCGGCGTTGAAACGTACAAGCGCGGCGTGCTATCATGATTACAGAACGCAAGGAGGGCGCGAATGGCAAAGCTGAAGGGCATCAAGCCCTTGGTTCAGAACCGCCGCGCCCGGCACGACTATTTCGTGGAAGAGACCTACGAGTGCGGCATGGAGCTCAAGGGCACCGAGGTCAAGTCCATCCGCCAGGGCCGCGCCAACCTGAAGGAAAGCTACGCCCGGGTGCGCGGCGGCGAGGTGTTTGTGGACGGCATGCACATCAGCCCCTACGAGCAGGGCAGCATCTTCAACACCGACCCGTTGCGCCCCAAGCGCTTGCTGCTGCATAAAAGCGAAATCCGTAAACTGCAGGGCCAGGTGTCCCGGCAGGGATACACCCTGGTGCCCTTGCAGCTGTACCTGAAGGACGGTCGCGTCAAGCTGGAATTAGGCGTGTGCCGGGGCAAGCAGCTGCACGACAAGCGGGACGCCATCGCCGAGCAGGACGCCATGCGCGACATCGAGCGCGCGATGCGGCAGGGCATGAAAAGCCGCGATGTTGATCGGGACTGAGGAAATGAAAGCGCCAGAAAAGCTTGACGCAGCAAGAATCGCACCTTGCGGGATCAACTGCCTTGCATGCAGCGCTTTTTTAAGCCGGAAAAGACCCTGTCATGGATGCAGGTCCGCGGAAGCAAACGTGGAACGCAAAAGTTGTGCGAACTGCGCGAAGAAACGATGTTGCTTTGCGTATGGGCTTCGTTTCTGTTTTGAGTGCCCGAAATACCCCTGCGCGCAAATCAGGGAATTATCAAAGCGATACATGAAAAACTATCAGATTGACCTGATTCGAAACGGGTTTGACGCGCTGAATGATTTTGAGGGGTTTCTGCACGACCAGCTAACGCGCTGCACCTGTCCCGCTTGCGGTGGAATCGTCGACCAGCACAGCGATGAATGCACTGAGTGTGGTCTGATATCTGTCGCCGGGAGGGGCAGGAGCGCTGCTGCCCGCCTTTAGTCTGTTTGCGGGCGAAGGAATGACAGGGGACTTCCAAAAGAAGGAACGGCTGAGCGCTTGCTGGAGAACCTCAGCACTGTTTGTATCTGTACCAATGAAATCTGATGAAGAAGGGTTTCGCACCCTGCCGGTTATCAGAAGTTCAACGCAGAAAAGCAATGGCAAACACATCTCGTCTATGCGGAGAAAACGAGCAACTGAATTTAGTATCAATCATATAATCCATAAAATGGTGGCGGGTTTCCCTTATAAGCGAATGAGTTATTTCGGTTCCTTTTAATTCTGCTTTTGGAGATTGCCATCATGAACAATACATAACACTAAACGAATGAGTGGATACATTGAGCAGATGTGTTTTAGGGCTCCGCCAAGCCGAAAGAACGAGGTATAATGGGAGCTTACGCTGAGTGGAAGAAGTAATACGATAGCGCGAAAGGCCGTCCTTATGAAGCGATTGCTATTGAGATAAATATGGAGCCGCTTCGGTTCCTTTCAATCCTGCTTTAATAATTGCCCATCATGAGCAGTATTCTCAGGAGCGTTTTTTCTGGGCAATCTGTCTCACCAACAGCTTCCGGAGTGCGCGCAGAGCCGCGCGCATTTCAGGAATCACTGGTTTGACCTTCGCTGACCATCCTTGACTGAACAAGCGGCTTATTGTATACTGAACTTGTCGTACAAGGCTTTGCATGTAAGCATTCCGTATGACCCGGCGTCGCTTAGGTCGCCGGAAGGCCGGGGCAAACGCCCCGCCAGTCCCCCAAACGGGGGTGCACTGGTTTCGACGGGGATCGTCGGGAGCATGGTAAGCGAGCCGTGGCCCCTGTACCACGTTAAAACGGGGAAAATAAACAACTGACAACAATCAGAATTTAGCCTTCGCGGCCTAAGCCCGCGAACGTCGGCCTCAAGCGCTCACGGCTTGAATCTCCGGCGTCAGTGATGTGAGGAACGGGCCCGCTTAAGCTTTGCGGCGCGGCCGGCACCATGAAGCTACCAAACCAGGCAGCCTGACGGCGGGCGTCCAGGCGAGGGAATTTTAAATCACCGTCTCCGCTCGGAGAAAACCATGGGCTTGAATCTTCGGACAGGGGTTCGATTCCCCTCACCTCCACCAAAAACAAACGTCAGTATTGATACAATGTTGACTGACGGAAAAGTCCAGTATTACTGGGCTTTTCCGCATTTTAAGGGCAAAAACATGCCGCCTATCGAGGCGGCTTTTTTGCTTTTTTGAACCTATATCGTGAAAAGATGCACCCGCCGGTGCTTCACTTCCCTACCTTTCGTGAAAAGGTAAAGGAAACGTGAAAAGGTTTAGGGGTTCGTGAAAAGGTTCGGAGGTATCGTGAAAAGGTGCACACCCACACTGTACGAAAAATTCTTTTAAGTTTTTTTCAAAAGGCTTTGTGGAAAAAGCCGTTGCAGAATAGCCTTCGATGAAAGCAGAATTTGATAATGGATGAGAAACCCGCAGGATGGCGCTTTAAAAGCTCATCTTGCGGGTTTTTTATTATATGGGAGTATTGAGGGCTTCGACCCTTCACGGCTCTGGATTGGATTTTGTATGGCGCTCAAATATTCAATTTCTTTTATTTCGCGGCTTTAGGGCACACTGAGGGCACAAACTAATTATATAATGACCTCATAAAAAATAAAAGGAGGTCTTGATATGAAGTACACTACTCCACCTAAAGGTTTGCCCCAAAAATGTTTAAACCGTAAATCTCCTTACATGGCTGGAACCCGGATATGGTGCTCATTTTGCAAATATACAGGCGGTAATATATGTTCACCGGTATGTAAGCTTATTGGCAATAAAGATACGTAGAGTAGAAACATTGGAATATAATAGCCGTCTGCACACAGTTTACTATATTCCTTGTTTTTTTGGCATAATGCGTTCGGGTCTCTCAAGCGTATTATGTTATAGATTGACATTCATTGCAAAAAGTTTTACTGTCCGAATTTTCTTGCACTTAATAAGTGCCCCATTCGGCTAATTGAAGCAGGATAGGCACAATGATGCTACTCCCTTTCATCGTTAAAGTATACACCACTATATTGTTCACGATGCACAATTCCGGCTGCTGAATAGTCCCGCCTCCTTTGCGATTGGACATTTCGGCAGCCGGTCTTTTTATTTCCGTACTTTTCATGGGTTGCCTTAAATTAAAAAATTTAAGAATAGGTGACCATTATGATCTGCGCTATTTCCGTGGTGGACTGGTTCAACCCGTTTTTCAACCAGTGTTGTATGAGGCCGACGCTTCCATTTACAGCAAATATAAAATAAAACTCTTTTATATCGGCGTCCCCATTCTACTCGACTGATGGCTGTACCCCACATGGCTGGCATAAGGCTCGACGGGAACAATCAATGATTTATTGCCCTTTCTGAATTGCACCCCTACAAATGGGAAAGGCGTACTATATAGAAGCATCCGCAGTTGACTACTTAGCTATCACTGCGGATGTTTTTGTAAGCAATGAATCCGATGGGGTTGACAAAGGCAGCAAGTTCTGTTATAGTTTAGTACGTACGTACGAACTAAAAAATGCGGAGGTGCATCATGCAGCGAAAGACCGACAAAACAGGGCCATCCGAAAAAATTTTAAATACGGCATTCGAATGCCTTTCCACAAGGGGTTATGCCGCTGTGACAATGCGGAACATAGCTGATGAAGCCGGGGTCGCGCTGGGCCAGGTAACCTACTACTACAAAAGCAAAGAAAATCTGTTTCTTGAGGTCATCAATATGATGATTTACCAGTATTTAAGTGAAATTGAGCGGAAGCTGGAATCAGCTACGGGTAGGAAGCAAAAATTCGCTGCGCTTATGGCTTTTTTCAAAGAATTACTCAAAGACAATCCCAATCTATTCAAGCTGTTTATCGATTTTACTGCACAGGCGCTATGGGTACCGTCCTTCCGAGAAAAAGTAAACAGCCTGTTTGAGAGGCTGGCGGAGATTATTGAGAAAAACCTGACCTTGAATACGGATAATGACAATCGGAAGTCGGATTATTCTCCTCGAAACGTTGCGAAGCTGATCCTTGGTGCTTTTTATGGAACTTCAATTCAACTCATGCTGAGCTCCGACAATGATGTTTCCTTCGAATCCTTAAATCTGGCGGAAAGCTTAATAAATTAAAAAGGAGTGTGTATCATGTCAAACGCATTTGAAAAGTCAATCAACCTGGGGCTGGGACTTCTGCTGTATTCACGGGAAAAAGTAGAAGAGTTTGTGGAGGAACTGGTCGGCAAAGGCGAGGTATCGAAAAAAGACGCCCGTCAATTTGCGTCCGAACTTGTACAGCGAGGCGAAGAGCAACGGGAGGAACTGAAAAAGTTGATCCAAAACGAGGTCGCAAAGGCTTTGGACTTTGCGAATGTAGCAAAAAAGGAAGATATTGTGACAAAGGATGAAATCGCGGAAATCGTAAGGGAACAGGTTCAGCAGACCCTCCGGGAACATGGATATCTTAAAAACGAGGATACAGAGTAAGCGATTATATTGCCGCAAAACCCACAGGCTTGAGAAAGGATGCGGATCAATGAAAGGCGCTTTAACTATATGATGCGATGTTCTTGACGCATCCTTCCCCCTCTGGGGTTGACCAAAAAGGTCCTGCTTCATCCATTCCTACGGATTAAACAGATGGCTTGGCGATGTTGCAGGATTGCAGGATAGGATTGATAGGATGGATTACAAGCATAATCGTGTCAGAAGATACAGGGAGATCATTACCGTTTTTGCAAAGTACGGTTTTGGCCTGTTGCTGGGGCAGCTTGGGCTTCGTTATGCTTTGCGGCGAAAAGATAAGATTTCGGATGCAGATACCGCGCCTGACAATGCTGGCGGTTCAACAGGAAAACGGCTGAGACTGGCTTTTGAAGAATTGGGACCGACATTTGTTAAACTGGGACAGCTATTAAGTATAAGACAGGACATGTTGCCGCCAGATGTAATTGAAGAGCTTAAAAAACTGCAGGATTCGGTGCAGCCCTTCCCCTTTGCCGACGTAAAGGCGCTCATTGAAGTTGAATTCAATGACAGTCTGGAAAATATCTATCAAGAATTTGACGAAGAACCTTTGGCCGCGGCGTCCATAGCCCAAGTCCATCATGCAAGACTGATCTCGGGGAAAGAAGTCGCCGTAAAAGTCCAAAGGCCAGGTATTGAAAAAGTCATTGGTCTGGATCTCGATATTCTAAGTGAGATGGCACATTTTTTCGACCATCACACAAAATACGGGGAACTCTATGATTTTAGCGGCATGGTGGATGATTTTCAAAAGACGATCCAAAATGAAATGGATTTTATGAAAGAGGGAGAAAACGCGGATACCTTCTTGCGCAATTTCCGCGAAGACGAAGGCGTCACGGTCCCAAAGATAAAATGGATTTACACGACAAAACGCGTTCTTACCATGGAGTATTTTAGAGGCATTAAGATCAGCGATTTGGAAGCCTTGGATCTGGCGGGTATTGACCGAAGAAAGGCCGCTGAAAGGCTTGCTACGTCCATATGCAATCAGGTGCTCCGAGACGGTTTTTTTCATGCGGATCCGCATCCGGGCAATATTCAGGTTCTGCCAGACGGCACGATCCTGTTTCTTGATTTTGGGATGGTAGGATACTTGAACGAATCCCGTAAAAATATGATCTCTGATTTTTTTATAGGGGTTGCCACCAAAGACAGCGGCATGGTGGTCAGTTCCATTCTTGACATGGACGCCATGGCTCCCCGGGGTAATGTTAAAAGATTTGAAAAAGATATAGATGTAATCATCGAAAAATACCTGACCATGCCTATGAACGAGATAAAGCTTGACGAATTGCTTCATGAGACACTTCATACCGCATATTTGAACCATGTGAGAATACCCCGTGAATTCACTTTGTTAGCCAAAACGCTGGGAACTCTCCAATCGCTATTGGAAAAACTGGCACCGGAGTTAAACGCTCTTGTCGTCGCGGAGCCAATCGCTAAAAAGCTGATTTATCAGTCGTTTTCGATTGACAAGGCCCGGCACCGGATAAAAAAGAGCCTGTTAAATTACCGGGAGCTGCTCACTGAATTCCCATCCGCCATGCGTAATCTTTTACGCAATGCGGAAGATGAGGACTTTGCCGTTAAATTTGAAATGAAAGAACTGGACACATTTCAAAAACGATTGGAACGGATTTTCAACAGGATGTCTTTCAGCGTGATATTGCTTGCCGTAAGCATTATCGTCGCCGGTGTTCTGATAAGTTCCGGCATTAGCGCGGATACAAGCGGCGAGATGTACCTTTTCAATATTACCGTATTGAAAATAGGCTTGGCATTGGTTTCTATCATTGTTATAGGGCTTGTAATCTCAATGATCAGGTCGCGCCGCTAAAAATATACAGGCAAAAGGAGTAATACCCATGATTGGTTGGATTATTTCAAAATTAAGAATGGAACCGGATTCCTCTGCTGATATGGAATACTTGAAATGCATATGCGACTTGATAGACCATTCAATGGTCAAGTCCATGAAGTATTATATACAGCACAGTAATATAGACTGCCTGGAGCATAGCCTCTACGTATCGTACAACAGCTATCTTGTGTGCAGGCGGCTGAGGCTTGACTATTGTTCGGCGGCCAGAGGCGGGCTTCTTCATGATTTTTTCCTGTACGACTGGCATGTAAAAGGATCACACAAAGGACTACATGGTTTTATACACCCCCGTATTGCGCTGCAAAACGCAAATAATCAGTTTTACTTGAGTGCGTTGGAACAAAATATTATCTTGAAACATATGTGGCCTCTGACGATCATGCCGCCTAAATATAAAGAGGCTTACATTGTAGACGCAATAGACAAATATTGCGCGTTTATGGAGATTTTTGATTTAGGGGAAAGAAAAAATGTGCGTAGGCTTCAGAGCCTGTTGTGTTATTAGGACGCTTTTCTTAAGGAAAGGAACAGAAAAAGTATGTTTGATATTATTGCGATTCCGCTGGGAACCGTCTTGAAGTTTATATATGATAACATTGCTTTCCAGAATTATGGGATTGCGATCATACTTTTTACTGTAGGAATAAAATCCCTGATGCTTCCATTGACCATAAAGCAGACTCAATCCACCTCGAAAATGGGCGAACTTCAGCCGCAGATGCAGGCGATTCAAAAGAAGTATAAAGACGACAAGGAAAAGCAAAGCGTGGAGCTGACGAAGTTATATCAGGAAAACAAGGTTAGTCCTGCCGGAGGCTGCCTTCCCCTGCTGATACAGCTGCCGGTTATGTTCTCGCTTTATTATGCGATTTCGCAGCCTTTAAAGTATATGGCCGGGAAATCAGCAGAGGAAATCGGACAGCTATATGAAATGATACCGCAGGGGGCTGAAAAGCTTGCGAACATGAAAGACATTAGCATTATTACTTATTTCAGCGGCCATGCCGAACAACTGAAGAGTATATCTCATCTGTTAAAACCGGAAGATCTACTCAATATGAATTTTTTGGGTATCAATCTTGGAGCGATACCTTCCTGGAATCCTATCGACTATATCAATTCCGGCGCGGGCATACACACCTTCCTTCTACTTTTGATTCCGGTATTATCGGCCCTCACATCCTACATATACGCAAAATATTCTATGAAGAACGCATCTGAAAGTGCACCGAAAACTGATGAAAACCAGATGCCACAGATGCAGGCCTTTATGCAAAAGAACATGGCTTTGTTATCGCCCGTAATGAGCGGTGTGATTGCCTTTACCGTACCTTCCGGGCTGGGCCTTTACTGGATTGTTGGGAATGTCTATCAGATCGCGCAGCAAATGTTTATAAACAGATTTGTGCTGAAAAAACGCACCGGCCGGATAAAAAAGGAACCGGCGATACCTTCCACGGAGCATACCGGAGACATATCGTAAGCGAGGCCTCCGATTGCATTATGGATGAAGCCAATACTCGACCCGCGATATTACAACGCAAAATGAAAGGGGATGGACGGCTGATGAAGATAGGGCAGTTTACCGATACCTTGCTGCCAGTGGTGGACGGCGTCGGGCGGGTGGTCAGCAATTACGCCCAGGCCATGGGACGCCTATGCGAAGCCTGCTATGTGATCGCTCCACAGCAGAAGAACTTGTATCAGGGCAGCCTGCCATACGAAATTGTGGATTTTAGCGGCATACCCCTGCCTAAGCTGCAGCAATACCGCGCTGGCCTTCCTGCGCTCGACGCCCATTATCTGAGCCGGATCGCACAGGTCCAGTTGGATATCGCGCATGCGCACAGTCCCTTTATCGCCGGACGTGAGGCGTACCGCATATCGCGCCGTCAGGGTATACCGCTGGTGGGTACTTTCCATTCCAAATACTACGACGACTTTTACCAATATTCACACAGCAGCATGCTCTCCAGTATGGGCAACAGGTTGGTCATCGACTTTTTTTCAAAATGCGACCAAGTATGGGCCGTCAGCAATTCAACCGCCGAGGTACTGCGCAGGTATGGGTTTACCGGCCCTGTAGAGGTTGTGGAAAACGGCACCGACCGCAAGGAGCCGGATATACAGGCCGCGCAGATGGTTGAGGAGAGATTCAACCTCGGGCAGCGGCCACTGCTGCTTTACGTGGGGCAGATGAATTGGAAGAAAAACATCCGCCGCATACTCGAAGTGGTGGATGCATTGATCCGACAAGGCCGGGACATACGGCTGATCATGGCGGGACAAGGCCCGTCCGAACAGGAGATCCGCGCGCTGTCGGCGGCGCTCGGGCTGGAGGACGCGGTGGTCCACGCAGGGCATATTACCGACGTGCGGCTGCTGGACGGATTATATACACGGGCTGATTTGTTTGTATTCCCGTCGCTGTACGATAACGCGCCGATGGTGGTGCGCGAGGCGGCAGCAGTGGGCACGCCATCCCTGCTGACACGCGGGTCCAGTGCTGCCGAGGTGGTACGTGACGGTGAGAACGGCCTTTTAGCCGACGATACTACCGCTGATATGGCAGCATGTATAGCGTGGGCGTTGGACAATCCCGTGAGGCTTCGGGAGATCGGCATGGCCGCCTGGGCAACGATTCCGAAACCTTGGGAGGAGGTCATTACCGAGGTGCTGGCACGCTACGAGGATCTGATACGCACTATGCAACGTAGCAGGCGCTGCAAAACACGCCTACGATTACCGCTTTAAAAAATCACATACCTTAAGTGAGGGTTCAAATTTGATTGAGGAGGGGGCATAATGCCTGATTCAAATATAACGAAGCTGGCGCTGGCAGATTCTCTAAAAAAGCTGATGGCGGAAAAAGCCTTCAACAAAATCAGAGTAGACGATATCGTGCGTGGCTGCGGGCTGACTAGGCAGTCATTTTATTACCATTTTAAGGACAAATATGATCTTATGAATTGGATCTATTATACGGAAACCGCCCGCTTTATGGCTTCCTATGACACGCTCAAACATTGGACGGACGGATTAAAGGATTTGTGCTATTATATGCAGCAAAATAAGACATTTTATAAAAATGCGCTCAACACCACAGGGCAGAATTCCTTCCCTGAGTACCTCAATCATTATATTAGTACTGTTTCTATATCAGCAATTGAGAGTATGCTTAATGCGGAATATGATCAGGATAAATGGGATTTTATTGTTTCCTTTTTTGCAACAGCCTTGGTTGCCTTTATCGTTCGCTGGGCCAATAGCGGCATGAAAGACGACCCTGCGGAGTATATTACGAAAATCCGCGGGTTATTTGACGGAAGCATACTCAGTGAGCTGGAAAGACGTAGCCGGGAAAAAAATCGGCCTGCCCAAAATAAGCTTGAATAATTTGTGCAGTGAATGCCGCACAGAAATCGGAGCATGTATTATGAAGAACATGGTCAATTATGTTATGGAAGCGCACCTCTCCTTTGAAAATAGAGAATTGAACGCGGTGGACAGTTTGGTATTATCCCAATTGGCATATCTGAAGTTTGATCATGTCGTACTAGGGTTATCGGAGACTTCATCACCGGTGCCGATCCGGGAAGTCGTCGCTGCGGGGAATCCGGATAGATTATTTCAGGATGTGCGTGAAAGCAAAAGCAATCGGCAGTTGCTCTCTGCGTTTGTCAATAGTCCTCGGTTTCAAGATACAAAGCTGGCTTTTTATGTAAATCAGTTGGATGATAAAACGGAGAAGCAGTTTTCCGCCGTTACCTTCCTGCTGAGCGATGATTCAGCTTATATTGCTTTTCGTGGAACAGATTCAACCTTTATCGGATGGAAAGAGGATTTTAACATGGCGTTCACCAGCCCGATTCCGTCGCAGGAAGAAGGCGTTTTTTACCTGAACACCGTTGCCAATAGGATTCCGGGTAAGTTGAGAATAGGCGGGCACTCCAAAGGTGGAAATATTGCGGTTTATTCGGCCATTCACTGCCGCAAACCAGTTCAGAACAGGATTGAGCAAATATTCAGCCATGATGGCCCTGGATTCAGGGAAGAGGTTCTTCAAAGCGAAGGGTATCGGATTGTGAAAGATCGAATTCATAAGACCCTGCCTCAGTCCTCTATGATCGGAATGCTCCTACACCACCAGGAAAGGTATTCTGTGGTGAAAAGCAATCGTATTTGGTTTATGCAACATGACCCTTTTTCGTGGCGGATTGACGCTGGAGATTTTCAGTATATCCCATCAGTCACAAAAAGCGCGATTTATATGAACAAGACGCTAAATCAGTGGGTGAACTTGTTCGATGATCAAAAGCGTGAGTTGTTTGTAAATACTCTATTTCAAATTCTTCAGGCGACAGAGGCTACAACCTTTTATGACCTGACCGGAGATTGGCAAAAAAGAGCGGTTGCTGTACTGGGTGCGATGAGAGGAATCGATGATGAAACAAGAAGATTCTTGTTTCAGACCATACGCTCTCTGTTTATCTTAGCCATGAAAAATATACGGGAGATAGGGTCGGAGAATTTGCAATAAGCAGTTATGCTGAACTATTCACTCTTTATTCGCCGAAGGCAGTTCTTTCATAAAAATCATTATTATTCCAGTTACCAAAACTATTAAAGATATGAACTGAGAGGTTGACAGAATTCCGATGCTACCCCTATAATCGTTTCTAAAGAATTCCATTATGAATCTTCCCGCACTATAAAGAATAAGGTATAAAGCCCCGATCCTCCCTGTTTTTCGATCTTTTCGTGCATATAATAGCAACACTATAGCAATCAGGAAGTCTCCCGCACTTGAGAACAACTGGGTTGGGATAAGCTTAACTCCATTTGGTGCAATGGATGAGTTATGAAATACGATACCAATGGCAGAATCTGTTTCACGTCCATAGCAGCATCCGGCAAGGAAGCAACCAATTCGTCCAAACCCCTGTGCTATCGCTAAGGATGGCACTGCCAGATCAAAGTATTGAAAAAAGGCAATCCTTTTGTGTTTTGAATACACCATTGCGGCGAATATACCGGCAATTACACCTCCATATAGCACAAAACCGCTTCCGGATAAAATGCGCATAGGCTCATTGAGAAACGCCTCCATTTCTACTATACAATAAAGCAATTTTGCGCCGATAAATCCGAATACAAGGGCTACAATTCCTAAACCATACACGAAATCTGCATCAAGGCCTCTTTTTTTTGCCCGTTTTCCCGCCAGTACTAAGGCGCACAAGATGCCCACCGCAATCATTAGTCCGTAGCCGTGTATTGATATGGAACCAATTTTCAATACTTCATTATACATGTGATGCTATGTCTTTCTTTGTTTTAACAATATTGCCAGCATAAAAAATCAGCGCCGAAGACGTCACGACCACAGCGATCCAGAGCAGTATCGTATCCAAAGGCACGATCCAATTTGCGAAAAAGTCATGAAAAAAGCTCAAGCTTATAGCAATAATCATCAGCCACTGAGCGATCTTGCCAATTGTCTGGCTTGGAACAACCATCCCTTTTCTTATCAGTAAGGCGCTGCCTATCAGCATCAAAGCTTCCTTAGCTATCACAAAGGATACAGGTATCCAGTTTGCTTGTCCCGATGACGCAAGGCAGACGAGTACCGTTACGCAGAGTAGTTTATCAGCGAGAGGATCCATAATTATTCCGAACTTGGTGATAGTATTGCGCTTTCTGGCGATTTGTCCGTCCAGCCAGTCTGTTAAGCTAGCTACAAGAAACACCGCCAGAGCTATTATGTATTTTTCATTTTTATAAGCAATGATAAATGCAGGGATTAACACAACACGAAAAAGAGTCAGAATATTTGCTAAGTTCCAAATATTCTCACTGTTTCTCTTACAAGTGTTTTGCTCCTTCAATGCGCTCGTTGTTTCTAGCATTTAATAAAACTCCCTAAGAATTCATGAACTGGTGCAAGGCCGCAGGCCTTTAAGTGCTTTCAATGTTTCAAGAAGTGAATTTGTGAGTGCAATTTTTGCTTTTCTATATTCATCATAAGCAATTTCGGGTAAATTGATCTTCATGTAACCATCTCCGGACAAGATGCTCTCACTGATATATCTCATATCTTGAAACCATTCCAACGCAATCAGAGATTGGCCGTTTAGTCCTCGCTCTGCGCATACGAATTCGTATACTGCCGCTTTGCAGCTATCCGAAGTGCCGTCTTCAGGAATATACATTCCGAATGTATTTCCAAGGCTAATCGCGGAGCGAATGTACTCCAATGCGGTTACTTGTTCCATGTTCGCATCATTATAGCCAATATCAAAACCATAAAGGCAGCGATTTTGTTTTAGCAACAGAAACGCTGCTCTATCATTTCTGTTGCGAAAGTCTGAGCCAGATATATGCACAGAAATTATCATATTGTTTGTATCGCCGAGAGCCTTGGCAGTTTGCTCTGAAATCAAGTCTGAGGATACGGCCAGTATGAACAGGCACTCGTCGAAACTTTTTGCGATTTCGCATATGGCAGGAATATCGTTCTTTTTATACGGGCACACGATATAGCTGTAAATTCCCAACTCTCGTCCTTCCGTTATGAAATGTTTCATCTGATCAAAAAGAGGGGCGCTGGAATCGCCAATATCGAAGACCAAAAGCCATGGAAGAGAATCATCGGAAAGTGCTTGACGGTTCCGTAGTTTATGCGCCCCGTAAATGAGGCTACTGTACCCCAAATTCATTCCGGCTTTTTTGATTGTGTCATTGTTCACATCGGCGATCATTCTCGCAACCAAAGAATAATAGGCATTCTTTGGATTAGAGATCACTTCTTGAGCGGTATTAAAGAAACGTTTTTGGCTCTCACTTTTTGAAAAGAGCAGGCCCAAATCGATCAAGTTTCTTATGCTGCGCTTTGTGTCACCCCTCATATCGTCCATCGCTTTGGTGACCGCTATATTAATTACCTGCCTGGTCAATCGATGCTGCAATTCCAAATAAATCATCTCCTCGCTCGGCGATTTTTAAGGACATTCTCTTCTTTTTCATATTTTACCCTGAAATGAATAGACCCTCTATTGACAAAAACCAACTTTGTCAAAAAGCTTGTCAAACTCAGTTTTTGTCTAATTACTGCATATAAGCCATATGGTAAACTTTTGATAGAAAAAATGATGGAGGTTATGGCTTTATGAACACAATGATCGGTTCGGCAGGGTTGAAGCTGGCATATGCATATCTAAATTCCAACCCCGACAAGAATATCCCGAAGCTTATGGATTGGATGGATCGGCTTGACAGAAAAAACACAATGGAAGGCCAGCGCAAGGCCGTTCGCAAGGTTATCGAGGAAAAGAACAATAACTGGTACAAACTGATTCTGAGTCTGTGGTCGGACATTGATCCGGGAGTACGGAAGGAGTTTTTCAATAATTTCATATTAAATGAAAACTTCGTAGGTTGGCCCATACAGGAAGCAAATAGGACGAAGTATGACTGTAACATTCCATGGGCCATTTTGATGGATCCTACATCCGCTTGCAACCTCAAATGCACGGGTTGCTGGGCTGCTGAATATGACAAAACTTCTTCTTTGAGCTATGAGACGATGGACAGCATCATCGAACAGGGCAAAAAGTTGGGCGTATATTTTTATCTGTACTCTGGCGGAGAGCCTCTTGTCCGAAAGAAGGATATCATTCGGCTTTGCGAAAAGCACAGCGACTGTATGTTTACCGCGTTCACCAACGGCACTCTGATTGACGAGGAGTTTGCCGACGAAATGCTGCGTGTCAAGAACTTCGCGCCTGCCATAAGCATAGAGGGCTTTGAGGAAGCTACAGACTCGCGTCGCGGTAAGGGCACATATAAATCCGTTATTCGCGCCATGGAGATTCTCAAGCGAAAAAAGCTCGTCTTCGGCGCTTCTCTTTGTTATACGCGCTATAATACCGAAGTAATCGGCAGCGAAGAATTCTTTGATTTTATGATCGATCAAGGGGTTAAATTCGCTTGGTTCTTCACCTACATGCCTGTGGGCGCTGACGCGGTTCCCGATCTGATGGTAACCGCCGAACAGCGTGAGTTTATGTACCGCCAGATTCGTCATTTCAGAGAGACCAAGCCACTCTTCACTATGGATTTCTGGAACGACGGCGAATATGCGCAAGGTTGTATCGCCGGAGGGCGCAGATATTTGCACATCAACGCGAACGGTGATATTGAACCATGTGCGTTTATTCACTACTCGGATTCCAGTATCCGTGATAAGACGCTTCTTGAGGCGTTGCAATCCCCCTTATTCATGCAGTACCACAAAAACCAGCCGTTTAACGAAAATATGCTAAGGCCCTGCCCGTTGCTTGACAATCCGGGCAGGCTGACCGAAATAATCAAGAAATCTGGTGCGCTTTCTACAGATTACGTTGAACCGGAGGATGTTGAAAACCTGAGTGCTAAATGCGTGCCAACCGCAGAAAAATGGGCTCAGACTGCAGATCGTCTCTGGAGTGAGAGCCATGGTTGCGCTGCTTGTTCGGGGGGTGCGGCTGCTCAGACAGAAGAGCCGAACAACAAGATTGCATACGCAGCGAGATAATCCCCCAATCCCCTCTGAACAACCGAAGGTGCCGATAAGTGCCTTCGGTTGTTCAAGAGAATGCAAAATATAAGGTGCTGATATGACAATTGCTTTTCAATGGGTTTTATGGTTTGTGGCTTACAGTTTTATGGGGTGGGTATATGAATCTATCATATGTTCCATAGCCCAAAAGAAATTTATTAACCGTGGTTTTCTGAACGGTCCCCTTTGCCCCGTATATGGATTTGGAGCGTTGGTATGCATTCTTTTGCTATATCAAAGAATAGAAGACCCGGTTGCTCTATTTTTCATGGGCATGCTTTTAACCTGTGCAGTGGAGTACGTCACTGCCGTCCTGCTGGAAAAGCTGTTTCAGGCAAAATGGTGGGATTATTCAAATCGTCGGTTCAATCTCAACGGACGCGTTTGTCTTTTAGGCGCGTTGGTTTTCGGCATACTGTCAGTTTTGTTGGTAAAAATTATCCATCCACAAGTTGCGGCATTGACTGCGCAAGTGCCGGAGTGGCTACAAATTGTATTATCTGTGGCTCTATTGATTTTAATTAGTTTGGATTTGTATGCTACTGTACGCCATCTTCTGCAATTGAACAGCTGGCTTAGAGATATACAAACGGCAATCAATGACTTTTTGAGTAAAAACGTTAAGCGCGCCGGTGAAGTGAAAGACGCGATACTGGATAGATTTGAGGAAAGCGAGTTTTATAACGAACGAATTAAAACTTTGTTCAATTTGAATCGAATCCAGAATATGAGGATTTTTCGAGCGTTCCCGGATTTAAGGTCTTTGAAATATAACGAAGCTTTTCAGAAACTGAAAAAAATCGTATTGGGAGAGAAATGACTAGAGACGGTACGTGCAGCACAATGCTTGGAGGATTACGTTGCAGCGCCTCGGAAAAATGTATCTGAAAGCTTCGACGTCGTAAGTGACTGTAGACAGCCGAAGAAAGTATAAAATTCCCAGCAATTTTATTCCGCGCCTTAAACGGGAGATTATCGACAAGGAGACCGTTTTATGCCTAATGCGTTGATAGAGCGTATACTCATTTCCATACCAGCGCTGGCACTTCTGGTATCCTGCATAGGACTGCATGGGCTGTATGTCAAGATCGTAACGGCGCTGGTAGGCGTGTTGTGCGTCCACGAGATGATGAACGCAGCATCGACGGTGGCGCGGCCAATGCGCGCCGTGGGCTATGGGTTTGCGGTGTTGCTATATCCCGCATATGAGTATGTAGGCGGTCAGACAGGAGTCGCAATACTGTTAACGCTTTGTGTGATGGTGGTGTTCACGGTACTGGTGTTTTCGGGTCGTAGCGCAGTGGACGGACTTTTGACCATGCTTCCAATGATGTATCCTGGACTGTTCCTCGGATCAATGCTGGGTATCATGTGTACGCCTGATCCTCAAAGCTCGCGATTTCTATTAATCATCATGTTTGGTAGTACGATCATCACCGATTCCTTCGCGTATTATGGCGGCTTGCTGTTTGGTCGACACAAGCTTGCGGAGCCGATCAGCCCGATGAAAACGGTGGAGGGTGCGGTGTGCGGAACGGTGTCTGGCACGGCGGGTGTGGTTGTGTTGGGGGTTCTGCTGCAACCGCATTTTGGCATGCAGCTGCCCATATGGTGGTATCTACCGCTGGGATTTGTGTTGTCGGTGCTGGCGCAGGTGGGAGACTTGGCAGCTTCGTCGATGAAGCGCTGGTTTGGCATCAAGGATTTTGGGAGAATTATGGGACCTCACGGCGGCGCGATGGATCGGCTGGACAGCGTGCTGTTCATAGCCCCAGCTATTTTTGCTTTCTATATGATCATAGTGGCGTAAAGGACAGATTGTGGTTTGTGTATATAAACAATTCTGTTGAACCAGTCATCGACCAAAGCGGAGAGTTGGAGGGAAATGATAGGAATGCATATTGTCGTGGTGCTTGACCAATATGATAGCCTGAATAATGGCACAACCGCAACGGCTCGCAGATATGCGGAGGAACTGCGGACACGCGGGCATACCGTCACAGTTTTAGCCAGTGGCATGGCGGAAAATGGTAAAATTTCGGTATCGGAAATGCGAATTCCTTTCTTTCAGCCATTGATTGAGAAGCAGGGTTTTTGTTTTGCGCACCCAAATGACGAGGCGTACTACCAGGCTTTTCAAGGTGCTGATATCATTCACTTTTTTCTGCCAACATGGTTCTGCCGCAGAGGCGAGGAAATCGCGCGGCAGATGAAAATACCAACTTTGGCAGCTTTCCATCTGCAGCCCGAAAATATCACTTACAGCCTCGGACTTGGGAAAAGTAGACGGGCCAATGATGCGTTCTATCGATATTTCTACCACGGCTTTTACAGTCGTTTCCGCTATATCCACTGCCCCAGTGAAATGATTGCCGGGCAGTTGCACCGCCACGGATATGATGCGCAGTGCCGCGTAATATCCAACGGTGTAAGCGAACAATTCAGGCCTCAAGCCGTCTCGCGTCCTCTACCTCTTCAGAATAAATTCATCGTGCTTGTGATAGGCCGCCTATCT
>Ga0209723_1001697_pt1 | contig 32935 bp, 22 predicted proteins | sample BiotimSIPDNA_2_FD_185750 | JGI IMG/M metagenome (GOLD analysis project Ga0209723, IMG submission 185750) | Anaerobic biogas reactor microbial communites from Washington, USA - Biogas_R2 time_0 SIP DNA (SPAdes) (version 2) | ecosystem: Engineered > Bioreactor > Anaerobic > Unclassified | place... | reverse complement strand
AGAGAGGCTAATCTTGATATGGATGTAACGAAAGGAGAAGATATTTCAATTGACAATTGCTATGGAGTGAGCTTAATTTAAATGAAAAGCGGACTTTAACTCAAAAGCGCACCGGTGCATAGCACCGGATTTTCTCAATCAAATGTCTCATTTGCCAGACTTTTAAGGAACCTCTTAATTGGCACAAAATGCCGCCAATTTGGGACTCTGCCACGAAAACCAGCTCGACTGCGTAATCAAAGAATTTTCTGAAGCGATATCCAGTGATGCTCGATATGGCACAGAATCGCAGATATCAGGTTATGCTGTCAACAGCTTTTTCCAGCTAATATAGCGAAAAAATATCTTAATGCATGTCTTTGATTTAAAACAATTTCCACAATTGTTAAAACTCTTTTAACACTGAGAGGGCTCTTCGCCACTACTGTTCTTCTCTTCCAGACAGCTTGATACAAGTAAAGCAATGTATAGTCTGTCAAAACTTATCAAAAGCCCGTTGCTTTTTATCAACCGGATTATAATCGCGAAAAGGAAGCGAAGCAAGTCCGGTAAAAAACAAATTATTGGCCGGATAGATCAAGAAACACATATGTTCTGCTTTAAATCGATTTACTCATCCTCATCAAGACAATCGCCCCTGTACTCTTCCTGAGTTCCACTACAGACCCAGTGGTTATTTGTTTTATAGAAGATCTCCTTATCCATTCGCACAGTATCTCCATTTGAAACGATGGCGTAGACATCAGGCAGGTTGTTTTTACCAAAAGAATATGCACAATAAAACTCTGAGGTGAATTCGTCTCTTGCCTCAAGAACAGAGATCTTGCATTGACTGCCTTTAATGTCTGCAATGTACCAACTGTTTTTCGCGGTGTTAGCTATAACAATCTGCCCAATGAAACGCGACACACTGTCAACCGTCGCAAGCTTCTGCAATGATAATCTATATATACATGAGATATCCGGAATTCCTTTCAGCAGATTTTCCAAGATGATCTTTTTTTCTTTTTCAGCCGGTTTGGAAGCATACGTCACCTCACACCTGACATCAAAACCTGATACAGAGTAGATCAATAGGCTGGAACTATCCTGAAAAGCAACAGAGGGGATAAATTTTGTATACTTTTTCCTGTTTTCATCCCAATAGAATGGTTTCATAGGAAAAGCTTTTGCTGCTTCACCAGAATTATTACCAAGATAATTGAATCTCTTTTCCCGGTAATCTAAATACGGGTATTTTTTATCTAAAAAAGAATAGTACTTTTGATAATCCGGGCAATCCCAGGAGCAACTGATTAAGATCAGCGAGTCGGATCTCTTATCGTTCTTTTTTACATAATAGTAGTATAACTTCTCTGGATCCAGCCTGTTACTGTAACCTGAAAGTTGATAAATACAGTTTCCGCTATCCTCGCACGCATATTCTTTTTCTATTCTCCCGATGTCAATCCAATCTGCGGTTTTTCTATTACTTGTGTCTCTGCAACAACCAATATCCTGTTCCACATCACAAGGCATTTCCTTACTGGAAGGATCAGGCTGAAACACAGCATCCGGCAGATATTTTATAATCTCTTGTCTTGGAATATCAGCAATAATAGCAGCGATTCTCTTAACATGCAGAATTTTCTTTGCAGACGGTTTCTCTTCTGCAGAGGTAATCCCCCAGATTAAAAGAAAAACCAGATTTATTCCTGTGATTTTATTCACGTTAGTATCCTTCGATTCAACAAAAAATTCTGATGAAAATTAATCCCTGTATCCATAGCTGCCTTGTTTTGCTTTACGGGAAAATCTGCAATACCAGGTGAAGCTCTACCCGCTTATTCTAATAACATACCTGCTGTGACAGGTATCCAGACTTTAACGTGAGTTTAATATAATTGCAGAAATTACCGGATGCAAATCCTTGAAAATTAATGAGTTCTACTTATCAGGAAGATTATTTACACTGTTCATCACACATGAAAACAGAACGTTTCCAGCTATTAAATACACCAGATGCGGTGTTCACCGGAAGTCCACAGAAAATCGGTTCAGAAGATAGTATTAAATTGCAGCACTCTATTTGTGTCCGGTTATAATGTTTTCATCAGCAAACTGTTTCCAGAAATCAGCATCAACTTGTTATTTGAGATTAACTTTTAATACATCAATGAACTACGGAATGTGATATAAATCTCAACAGCAGTGGAGGTGGTGCAGGGTAAACCGCTTCGCGTTTTAAAAAAATATAAGTAGATATTGACAACTTCAAATTAACGTCGGCGGCTCTTTTCCAAAAAACGCAAGGCGTTTTATTCCCTGCGTACTTCCTGTTCTCTCTCTGCGTTCCTGCCTTTGCGTCCTTTGCGCCCTCTGCGTTTTATTTTTCCCTTCTCTGCCTTCATGCAACAAACGTTCGGTGATTCACCCTTCGGCAAGAAGCACAGGGTAAGCAGGACTCTGTTTTATCAATTCCGATACTGTCCTCAACCCATAATATGAAAACTGTAGTGGAGAGGGAGAAAACAGAGACATAGACAGATAAAGAGTTTAAAACGCAAAGAACGCAAAGTTGGGAACGCTTCGCGTTTTAGGGGAATTCAGATTGATAGCTACAAATCAGCCACAGCGGCTCTTTTCCAAAAAACGCAAGGCGTTTTATTCTCTGCGTACTTCCTGTTCTCTCTCTCTGCGTTCCTGCCTTTGCGGCCTCTGCGCCCTCTGCGTTTAATTTTTCCCTTCTCTGCCTTCATGCAACAAACGTTCGGTGATTCACCCCTCGACAAGGAGCTCAGGGTAAGCAGGACTCTGTTTTTATCAATTCCGATACTGTCCTCAACCCATAATATGAAAGCTGTAGTGAAGAGGGAGAAAACGGAGACTTGGACAAATAAAGAGTTTAAAACGCAAAGAACGCAAAGTTGGGAACGCTTCGCGTTTTAGGGGAATTCAGATTGATAGCTACAAATCAGCCACAGCGGCTCTTTTCCAAAAAACGCAAGGCGTTTTATTCCCTGCGTACTTCCTGTTCTCTCTCTGCGTTCCTGCCTTTGCGCCCTCTGCGTTTTATTTTTCCCTTCTCTGCCTTCATGCAACAAACGTTCGGTGATTCACCCTTCGGCAAGGAGCTCAGGGTGAGGGAGATTGACTATGCCTCCAGTTCTTCTTACAAGCCGCCCCGGCCTTTATTTGGATGGGACAGTAATTAATGCCCGTTGTGGTAAGTGTCTGGAATTTTTCGCCGATATTTCTTTTCCGCTCAAGTCAAGTATGCGACTGGAACTTTTTAACGAACGTTCATCTCTTTTATCACCCCGGATATAATGGTACAGTCCTGGACGATTTATCCCGTTATTTTTGCGGACAGAAGCCGGATTGCCTGATCCATGCAGGGTCGATACGGCCGCATCGTATGAATCCGGTATTTTGCAGCAGAAGCCACCGTTAGCGTTGACCCATACCGAAAGCGGGGTTGACGGATTAATAGTGATGGTTTGTTTTGCCATGGTGTATTTGGTCCCACCCGTTGAATCTTTATACAGATCAACAGTGTAGGATCCTGCCTTTAAAAACGAGAGCGGGACATTCATTGTTTTTGCCCCGAGCGCGCTGATTCCGGCCACATACCAGTCATTGTCTTTACGGCGGGCCATTATGACACTCTCCCCGGGAACTCCATCGATAAAATGTATGTCATCCCAGGCACTGGGAACATCCTGAAGAAACGGTTTTCCGATACTGGCATTATAAGCATCCGGCTTGTCAGCGAAATGCTGAATACCAGATTCATAAATAACTGTAAGCGCAAGCTCATGCGCATCGGTTGACGTCCGCACAGAACCGCTTCCGTTTGTGAGTTGACCCAGGGTGAAAAGTACCGGCGTATGGTCCATTGGACCAATTACATTACGTGTATACGGCAACATGCAGTTGTGCTTGGTCCCCGGATATCCCCGCCCGATCCATTCGTAGCCCAGAACACCTTCATAGGTCATTATATGGGGCCATCGTCTGCGTTGACCGCGCGGAACAGTACACCCGTGAAACGTGACCATGAGTTTGTTTTCCGCAAGGTTTCTGGCGGTCATATCGTACCATTTCATCATGTTATTATTACAGTTGGTGTTCTCGTTCCAGTTATCAAAAATAAAGTCGATTTTCAGGCTTTTAAATCCCCAGTTCCGGCACTGGCTGAATGCGCTCTGCTGCTGAGCCTGAGTCTTGACATCTGTGTAATTGTACCACAACTCATTACCCACGTTTTTCTGCTCACCGTATCGGCAGACCTCGGCTACGTTAGCCTTATTAAAACCATCATCAACCAGATTATATTCCCATCCCATCTGACTGGCAAAATCGATATACCTCTTTTGCTGGTTGAGATCGCCGGTGTTCTGCGAAAGCCACGACCACGAGCTTCGTCCGGACTTTATCCAGCTTATATCAGTCAATTCACATGGTGGATTGAGGTTTTCTACCACCGATGATTCTACGATCGGACCAAGTGTACTTCCGATAATCGCAACACGCCAGGGAAGTTTCCAGGGCAATGTACCGGATATGGCCCCCTGCTGACCGCTTATAGGAACTGTCTGATACACGTCCTTAGTTGCATTTTTTGAGGTATACACACTCCCTGAGTAATCTCCGTATACAGAGGCTTCGGTGAGAAGCACCCATGCGTCTGTCGTTTTAAAAAGTATGGGAATTGCACAGGTGACAGCGGCTGCACCGGCATTGAACTGGTCGTAGGTCTTTTCGTCGTTGCCCGGAGTGTGTCCCCAACCGGTGGAGCCGGAAGGCAGGGTGAATCCCGAAACTTCGCCGTTTATCTGGGTTGAGCCTGTTCCAGGCAGCTCATAGCTGAATGCCGCAGCCTCGTTGTAGGCGCGAAGATAGAAGCGGACCTGACGATTGTTTGCGTTCTTGAAGGTCAGACACAGCTCTTTACAGTTATTCAAGTACGTGCTTCGTTTGCCTGACGGCAGTGTGTATGTTTCATTTATAGTAGTTTCTAATTCACTTTCAAATGTTAAGTTTGTCACGAAATTCTGATCGTTTGTCATTAAACCCAGTGGAGACCAGTCAATGACCATATCGCCGCTCAGAAGAACCCTGAAATAGCAATTTCTTTGATTCGACGCGATCGTGGTGACTATATCCTGCTTTACCTCGATGACCAGATCCGAATTCGGTGAAGAAACCGACCATGTTTGAGCATAGGGAAAAGAGATTGCCATGAACAAGAATAGGGATGCCATCTTTGCAAGCCCGATAGAAAAACAAGAATGTAATTGACATCGGTTTCTTTTGCCCCACAAACGAATCATAACCATCTCCTTAAAAAATCGGATTTATCGGTCCTTCTGACATTTCCGGTGGTTTTTATAAACTTTAAACATTGTCATTAACAATCTAATTTATTATTCAGTCTATTGCGACACACTCTTCCGGTTTGATATCCTCTGATTCTTTTTCTTCCCTCTTTATTTTGAAATACCGGTAGATTATCAGCGGTCCGGCAATACAACCCGCCAAGCCCATCAGCAGACATGCAGCCACAAACACAAAAGAAGGACCAACAGCACCTGCAGTCTGTATCTCTACTATACCGGATACAATTGAGCCTGTTCCACATAAAAGAGAAAACACACCGGTAAGGATAAGCATTCTCTTTTTACTGTCAGTCTCATTCCTTGCCTCCTGCAGCACCGCATCCAGTTCCTGTTTCTGCCTTTCTGAAATCATATCCTGACCACCTCTTAAACAGTTTACTATCTTGTAACAGATTTGTTCTACACGTTTTGTAACTTTTCGGTCTTGCCGCATTCCAGGTAAAGCATCGGCAGATTTCAATCAGAGGAACACCGGTCCCGCATCCGACATCCAGATCATTTCTGTAACTCTTCAGGGGAATATTCTCTAAAAGTAAATGTACGAAATAAGAGGACCACAACGGCAGCTCATCATACTGGCTAACCAGATCTTGATCATTCCAGTCATAATTCTTTTCAAAGTATCTCATATTACCTTTTCCATGTTCTTTTACTCTTGTTTTGTTTACACTTGTATTTATCTCCGGATTCACGAAACTCGGACACTCCTTTTAAAATACATTCAGTAGACCTCCTGCAACTTCTCCGTCTGAATATCAAGTATCGGATTGAAAATTGTTCAGAGGAAAGACTGGTGAGTTCAGATCGTTTTAGCGAAATTTTGGTGATTAATTTTAATAAACACACTTCGCTCTTTGAGGAGGATATAAAAACAGTAAAAATTTGATAATTATTAAGAATGGGTTTTTGACAGCCGTAAAGAATCAAGCTCCGATTCAGTAACAAATTTACATGGTTATATGGAATGAAAGCAGGATTTCAGACAGTATCGAGGTATCACACGCTCTGGACATTTACAGTTATAGCAGTCCGGCGGACTGCTATAACTGTAAGAGACAACTTTTCTACTTTATTCATTATTCAGAACAGTTATTTCGTAAGATCCACTACTTCTGCGGAAGGAGCATTTTTCTTTACAGACTCAATACCATTATCACGGGATGCCACAGACTCGTACTGCTGACTTGAGCCTATAACCTGATGATTGGCTGCTTTCAAATTGAACATGTACTTACCGGATGATGACTCTTTCTTTTCATAACGGCCATCTTCCGGAGCATTCTTTCTCACGGATTCAATTCCGTTGTTGCATGCCGATTTTTCTTTGTATCCTTCACTTGACAAGATCGTCTGGCCGTTTGACGAGTTTAATCGGAACCTGAATTCTCCGGCTTTATCCTTGTAAATCTCAAATTTTCCTGCCACATCTGCCTCCTTGGTTCTTAATTAACAGGAAACCAGACAAGATTTTCCTGACCGGTCTTACAATAGACTCTAATTTTAAGACATATAATAAGGGATGTCAATGAAAAAGTTTCAGAGCCTGCATTAAACCTGAAATCGCAGTTGGATGAGGCAAGATATCGTAATTTGTTGAGCACTAAGGCTTTCAGGATTCTTGATCTTATCACCTTGTCGGTTAAGATCTGCGATGCTCTTATAGTACCTGACGTATGCACCTTTTGTGCTGCACACTCTTTATTTGTCTGACAGTCCCTTTAACTATTATTTTCTAATCACAATCACCGGTTTTAAAGGCGAACTCAATGATTAACGATATAATAAACAGCACCGCGCATCTAATTCGTACAAACCTGCAGGAAATCTGTCTGAGTATCACAGCAATCTGCATGGTACTATTCGGGCCCCATATAAACAGCTTTGTAAAAACTGCGACTAACAAGTTCAACTGGTTCTTTCGCTATTTCATTTTTATTCTGCTTGTGACAGCCGGCTATGGTGCCTTAACGCAAATCATTTTCAAGGGTCTGCGCGTATGGATGGCGGGGCTGGCGAATCAGCTCCTGGTTATCGCAACCGCTGTGATATTTCTCACTCTTGCCCTGATTGCAAAGCAGCAGAAGGAGATTTAGCCGAAGGTTTAATCGTAGAAGGTAGCAAGTCAGAAGCTTTACGCGAAAGCGGCATTTACTCTAAGCACTCTTTTTTATTTTTTCTGCAATAACCCCCATAAAGATGATGAATAGAGACTTTTGGAAGAGGGTGCCCCCAATATATTTAATAAGCTATAATAAAGATTTTCTGGAAGAGGGTGCCCCCAATATAAGTAATAAGCTATAATAAAGATTTTCTGGAAGAGGGTGCCCCCTCTTTCGCTCCAGCCTGTCGAAGACGCCAGTCTTGCGCTATCACCCCGTGTTGTCCACCATTTGTAAAGGCAGGTACGGTCATCACATTTTCAAACGCCTTTGCGGCCGCGGTAGCGAACTGGTGGTAGATTAAAATTATTGTAGCCTTTTAGGAATCAGGCAGTTGGGGTTGGCTGGTATAACAGGTTTGTGTTCAAGGCTTTGACGGTCTGTAAATGTATTTATCCCTTGATTTGAGAGATATGCGGACCCATGCTTGAATTCTTCCAGGCTACAACCAGTTTTAATCTACAGACAGTTCGTCAGTGCGGCCGCAAAGGCGTTTGAAAATGTGATGCTGTTACTTGCCTGCACAAGTGGTGGACAACACGGGGAGATAGCGGAAGACCGGTTTCCTAACCGGGCTGGAGCGAAAGAGGGAACGCCCTCTTCCAAAAAAATCTTTTTAACATCGATATTAATTTTTGCCTATGCCCCTGCCCTCACACTCCATACTATATCAGGTCCGTAGAGGTGTCCAGCCGGACGCCTCTACGGACCATGGCCGGTTTGCAACCCTGAGCAGACCGGCCGCAGTCAATTAACCCCGTTTGGGATTACTGGGTTGAGATACACGGGAAATAATCTCTCCACCGATCTCCTCTCCTGCCTTAGTTGCCAGATCTCCAACCGAAATTATTCCACTGGGGTCTCCTGTTTTATTTGTAACTACTACCCGGCGAACCTGCTTCTCTTCCATCACCTTTGCGCATTCCTGAATATCCCAGTCTTCGTTGCAGGTAATTGCACCACGGCTCATTATATCACCGACTCTGGTGCTGTTAAGATCTCGTTTTTCAGAAACGGCACGAAGCACTATGTCACGGTCGGTTATCACCCCCGCGAGTTTGTTTTCCTGAGAAACCGGAAGAGAACCCACATTGAAATCCTTCATTTTTTTTGCGGCGTTGATCACCGGTTCATTTGCGGAGATCATCTCCGGATGAATTGTCATCACCTCTTTTGCCTTCATCTATAACTCCTTTTAATTTATTAAGTTACCGACTTGCCTTCAAAAACGGCAAACCCGGTGCAGTACAATATTGCAACTGCTAATTTCATGCCGCCGGAGCAAATCAAATCAGCGTTGCCCGGAGAGTCTGGATGCCATCCGGGCTATAAATTTGCCCTGAAAACGAGCCCCATCAAGCTCATTCTCCGATGGTTTTCTGTTACCCGGGCCTCCTACAATCGTCGATGCACCATAAGGGCTGCATCCGGTGATTTCATCCATACGGCTCTGACCTGAAAAAGAATAGGGAAGCCCTGCGATTAGCATTCCGTGATGAAGCAGGGTAATGTGTACAGAAAGAATTGTAGACTCCTGCCCTCCATGCTGAGTTGAGGAACTGGTGAATACACTTCCAATTTTCCCCACTAAGGCTCCTTTTGACCACAATGGCCCCGTTGAATCCAGAAACATCCGCATCTGCCCTATCATATTCCCAAATCTGGTGGGGGTTCCAAAAAAAATAGCATCATAAGACGGTAACTCATCAATTGTGCATTCCGGAATATGAGAAAACTGGCTCTGGGGCTCTGTGGCGCCGAGAGCATCCAGTACCGGCCGGGGCAGTGTTTCCGGCACTCTTCTTAATTCAACTTCGGAACCGGGAACTCCTGAAGCACCCTCAACTATTGCCTTTGCCAGCTTATAGGTATGGCCGTATGTTGAATAGAACAAAACCAAGGCTCTCATAATCCCTCCTGTTTGGATTTTTTCGCAGTCGCTAATAACTTGAGAAGTGAATAATTTCGCAAAAGAACTATTGTTTTCTGCAATTCTCTTGCCATTGATCACCAGGCCTGAGTGGCACTTTGATTGCAAAAAAAAGATTTATGACCGAAGAGGAATTTGAAAAAGTAGTAATTCAGAGAAGTTATTCTTCACCCGTACTGGTCGATTTCTGGGCCCCCTGGTGCGGTGCCTGCAAGGTACTCAGTCCACAGCTTGAAGTAATCCACAGCAGGCACAGAGGAGAGTGGGTGCTTGTAAAGATCAATGCCGATAAAAACCCAGCGCTCTCCATAAAATTTACAGTCAGCACTATTCCATCAGTAAAATTATTCCGGAATGGAAAAGTAATAAATGAATTCACAGGGGCTCTTCCGGGCCATATCATAGAAGAGTGGCTGAAGAGATCTTTGCAGGGCGAAATTGAACCTTAATAGTTGATAGTTGATAACCGGAGGTTTTTTCTGGAACATGTATCCCGGCTTTTTCGGGTCCCGATCGGTATCAAAATCGTTCCCCTTACGACTCTTTATCAAACAAACTGCCTAAATCCATCCCAGAATCTTATATCCAAGTAAACCATAATATTCATGAAGATTGATTGTTGAACGATACAGCGAGTGTACAGATGGTAAAATATCAGTTATCCTTGTACTATGCATTCTGTTAAAATTGAAATCGGCAGGAGCCGGACATACATCAAAACCATTTTTTTTGAAAACTGCCGTGGCCCTTCGCATGTGTGAAGCACTCGTAACCAGAGCTATTCTCTTTTCCAGGCGAAGCGAATCCATGATCGCCGCTATATAAGGAGCATGCTCGTGAGTGTTCTGTGCCAATGGTTCCACTATAATAGAACTGGTATCAACACCCAATTCCTGAAGCAGCATCGCATTGTGTTCAGCTTCTGGCTTTTCCCCTTTTTTTACCCCCCCCACCACTCTTCCGGTGGTAATTACTTTGGGAGAAACCCCCAGCCTGTACAATCTTGCCCCATGAATTATGCGATCACCGGCTTCGTTCACTTCAGCAAACATTTTATGGGGATAAAACCCCGTTCCCCCGCCCCCAAGAACCACTATCGCGGAGCACCCGTCGGGCAGGTCCATCTTTTCAAGGTAGTCTTTTTCCAGGCCCCAGGACAATGCACGTGATACAAATACAGAGGAAAAGGTGACCAAAACCAGCCCGGCCGCTAATATGAAATAAATCCCAGATCTCCTGTTAAGAAACAATAATACTAATCCCACAAAACCCAAAATGGTAAGAAGACCAACCGGATATAGAGGAAATGCAATAAACTTCAGTAATAGGGCCATATTGTAAAATATAGAATTTTGAATCGACTATTCCTAACTCATGCTTCCGGGAGGGGATCTCTATTGAACCTGAAAACCGCAGTTAAATTAGACCTCACTTCACCCAGCCTCACGGTTTCTGTCTGAAGCCCCGTCTCCGGTTTTACAGATTCCAGCAATCGTGACTTATCAATTACCTGGTATTAGATCTCTTTATCTCCCTGCGGACGATTCCCGGCCAGTGGGATTCGATTTCAGTTCTCTTCTGGTTATAATAGAAAACTCCAGATCGTTGAAATTCGTGCCAAAAGATTTAACCTGACGTTCTATTACACCTATTCCCCTTCCTGAAAATTCTATCTTCTGCAGTTCCGAAAGCAGCAGCAATTCAAATGCTGCCGCCAGCATCCAGTCAACCCTGCTTTTGTAGCCGCAGAGAGCCAGTGCCTTGGTTTTTCTCAGAAAGCGTTTCAGGTTACGCCTGTCAGTTTTCAGTGTACTGCATGATGCCAGCATGATAATGGAGTTGTAACAGGCTTCATCCAGGATCTCCCCCAGACGATCCAGGCTGTATTCATCTCTGCCTATCAGCAAAGCCTCATTTTCACCATGAAAAGCCAGATACAGGATTGGAAAATTGCGGTATCTGGCCTGTTTCCACTGTTTCAGATAAAACTCAAGCTCCTCTATGGTGGCAACATCCTGGTGTATATATTTGACTCCATCATTAACCTCAAGCATATTCAGGATAGGCTGAACAGTCGACTTCCGTTTTAAATCGTTATCCCACAAACCCTCAAGACAGAAAATACCCTTGGTGGCCATATATTAGTCCCTGATTTTATTAACGGAAATTTCGAGAAAGCGGGCCAACTGGCCCAAAAGATGCGGATGTACTGTTAAAATGATATTTGGGTGGGAATGGAAGAAAGGAAGCTTGCCAGATATTCTTAAAGAGTCAGTTTTTGGGATTTTAACCTAAAAGTCGCAGTTGGGGAGAACAAAAAACAGTAAGATGTTGAGATGATAAGGCTTGAAGGCATCGCAGGTCTTATCGACAAGGTGATAAGATCAAGATGCCTGAAAGCCTTAGCGTTCAACAGATTACGATTTTTTGCCTAATCCAGCTGTGATTTTTAAGTTTAAGAGCAATTCTGCCCTTTCTCAACGCATGATCCTTGCGAAATTCGATCCTTTCCTGATGTTTTCGTAAGTCAGTTTGATCCAGCTCTCTGTTCTCATCGAGGAACTGATCCTTACCTCATCTACTGCCCCACTGAACCACCTCATAGGAGTATCAGCATCGTACCCGATGGCAAAAGGGGAAGTTGTAACGTTGATGTAATCGCCAGCGGCCGTATCGGTCTGAAGAGCCCCATTTACATACAAGCGAACACTATTTCGGGTAAATACACCTGCAATGTGATACCAGACCCCGTTCTGAAGTGCATCGTTTCCTATAGCATCATTATACTCATAATCATAGGTTACAAAAGACGGCTTTTTTGTTGAATATTCCAGTTCCAGATGGTATGAATAATTTCCTTTTGTCACAATTGGCTGATAATTATCGAAATATCTGGCAGCGACATTTGTCTTTACCCAGGCCTCAATGGTAAGATCGCTGGATATCTTCAGATTTTCCATATCTCCGATAACTATATACCTCCCCCAGTCAAAAGACATCGCAGAACCTGCAATTCCGGCAGTAGCATTAGATTCAGTCATTCCATTTAGAGACCCATGATTTCCATTCCCGCTGGCATCAGGAATAATTCCCTCCTGGGGTCCCATGTGCCACACCCCTTCAAAAGTTCCAAACACCGCTGCACTGTTTTCCCCCGCAACACCGGAACGACATTCGACAGCAATGTATTGAGTGTTACTATTTGCGTATACAGTATCAAGTAACACCCAGATAACAGCAGTTTTCTGTTCCGCGGACCACAGCTCAATTTCAAAGGGTATAGAGGTTCGGTTTGATTTTTTAAACAGAATATTCCCGGGAGTTACAACCGAGAAGTCAACAGTTGAATCTAAAGTCACCTTCAGGGGAAACCCGGTGACATCAGTGGAAATGTCTGCTCCTGAGGATGTGGTGTTCAAGTAAATTTTGGCGATCTGGTTATAGGTCCCGAAAGTCCACAAGGGGCCATATGCAGAATCGCGCCCATCAAATGCAACAATGCGCCATTGGTAAAGGGTGTCCCTCAGGAGTTCTGTAAGGGTAAATGTGGTATCCTCTGTTGTGCCTGCATAAGAAAGTTCTTCCTCTGAAAGACTGTAGTAAACCGCGTAGGAAACAGGATTTCCGTCAGGATCTCCGCCTTTCCAGCTAAGCGGTATATCCGTTGCATATATTGCAGTATCCACCACAGGAAAAGGCAGAGAGGGAACATGAGGGGGCCGCCCGTAATAGATCACATAAGAGAGCGAAACAGTGACCCCGCCGCGGTCCGTAATAACAATCGAGAGTGTGTCGCGCACTATGCCTGGAAGAGTTGGATCAACAATTACTCTGAAGACTCCATCCGGACCAGCCGTCTCAACCCGCTCCGTATTGAGCAGAGAAGTTTTTACAGTATGCCGTTCCACATCTACAGGATCGGGATCAGTAATTACAAACGTCAGTGTCTCCGGCTTCATCGTTCCGCTGAGATCGAGTTCCAGGTTTGAATTCAACACAAAGTCTTTGGAAACCGTAAAGGGTCTGTTTGATGGAACAATGTGTATCAGAGCTTTTATTGTATCACTGTTTCCCGTGGAATCTTTTACACTTACAACCAGATTACAAAACCCTGTATCCCCCTCAGCAGGAGTAAAAAGAAGGGTATCACCTGTGACCGGAACAGATTTACCATTTGCAAATGCCTTGAAATCAAAAGGCGCGGTTCCTGTACCCTCTTTTATTCGCAAAGCGACCTTCAGTTCATCACCGGTTTCCAGAAAAGAAGGAAACTCCACAAGCGAAGTCTTAAATCGTACTCTCTGAGGCGGCTCTACTGTAAAGAATGTTATGTCGCTCACAGATGAAGACTTATTATCTGATGCTTTGACCTTCCAGTAGTAGGTACCAGCTTTGAGCAGCGCTGCTGTTGAATATGAAGTATCACTCAGACCTGAAGCTTCAAGGGAAAATGAACTGTCGCCGTATGCAAGGAAAAGATCATACCTCAGAGGATTACCGTCAGAATCAGAACAGCTCCACCTGAATTCAACCTCTCTATCAGTGATAACCTCCCTGTTTTCTGGTAAAATCAGAACTGGAGTTCGGGGGGCGGTGCCATAATAAATAATGAGCTCTACAGCATCGCTGTGACCTGCCTTATCGCTGACAGATACCACAAGTGTATCATAACCTTCGGCCTTTCTCAGCGGATCTATTTCTATTGAAATTTTACCGGAATCGATAGCAGCATCGATGTTCTGGCTGTTAATTTTAACATTTGTGCCGAACTGCTCGATACTTTCGTCGGGATCATCGATTATAACTGTAAGCACCTGCACGGAATCAGATCCGCTCAGGTCAAGAATTGATTCAGGATTATGTTTACCCTTCCAGATTGCTGAAAGAGAAAGCGGACGATTAGGCGGCACAACTCTCAATGATGGAAATATCTGATCGGTATTTTTAAAGGAATCGCTAACAGTTATGACAAACTGGTGAAATCCTGTATCTGCCGGTGCGGGATTCCATTTAAGCCATCCGTCAACTATCGGTATTACTGAAGTCTCACGGGCCTTTTTAACGGCTTTGAAATGAAGAGGCGGCTTTCCTGTACCTGCAACGGTTGTAATCCTGATATTAAGACTGTCTTTACCAGCTTCGAGAATCTCAGGAAACTGATCTTCTGTAACCTTGAACCGTACAGGATCGGGAATGCCTGAGGAATCGACCACTCTTATGGAGAAAGTATATGGAACCGCCCCGAAAAGATCCCTTACCGCAATTGAAATCTGCCATGTTCCAGTGTCGGAAAGTGCGGGTGTCCAGGTAATATTTCCGGTGTTCTGATTTACGTTCAGAGATTCCGGCCCCTTCATCTTATGGTAGCTTATCTCGTCGTTGTCAGCATCAACTGCGATGATATTATCCTCATAAGTTCCCCCGGCGACAAACGGCAGCGGCGGATCTGGTGTCTTTACAATTTTAGGCTGCCGGTTCTGCCTTAAAACAGTGGTGCGGGCAGTGACAAGGCCGGTGCTGTCGGTTATTTGAACAGTATATGTTGACCCCTTTTCAGAATGGTCAGCAGTAACTCTTTTCTGCCAGATATAGGAGGAAAACAGTGTCACAGCCGTTCCATTTACAGTTACAGAACCTATGCCGCTTCCCTCATCAAAGGCCACAATACGCATCAGCGCAGAATCGTTCTCAACAATAACACCCCCTGGTCCCGCCTGTTTCCCATCCACCGTAAGCTCAACAAGTGTCGGGGCGGAATTATCGACAAAATGAGGATCGTATATCATAACAAATTTTTTCTCTGCAACCAGATCCCTATCCTTGTCAAATGCCAGAACACTTATTGTATTGATATATTCGGGCAGATTAATTCTGAAACTCCATGGCACTTTATAGATTCCGTTCAGATGCAGAGTATCACCGTAAAGGTGATTGTTCACCTTTACACACATGGACAAATCAAGAGAATCGGCAGAATAGTTCTCAATGAATCCGATGATTGTCCAGTCTCTTTTTCCGGTAACCAGACTGTCACGTATTGGAACTGTGACAGTTATTTCATGGGGATTTGATGGAGCCAGTGTAGAATCATACACTATCCAGAAAGTCTTCTGGGATTGATTGGAAAAGGGATCTGAAGCGGTTATGGTAAGAGGCCAGGGCTGAGGAATTGTGTCAATCCCAGCAAGTTCCTTTACATATAGATTACTGCTTATCAGATCAAAAGGCATATTTGCGGCATAGGCGCTATAAACAACTCCTGATCCGTAATCGTAAATATGTGCTTTGAAAAAGAAGTTTTTTTCTGAAGCAGTGACAGTGTCTTTTCCAACACTTCCCTCGTTTGCGCATACAATTACGGGACCATCTTTATCCGTAAAAGAGTAAAGGAAGAGGCTCCTTGGTGAAGCATGAGCTCCGGAGAGATCAGAAACCCATAATTCTCCGGTTTGACTTGATCCTGATGTCCTTATCACGCTTTTTACAGTGGGTGGAACCGACTCGACTGTTACACTCCGCCCGAATGACCAGTGATAAAGAACATCTCTATCCTTGACCGATGGAGTACCAAGCACAATGCTGTCACCCATGGATCCGGAAACTGCTCTTTGATTAAGAGGCGATCTGGTATAAACCTCGAATTTCTCAACCACCTCTTCACCACTGCTGCGACGGGTTTTCAGGCTGATCTCCACCCATCCGGTATCATAAAATGAAACCAGGAACCTGTACGGGCCCGATCCCAGCAGTTCATCGCCGGATGCCACTATTACAGTATCAGTAAAATAACGGCTGGACTCTGCATGCAGAGAAAAGCTCTCTGCATGTTCCGCAACAGTCAGCGCGACAACCAGTGTATCGGTTGTAAATATTTCAAGAGTATCACCGTCCTGAATTCCCGATAAAAGCACTGCTCTTGTATTACTCTCATCCTCAAAGGGATTATAGTCGTTTCCGCAGAAAAAAAGAACCGGCAGGCACAGCAATAGACTCAGAACACCGGAAATTGCTGCCCTTAAACGACCTTTACTGGCCCTTTGTTTTTCTGCTCTTTTCCTCATCGGTTTCTCACCTGTATAACATTACTTCCCGCAAGCTGGTTCATATAGCTGAACCTGATCCAGTCTTCAGAGCGGCGCACATGAGATACCCTTATCTCATCGAGCCCACCGGTATATGTTCGCGTATTCTCATTGTATTGACTTCCAATTGTCGCCAGAGGAGATGGCGTTCTGTAAATTGTCGGCAGGTCTGCGGCCATTCTATTTACCATCTGCCCATCTATGTAGATAAACATGCTGTCTCTCTCAAAATCCGCGGCGCAAAACACATGATGCCATCCCGCATACCCGATAGTATTAACACTTGATATGATTCTGTCCACACTTGGAGAAAAACGGGTTATCATTGAGAGTTTCCCTTCCTGTTTCAGTACAAGCTCATATCTGTTGTCATTGGGACCATGACTCAATGAAATTATAACCCTATCGGCATACAAAACCGTTGAACTGAACCAGGCCTCCAGGTTTACACAGCCGGTATTAATCCCTAAAGAAGTGTTACCCGGAAGTCTTATCCAGTCATTGCTCATTCCTCCGCCAAAATTCTGACCCAGACCTATAACTCCATCTTTAAAATTATTACTGACTTTGTCATCTCCGTGATAACCATTGGCAGTGGCATCTTTGTATATATCAATGGTCTCGTTTCCGGGCTGGCTCTCCTGCAGATGCCATACACCTGCAAAACCATTCAGTGTGTCAAAGACCGCTGCACCATTGGATTCCATCCGGTAGTGTTCACCCCAGGACATTTTTATGAACTGCTCGCTGTTACCGGCCTTAACTGTGTCAACCAGTACCCAGATAGCTGCCTGTTTTCCGATCCAGGAATCGATCTGGTATGGAAGGTTGCCTTTGGCTCCACTGCGTGTAAATCTAACCCCCCCTTTACTCCCGTCAGGACTCAACGATGAGAAATCAAAATTGGTACTGTCGATTTTTACAAGAACAGGTATGTCATAGATATCATTTGTAATATTAGCTCCGGTGATCGTTGTGTTCAGATAAATAAATCTGCTGTGTAAATCAACTGTAAAGCTCCATACAGGACCCGCTGTGACGGACTTCCTGTCCCGTGCAATCACTTTCCAGTAATAGGTGCCGGACTCGAGAGCATGATCAAGGGAGACAGTACCTGCAGTCAGGCCTTCTGCAAGAAGCGAAGGTGAGGCGGTTTCGCCGAAATAGACATCATACACAATCCCGTTTCCATCCGGATCACCGCAATCCCAGGAGAGTGTGACTAAAGAATCAGACACAAGTGAATCTTCAGCCGGAGCCGGGTTTGATGGAACAAGAGGTGCGCTTCCATAATGTATTACCAATGAAGTATCAACGATTTCGGAGTTATCTACCACAACTATACGCATCGTATCATCAATTAAAACAGATTCCATGGGGTCGATTGTGATTATCACTTTTCCGTTTGAATCGGCCCGGGCAATAGTCCTGGTATTTCTCTGGAATATCTGCACCGTATCAGGATCGCTGTCGGCAAGCAGCAGCTCAACTTTAACAGGTCCGGTCGTATCACTGAGATCAATAGCGCCGCTTTCTGTAAACAATCCGCCAAACTTCACTGTCATCGCAAGTGCAACCGGGGGACTGATGCGGACTGCGGGCGAAAGGGTATCGCTGTTTCCGGTAGAATCAGTTATTGTGATTATCATCCTCTGAAGGCCGGTGTCGGAAACTGAAGGAAGATACCTGATAGTTCCGTTTTTAATTGTTATTGGTTTGCCGTTAGAGGCAAAGACAGCATTATAGGTAAATGAACCATTTCCAGTTCCCTCTTTGACAGAAAGAGGAACGATGATTGAATCCTCCCCTGCTTCATACTGCTTTCTGAAATCAGTCTCATCAGTCAAAAACTGTACATGGTCCGGCACCCTCAGATAAAAAGACCACGCCGGTCCTTCAACGGCTCTTTTACCGTCTGAGGCGACTACTTTCCAGCAGTAAGAACCGGATCTGGAGAGGTTTTTTAATGTAAACGATGAACTCTGAAGATTTTCCGAAAGAAGAACCGGCTCAGGACAGAATGAAGCGTAAAGGGAATAAAGAACCGGACCGTCTGCGTCTCCTCCATCCCATGAGAATCGAATCAGACTGTCATTTACAATTGAACCATTCTCCGGATAAGGAGTGCCGGGAATTTCCGGAGCGGTACCGTAATAAACTGCCATTCTGTATGTATCAGAATGCCCGCTGCGGTCTTTTGCAGTTACAATCACCGTATCAAAACCGGAATCGATCCGTGAAGAGTTGAGCGTAAGAGAAAAGTTTCGGGCTGAGTCTACCGACAGAGCATTATAACGGCCCTCAATGAAAGCTCCGGCACTGAAGACCTCCACTTTACTTGTATCCGGATCATAAATATGGAATTTGACTTTTACAGTACTGGATGAGTCGCTCAGGTCAAGAGCACCGGATGAAATCGTATCTCCTTTTTCAATCAGATTGAGCTTGAGATGACGATTTGGCGGAACAATCAGAATAGAAGGGAAAAGGGTATCTGAAGTCATGAAAGTATCGGTGACTGTGATCTTCAGATGAACCATGCCGGTGTCAAGTGAAACCGGTGTCCAGAGAAGCGTGTCATCCCTTACCATAACAGGCCTTCCGCTCTCTATCAAAGAAGCACTGTACTGGTAAGGCCTTGCTCCCCTGGAAGTATCTGTTTCCAGAAACATCTTAAACAGAGTTCCGGTTTCCAGAAATTCCGGGAAATCACCTTCCGTAGTGGTAAATTTCACACTTTCTCTTATATCAGCGGAATCAATTACCATCATTCGAAAAGTGTATACGACCGTTTCATATCCATCATATAAACTGATCTCAAAAATATGAGTACCAATTTTTGAACTGTCCACATTCCAGAATAAACTTCCATCTGCGCCTGCAAGCATTGAAGGATCACCGCGGAGGAGTTTTATCTGTATAGGATCATTGTCAGGATCCCTGACAATTATGCTGTCCCGGTAGATATTTCCTGCCGGTATCGGAAACGGCGGCTGCGGAGCCCTCACCACTACCGGTTGAGAATTTTTATAAATCAGGATATTTTTCCTGGTCTCAAGACGATTTTTATCAATAACCCTTAAAGTAAAGCTGTTTCCTTCTGCCAGATGGGAAATCTGAAGCGGTATGTTCCATAGATAATCACCATCCCCAAAGTAGGATATTCCATTTACAACAAGGGAATCGATACCGCTTCCCTCATCAAAAGCGATGACTTTCAGCACTGCCGTATCAGAGGGAGTCACAAGCCCTGAAGCATCCCTGCCCTCTACTGTAGTCTCAAGTATAACCGGCGGAAGGGTATCGGCCCCGGAGGGATCAGAGATCACCACTCTTGAAATTGAGGATAGAGAATCCCCGTTTTTGTCAAAAGCAGTTATTGTTATTTTATTTATTCCTTTCGTCAAATCGGTTTCAAAGAACCATTCAGCATTGTATTTACCTTTTACCTGAACAGTTCCTGAATTGTTTTCGTTTTTTATTCTCAGCTCAACATCTATCGAATCATCGGCAAACCATTCCACTGCTCCCATAATCAGCAATTTTTTTATACTGTAAATAGTGCTGTCGGAAGGAGGAACCAGAACCGACACGGTGAGACCGCCACTTCGGGCAGCCTCTGGATCATAAACAAGCCACATATGGATTGTAGTGTCATTACGGTTTACCGGATTATCCATGGCGTAAATCAGCAGAGGGATGGAATCTTTGAGAGTATCAAGCCTGTCAAATATTTTAATGTAAAGCGAATCCTGAATAATATCAAAAGGGCGCCCGTTAATTGAGGCTGAATCGGCCCCGCCCATTCCGCGATCTTTAATGCTGATCCCCATAAAAAATGCCGTCTCAGCGGTTCTGATTGTATTACCCGAAATGATATAGTTATCCTGAAGAAAGTTTATCTCAGGCGGAGTGTTATCCTCAAAAGAGAACGTGAAAGGCTTTGCAGGTGAAAAGTGGTAGCCGTCGCTCACCTGCAGCGTTCCTGCGCCATCAGCACCAGCGAACTGAAGCACTACACTTGTATCCGGCACAGAGCTCATCACTTTGGTGCCCATTCTGAAATCCCAGATGTACACGACATCCCTGTCTCCTACACCCCCGGTCCTGAGCCTTACCAGTTTTCCAAAGTCACCATCAACATGTTTCTGGAAAAGAGGAGATCTGACATAAAAATCTATCTCTTCCTGTGTCTCTTCTCCATTAACTCTTCTTGTCAGAAATTTTATACTGTTTGCACCGGTATCATTGAATGAGAAGACAAAAGAAAAAGGGCCGGAACTAAGCGTTTTTCCCTCAGGAGGCATCTTTGTAACTTCACCGCCTTCAAAAAGACGATTTCCGGGCGATACGACGCGGAAATATTCTACCTGCTCGGACACGGCAAGCATCACAGTAAGAGTTTCAGATGTAAATATGTTCAGGGTGTCCCCGTCAGAAAATGACCCGTCGGTGATAACCACTTCGGAATTGGTGGGATCCGCAAAAGGATTATAATCTCCCGTACACACCAGATGCAGCGCACTTGCACACATCAGGATAATCGGCAGAACTACTTTGAGATTAGAGTTTTTCATCTCTTTTGGGGCCCCGAAAAAAGGCAAAAGACCTGTCAGAAATTAAAAGACCAGGTAAATCCCGCAGTTCCCAGTACCGCGACGAAAAAACCGGTAATTGTCAATGCCAGATTCCTGTTTCGTCTGGACTGAGCGTCCTCCCAGTCATCACTGACATGACTTGTAAGGTTATCAAGATCTTTTCCGCTGAGAGTTTCCATTTCCCTCTGAGAATTTTTAAGTTTAAAGGCAAAAAAAGCTCCCTGTGCCGCTCCTCCGACAGCCGCTGTCAACCCGCCATATCTGAATAAATTACGCTTGGGGGCTTCCGGGTCCTGAAGAATCCTTATTGGCACACCGTCAACAGCAGCATCTTTTACCGATACACTATGAGTAAATGGTCTGCCTGCAATGACTTCTTTTTCCTCTCCCTCTATCGATAAATTTGAACGGCCGTTCTCTTTGAATACGCAGTTTGAAAGCCTTATAAATCTGGTTTCGGATACGATTCCCTTTACAGAGTACATAATTTGAATGTTCTGAAGGTCACTTCCTATTCCATCCTTGTGAATGTAAATGCCATTCCAGTCATAGGGAGTCGGGCTGAGTTTGCTCTCAGGATTTGCAGAAGGATCATTTTCGGAGGTAAAGATCACCGGGTTTAACCCTGTCCCGGAAACCATTAGTATACCCTGAACGTGCACGCTAGTAAAATTTTTAAACAGCAACACTGTCCCGGGCTCGATTTTAACCACTTTTCCAGCCGGAACAAAGACATCTGCAACAACCAGATAAGGGGAATCTTTTAAGTAAAGCACTCTCGGAAGATCTCCAGCCAGCTCCGGACGAGGAGCCCCCAGGCATGGAATGCAGAAAAAAAACAGTAAAAACCATTTCCCTGAACGCATTATCCCCGCTATCCTTTTGATGCAATACGCTGCATCTCTGAATCGGCTTCTTTGTAGTACCTGTGATCCTTCGATGTCTGAAGCTCCGATTTTACCTCATACCAGCTATCAAGTGCCGCCCTTTTTGTCGCCGCAGAGGGATTCTGATCAAAAAGGGCGCTTCTGCATCGCGCCGTACTGTAAAGGCGCTCAAGCCTGAGTGTCCCTGCGCTTATGTATAAACCGGGTGCTCTTGAACACAATTCAAGATTCCTCAAAGCTTCGTTAATTTTCCCCTGTCCCTGAAAAGCTCTTGCTTTCTCAAGATAAAACTCACCATCTTTAATATCGGTCGCTAACAAGAGCTGGTTTAATTCAGATTTTTTTCCCAACCCCTTCAATGCCCTTATTCTATAGATCATTGCTTTATCACTGGCCGCCTCAGCTGCAGATAACTTCTTATAGACCTCAAGAGCATTACTATACTGGCGGTTTTCAAGCTCCCTGGTAAATATGACCATCAAATCTGTTGTACCATACCTGCTCTGAAGCTGCTCAACTAAAGACAGGGGTACCGGTTCTTTCTTTATTACTGCATCAGGCACAGGATTTTTTGGAAGTGCCCGTGAGGCAACTTTTTTTCCCCGGACCGGCGGAACCGGTTCTGTTTTCTCTACAACAACCCTGACAGTTTCCGGACGGGTTATTTCCTGTGGAAGCTGGGGCGTTTCAGTAACCGTTTTTTCGGCGGAAACCTCTGACCGGGATTTTTCAAACAGTGACCCAAGCAGCTTAGGTATATAGTAACTTATCCCGTACACAGACGCCAGAATCAGTGCCGCAGTACCTGCAATTACAAATGGATTTTTCCTGCGCAGCTTTACGGTTATCTTCTCCCGGTCAACTCCCATGAAACGTGCCAGCTCCTGCTCCGGTGAGAGCGGAGTTACACCGCGGTGGATTTTCCCGAGTTCTGAGAGAAAATTCATTGCATCCTGTATTCTCTTCTCCCTGTCCTGAAGCATGCACATGTGTATAAGGCGGCGGAATTTCGGCGGGAGTCTGATATCAAACTGTTCCAGCGGCTTGAACTCATTTTTAATCTTGGAGAGCATCAGCTTTGAAACATTCTGTTCAGGGAATGCCTTTCTCCCTGCAACCATTTCATACAGAATCGTACCTAAAGAGTAGATATCGGTGCGGATATCAGGCTCTTTGCCATCAAGCTGTTCAGGAGACAGATACTGCATTGTACCAAGTATCGCACCGTCGGTGGTGTGAATCGAGGCATCTGTCGGCCGTGCGATTCCAAAATCCATCAGTTTCACCAGTCCATTGCCGGATACCATGATATTTGAGGGCTTCAGGTCACGATGGATCACTCCATGGTATGTTTTTCCATAGATTACATATTCCTGGTTGTGCGCATAACGCAAGGCCCGGCCTATCATTATCCCTATTGACATTGCCACTTCAACTGGAAGCGCGCCGCGATCTTCGATAATTTTCTCAAGAGTCTGACCTTGAATACGCTCCATTTCGATATAGGGGAGTCCATTCCACTGGCCGACAGCATGAATTTCAATGATGTTTGGGTGATGAAGCTTCGCGGTGATCTTTATTTCAGTTTGAAAGCGCTGCTTGGTATCCTCTGTATAATTGGGATGAAGGAGCTTTACTGCCCTGGCGACCTCCAGCTGGGAATTCCATATCTCATAGACATTGGCCATTCCCCCTACACCCAATAGCCCGGTTATCACCCCTGAGCCCATAGGCTCCTTTTTGGTGCCGTCAGGGAGAATAACAGCATTCCTTACACGCTTAATAGAGCTCTGATCCTGAATAGAAATCCGCTTATCTTCAGGTGACATCATAATCCTGCCAGGGTTCCATGCAATAAGAAACTGCTGAATACTATATTTAGTATTGATATATTACCATTGTTTTGTATATATTTCAACAATTTAGTTTTTTCAGTTTTTGGTTTTATGTTCTCAGGTCTGTACTTTACGGTCAGCAATTTGGCTCTTTTTAATAGAGGTATATATGGCAAAAATTATCAGTGAAGTATCCAGGACTTTTTCAGAGTATCTCCTGATTCCCAGGCTCACCCGGAAAAATCATCTGCCTCAGAATGTGTCGCTCAGTTCTCCGGTTGCAAAGTTTAAAAGCGGAGAGTCTTCAAGGCTCCTGCTCAATGTACCATTTGTATCGGCCAGCATGCAGTCTGTTTCAGGGGCAGAGATGGCTATTTCGCTTGCACGCAGAGGCGGCTGTGCCTTTATATACTGTTCACAATCTATAGAACAGCAGGCTGCAATGGTATCAAGGGTCAAAAGCCACAAAGCTGGATTTGTCCAGTCCGACTCTAACCTTAAACCCGATAATACCCTTAGAGATGCAATCTCTCTTCGCAAAAAGACCGGCCACTCTACAATGCCTGTAACTCACGACGGAAGCAGAAATGGAATTTTTCTGGGAATAATTACCGATAAAGATTTCTGGGAATTCGAAGACAATCTTGATGCTCCTGTTTCCCAGTTTATGACTCCAAAGGAAAACGTGGTTTTCGGGGTTTACGGAATTACTCTTCACGAAGCCAACAAGGTTCTGCGCAATAGTAAAAAAGAGTGTCTTCCGGTTCTTGAGAAAGATGGTAACCTCCATTCACTTGTTTTCAAGAAAGACTACTTTGATCATATGAACAACCCCGACGAGCTTCTTGACAAAAACAAGAGGCTCATCACCGGGGCAGGAGTGAACACCCACGATTATAAAGACAGGATACCGGCATTAATGGAAGCCGGGATAGATGCTTTGTGCTTTGACTCCTCAGATGGTTATTCCGAGTTCCAGATGGAAGCGGCAAAATGGGCAAGAACCAGATACGGGAACGATGTTATAATCGGGGGCGGCAATGTGGTTGACGGTGATGCGTTTCGTTACCTGGTTGAAGAAGCCGATGTGGATTTTGTGAAAGTTGGTATAGGGGGTGGATCCATCTGTATCACCCGTGAACAGAAAGGCATCGGACGCGGACAGGCATCGGCCTTGATGGCAGTGTGCGCAGAACGTGACCGTTACTTCTCGGAAACCGGCATCTATGTACCTGTATGTTCCGATGGAGGGCTGGCCAATGATACACAGATCATTATCGCCCTGGCAATGGGAGCTGATTTTGTGATGATGGGAAGATACTTCGCGATGACCGTGGAAAGCCCTACTCCCAAGGTGTCAATTGGCGGCAGAATTTATAAACCTTACTGGGGTGAGGGTTCCAACCGCGCAAGAAACTGGCAGAGATATAATCAGGCAGCTGAAGGGGATTCAGGGATGAAATTCGAGGAAGGTGTAGATGCCTACGTGCCGGTAGTAGGATCTGTCAAAGAAGTGATGTCTGTGACTATGGCAAAGCTTAAATCCACAATGTGCAACATGGGATCAGTCACTCTCAAGGAATTCGCAGACAACGCTGTTTTAACACGAATTTCAGAACAATCCTTTGTTGAGGGGGGAACCCCAAACGTCATCTCGCTCGACAAAGATCTGCCCAGAGAAGTTTAATCCCGGCATCCGGGGACGGAAAAGTTCTCTCCGCCCCCCTTTTCAATTTTCATATCCGGTCAGTTTTATGTCCGTTAACCGGGATTTTGTGCGGTATTGTTTTTTACAATAAACCAAATTGTACATTCGTATACATTTACAAAAGTATTTTTCGGCTTTTCAGATCATCAAAGGAGGAGTGCCTTGAAGAAGTTCAAACCCCTGGTTCCATTTTCCATTATTGCAGTGCTTATATCCGTCTCTCTCATCGCTTATACAACCTGCTCTTTCGCAGATTCCAATCACCCGCAGAGAGGCACAGTTACATTCGGTGCCGATAAACAGCCGGATATTAAGACTCCTCCTCACCTTGACGCTTTTAAAAGCATGTTTGCAGATATTGCCGAAAAGGTTGTTCCCACGGTAGTTCAGGTCGTGCCCACAAAAATTGACACCGTCATTTTTTCCAACAATCCATTTTACCAGTTTTTCGGAGATCCTTTCGGTTTTGATGATTTTTTTGGTACGCCGCGAAATCAGCAAAGACGCCAACCGCCGGTGCAGAAACGCGAATTCAAGCAGCAGGGGCTTGGATCCGGTGTTATTGTATCTAAAGACGGCTATATCCTTACCAACTTCCATGTAGTAACCGGCGCGGACCAAATCGAAGTGAAAACTTCTGATAACCGCAGTTTTCAGGCTGAAATTGTAGGCACCGACAGTCTCTCGGATGTCGCAGTCATTAAGATTAAAGAAAAAGTAAAAGATCTTCCGGTAGCATATTTAGGCGATTCCGATAAACTCAGGCCGGGAGACTGGGCAATCGCCATCGGAAATCCATTCAGCCTCGCATCTTCTGTTACAATGGGAATCGTTTCTGCACTGGGCAGGACCGCAGGCAACAATGCCAACTCATATCAAAACTTTATCCAGACCGATGCAGCCATCAATCCGGGCAACTCAGGAGGCGCGCTGGTAAATATCAACGGTGAGCTGATCGGAATAAACACCATGATCTATACCCAATCGGGCGGCTATATGGGTATCGGCTTTGCAATTCCTATCAATATGGCCCGCAAAATCATGGAAGACCTCATTTATGAAGGCACTGTTTCACGCGGCTGGCTGGGTGTGATGATTCAGGATCTCGATGCTACAACCCGTGATGCTCTTGGATTGGATACAGATGTAAAGGGTGTGTTAATCGGAGATGTGTTCAAGGGACAGCCGGCCGACAAAGCAGGCTTCCGCAGAGGAGATATTGTTTCCTCTGTTGATAACAAACCTGTAACAAATCCCAATGAACTCAAAAACGCAGTCGCCAATATCAGACCTGGAAACAAAGTTCCTGTCGGGATCATTCGGGACGGTAAGAAATTGACTCTGCATGTAACTTTGACAGGACGTGGTAAGAGCGATCCCAACGAACCATCTCAGGGGAGCATTCCGGAAGAGGGCAGCCCCAAAGATGACATTGCCGAGAGTATGGGAATAAAAGCAGGCAATATCACTCCGGAACTCAGGGAGCAGCTTGACCTGAAACCCGACCTGAAAGGCGTTGTAGTTATGGCTGTTGACCCCAGTTCTCAGGCCGCTCAGGAGCAGATCTCACAGTATGATATAATTCTTGAGGTGAACCGTAGGCCGGTTACCTCGGTAAAAGAGTTAAAACTGGCAGTGAAATCGATAAAAAAAGGCGACTCCGTTCTTTTTCTTATCCATCGTGACGGAAATACTTTCTTCAAGGCCTTTAAGGTCCGCTGATTATCCATTGCGGGGCAATCAAAAGATTGCCCCGCAACCTTTTCCCTTTGAGCAATTCCCCTTGACTCTCTTCTATATAGAACGTATCTTTGTTTTAATATGACGGTCTCAAATTGAGGCCGGGTTTTTTCCTGTGGAATAGATTTTCTGCAGATTAAAAATCCTTTCTGGTGTATGATTGTCTAATTCTACAAATATTCAGGAGGAAAACATGAAACTGTGGCGGGTTGTCAGCATAATCAGTTTAACCGCTTTTACCGCTCTAATTTCCTGCGGTGTCAGTCAGGGAAATCTGGACCAGGCCCAAAAGCGTATCGACGAACTGAAAACGAGAGGTGTTCCCGACAGCGCCCTTTCCAGAGCTAAAGTCTTTCTCTATCAGGCTAAAGATGCCAAGCAGAGAGGAAATTCCGGAATAGCGAGGCTCGCAGCCGATTCTCTCCGTATTCACATGGCCCAGGCTGAAGCTATGTACAACGATAACCTCAACCGACTGCTGCCGGTTATTGACTCCATGCGATCAGTCGTTAAAGTCAACAAAGCATCTTTTTCCGGCCTGACTGTTAAAAAACTCGACAGTCTCATGGTTCCGATTGACTCTCTTGTAAATATCAAATGGTACCTCCAGGCTCACAATCTGCTTAAAGATGTCGTAGCAAGAATTCCACAGTTCAAATTTGATGATGACAGGGCAAAAGAACTCAGACCAAGAATTCCCGGTGAGTGGACATGCATAAATGAGACAAAAAGCAAAGAAGACAAGAACGTGCGTGCTATTGAAAAGAAGATCTTCACCTTCAGGAATGATGGAACAACCCTGCTTGTTGAGAATAAAAAAGGTCAGAGCGGACCTTTCCTGAGAGAAGACTGGGAGTTCAGATCATGGGGAAAATACGATCTTATCGGTGACACCATTATTCTGCTTATAGACCGGTTCGCATCAGTACGGCAGAATTTTGAAAGACTGTATGTTGAGGACGACGGTAACGGAAAAAAGAAAAAAGTCTGGAAAAAAGAACCCCAGCCCACTTATGACTCTCTTATCACAGATGGAAGCCAGAACAGGTACATAACATTCATGGACCTGAAAGAAGACTTCAAGAAGAGATAAGTAAAAAAGAAGATGATAATTTGAAAGGTCCGGCCTCCCACCGGGAGAGCCGGACCTTTTTTATTTCAGAAGACAAACAAGAGATCAAATTCTCTATAGTCTAACATCTCATTCCTTAAACCTAAAAATCGCAGTTGGATGAGGCAAAAAACCGTAACCTGTTGAGCGCTAAGGCTTTCAGGCGTCTTGATCTTATCACCTTGGCGATAAAGCCTGCGCCACCTTCATGTCTTATCAATTCAACATGTTGCGCTACTTCAACCACCCCAACTGCGGAAATTAGGTTGAATAAATTGCAGTTTCAAAAGTTAGATCTGTTATAACGCGCCGCGTAATTTAAGATTTTTGGACGCGTAGTTTAAGATTTTTCCAACCCCGCTTTGCAGCTATTAATTGTCAATTATTTGAGGGTTTGAAACGTCGAGCTGAATCCGGATCTCAAGCGCCTTTGTGGCCCCCTCTTCCGGAGCTGGTTTGTAGGTAACAGGGTACTTCGTAACAGACATCAGAGTTGCTCCGCTGTACAGTCCTACTTCCATGATTCCCCACCCGCCGATATCATCCGGGATGGTCGCAGTCACCAGTATCCTGCTTGCATCCTCCGGATCCAGACCAACCGAGTCCACCTCCCCGCGCCATGTCTCATGTACCAGCTGGGTCTGCGACTCGAGTGGTTCATAATAAACACCATTGGCATCACCAACCGCCAGGTGAGTTATCAGGATCTGCCCGCCATTGAGTATAGCATTTGCTATCGCGTTTAAAAAGGATACTGTTGCAATAGTATAAAAGTCCATTTAATCCCCCTTTAAAGGCCCCATACAGTCACTATAGTAGATTTTAACGTAACAGATGAACTCCCGGTATTTTCCACTTCAAACCACACCTTATCACCGGGCTTGCACCGGATATTCAGCCTGCCCTTGTACTTCAGATATGTCCCGTCCAGGCGATGCACCAGCGGATACGAAACTCCTCCAGTGGCAGCAACCCGGATCTCCACATCTGCCGGCAAAACCGTACCGGGATCAATGGAAATATCCGCCTCAACTGAAACCTCCCCGCTGCCGAACCCCAGCACGTTAAACTCTCCGGTTACCGTATTATGAAAACCGTGCAGTGTCTGCCCACTGCTGTCGTTTGCAATCGACTTGTTCCAGATCACACTGAACCCGCCGTTACCGGCAAGCAGCACTGTTGTGCCCTGCGCCAGTTGCTCTTCTACTCCCTCAACCTGCGCCCTCACACACCCGCCATCAAGATTCGACTCCCAGCCATCCGGCTTGGTACCATCCGGACTGCCCAGAACTCCGTTATTATCCCGACAGTTTCTCCAGGCAACATGCGATGGATCTCCATTGTGATTTGCCGATATGGTATTATTCAGCCCACCCGCAGACGGAAACACCGCGTCCTCTATAGAACACGCATCGCAGCCCTCAAACTGGTAAGCGGCAACATCAATATAAGAGTTGAGTATTCGCGTATTCTTGTTCTTGTAGAACCGGATAATTCCTCCCGACAGTTCTGCTTTGTCTATAGTTACAGGAGAAATAACCTGATGGCATAATAATGGGTAATCGCAATCAGTAAACGATGAAAATTCGCTTATAACAGGTCCATTTATGACTCTCAGGCCCGTAAAACAGTCATCGAATTCACAGGTATTTATAACTGACATTCCTGCAGCGGTATTGATATCCACACCTGCGCCATTCAGGCCGTAGAACCGGCAGTTCTCAACCTGCAGCCGATGAAGTGATGTCTTCAATATCCCGTACTGATTCGCGTATTCAACATGTTCATCACCCTGGAAACCGACACTCCTGACACCGAAATCACCGCTCACCACGCCGATTATCGCTCCGTTGAATATCGCCCTCAAAATAGAAACCGGACCGGCACCGAACAGCACATTACTGTTTGTCACCTGGATAGTGTTTCCTATCTGATACACCCCGTTCCTCAAATAAACAGGCATTGCGCTTTTAACAGCACTGCTGATGGCATTTGCGTTTAGATGTGCATTTGCGGGATTTCCGTCCCCGACAGCTCCCCACCATTCCGGGAAAACACAGTACATCACCGGAAGCGTGAATGTACCGGTATTACTGAATATCTTTCTGGGTATTTCAGGGGGTATCATCGCCCTGATTGTACATGTCACAGCCTCACCCAGATTCAGCCAGGCGCCCAGGTCAAAATACACGACGATATTCTCCGGAATGGAGAGATTTGCTGAAATTGTCCACATGCCCGAGTGAAGTCTCAGTACAGCCGGATCCGCGCCTATCGCGGCGATCGCCGCCGATATCGTTGCCGCACCCTCAAACATGTCTCCGCCGTTAAAGGAGACTGCCGATATAACCGGCAGCGCCTCGTATATCTTCCCGTTTGCCTTCCAGCCAAACGGTTGTCGCACATCATCGTAGATTATATTTGCCAGCCTGTCAACTACTGCCGGTAAAACAAACTCGCTGCGCGGACGGTTCCGCTCCCTTAGTGATATGCTTCTCATTATGTCACTCCTCCTTAAAACAGCCTGTTGTTAAATATCTCCTCAGCCTCACTGTCCCACACCATATCCCATATCTCTTCAGTCTCACTGTCCCATACCTTTTCATAATTGAACGGAGCTGCTTCAACCTTGCATGTCTCTATAGTGTCAAGCGTTGATTCGATTACCGGCACAGGTGCACCCAGCCCCTCATCTATCCAGATAATCTCAAACTCCGACCGCTCATTCTGAAACTCGGTGACCAGGTCATGAATCTTGAGTTTCTGAGCCTGGTCAATAGCCTCGTTAAAATTCGATATCACTATCTTGTATGTAAAAGGTGCCCCGTTGTACTGAAAGTGCTCGATCACATTCACCTGAAAGCCGAACGGTTCAAGCACCTTTTTAATGGCGTGTAAAGTACCTTTAAACCGGTGTGTTTCTATCGCGCTCTTTATAAGTGCCCGCTTCTGGTCAGTTGTCTGCGCCGCGTTCCAGCCCTCATTCCCAAGAATATGAAACTGGTCTGCCAGGTGAAGAAGCGCGCTCTCGGCCACTATATCTATTATATACACCAGAAGCGGCGTAAGGTTGACCGAACCCATCTTGTCTATCATCTCGTTATAGGCAAGACCGTTGGTGTCACGCAGCGATGGCGGTATCAGGCGGTCGTCAGCCATTTGCCGTCCCTGTGATAGTGATATCGTTGGGAAGACGGACCAGGTTGCCGAATTCATTTCTGTCTAAAACCCTGGTCTGCGGCACCTTGTATTCCTCTGTCCCGATAGTGATTGTAAGATCACAGTTGTAAACCCCTTCCACAGCGGTCAGACGGGAATAGAGCTGAGCAGGGACTATGTCACGGCCAAGCTTGGAACGCATTTCGAGGGAGTAGGTGTCGAGGGCACTATTTAGTAAAGACAATACAGTTGGAGCATCAGCACCATCCAAGAGTGTAATTAGTGCACTGACTGAAAACTCAACAGAACTTGGCTTTGTTGTATTAACATTATCTGTCAACGGCCTTACTCTATCGCCGGATATGGCATTATCCACAATTTCAACCAAGCTATCTGTAGGTATCCCACTCTTTGACAAAACATAGACATCGAGGTACCCGGGCGCTGTCCGTTTAACCTCGATGTCAAGCACGTCAGGGTGTGCACTGAGTGCCCAGAACCTGTAGCTTTCTCTGCTGCCGGCAGTTGAATACTTCTCCGGCGCCAGCCTTATTCTTTCCCTGAACTGGTCATCGGTTTCAGTATCCGCGCCCAGGCTCGTTGTGTCCAAATTGACAACCTCAACTACGTGCGGAAGTGGATCCAGAATTACACTCACCGTCCCGGGAAGATATCCATTCCCAAGGGCGCCGGCTGTTTTTGCGGTGGCCCACACCGTGCGGGAGATTTCACCTGCAGGGATAATCACCGCCTCATCCGTCAGAAACTGTACGTTCCCGTCAGTAGTCTCCACTCTCCATCCGGACGGGATTATTATATCCGCCGCCTGTGCTTCATCCAGGCTTATCTGCAGTTGTGTCGTTGCCGGAATCGCAGCCAGGCGCAGCACTCCGTATATCTCTCCCAGATAGTCAATCACCGGATAGGTCGCGTATGCAAGAAGATTCTTTTTTGCCGCCTCCTGAATACCCTGCCTGATCAGGTATTCCCGATAAGCTATCAGGTCTATGAATGCCCGCTCAACCTGGGCGGGGTGCAGGACCTTGCCTGTCACCCGTTCCCAGATCGCTATGTTTTCCGCTACTATTTTGTCAAGGTCCTGCTCGATAAAAATCGGTTCCGGCACTGTAATCATATTTCCACCTCTGTTATCCGCTTTGCGGCCGATGCAACCGCGTTCCACTCAATTGTAATCGTTATATGCGATTCGTCTATCTTGGCCCGTATCGCAATCACCGTAATCCTTGGCTCCCACAGTGTAAGCGCCTCCCGTACAGCTTTGCATATATTCGGGATCGCGCTGTTTACAGGAGCATCGAGTTCCTGCCAGGCATCACAGCCGAAC
>Ga0209723_1001695_pt1 | contig 32958 bp, 38 predicted proteins | sample BiotimSIPDNA_2_FD_185750 | JGI IMG/M metagenome (GOLD analysis project Ga0209723, IMG submission 185750) | Anaerobic biogas reactor microbial communites from Washington, USA - Biogas_R2 time_0 SIP DNA (SPAdes) (version 2) | ecosystem: Engineered > Bioreactor > Anaerobic > Unclassified | place... | reverse complement strand
TATCTTCTACCCCTTTAAACGTTAATATTAAGCTGCCTGTTAATCCGAGGCTTGCATTACCTGTGTTCACTGGAATCGTCCAAACCTCATCTACCTTAACTGAGGACTGCGCTAAGTATGCTGAAATTGTTGGGTCGCGCGTATAATTGTTGAAAATATCTGGTGCGCCATTGACCAAATTTTTGTAGTAGTCCGTTTTGCTTACATTTATCGTGGCTGGTAGCGTTAGTGATTGGCCTGCTAGTGTTGTAGTCATAGTTTGTTTTAGTACATAGTTTTCACCGTCAAAGCTTAAGACATCTATGCTAAGGGTTGAATTGTTAGTTTGCGGAGTTCCGCTAAGACTTAGGAGACCCTCTTGTTGGGCTACGCTAATACTTGTTATGTTATAGACCATGTGCTCGCCTACGGCATATTTTAGGCCTAGTTCATTTGGTGAGCCAGAGCCTTGAGGAATTACTATAGCGGCAACTATAACCGCAATCACTATTAGGCTTCCCATTAATGCGTATAGCTTTTTTCTAGGCTTTCTACCCGTCGTTTGCGTGTTTCCGTTGTTTCCTACGTCTAAGCGTTTCAAAAATTTTGGTATATTCTGTTTGTCCATTCAAATTCCTCAATATAGGCTCTTAAAGAAAGGCATATTTATCATATTTTGACTAATTTCCTCGTCAAACGGTTGATTTCACGGGCATAGCAATCAAAAAATAATTTTCGGAGAAACTTTAAAAAAGGGAAGATGAGAGTAAAGAAACGCACTCAGCTTAAGGTGTAATACGAACTGCGTCTAAATAGACAACAGATACAGAGCCACTATTGTAGACAACGAATACCATGTTTCTGAAGCAGATGTTAGTATATCCGAAGTCATACCATGAGAAGCTACCTGATGGGTTAATGGTTTTGGGGGGACCTACATTGACCCATGAGCTCGTGCCTTCATTCCAAATGTAGACGTAAAGAACGCTGTAAATTCCAGTATATGATCGAGCCATCACTTGTACATCGCCATGTACGTATTCGTCAGAGCCATAGTTTGGGTGTACGTAAATCATGGCTTGGTCACCAGAAGCACCAGCGAACATCATTGCGCCATTGTTATCGGGATTGCCAAGAATGTAGTTTGCGTTTTGAATGTAGCCTGTCCCATAAGTATAGGTATCGTAGACAGTGTTGCCGTAATAGTATGGAATCTCACCAAAGGTCCAGCAGCCAAAGACTTCTTCGCAAACATAGCTAGCAGGATATCCTCCTAGCCCATATGAAACTATTTGCTCGCAAATCCAGCTTCCGAATCCCGGTAAGCATGCAATTACCGCAGCGCAAGCAGCGCCAGATATGAGTATACTCATTACTAATGTGCAAACGAAGCATGCCCAAGCGTCATCCACTATGATTGCTCCACTTCTAAGGATGTTTTTATCATAGGGGCCAAGATGTTCCTTTACTAACTGGGACACTATTTTAGCTTCATTAGCGATGTCTGCATAGCGGGATTCAAACTTGTGCAGGTTTATGTCTTCGCTCTTGCCGTATGCTTTTCCGAGTTGGTCTGCAACGGTGCTTAAGCTATCGTAGAGTTGGGAAAGCCGCATTGTTGAGTTTGAGCCTACCATTTCCATGCTTTCAGTTCTTGAAGCCCCAACAGGTGTATACGAGATATAGGTAAAGGAAACATTGTACGTTTCAGAATCTAAGGGTATCAGAAGCGTAAGCATTGTCATATTGAAGCTATCATATTTGTGGACATCTTCTCTGAGACTAAAGAGTTGAGCGGACCCTGTTTCATTTGTAACTATCACTGAAGTGAATGATACGGTTCTGTTGATTTGATCGGTGACGTGGCTATAATTCCAAAGCAGTGTCTTATCGATGGTATATTGACGTGTTGTCCCGTTATAGGAGTGTTCCATATCGATAACTGTGTGGTTTCCGGTGTCTTCAAGAATGAGCTTAGTAGTGTTTACGTCTGGGTTGTCTGAACAGCTTGTGGTACCAGATTGTGGGCATCCGCAATCCGTTAGTAACCGCGGATTAATTGTCACTTCTGTTTCATTACCTACTACGTCGAATGCAACCTCATGGTAAGTTGTGGATATTGGGTAACCAGCACTCATCCATGCGTTAATGCCGCCTAACATGTTGTAGACATGAGCAAATCCCTGGCTTGCTAACATTTCACAAGCTACCGCGCTTCTAGATCCGGCTAAGCAATAGACGATTATTGTATCGTTGACATTGGGTCTTACCGCTGAGCCGTTAATTGGCTGAAGCCAACCGAACGATGCATCCTCCAAGGCGTATAAGGGTACGAACATTGCGTTGGTTAAGTACCCCATATCATACTCGCTCTGGTTTCTAACGTCAAGAATGACAATTTCTGGGTTCTGAGTTATCATTGCTCTAGCATCGTGAACTGAGATGTTTTGATAGTCTGTATCTTCCGCTCCTACTGGGTTGACTACCAGAAAAGTTGATAGTAAAAGGCCGACAAGGATTAGGCAAACAATTGAATTCTTTTTCAATCTTTCACCTCCTGACCAAGTTATCTCTTACTAAACAAGAGATACTTAATACTACACTTTAGGACAAACTTTGACAATATTTTTTGTCAAAAGCTTTTAAATGAATGCCAAGCGCTAGTAATACTAGGTCTGCACTAAACTAGCAAAAGAAGAAATGCATGACTTTCGGTTTTAGGCGTTTTTTCTCAGACCAGCAGACACTTCATTGTCAGAAAATAGTATTTTTCACTCTGCATATTGTTTAAAATATCCAGCGCACCGTTAAGGAGCTAAATTACCATCAGCGCCTCTTGCCTTGAATCATTGAGTGTGTTTGTCTGACGTGTAAGGGCTATTTATCCTCAAGGAGATTACTTGTTCGAGTTTTGCCTTAGTAAAATTCAGAGCGATAAAGCGTTTGCGTAAATACCATATCCACGTTGTGGGCTATCAAACAGTCAATTCTGAGTGAAAGAGTGAAAGAATCAGTATAATGTAACCTATCCTATTTGTGATATTATCGTGTTTAGGCTCTCAAGGCATTAATCTATTGTTACGGCTTATTTTGCGATTGTGCTATGTCTGAGGATGGAGTTGGCTGTAAGGATTGTAAGCGTGTTAGGGAGCATGTAGCTTCGCTTTTGCCTTTCTCAGTTCTTGAGGCTATGTCCGGCAAACCCCTGTGTATTCGGGGTGTGGCCATGTGCAGTGGCATGAGCCGAAACCACAACATTTACACCAGCGAAGAGCTGCAAGCATTCACAAGCAAGCTGGCTAATGCGCCCGTCTATATCGAGCACGTTGCAGTTCCCAACGCAATCGGCAAAGTCACAAAGACCGATTGGGATGGCCACAACCTCTTCTATGAAGCGGAAATCTACGACGAGGCAACAGCTGAGAAAATCCGCAAAGGCCTAATCCAACACGTCAGCGTCGGCGCAGACTATGAAGCCGTCGATCTTGTAGATGGCAAGGTTCCCCATGGACTGCACAACGCCGAGTTAAGCCTTGTAGCAGTTCCAGGTGTCCCCGAGACTAACGTGCAAGTTTTAGAAAAACTCACTCAAACAGAAGGCAGGTTAACTGAGGCACAAAAAACCATCGAGGACCTACGCAAACAAGTGCCGGGTGGAGGCTTGCTAAAGAATCCACCTAAGACGATAACGGTTTCTGAAGCAGTTAAAATGATTGAAGCTGTTCTGCCCTCAACTATGGTTCAGAGAAGCTGGAGTTTAGGTCCACAGCGTATGTGTCAAGAACTGAGAAGAGTAGTTCAGCAGCTAGAGCAGCGATCAGGAGACAGCTAGCCGTGTTTACGCTCATTTCTATGAGGAAGAGTACCAAAGGACGAACTTTGGGAAATTCAAGAAAAATCGATTTGACTTTTTATGGCTGATAAAACAGGCAAAAGCTGGATGGCTGCAGGAGAAACCGACGACCCCGACGCCGACATAGAGTCCTTCGAAGCCGAAGCTGCAATCACCAAAGGCTCACCGGTCTACCTTAGCTCTGATGACAAAGTCTCGCCAAGCCCAGGTGGAGACATGGCCATAGGTGTAGCAACAAAAACCGTTGCAGTTGGCGACATGTGTTCTGTTCTCACAAAAGGCAGAATCAAAGTTGTGGCAAATGGCGCAATCGCCCGTGGATACGGTGTGTGCAGTGCTGGCAGCAACAAAGTAACACAGCATGTAGACCAACCCGTCAACGAAGGCGGAGCAGCAACCTACACCGTATTCTACAACCGCAAACTCGGAACCGCATTAGAATCCGCAACTGCAGATGGCGACCTCATTTTCATCGAAGTGGAAAAGTGATAACTTTGAAACCACGACTTTTCGAAGCCCTAATGGCAAAGCCGAACGAGCAGCGGGAAATCTACGAGAAGCTTAAGCAGAAAGCCGAGCACCCATTCCTTAAGCGCTATGTACAGATGGGCGTTAAAGAGAACTTTTTCAGTGACATGGCAGGCGCCTTGGGCAGAATGCACGACACCATGGTTGACGCTGCATGGCCTGAATTGATTGGCAGAAACATTATCACCGTCATGCCCACAAACGAAGCGATGGAACGCTTCCCAATAGACGCAGGCGCAGTAGGCTACCGTTACGCTGAAGGTGCAGTTACAAGAATAAGCGCCAAAAAACCCACAACAGTTGACATCTACACAAACCAATTAGCAGAAGCATCCGACCAATGGACCAGAGAGTACCTAGAAGACGCCACTTGGAACGTCATGACTAAAGCTGTAGACAACATTGGCATGGCGCTTGGACAACATGAAACCGAGGCTATACTTGCCTTGTATGCCGCAGTCCAAGCAGGCGATTTGGCTACTGGGGCAGAATTAGCGGGCGGCGGCACTGTCGCAAGCTGGACTTCATTGCTTAGTCTACATGAGGCAGTCAAGAGGGAACATTGGCGTCCCACTGTTCTAGCGGTAAACGAGATGCAACTGCACCAACTTCTCAACGATGACAAATTCGTGAAGTCCGTGTACTTGCCGAGTAGTGAGACCGACATTGCTCAGGGCACTATAGGTAGCGTATTGGGTATGACGGTGCAATCAAGCACTCTTGTGCCCAATGGTACGATGTATGCGATTGATACCCGAGTTGCCTCAGTTATGCTTCTGCGTCGAGACGTTACCGTAGAAGATTGGGAAGAAGTAAAAACTGGAACCTACGTGTACGTGGAACCACAAGGTTTGGCGCTGGCATCCTGCGATCTAAAGCTATTGCCCGAATGACGAACGTAAAGCAGACTATGACTTAGGCTGCTCTAAACCAACAATTTCTTTCCCCATTTTTTTTGGGTACCAAAAAACCGTTTGAGGTTAACCTGTATGAGTGGTGTCTTAAAGAAAATCCGTGAAGTGCTATCCTATGCGCCTGCTTCAGGTGTGGCTTCGCCAAATGAAAGAGTGTTCTTTGACACCTCATGCATCCCACTGGCAGACGTCATGAAGCTTTACGACCGAGACCCAACCTGCAAAAGCAGCGTGGACCTCTTGGCAGCTTCGACGGTTGGCATGGGCTTCTATACCACAGTTGACGAAAAATACGACAAGGCTTCCGAGGCTAAGGCAGCTGTAGATAGGTTCTGCGAAGACATCAATCTTGATGGGCTTCTAAACGATATGGCCAAGCCGCTGATTGCTTGCGGCAACGATTTCTGGCTAAAACTCACACCGGAACGGCTAGCGGATACTTTGCGTATGCCGATTGATTCGGTTCAACGCATAGGACTGAGCTCTGTTCCTAACCTGAAAATTCCCTACAAAGTCACAGGTTACCAGCTTAGTGCCAGCTATAGCGGGAACGCTGGAAACGAGCTAAAACCCGAAGCCGTCATCCACTGGCGCTTAAACGGTGATGTTTCTTCTGGTTTCGGCGTAGGCCTGCTGCAGGTTCTACTTCACACTTTGACTGTTGACACGGATAAGCGTCCATCGTATGCTTGGATGAAGGCCAAGATTGAGAAAATTCTGCCAAACATCTTCAAGAAGTACGCTGGGCCAGACGTCGTTGTGCAGCTTGAAGGTCAAAAGGAAGACACAATCAAGAAGTATGAGAGCGCAATCAAGAACCGTCCGGAAGAAGGGCAATGGCTTTTCAGTGGCGCCAAATCCGTCGGCGTCTACCCAGTATCCATTGACCCGAGAGCACGTTTCGAGTATTACATCGACCACATGGTAAACCAGTTCTACCTCGGATGCGAAACGCCTCTGCCACGCTTGTTTAGCACTCCAGGCTTCACTGAAGCATCGGCAAGAGCAGCCTTAGACCTTCAAGACATGCTCATAAAACCCGTCCAACGCTACGTCAAGCGGCAAGTTGAACGAGAAATCTTCTTGCCCGTTGTTACTCAGGCTGGCTTTGATGCGGCGAAGGCTAAGGTGAGGTTGAATTTTGGCAGTCCCGAAACCCCGGAGCTTAACCCTGCCGATCTCATTAAAGCCGCTGAGTTGGGGCTGATTCGTTCAGAAGAATTCCGCAAAAACGCCGTCAAATTCGGCTGGGAACTATGGGACACATCTACCGCAACCAAGGAGGCACCAAAGTGACAAGCGTAACCACCGAAGACGTAAAAGACGTTTTGCATCTAAGCGACGCAGATATTGCCGATGCCAAAATTCTAAAGATGGTTAAGCGTGCCCAAGTCACTTTATCGCTAGAGCTTTCCCAAACCATAGACGCCTCCGACTGCACGGATGCCTTAAAAGAAGCAATAACGCTTCTGGCTGCCATTTATGCGGTTTGTTATTTGACTGGCGGCTCAGCAGTCGGATTAAACTTCAGCGTAGGCGACCTAACCATCTCAGCATCTTCATCTTTGCCAAGCTTAGACGTGCTACAGTCAGAGTTTGGACGGATTCTTGACAGCCTAAAAACGCCTTACGTGGGGAGCGCCTGACCATGGGGACGGTTCCAGAGGCATACTTCCAATTTGTCATGGACTATGCGCCTAACGTTTACGTTATTCCACCTAGCACACCTGACCCCGCCTTTGGCAAAGGCGTATTGGCGGCTAGCTTTGCCATTGACTTTCTCTATGAAGCCTACTCTGCCCCACAATTCGAGGACAGAAAAGCAGACATCTATAGCAAAATCATAAGCCTAGCCGATTGGGTTCTAACACAGCAATGCACCGACCCAGCACGTAAAGCTTATAGCGGCTTCAAAAGCGCAGAAGAAAGCACCTACTATTACAGTGTAGACGCTTGCAGAGTCATTCCGTCTCTTCTAAGAGCCTATGAACTCACAAATGATAGCCGATACTTAGAGGCTGCAAAGTTAGCCGCTGGAACTTTCCTCAAGACCATGCAGGACCAGCAGTCCTACGGCGGCTTCGCTAGAGCTGTGACTATTGGCGATGCTTGGCTTCTGCAACTAGACATTGAATGCCTCTATGGCTTAATCGGCTTGAACATGCTAGCCGAAAAGTACGATGCGGCGAATGCGCCACTCTACCGAGACATAGTGAACAAGGCAATCGGTTTTCTAAGGGCAGGCTTTGAGAACCTTTGGTTGGATTTTGACCCAGCCGATAGCAAATGGCACCGAGTCGGTCTAACCGAGAATGAAGTGTATGATGACCCGTTCGCCTATGCCTTGGTGGGTCTGTATGAGGTTGAAGGCTTTAGCGTTAGTTGCCAAAAAGTCTACGACAGCCTAAACAATATTCGAGCTAGCGCAAAGTACCCAGCTTATGACCCTGCAGTCTGTTGGGCTGGCTACATAGACGTCGTCGGTAGATTCGTTGCATGCGACTACTACGATGCGGTGACAAGTGGAATCTTGTGGAAAATCCGCAAGAACCACGACCAACCCAGCTTAGAGCTGAGCATGAAAGTCATCGGCAAACACAGCGAGGAATTCATGTTCTGGGGCGCCAAACATGCAGACTACAGCTATGTCGAAAATAAGAAGGCTATGGTTACGGTTTGCTGGCTAGCCGAACTGTTCCTCCACTATGAGCCACCCACAACCCAGTTTACTAGGATTTTAAGAAGCAAGGGTGAAGCGGTTACGCTTTATCCTGTTCGAGAAGCCGTTGCCACAGTGAGTTATGGTGAGGCGCTGGATTTGCTTGCTGTTGTTTCTCCAATCAAAGCTGAACAGGTAATGCTGGAAGCAGGCTATTATCTGAATGACTACATGGCCTTCTACACGTTTCTGCCTGTCCGAGTACACGATAAAATCAGGCGTCAGGGCGAGGACTATGAAATCCAAACTGTAACTCCCTTCGCTTTTGCGAATCAGCGCTTGTACTTCAAAAGCGTGGCTAGGAGGCTGATTTGCAGTTGAGCGAAGCAGAAAACCCAGTCGTTACCATTTTGCGGCTTATCGAGTCTCGGCTAAGGGTTGTTAAAGATGACGGTGGCTTAGCCAGTGTCCTATGCTCTCAGGCAAATTATGACCGGGAACTGCTAAAAGACTACGACGCCCAAATCACAGTCTCCAAAACCTCTGAACCTTGCCAAGCACAGAAGCACACCTTAGACGGCAAACTTAGACGCCGCATCTACTCCCTTCGAGCAACCATAGTAACCATTGACAAGCCCTCTCCGAGCGCTGATGTAGGCAGAGTCATGCGCGACAAAGTCCTTGAGCAGCTTCTTTTGATTATTCCCGAAAACCGCAACCTGCCCTACAGAACCATCTACAACTTTTACCCGCTAGATTCCACATCGGCAACCCACAAGGCCTATGATGCCACAGGCACAGGTGAGCTTGAGCCTTCAAACGTCTCTTTGGCAGAACTGCCAAACGTAGAGTATTCAGCGCTTTGGGGCAGTGACGATGTTAGGCATTCTGAAAGCGCAAATGGCAACGGCGAGTTTGCGTTTATGCTTTTCCGCTTCAAAATAGGCTCCAAAGGTGGCGAGAGCCGTAATGAGCCGAGAAAGCAGTGCCTTAAGCGTGTTTTATTGTCGTTTGAAGGTTACGGAGTTGCCTCGCAGGGAAACGGTGTAACCCTCAAGGTCTGGAACAATCTCTCAGGCGTTTGGGAAGATGCGCAAAGCGGCAGTTCAGGAACAGACCAAACCATAAGCAGCATCCTCATAGAAAACTTAACCAACTATGTCGATTCCGACGGTTTTCTCTATCTGATGGCACGGACAGCCAACCCGTCTGATGGGGTTTCGCCTGCCACTTTGCACTGCGATTTTGTCCAAGCAACCGTTGACGTGCGAGGCATAACTTTCTGCGACATCCACACTTACCGAGACGTCGATGTAACCGACGTCAAACCGTTTCTCTACAAAGAAGAAATCCAAATCGTGGCCTGGCTCTTCGAGTCCATAGCCATTTCATAGTCACAGGAGAAAAAAAAGATGGTTGACACATATCATAGCGACCAAGAAAAGTTCTATTACGTTACCGAAGGCACCTTCGGCGTAGTTCCAGCTAGCCCAGCGATGCTTGGTCACTCCTGCAGCAATTTAGACCCAGACGTGAACCCAAACAACATCAAAATAGCAGGCACAGGCTCAATCGACGTTGTCTCTCTAAAGCGTGGCTTAAGGCAACCACTTCTAAAGCTAAAATACCCAATACCCTCAGACGCGCCGATAAACCTCTTGCAGTACGTCAAGCAAGAACTAAACACTAGCCTATCACTTCAGGTACTCTACTACAAAGACCAATTCGCATTCGCCACCGACATCATAAGCCTACTCTACAAAGGCGCACGCTTCAACAAAGCCACCCTAACATGCGATATAGACGGCATTTTAGAGTGCGAAGCAGAGTTTCCAGCACAAGACATCGAAATAGCCACAGCGAAAATCGCAAACGCCACATACACCGAATACGCAGGCGCTGTTTTAGGCAGCGAAAGTTATGTCAAAATCGGCGGTGTAACCTGTGAGCGGGTTACTTCTTGGAAGCTTCAGATTGATAATTCTTGCAAGGCTGTTCCGGTCATAAGATCGGTCAACGGGCACTTAGCTAAGTACCTTACATGGGGTAAGCGGCTTCTAACTGGTGAACTTACGTTTGAGTTTGAAAGCAAACAGGAAGCCGACGACGTTTTAGCCGACATAGAGCAGTCCAGCTTAGAGTTTGGTCTTGGCGGCGTTAACAAAGTCAGCATAGAGCATTCTAAATGGAACGATTTTTCGCTGAGCGGTAAATCTGAGGACTTGATCTACGCCAAGGTTCCTTTCACGGCAAGAGGACCGCTCAACATTTCATAGTTATGGAGGACAAGCATTGAAAACTGAAAAATTAGAGGTTGATGGCCGATTCGGCGAAGAGTACAGAGGCACATACACGTTTGCTGAGATTACATGGGCGAAGCGGAACCGCATAATCCAAAAGCACACCAAATACAACAAGCTGTCCGGTGACGTGGAGAGTAGCGATTTTATCTCCATACAAGCTGAAACCATCTTGGCAAGCATGCATGGACAACCCCAAAGCCACCCAATAACCATTGAAAAGTTACTGGGCGAAGAAGACGGCATTCCCATCGAGCTTGGGGAATTCTTCTCTAAAGTAGTCAACAAGTTAAATGGCATGTCACGGGAGGACTTGCGTTTTTTACTAGAGCAATTAGACGAGGAAAGCCGCACAGCACTCTTGTCGAGTTTAGGCTATGCCAAACCTTCGGATGGACACCAACCCAACTCGCAAAACAGCCAGCCCGAACAGTGCAGGAGTTCTGCCACATCCTAAACGTGATGGATGAAATGGCTGAGGAAGAAAAGAAAAAAGCGGAGCGTGAAGCAAAACGGCACTAGAAGTAACCTGTGACATCGAAGGCATAGAAGAATTCAAGACGGCTATGCAAAGGTTCGATTCAGGGATGCAGAGGCAGGTTCATAGCTTTTTGGCTAGCTGGGCTGCCGACGTCAAAGCTGAAGCCATGCGCCAAGTTTCAGTCCGCACAGGTTATCTTCGAAGTACCATCTATGCGAAGATTCAGGAATGGGTAGCGGAAATCGGCGCAGACGCCACCTACGCCTTGTTTGTAGAGTTGGGTACCAAGTACATGCAGGCGCATCCTTACCTTTACCCAGCAATCGAGAAGTATCTTCCCCAACTGGAAACAGTAGTCACTGCAGCTATTGAGCAAGCTAAAGCGGAGGCGGGGCTATGAGTTTCCGTGAAATCGCAGTAACTATAAGGGCAGTTAATCGTGCCAGCAACGAGTTTGGCAGAATTAAAACTGACGCCGAAGCCCTAAGTGCCCGCATTAAGAGTTTGGGCGCTACCATAGCTGGCATCGGCGCTTCGGGCATGGCAATTGGCTACATCGCCAACCAATTTGGGCTGCTCAATGACTCCCAAACTAAGGTGTTCAACAGCGCCATGATGGTTGTCTCGGTCATGGGCACGTTTATGACTACCAGCATGGGCGTCGCTGTTGCCCAGAAAGTTTACTCTGCCGCTTGTTGGGTCGCCACAGCTGCACAGAACGCCCTAAACATCAGTTATGGGACTTTCTTGGCTTTGACTGGCGTGGGTATCGCTGTTATAGCGGCTGCTGCAGTCGCAATGTACTCCTTCGCCAACAGTATGAACAAGGCAACTACAAGCATGCAGAACTTCAACTCCACAGCCAGCCAAACCTCCACTGCGACTCGGGGTATCGTGCGATCTGGTGACATGGCGATCTACCGCCAAGGAGTAGAGGACACATGAGCGAACCAGCGCCTCCATACGTCACTCTCTACTCTGGAGTAACAGGCGGTCCGATTAATCAGGCCGATATTCAGGAGCTGACCGTGCACTTAGGCGGAACCGAGGAAGTCAGCAGTTTCGCATATCGCCTCCAAAATTGGAACGGCAAATACAGCCCAAGCGGCTCCCCGATCGCACTTGGCGAGGACGGCTACATTATGATGGGTCGAGGCGTCAATTGTCCTCAGCTCATCACCACGCGAAACGAGAACATGAAGTTCCAATCAAACGCCACTGAGCATTATGTTACTGTTTCTGGCCGTGACTGGGGAGAGCGGTTATTCCGTGAATACGTCACCGAAGGTTACGCTCTCATGAAAGGCGAGGACATCGTCAAGCACATCCTTGACTATCATTCAGGCCTTCCACATGTACGAAGTAGCGTTGAACTTGTCGAAAACACCGACACTACCTTCACCCGCTTAGACTATGAGAATAAGCAGGCTTGGGAAATCCTCAAACAAATTGCTAAGGACAGCGATAAAGCTGGTGCCATTGGATACGATTTTAGGGTTGCACCGGATGGACGGTTTGAGTTTTTCCATAGAGGCGCCAAAACAAGCTCCGTCAGTCTCAGTGAACGGATTGAAGAGGCGGAAACGGAATCGGATATTCTCTCGGTTAGAAACAAAGTCACAATTTACGGGGCTGCCACCAAAAGTACACCAATAGACGTTGACGAAACGGTCGAAAGCCTCAACCCCGCCAGTGGTTACTGGACAGGATATGGCGGCTCTCTTTCCTTAGATGCAACTCGAAGGTATGGTTCGGCTGCCTCAAGCGTCAAGAACACCACGGGCGCCGCTTACAATGCCGTGAGCGTCTTCTATTTTACCGTAACCGTAAACGGCAACATGTACCCAAAGCTGTTCTTGGCCCTATTGCGTGATGACCTTGTTAAGTCTGATGGCTTCTTAGTGATCCTACATGATTCCTCATCACGGGTCTGTGGGCGTAACCTCTCAACTGTCAATAGCATATCTGCAAGTAACGATTGGTCGACGTTCCAGCTAGACGTGGGTATTAACCATGCAACGGATTGGGCGGCTCCTAGTGACTTTGACTGGGAGAACATCCGCACCGTAACTGTCACGGCCTATCTGGTTACTCCAGGCGTCAGCGGCCAGGTGTGGCATGGTCAACTCTACTTCACCGGTGCAAGATACAGTAATATGCAAACCGATGCCTCAAGCGTTGCCAGTTATGGCGAACGCCAATACGTTGACATCGTCGAGGACCTCTACAGCGACAACGAATGTATGCTTAGAGCCAAATCAATTCTGGCTTACAAAAAACAGGCCAAAACTTCGCTGGTCGTAAAAAGCACCTTAATCGATTATGGTACTTCGCCCATTCTGCCCGGCGATATGATTGCGGTAACTCTGCCAAACGAAAGCATCGCCTCTGTGAGTTTCCTTGTCAAAAGTGTGGACTATCATCTTCTGGCGGAAAACAACACGCTGGATGTCACTTTGAATCTTGGCTATCAGAAGCAGCTGATGGCTGACTGGATTTATGCCTTGAGAGCTAGGACGGACGCCCTAAGCAACTACAAGGCAAGACGGTAATGGTGACCTCTAACATGAGTAAGCAAATCCTAAAACAGTTTGAAAACATTAAACCCGGCGACTTAATCGCCGTTGACTGGTGCGACGCATCGGTCGGTAAAAGCAGCGGCTCAGGCATGACCATCGACGTCCCAGTGAAGAGCTGGGGAATATTTGTCGGTTTAATCGGCGACAAAATTAAGCACATTGTGATTGCCCAGAACAGTTTCCGCTATGCCGACGGCCTGTTCGATTTAGACTATACCGCTATTCCTATCGGTTGGGCGCTGGGAGTAACAGTTTTGGTAAAAGAGCACATACCAAGCGAATCGGCTAGTAAGCTTGTTAATAGTTTCATGATGGGCGGGCACCGCTCGATGAATCGGCCTAGAACTTTTCGGAGAGCACTTGCGCAGAGGAGGTTGAGCATCGATGGCAGACCCTATTAAGCGTGCCCTAACTAGGAGGCGCTTTGAGAGAGGCCGCCTCGTCGTCGAAGAACCTACTGCTAAGTTGGTGTTGGGTGTCAAATTCGCTATCGGCATGACTGCGTTTATGTCTGCTCTTGAGTTAGCGCACTTAGCCATCTTGCACACCTGGAACGCTGAGATTTTCGCTTCCATCACCGGACTAAGCGGCACTGTGATAGGATTGTTTGTGGGGCAGAAAACTTGACTAAGGGCAAACCTTGGCCGGCAGATGATGAGCGCAAACTCCGAGACTGGTACCAGTCGGGGACAACAGACCTTAGAGTCTTAGTGTTTAGTTTTGATGGACGCTATACTGAAGAAGCCATACGACAAAAGCTCCTAAAGTTTGGCTTACTGAAAGAACAACAACAGCCAAAAAATTCCAATTGTTGTTGTTCTACCGAACTGACGCTTCCCCAAGATTTGCCTAGCATCGAGGAGACACTGAAGATTCTTGCAGCTGCACTGGAGGCGCTAAAGACGCCGGGGCTGGATAAGGCTGAGGTTTTGCGTTTACGCGGCATAATCGCCGGTGTTAAGGTGTACCAGGAGCGGTTTGCAGAGTATGTTCACTATCGTGAAATGGAAGAGGAATTAATGGAGGCTAGAAAAAAGTATGCGGAACTTCTCAAAAAGTCCCAGAGCAATGCATAAAGAAAGACTCTTCGAGGAACGGGCAGGACTACGTTCAGATATAGCTGCGGCTGAACAATTAGGTGAGCGCAAAGTCCAAAGCCTACAGGGCGATGTTAAGAGTTTCTTTGAACAGGTCTTTGGGTTTACTCCTTACCGCTATCAGTTAGAGCTTGCGGAGATGTTTGAAAAGAATCAATTTACGGCTGTGCGTTGGGCACGCCAAACAGGAAAAAGCTTCTCTGTGTCTGCTTTGCTTCTCAAGTATGCATGGGAGCATCCTGACAGCTACATAGCGATTGTTGGTCCAAGCTGGCGCCAAACCAAACTAAACATAAGACGCATGGGCGGCTTTTGTCGAAAGCTTCCCCAGCAGCCAGGCCTACACGTCCAAAAAACAAGGATTACTCTGCCAAACGGCAGCATGATTGAAGCCTTCCCAAACAACCCCGATACAATCAGAGGTCCAACCTTCAAAGTTATCTGGATCGAAGAAGCCAATTTCGTTCCTAACGACGAGGAGCTCTATGATGCTATCCTGTTTACGCTCGGAACAACCAACGGCAAACTAATCGCGACTTCGACGCCTTGGAATACGGATTCGCTGTTTTGGAAGATGTGCAACCATAAAGACTATTCCGATTTTGCGCGGTCGCATGTTCGGTGGAGTGATGCCCTTGAACCTAATGGTCCGCTTAAGCCTGCTATTGTTGAGAAGATTAAGCGTCAGTTCGGGGATGATCCGCAGCGTTGGCGTCGAGAAATGGAAGCCGAATGGGCGGAGGATGAAGACGTTTGGCTGGCTCAGAGCTTGATTGTTGCTTGCGTGGGCACGGTGAAGAATTGTGGTGAAGACCTTCAAGAGTTTAATCCTGAAGCTAGCTGTGAAGGCGACTATTTTGCTGGACTTGACTTGGCGCAAACCAGAGATTACTGTGTGCTCTCGGTGGTTGAGCGTCTAAATGATAAGCTGTTTCTTCGGCACCTGAAGATTTTCCAGCAGCCCACACTCTACGCTCAAGTTCTCGGTTACCTCAAGGCACTGCAGGATAGATGGGGTGGATTCCAAAAAATCCGAGTGGACTTCACCCGCGAAGGCCCAAGCATCATAGCAGACATGCAGACTGCAGGCATTGAGAACGCTGAAGGCGTCAACTTTAGTGTTCCCAGAAAAAGCGAGATGGCCAGCCTGCTAAAGCAGCGCATGATGAACAAACAGTTCTACTATCCACTGCTCAATTGGGAACGACCTTACAGAGGCGACCTCTGCACTGAGCTAAACGTGGAACGTTATGATCTACGCAAAGACGGCGCCATTGGATACTCTCATCCAAACGGCACCCATGACGATGTCTTTTGGAGTATCGCGCTAGCCGTGTTTGCAACCGTGCAGATGGAACCCGAACCATTCTTAGCAGTTATTCCAAGGTGACCAAAATGAGACGACAAAGAGACTTTCGCATAAGGCAATTCCGCCGTGTCTATGACCGGACGGAAGGCAAGTTCACGTTCAACATAAGCTACGAAACCCACACTAAGCCGACGCCAAGAAGTTTGGTTGTGGCTGAAGCCTTTGGGTTAGGCATCGACGATGCCCAAAGATTCAAGGTTTTAGATGCAGAATTGAAAATTGGCCCACGAGACATTGTTTACATCACCGGGGATAGTGGTAGCGGCAAAAGCGTACTGTTACGGGCAATTAAGGCGGATTTAGGCGAGGAAGCTATTGACCTTACAGATGTTGCAGTGGACGCTGAGAAGCCGTTGATCGAGACCGTCGGAGCCACAGTCGAAGAAGGCTTGGAACTACTGAGCAAAGTAGGCTTAAACGATGCTTTCCTTTTCCTGCGCACTTACAGCCAACTCAGCGACGGCCAACGGTATCGCTACAGAATCGCCAAACTAATCGAAAGCGGCAAGCAATGGTGGCTCATGGATGAATTCGCCGCATGCTTAGACCGAGACACCGCTAAAATCATCGCCTACAACCTACAGAAAATCGCCCGGCAACAGGGCAAAGCAGTCATAGCAGCCACAACTCACAGCGACCTCCAAGAGGACCTCAAACCTAGCGTTTTGGTTCACAAGCGGTTTGGGGAAGAAATCAAAATCGACTATTACCCAAATACGCCTGCAGCAGAGTGTAGCCTAATCCGAGAAATGCGAATTGAAGAGGGAACTAAAGAGGACTGGCAAAAACTAAGCGGTTTCCATTATCGAGGGCATAAGGTTGCGGTTCCCCGAAAAATCTTCCGTCTAGTAAGAGGCGATGAACACTGCGGCGTCATAGTCTACAGTTACCCGCCACCAGCCTGCTATGGAAGACGCATTGTGCTGCCGAGAATGACTATTCAAGAAATGAATAAACAACTCAGTATAATCAATCGAGTGGTTATTCACCCAAAATATCGCACTGTAGGTTTGGGCGCCAAACTCATCCGTGAGACGATGCCGCTGGTCGGCACCCGATACGTTGAACTCATAGCTGTTATGGCAAAGTATAGCCCATTCGCTGAGAAAGCAGGCATGCAAAAGATTGCACAGCAACAATCGGTAGAAAGCGTTTCCGCTATCACAAAAACACTCTTACAGCTAGGTTTTAACCTGCAGCTCTTAGGCAGCGAACGTTATGTTAGAGAAAGACTTCAAAGCCTAAATCCTCAACAGTTAAGTGCAATCAAAACGGCTTTCACCAAAAACAGCCATCCGAGATTCAAAAAAGAGTTCACCGTCAACCGTCACCAACCCTTCGGAAAAACATCTGACTACACGCTAGCTATAAGAAACGCCAACAATGAGAAAATCGCCAAACTAATAAAAATAGTTGGAATGCTATCCCAAACCAAGGTTTACCTCTTTTGGGATTGCAAATAATTAGGATGTTGGTGGTGGGTTGAGTGGATTTGGCGCTCTCATCGGGCAAAATTGTTTTTTTGCTTCCAAAGCTGCGCCGTAATCATTGTTCTATGGAGGTGATGGAGCTTTTGTTGGGGTTGGCTGGATAGGAAGCGATGTGGGGGTGCCTTGCGGTGCTGTTGATGGACCTGGGTCGACAGGAAGCTCCTGGTTGCCTAATGGTAATCTTGTTTCAGTTCCATCGTCATTATATACATAGTGAAATGCATCGCCTAGCATTACATAGATAGCGTCTGTTCTATTTTCGTTTAGATAGTAAATAGACCGTCCAATTCCACTGCCGCCAACAAAGTCCGGTGCACCCGCAATTTTGTTGAATTCTCTTTCTAAAGCACGCTCGTTTTCATCGAGGTCTGAGGGCCCATCTTTACCTATACGGTCATATATTTCCCCTGCCTGCTCAGCGGTTAATCTGGGCTGGTCTTTTGGTAGGTCTCCGATTACGATAAGGACTGGTCGTCTCCATTCCCCTGGCAAACCAATACTATTGTCAGCAATAATTTTGTCCAGTTCTATCTTTTGCTCGCTTGTTGCCCTAGCATAAGCCGACTCATGGAATGAAACGTTCGGATCGTTAATGATTGGAGGCGGGGATGCGTATGATGCAAGACCTAAGTAAAATATGGAGAACGTTACTGACAGAATAAGCGTGGCTGTAACTGCCGCAGCAATTGGTAGAGAGTGGCGTTTCAGTCTTATCGTTAAGGGCATTGGGGGTTGTGGGCAATAATCTATGAGGTTTTTAATCTTTTTTTGTATACTCATTTTGTTCACCTGTTATTTTTACGAAAAGTGCTTCGGCAAGTTTGGATGGCAAAATCTTGCTTGTGTCATCTAAAAGGAGGAAGTTTCTGTCTTTGGCTTCTGCGAGCAGGGTGTCTCTGCATGTTTCTAGTTTTTTGCATTTTTCGCAGTCGCCTTCGTGTTTGTACCAGACTTGGATGCCGTTCTTGGCGGTGAAGGTTACAAAAGCGGGGGTTTTGAAGTGGTTGCTGTATCCTTTGAGGAATCCCCTTTCGGCGTTGACTGTTTCGATGTCAATTTTGTTTATTTTTGCTACTTCTTGAAGGGCATCGTCTATTTTGAGGTTGGCTATGTCGAGGGATTTGTGGACGGTTTGGCGGGTGACGTTTAATTTCCTCGCAATGTGGACTTCTTGGAGTCCGTTAGTTTTGAGGTCCCAGATGGCTCTTTGTTTGGGCGTTAGGTATCCGAGGCTTAGGGTCATTTTGCAATCCTGTAAGCCAATAACAGCTTACATTGTAAGCGTTATGCATTAATCCATATAAGGCTTTCTTTCGCATACTTGTTTGACGGTTTTTCGATGCTCAAGTAAGGCCGCAAACAATCATCCAAGGTTCAAAAAAGAGTTCGCAGTCAGTCGTTATCAACCTTTTGGAAAAACCTCAGACTATGTTAGGTCTGTTCAAGAGGCAGATAGTTGGTTGGAATGCTATCCCAGACTAAGGTTTACCTTTTTTGGCAGGCATCCTTATAACCTTTCTTAACCGCCTAAGTAGACAAGATTTCTATGAATGACTTGGAGACCGCTTAATTCAAGTCTTGACGAGATTTTTAGTCAAAATACCTTAAATCCCCAGCCCGCCAGATTACCTGTTGGAGATGTCTTGATGCTAAGACAAGATTCAAATTTGCCCCCTTCGATGCCAAGTGAATCCAAACAGCCAGCAAATGGCAAGAAGCATCGCCGAAGCCTATATGCCGTTCTTGCAGGATTAGCAATAGTTATCATTGCTGGCGCTGCTCTGTTGATTCCCCAAATTTCAGCTTCATCAATCGAGTTAAGCCTAAATTATCAAGTCGGAGAACACATGGTCTATGACACCACAAACATCATAACAAACCAGATGGTCAATACAACCCTCGCCATAGGTGCCGTCACGAATTCTCAAAGTTACAATTCAACCGTAATTATCGACATCATCAGTGCTAGCAGCGAAGGCTACACAATAGACGAAACAATAACCGCCTCCCCCAACCTGTTCAATCATCCCTTGCCAACAATCACCCTAAACATCAGCAAAACACGCTATTACGACAATTTCATGGCGCCCGGAGGACCACTTATCTTCTATAACTATAGCAGTAACCCAACGATATCAGCATACCTGGCTCAGCAGTCAGTTAAGGTTGGCGATGTATGGAAAATCCCAGTCAACACGGGCAATGCAAGCTTAGGGTTAACAGGTGAAGTCACTCTAACATTCGCAGGAATCCAAGACCTAACAGTTCCAGCAGGCACATTCCACACGATGCAGATTGAAGTAACCAGCAATGTTCTCAGCATTCACTCAGACGGCAGTTCCATCATAAAAATCCCAGACGGCATGACTCTACAGCTAAACGGAACCTCTTACATAGAGCAGGGTACCTGCCGCTTAATTAAAGCAGACTTAACACAAATAACTACGACAAACTCACCCGGAATTGGCAGCACTTCAACCATGTACACAGAGAAGACTCTGGTCGCATACTCAAAACCCTAATTTCTTCTTTTCTTTTGCTTGACGATTTTTATCGTCAAAAAACCTAAAATCCCCTAAAGTAACATAGGGATAGATAATGACATCAACGATTGATTCACTACACAAAATTCTTAAGGATGAAACTCGCAGAAAAATCATTCTTGAACTCAACCAGAAAGGCAGCGTAGGCTATACTGACTTAATGGAAAGCCTTGGAATTACCAGCACTGGCACACTTAACTATCACTTAAAGGTTTTAGGCGACCTTTTAGAAAAAGATCAGACAGAAAAATATAGGCTATCTGAAAAGGGCAAGCTTGCACTAAAACTATTAACAGAGTTTCCTCAGAACAACCAAATTGAACGGAAAAAATGGCAAAAGCGACTTTTCATAATATTGACTGCTAGTCAAATACTCTACTTAACTATCATAGTAACCCTATATTTACTAAGCATAGTTGATTTTTACAGGGTTATTTTAGCGATAAGCTACTTTGTCATGGCGACTGTAGTGTTGTACATTGGCTACAGGATGCAACGTACGATCCCGATTTCAGGTTCAAAAGAAGAGAAAGCTCGCATGCGAATAGGATACACACTTGGCGGCATATTTCTTGGCTTAGTCACTTTCTTCTTTGCTGCGGGCTTTATCATGAGAGCACTCCAAGAAATTACAAAACAACCGCTTTTGCAAACTATTTTTTGGACTGACTGGTATCTTGGCTTCTCTCTTGTGATAGCGCCTATGATGGGTGGAGTAGCTGGTTATTGTTTAGGTAAGAAGAAAGGCTTTCAAAAACCAAAATGGGCAGTATGGCTCGATAGATACCTTTAGAGTGAAGCTAATCTAAAGCGCAGGGCTAAAAAGTGGTGGTTGGAAGATAAGGTTTTTTGATTATTTAGTTAGTCAAAGCATTGGCATCAGGTAGTTGGATGGTCACCATTATGGAAATATTCTCCGGGCTTACAGATTGGTTCTGAAATGGAGAAATAGCACCACTATTTTAGCGGTGTCGAAGCAAGTTGCTTTTTGCCTTTACGCCCGCTTATAATTAGAGCTGTTCCTGGAAGAGCAGTAACTAACAGTGCTATTGCGCCGGGTATCAGCTTGCCGATATCTGTTTGTATCTCGTTTAACTGGAAGGTTACTTTTGCCTGCTGACTGCCCGTATTTTGGAGGGCGCATTCATAATAATCCCCATTCGCGGGAAGATTGAACCTGTATGTGCCATCGACGGTTATGCTGAGCACATCGTGGGTTGGTGAATCCCGTGAAAAAACAGTGCTGTTTACCTTTATTCCATTAACAACACGCGTTATCACCGTCGGCTCTCTATTGATGACTCTAAACTCCACGTTCTTGCCTTCAACAATTATTTGCCCTTCAAAGCAGCGATTATAGTAAGGATGAGAAAAAAGTCCGCCGCCTGATGTCGATACCCCGACGCTTTTCTGGTTAGACTCCAAGAAGACACAAGAGTCACTATAAATTTCGTATATCTGCTGCGCAGCCATAATCGATACCAACAGCGCAATTAAGCCTATCAGCACCAAAGTTGACCCAGTAACAATCTTTGCTTTACTTATCCATCTATGCCTGTTAGAGGCAAGTTTTAGGTGGCTCGGAATATAGGGGTCTCGTGGAAGCCAGCCTTGAGTTGTAATATGCATGTGGAGTTTTATGGATTCCCAGTTCTAATTTGTTTTGCTAGCTTTTTTCTTTTGCGTAAAAATAAAGACGTAATTAACCCCAAACACAAGAGCACCACTCCACTTACCGTTAAAATTAGGCTAACAAGAAACTTGTCAGCCTCCCTATAAACGATACTAGCATCCTTTGGAAACTCTACAGCAACTGGAATAGAATACTCTTCATCGCCCATATTAGTTACAGAAACTACATATTCGCCACGCTCGGCAAAATCAACCTTAAAACTGCATGGCGTAACAGTTTCCGTATCAACCAAAACAACACCTGACGGACTAACAACCACCACATGCATAGGTACCGCAACATCAACAAACATCGGACCAGAAGACCCAGGAATCACCTTCAAAACTTCCCCGTCAAAAACAATGTTTCCTAAACCAACTGGAGCCATAAACAAACCATAAGCAAAAGTCCCACCAGACTCAACAGGAGCAAGCTGTGTTTTTGAAAATTGAATAACTGGTGCAGTCCAAACAGTAAATAACAAAATTGCCCCGATAATCACCAATATTAAGCCAAGTCTTGTAGCGTTTATTCGCATATTTCAAACCTCCGCCAGAAATAAACAAACAATGGAACCATCAAAATACTCACATAAACAATCAGCAAAGCACCAAAATCTACTGCAGAAAGAGAAATCTCTAATGCATCTGCAAACTCTGAAGATATCTTGGGAACTATACCGAGTGACTTATCCAAAAAAACCAAAGCCCCATTATAAGGAGTTAAACACAAATAATTAGCATAAAAAGCACCCTCCTTAAACGCCACTTCAGTAATTATGGTTGTTGGGAACCATAAGGCAAAGTTTACTAGAAATGCTGTCAGCACTGCTGGAATTGTACGTTTTACCACTAAAGCAACTAAAGCGCCTATGCTTCCGCAAAACATCAAAAATAAGAAGGCAACAGGTAGAGCAAACAAGGAAAGCTGTAAAACGAGCCAAGGACTTGAATAAAAAGTAAGACCCACAAAAAATGTGGTAAAAATCCAAGTAAGCAAAGCTAAAGGCAACACTACCGCAAAAAACTTGACAGTAAAAAGCATTTTTCGAGATACAGGTGCAGATAAAATTGATTGCATTAACCCCGACTCATAGTCCTTAGCAAACGATAAAGACATTAAAACTGCACACATAACGACTAAAGGCAGCATCAAGGAAGATACAACAGAACTCACGTTTTCAGCCATTATAGATTGAATAAGAACTGAAAAATTTGAATGACTAACAATCTTAGTAATAGGCTGTACTAAAAATGTGGCCATTACCGCCATTAGAGCAACGGTAATTTCTAATATGGGCCTGGCCCAAACTTTACCAATCTCAGCCTTTAGCAACGCCAAACCCACACGACCAGACAACCTGTTAAGCCTCCTCAACAGCCAATTTAAAAACGGCTTCTAAATCGGACTTTACCATTTTAACTTCATCCAAAGATGCACCGGCTTGGCCTATGAGCAAAGGCAAACGCTGCTTAAACAATCCAACATCGCTCACTGTAACCTGCAGAGAATCATCAACTGTCGATAAATCCTCAACATACGGCTCATCTTTCAAAAGAGCCACCACCGACCCAATTGGTTGTACTTTGACAATGAATTTTGTTGTAGCAGTTTTATCAGTCATTTGCTCTAAACCCCCTTGACGCAACAGTTTACCCTTGTTCATTAAAATGAAGTTATCACATACTCTTTCAAGCTCAGATAATATGTGGCTTGAAATCAAAAACGAAGTGTTCTTTTCTTCATTCAAAAAAGCTATTAATTCAAGGATTTTGGCTCGATTTAGCGGGTCTAAATTTGAAGTGGGTTCATCAAGAAACACAAGCTCAGGATTACCCAAAAGCGCCTGTGCTAAGCCAAGTCTTTGACGCATACCCGCCGAATATCCGCCGATACGTCGGTCATGAGCCGCCTCGTCAAGCTCAACAAGCTTCAAAAGCTCCTTTAGTTCAACTAAAGACTCAGACGCCCCCTTTAGTTTAGCCATTAGCTTTAACTGTTCAAGACCTGACAGGTGGTCGTAAAAGGCAAGTTTTTCGTATAAAACTCCTACTTTGCGGCGAATAGCATAAGAGTTGTTCCAGCAATCAAATCCAAATAGTTCTGCTTTGCCTGCATTAGGTTTGATTAGTCCTAAGCTTAGCCTGATGGCTGTTGTTTTGCCTGCGCCATTTGGGCCGATTAACCCATTGATGCCGCGGTGTATTTCTAAACTAAGGCCGTCAAGCGCAGTTGTAGCGCCAAACCGTTTTGTTACAGATTTAAATTCGCCAATAACTTCAGTAGAACTCATAGTGTGCACCCTCTTTTTTTGATACATGAGCGATGTGAATTTTTAGAAATTCGGAGTTGGTTTTTGGTCTGCCGCTCTTTTTCTTCTTTGAAGATGATTTATAGGTTAAAAATGCAACCGAAATAAACACTGCAACAAATACAGGTATTAAAATTAACCAGGGAAGCGAAGGATTTGAAGGAGACGAAGGTGGTGTTGTGCGTAATTGCCCACCGTTTGATGATGGGTTAGGCGAAGGATTTGATGGCTTTGATACGATGGATGGGTTCAATGGATCCGTAAAATCCCATAAGGTGAAGTTCAGGTTTTCTGAATAATCCGACAAAAGAAAGACTCCGTTGTAGAGAAGAGCCACATCCACCTTGTTAAAAAGTACCTCATCCATAATGTACTCAGGAGGGCTAACAAGTATACCAGTTGTTGTATCATAAAACAAAAGAGGTGTCCACATTGATTTTGATCCGTCGGGTTGTTGATAGACCCCTTCAACTCTTTTTGAAGACACAAAGTAATCTTCAATTAAAGTTGCTGTTCGCGCATCAGGCATAACAGTGCCAGAAAAAGACCAGTTTTCTGTTTGAAAGATTTGGATAGTGTTGTCATTTATTAAATCCTTGGGATTTACGACAAGCATGGTTGGAGTGGAATCTATGTAAACTCGGCCATTTGAAACAGTGGCAGGTAAAGTTACTTCATTATAAAAATCATCAAAGATAAGCGTAAACTTGACAGTGTATTCGCCGTTAGGGGATTCTTCCATAGAGAAGGTAAAAAGTACGGTTTTAGCGAGGTAAATTGTTCCATTCAAAAATTGCACAATATGTGCCTTTTGTGTTGCATCGTTACTGTCGAGTGAGTGATCAAGTTGCAAGTCTCCTTTGAATGTGACGTAAAATTTTGATGGAAAAGAATTATCCGTTGCGCCTGCTGCAGGAGCGGAAAATAGCAGAGGGAGCAGGCAAAGCAACGCGCAAGACATTGCCAAGACTGGCTTTCGTACAGTCATTGTTGGTCACCCAGTCCTGCGTCAGGCACCAACTTGGAAAAAATTAAGGTTGCCAACTTTGCTGGATGCAGCTTTTCCGCGTCCTTGATTTCTAAACCTCTTTCCTTGGCAACGTCAAGCAGGTAAAGCCGCGTCTGGTGCAGAAATTCCTCGTTTGTGACTTCTTCGGCGTTGTTGTGCCAGTACCAGACTTTTATGCCATAATTGGTGCTGTAAGTGAGAATAGTCTTGCGTTTCAGTACAGGATGATAGCCTAAGAGCATGCCTTGCTGGGGGTAGAGTTTGGTGACTTGGAAGTCGTTTGCTTGGGCTATATCCATTAGGGTTGTGGAGAGTTTTGCCTCTGCGGCCAGTTTTGTTTGGTTAACGAATTGGCGAGTAGTATGGAGTTTTTCAGCTATTGCTATGGTATCTAAGCCTTTTGTTATAAGATGCCAGACGGTTTTTTGTGTTTGGCTAAGGGGTGACGTTACTGTGAATGTTTGTCTCATTATCGGTAACCAACCTGATTGCTTGCAAATAGTTATCTATTTACCATTATTTAAAACTCTTGCTTGTGACGCTGCTTTGTAAAAATGTACGTATTTGGATGGCTGAAGGCTTTTATCGTGCTACATCGCTTTCACTTTAACTCAACCCTCTACGGTCCTGTAGAGTCGTTGTATCTTTTGGTTTTATATGCAATCTCAGCTGATGTGTGTGCCCCAGGGGATTAGCTATGATGCAGAATTCAGCTTGTTTGAGTGGGGGCTTATTTGATTATGGCTAAATTTACAGACGGCAACATTCTCGATAGGCTCGATGACTTAGAATCACCACCTATAGTCAAAATTTACACTAAAATAATTCGCAGGAAATACAAGAGAAGGTATCCCTATGCTTATCCTAAATATTTGGTGCCTGTAAGCGCAAGATACAATAAATTGATATTGGAGTTTTTAGAGAAGCCTTTGGAGGAAAAAATCTCCATAATCGGCGAGACGATGCACTTGACGCTCACCCGACGAAAAAGCGAGGCAACCCAAAATGGCAACAAATAACACAGACCAAGCCAAGAGTGCTAAAGAACAACTGCTGGAGCTTCTTGAAAAGAAACCTAAAATCTACCAAGACGCTGTCAAGTGGACACTTGCATGCTGGACGGGGATTAGAATGTCATCGTTATTCGAGGACATAAATTTCTCTAAGATGGACCGCACTGCTTTCCTTGAGGAATTTAAGGGATTGGAAGAGAGCGGTTTTGTCAGGCTTGAAAATGATCCTAAGGGTACTTCGGAGGTTATAGTGCATTTATCGGAGCAGGGAAGAGATGAAATCGTTGACCTGTTTTATTCGGGAAAAGAAAAGAAAGAGCTAAAGCGCCTCTTTAGAAGGTTTGATTCAATCAAGCCTTCCTCTTAAATAAACACTTCTCAGTCGCCCCCGCAAACGCCAAACTTGACTTAGGCATAGCTAAAAAATGGCTGGGAAAAATATTCTTGCCCCAAAAATCACCCCCGAAAAACCTCGGCATCTTCTCGCTCTAAGCTACCAGTAACCCGCTATTTTTGCTAAAAATCTAGCAATTTATACCACATAAGCGCTTGCACACATTTTTGCCCCAGACATTTTTGGGGAAAGAAAGATTTTGCCCCAGACAAAACGCTCCCAAAACTATGGATTAATGTGATAGCCTAGTTCCGAAGCCATCTATCTGCTCTAAAGCTTGGAGGGGGAGCAGTAAACTTTGGCGCAGAAGAAGAGCAAATGCACTAAACTGAAAGTCTTCAGTGGACGCGAGGCTAAGTTAAACCTGCTCATATTTCTGATACTCTCCCCAGAAGGCAAGCTCTTAGCAAGCTATGACATTTACAGAGAGGTTCACGCAACCAAAGGTTTCAGACGCAGAGGAAAACAAAACGTAGACAGACGAGCTAAGGCTCTATTTCAGAAGGGCTGGCTGGAAACAGAAGGCACACGAGAGACAAAACCGCATTTTATTTCTCCACTCTATAAGCTAAGCGAAAAAGGAAGAGCTGCCCTGGAGCTGCGCAGAGACCTAAACCAATTTCTCGAAACTGCTCCCAAGGACCAGCTCAAAAAAGTAGCGGATGACTTTAAGATGTATCCTTAAAAGATTGGTAGCGTTGCTGACCCTTACAACGAGATGATCTCGTTGCGTCGATAGATAGTTTTTATCGCCAGCCTGCAAGACATGCAAGGTGACAACAAATTGGTAAATATCATTGAGGACTGGGAGGTCCTCGAAGAATACGCTGGAGAAAAACTGGGCTTCTACCAGCTCCTTAGCAGTGACGGAATCATTGAGATAAGAGTTCAAACTGGACGGATCGGCTTCAAGAAAGAGTTCACGGCTGGCAATGACCCGTTGCTTACCAAAATCTTGGATTTCTGCAAAAAACGCCGCTACATCCAAATCAGCGAAAACATGCGAGACGACCAATTCTTCAAGTAGGAAGCGGAGAACTTGAGGAGAAGGCTGAATCGCAAGCGTTGTATAGTCTGCGGAAACCCAACTGCGGGTCTCTGTGGCTATGTTTTCTATGAGAGCGGCAGAACCAAGCTTAATGCTCCATTCTGCCAAGACCACCTAGAGAAGGCGCCGCAGTATGCTGTGCCGGTCTTTGAGAACCAGGCAGCCCTTGATATCTTCCAAAAAATGTTTCCAGTGACCTATCTGCAGGATGTCAAAGGCAAACCAATCCTCTTTTTTGGCAACCATAAAACCGTTAACCAATAAGTTGGAGCAAAAGCAATGTCTGAGCCCACCGACGAGCAACTCGACCCTGTCTTTGAAAAAGTAGTCTTCGTCCGCTACATTGACCACGTCATGTATAATCGCACTTCCGCTCTTACGATGAAACCACAAGTAAGAGAAGCCGTCGGCTGGCTAATCTACGAGGCGGAAACCTACATCATCATTTCTTATGATCGGGATTCTGGACCGCCAACGCTGCATGGAGGCGACCCCAAAGCTTCGGGGCTGGTAGTGCTAAAAACTGATATTGTGAGCTTTAAGAAATGCTCTTCAGGGCATGCACGGAGTTCTGAGTTGAATTTAAAAAGCAAACACGACAACAAAGAAAGTGAGTTCGCGTTCCGACCATCGGAGCGAAAAACTCACAGAGCAAAAAGCTCCAAAGGAGAAAACTAGATTGCTACAACGCACAGCACCTTTAGCCTCCGCTATAACCCGCAACCGCAACCTCTCAGTTGAAGAACTAAAAAGCCTCAACCTCCCGCTGATAATCCAAGGCGACAATGTCACTATCGAAAGAAGCGTAGACGGCTGGAAACTCAGAAAACCTATCACCATACAACTCAGCAAAATCTTAGCTGCCCAAGAAAAAGGACTCGTAGACTACATCATACGCTCATGCTTAAACGACCGCTCAAGCATAATCCCATACATCTTTGAATACCAAAGCATGCTAAAGATGGCACGACACTTCCTACGACACTGCTCAGCATCACAAGACAGCTGCCTAATGTACACAACTAAAGTCCAAAAATATGCAGAATGGTTAGGCCACAATCCGGACATAATCATCCAAGACGTCAAACCCGTCGGCGCAATCCCAGACCCCATAAAAGTACAAAACCACTGTGAATTCCTAAGCGACTACTTAGCCTACCTCCAAGACTCCGACCTAAGCTCAGGTGCAGTCAGCAACTACATTAAAGCAGTAAAAACCTTCTACCGCACCAACGGCATCAAAAAAATCGAACTCGACGAACCACTTAGCCGCAAGGTAACCTACAAAGACCGAGCGCCAAAACCTGAAGAAATCGCTATGATGCTAGACAAAGCCGCTACACGGGAAGCCTTTATCGTCGCAGCTATCGCTTCAGGCGCCTTCCGAGAAGGAACCTTTACAAAACTCAAATACCGACACGTCAAAGAAGACTTAGAAGCCGGAAGAGTACCCATCCATATCCACGTTGAAGCCGCCATAACTAAAGGAAAATACCATGACTACGACACCTTCATAAACGCAGAAGCATGCCAACTCCTAAAACTATACCTTGAAGACAGACGACGAGGCGGAAGATCAATGCCGCCAGAAGAGCTAACGGACGAATCACCGCTCATCAGAAACAGCCAAGTCACAAACAGAGTATTAGGCGTCACCGAGAAAACCATCAGAAAAATCGTCCACGACCTAGCAGTCGGCACTAAAATCTCTAAGAAACTACCCAACAGTTGGATGTACAGCGTCAGAACCCACAGCCTAAGAAAATTCTTCAAAAGTCAACTCAGCGCAGCAAAAATCGACTCTGACATCGTCGAATACATGATGGGACACACAATCAGCACCTATGAAGACGTCCAGAGCTTAGGCATAGAAACGCTTAGAAACCTCTACGCCTCAGCTGGCTTAGCTATTAGACCCAAGACACAGGCCAACCGCATTGAGCAACTCAAAGAAATCATACGCGCATGGGGCGGGAACCCTGAAGAAATCTTGTCTAAAGATGCACTACTTAGAGGCAACCATACTGAGACAACAGATCAAGTGCAGAACCATCAGCTTTCGATTCTTGCAGAGAATCTTAGGCAAATTATCCGTAAGGAGGCTACGGAATGACCCAACAATCTAGTACCTTTTCGTACATATGTAGACTCGTCCCGTCGGACCCGCCAACTACAGTAATCATTTATACCGAAGCCTCCTGCTTAATCAGCTGCCTGAGCTGATTACTAAGCAATTGAAGTGGAGTGTACCTTTTTAGTAGACCTATAGCTGCAATCACCTTAAAGCTTAATGTAAATACCTTTGAATATATGCGATATTATGAACCTTGGGATAGCCATGTCTCTGTAGCGATTAACGGCATAAAAGAAAAAATTGATTGTGAAGAGCGTAATTAAACCTTAACCCGTGCATCATTTCATTAATCGGTGAGTTAAAACGTTTAATGTTCCATAAAACTGAAAAACATAAATATTATTTCAATATTATGGAACAACCATGAAAACATCCTCTGGTGCGTACGCATTCAGCAAAGCAGAACTGCAAACACTAAGGGAAATAGCCAGAGGAAACTATGAGCTGTCATCAATCCAAGCAAAACTCTCCATCAAGCCCCCGCTCCTAACATACACCCTAAAAAAACTGCAAAGCAAAGGTTTAATAAAACTTGACAATAATGGCGTAAAAAAGCAAGTATACCTTAGCGATGCAAAACATGCAATACTGCTAAGGAATTTATTAACGATTTATGATCATGTTGACTGGGAAAACTTGCTAAAAGATAAAGCCATCAAAATACTTTTTCAAGTTTTAACTGGTCCTGACAAGCTAACAGGCGTTCCCAGAAACACTCTTTGGCGCTACATGAAAGTTTTCAAAGCAAGGGGAATAATAACACATGAAGGTAAAGTAAATTCCCAGTTCAGAGGTCTGCCAGAATTCTTAGAGGAATACCACAGTTTTTTTGCTAAGAAAATTGCTAATGAACTCTCAGATAATTCTGTAATCCTTTGGCAGCGTAACATGCAGTTGCTGATAAGAACTGCTAAATCTTCTAAACCGTCAAATAGGTATTTTCACAAAACTGCAACCTCAATTTTCCCTATGTATAACTTGCCACTTTTCTCAGAATTTGATGTCTACTTCTACTCAACCACAAAACAGACAATCAAGCCTGAGGACGCCATATTGCATACACTATTGATTGAGCCGAGTAATGTGCGATATTCAACTTATGCTCTTTTGTTACTTAAAAAAACTGAAAAGCAAATAGACAAAACATACCTCATACGGGAAGCTGAGCATCTTGGGCTAGAGCATCAAGTGACAGGTATGCTTGATTTCCTTCAAACCCACATGCGACCCGAAGGCCACTCTCTACCCACTTGGGTTGACTTTGTTGAGAAAGCCCGTGATTATGGAGTGATGGTTTAATGTCTCAAAGACGTGGCTTTGATAGGGACTATCTTAAGCAAGAATTTGATAAGTTGGACAGCATAACGAAAAAGGGCATAGTGCTTTACTTGATCGGTGGCGGCGCCATGGCGTTTTATGGCCTAAAAGTTGCAACCAAAGACATAGATATCATACTCACAAACCAACAAGACCTCAACAGCTTACACGCCGCATTAGGCGAAATGGGTTACATGGAACCGAATCCTTTAGTCATCACAGAACCCTACGATGAGATGCAAACCAACGCTATACTGGAAAACAAAGAGGGCTTTCGATGGGACCTCTTTCTAAATAAAGTCTGCGGCAAACTAACCCTTTCAGCAGAGATGCAAAACAGAGCAAACTCGCTCTATCAAGGCAGCAATCTAAAGGTGAGTATTGCCTCAAAAGAAGATTTATTTCTATTCAAAGGAATCACAACAAGAGACACAGACTTGGATGACATTCGAATACTTGCTCAATCTGGCCTCAACTGGGAAACTATAGCTCAAGAATGCAAAAATCAATCCCAACAAACCGGTTTATGCTGGGAAGATGCGCTCTACCAAAACCTACAAGACCTCAAAACAAAATACGGCATTGAAGCTCCAATTGAAAAAGCCCTAAGAAAAACAGCAGAGCAAAAAATTATTGAGGTAACTTTACTTGGACAAATAGAAAAGGGAAACAATACGGTTAGCGGCATAGCTAAGGCGATTGGTGAAGCCCCAAATTTTGTTAGAGTGGAACTCCAAAAATTAGTGTTTAAAGGACTAGCTGAAGTTGATAAATCCGGTAAACCGCATAAATTTCGATTAAGCAAGAGCTAACTCAGCAGTATGGATTGTGCAATGCTATATTGCAATGCCACATTTTTGTGATTTTATACTATAAATCATAAAGTAACATTTGTTCTTTAAGTATTACAATGCCAAAAAGACTAAATCGAGTATTTCTCAAGTTTGAACTGGTCTCTACTGCAATTAACGCTCAACTGCATATCTATGAGATGTAACTTTTGCCGCCTTCCCCAACTGTCTTAGATGCCTCTTGGTGGCCAGATGCAATATCAACCAGCTTGATAAGGGAGCTGAACATTGCAGTATTGAGCTTTTCTAGTTCATACAAACGGTTGTTAGCAAACTTGACTGCTTCAGAGACACGCTTGACCTCTTTTTTTAACTCAAAAGACGCCTGCACGTTGTCATGTTCGCTTATGCCTTTCTTTAGGGCGGCTTCAAAAGCGTTAATGCTCATCGGCTAGGAAACCTTCCATTCCGTGCGAACCATATTTTCCTCTTTCTGGTAAACCCCCTCAACCATGCCATACAAGCCCTTCTTGGTGACACATTGGACGCCGTCAAGGCGCACGCCATAGTAGTCTTTGTTGCACTCAAAGGTTAGTAACTTCACATCTAGAACTGGCATACCCAACCTGCCTTCAACAAGGTCAAACCAACGATTTAGCGCCAAAAGGCAAGCGTCATGACTCATACCTGCATCACAAGCAATATACCCGCTGACTTTACGCCGTTCTTTTCCAAAACAAACATGAATCTTTACTCCACCCACAACCTCATCTTTTTACCAATGAGAGATTGTTCCAGCAAAAAACCGCAAGCCAACATTATGGACACAAATGGGTATGAACCGCATTCCGTAGGTGATTTTGTTACAGTATGCTCCTGGATAGGGCTGCAGGATTAAGCCTCGGTCTAAGAGTTTGCGGAGGATAACTCGTACTGTTGAGCGTTTGGCATGGACTTTTCTAGCTACCTCGAATGGCGCAAGCTCGATTTCGCTTTCATCGATTAATTTTAGAATGCGTTCCTCAACGCTAAACCCTGACTGGGGAGAGTAACTGTTATCACACCTGTTACCTACCATCGATGACTTGTCATTAGTTTTCCCAGCCAAAACGCCTATGCTCCGCTAAGTTTCACCGGTTCATGTTTTAAGGCTTGGACTAAGAGCCCAAAATTAGTTGAGGAATACTTTTGGTTGTAAAAAAAGAGGGAGAGATGGGAAGAATTCGGTAGAAATGCTTGCTGCGGTGGTCGGTAACCGTCGGACCCGCCACTAAATTATGTTTAGAGCGTGCTATTTGGGTCAAACTTGTTTGAATGTTATTATTTTACTGAAAAACAAAAAAATAATAACAACTATTGAAAGAAGAAAAAAACCGGTTTTTCCTAGAAAAACACTGTTTTTTCTTCTTCTAAAATAAGAACCCAAAGAAAAAAGTCCTCTGTTAGAAAAAGAATACAAAAAATCATTGCTTTTCGG
>Ga0209723_1001692_pt1 | contig 33002 bp, 20 predicted proteins | sample BiotimSIPDNA_2_FD_185750 | JGI IMG/M metagenome (GOLD analysis project Ga0209723, IMG submission 185750) | Anaerobic biogas reactor microbial communites from Washington, USA - Biogas_R2 time_0 SIP DNA (SPAdes) (version 2) | ecosystem: Engineered > Bioreactor > Anaerobic > Unclassified | place... | reverse complement strand
AACAAACAGTTGACCTTGGTTGTCTGAACCATGTCCAGTAAAAGTAAAAGATAAAATTTTATCTGAACCATTAGCAGTCTTATCCAACAAAAAATTAGTTAAACTCTCTACATCATTAAAATATTGTGAATAGTTTTTACCTGAAGCTGTAGTAAAACTTATATATGGTGAGTCATTACTCGAAAAAGCACCAAATATATCATAACATATCAACACATTATTATAACAATATGCCAAATTATTCCAACCTTCTGGGTACCCCAATAGGTCGGCAGTGTTCCATTTGCCGACCTCTTGATGATAGTTTCGAATAAGGAATACGTATCCAAGGCCGTCCACCATCGGCTTGCCTGTGAACAGAGCGGCATTGACGTTTGTCTCGCCGAAGGCGGTGATAGCAGACATTCTGACCTTCCCTTCGTTCACTGTACCGAGCGACGTGCCAAGCATATCGTTGAGCATTATTCCGTCTAAACTTGAGAGTACAGGAGCTCCGCCGCCAGGATGCGGCTCGTTGATGTAGGAGTTGCCGTTGCGCCGGACAAGCGCAAGCCCGTCCCATAGGAAATCTTCCTGCCTGTCCGCATATTTGGCCGAAGCCAGCTGCCCGTCGACATGATAGCCGTAGGCAGCGTAAGGGCTACCGTCCTCCGTGATGGAGGTCACCTTGTCAAGCCAGCCATAGCGGTAGGTCCTGCCGCCGTCGCGGACCATGCGACCAGCGGCATCATAGTCGTACTGCGTCACCTTGCCCTCGCATTCGGAGGAGACCAACTGGTTGGCTGCATCGTAGGTGAAGACCGTCGTCTTCCCGTTCACGGTCTTTGAGAGTATGTTGCCTGCGGGATCGTAGCGGTATTCCTCCTGAGGATTGCCGTCGGCGTCCTTGACGGACAGAAGCTGGCCACGGCTGTCCTGGAGGTAGTTCTGCCGTTTCCCATTGATTTCTCGCCCAACAAGGGTTCCGTCCTTGTCGTAGAGGTACTTAAGCGTGGCAAGAGGCGATGCGGCATCTCCCCAGGTCTTGGTGTCAAGCAGTCCCAGTTGCGTGTAATTCAAGGTTACAGACAAGCCATTCAGCGACTGCCCGACAACGCGCCCCTGTGCATCATACTGGAACTGGACGCTTTTGCCATTTTCAGCAATTTCAGCCAGCCTTCCGAAGGCATTATACCGCCGTTTCTCAGTTGTAATGCCTTTGGCATCCTTCATCGTTCGCGTTAGACGCTGTCCGTATGTATTGTATGTGTAGGAGGTCACGACGCCTGATTCATTCTTCTCGGCAAGTCGTCCCCAGTAGTCATAGCGATAGCCTGCCCTCCGATTTCCGCGTGTCCGAGAAACGATGCGTCCCCAGTCATCATACGAGATGGTCTCGACCTCGCCAGGGCCATACGTGATTTTCACGGGGCGGTCGAACTTGTCGTATTCGTATGAGATTCTGCGGTCGGTCTTTCCGTTCTGGACGCTGGAGACGGATTTCAGCAAACCGAACTTGTCGTGAACGTAGTCTGTCACTTGCCCGACGGCGGTTCTTCTGCTGTCAAGCCCGAACGCCGACCAGTCAAAGGCGATTTCGTGCCTGTTCTGGTCAAGCACCCTCGAAAGGTTCCCCGCCGCGTCAAAGGAATAGGCGATGGAACTGCCGTCTGGCAGAAACTCCTTGACGACGCGCCCGAACCCGTCGCGCTCGAAGGCGCGTCTGCGTCCCCTGTGGTCCGTGTATGACAACGGGCGTCCGCCATCGTCATATTCGACTGCGAGGAAGGAGATGACATCTTTGCCCAGAACCTTCTCCACCCTGCTGACCAGGCCTGAGTCCAGACAGACAAGGCGAGTCACGACGCCGTTCGCGTCCGCAATGGCAACGGGGCGGTTGTAGTTGTCGTAGGCAATGGACTGCAGCGCAACGCCTGTCGGCCCCACGACTTTCTCTAAATAGCCGAATTCATTGTAGGAAAGCCTCACGGTGCCGCGTCCATCTGAGACCTCTACTGGCTGTCGATATCTGTCGTAGGACAGCCGTGTCGTCGCGACCGCCTTTCCGTCGGCATCCAGCAGTGACTGCTCCAGGAGTTCGCCACGTCCCCCGTGCCGGAAACTCATGACCGGTTCGGAGGCGGATTCCGAATTGGCACGTCGTTCAACTCTTGCCAGATTTCCGTCCATGTCATACGAGAGAATGGTCTCGTTGCCGATGAGATTGACAAGCGAGACCGGACAGGCTGTATCCTTGTCATATTGCCAGACCGCGACGTCGCGCCCTTTCCAGTCCACCACCTTGCGCGGCTTGCCAAGATAGGCCACGTCGTGGCGCATATAGTAGAACACCCGCGTGCGCCGTCCTGCTGCATCCGTCAAGGAAAAGACACCTTTCAAGCGGTCGAAGTCAAACTGGGTCATCTGGCCCTTGCGGTCCGTAACGCTGACTTTCCCAGGCTTCGCGTCCGCGTAGGCATAGTCGAATTCGCCGTCCCGCAGAAGACGGCCCGCCACCTTGCCGTTGTGCTTCACACCGCTCTTGCGGTCTCTTGACTTCAGGTTTGTCTGGCGTTCCTCGATAGTCTCCGTCTCGACAACGAACTCCTCCTTGTATTCTCCCTGGACGATTTTCTCAAGATGGGATTCACCATACTGGAACTCGACAGGCGACAGTCCGTCAGCAATGATTTTCACCAGCCTGGGCACGGTCGGAGTCGCAACCTGCCCCGAAGCGACCTTCGGGAGGATGGAAGCTTGCAAGTCCCTGTATTCAAGAGATGTCGTCACGCCATTGACGGAAATGCGGGTTGCCAATGCGCCATTGTATGAAAGCGCAATGAACTCCCGCCCGTTCTGTGAGACGGCGACCAGTCTTCCATTCCTGTCGTATGTCCATGCCTGGCTTCGCCCGGAGGGGGCTTCAATGCCTACAAGCCTGGCTTTCGAGTAGCGGAAGGTCCATCCCCTTTTCTCATTCAAACCAGTGAAGGTCCACTCATCTGCCTTTTCAGGGGAATCCCCGGAAAACGAGGCCGACCATTCGGTATGCGGAAGGATTTTGTCTTCCTTCAAGGTAAAAAGAAACTGCTGGTTCCAGGGCGTCGTCCAGCGCACACCGCCTTTTCCGAAGTAGGCCCTGCTCTCCAGCTGGGGGGAACGCCAGCCATAGCCGAAGATGCCCTTGCGCTCGCTGGAGGATTCATAGTTGATTTGCACGGGAATCCTGATTTCGGGGGAGAAGTTCGCGACTCCTATGGTGCGCGTCACAACGAAGCCGTTTTCCGTCAGCGACGCGCGGCCCGCCAGCATGGGATTTCCGACAAAGGATATGGCATTGCCGCCAATGGCAAGCAATGCGGAGGAAATCGCGAAAACAAAGAGCAAGGAAAACCTTTTAACCATAACGCACTCCTTAAAAGCAGTCACTGAATATGTCTCAAACAAGGAACATTTCAAGATGCAACAACCGAATCAATGATTAGAATAATAACGATTTAAGCATTTGCAAACAGAGAAGTTGCTTTTTTCTTCCGCAAATCTTGTTTATTGACTGTTATGATTGCCGCGACAGGGGCGAGGAACTCCACGAGCCGACGCAATGGTGCGACCGATGGGTTCTCGCCCGCGAGGCGTTCGACCGCTTCTGGGCGGAGTACTGCTACCTCTTCATGGACGGCGGGTGGTTCTGCTCTGACGGCGGCGGCTGGACGCCCGTCGCCGACTGGCTGGAATAGCTCGGCAAGCGAAGCCAGCATCATAAGCAACGCCAACGCCATACCCAGAACGCGCCTGACCGGCGCGGCCTGGCGTTGGCGAATGCCGATTCTATGTGCCTTGCTTCTCATCTGCCTTGCCTGTTATGTTCGCGTTGCCTAAATCTATGCTGGAGGTTCAGGTAAGCGTGAAACCGAAAAATCACTGGACTATTTGACTATTTGTCGTCTTCCTGAGGTGGCTCCTTGCTTTGGTTATGGCACAAATTTAAAGTTAATTTCTGTTCCATCTGGTAAATTATAAATTTGTCTTGCAAATTCTGATTTTAATCCTAAAAAAAGCAGTTGAGTTTTGGGCATGAATTGGGGCGCAAGAAACAACCTTCAGTTTGCATGAAGGCTTGGCTTTTCGCTTTTTGTCGTTTTTCCCTCCCCGCCGGAAGCCTGGCTACCCCGGGGTCGCCAGCGGCAGCATCAGCTGCCTTCCGATCTGCGGCGGGAAATGCGTGTTTATGAGGTTGTATTTCCTGAATGCATACCACAGGACAAGCTTCCACCGCTCCTCCCGGCTCAACTGCGTCGCAGTTGCCATCTCGTTCGTTTTCAACATGATAGCTGTGTACGACTCCCTGGCCTTCCCCTGTCCCGACGCGCTGCAGACGAGGTATTTCCGACCGCCATGCGTCGACAGCCGCCCCACGACCTGCTGCGGCGCCGGCCTCGAGGTCTTCGCCTCGCCGTGCCGTTCCGGGTCGATCGCCCTGCTGAAGATGTTCCACAGGTTGGCCACCAGCGCGACCAGCGCGGCCATGACGCCGCAGCGTTCCAGCGACTGCGTCGTGAAGCCGCACCATCCCCATTGGTTCTTCATCTCGTCGAAGACGTTCTCGCAGTTTCCCCGGTCGCGATAGAGCTGGGCGAGCGAAAGGACCTGGTGGTCGAGGTCCGTCACCAGGACGTGCCAGTCGTATTCGCCCCGGTCGCAGGGCGGCAGGACTTCGACGTCCGGGAACTGGAACTCCAGCTGCCTTTCCCCGGCCTCCCTCCCGGCCTTGCCCGGCGGAGGCGCGGACTTGCCGCGCCCGCGCCTTCCCCCGGAATCCGCGTCCCCGTCCTGGACGCGCCGCCTCACGAAGACGGCCCGCCTTGCGTGCTTCCAGCCGTCAAGCCGGAGGCTGGCCTCGCAGCCTTCCCATCCCTGCCTCGCGTCAACCCATTCGACGCCCGGCGCGAGGCATTGCCGCCACGTCCCGACGACCGACGGCGAACGCCTGACCTTGAACAGGTACTTGACGCCGCTGCTCTCGCAGGCCTCCATGACGCTGTCCACGCCGAAGCCGACGTCGCCCCTGACGAACCGTGGCTTGAGGTTCCCGGGAAGGACGCGGAGGAAGCGCTCGAGCATGCCCATCGAATGCGTGCCCGAGGTCCGGTTGCCGGGATGCACGACGACGCCGAGGACGAGCCGCAGCTCCGCGATGCACATCGTGTGGTAGCAGTGGGACGGCCTTCCGGGCTTGTGCGGGTTGTAGCCCAGGACGGCGCCCTCCTGGTTCCCGTAGAGCGGCTTCACCGTCGGGTCGAGGTCGAGGACGTAGTCCTGGTCGAGAAGCGGCGCGTCCAGGACGGGGTCGTGGTGGAGGACGTCGAGGTGCCTGTACCTGGAATGCCCCTCCAGGATGCCGCTGAAAAGCGTGGCGAGCACGCTGCGGACCGGGGGCGCGTTGTTGCTGGAATAGCGGAGGGGGCAGCTGTCCACAAGACGGTCGAAGGCCCCGCCGACCTGCGCGAAATGGCTGAAGAAGGCGTTGTGGCAGCGCGGCGTCACCAGCGTCGTCTCGTCCCACCTGCACTGGAGGGCCCCGCCGGGGGTGTTGATCCACAGCGGTTCGGAATCAGGCGCGGGCTTGCAAATTTCCGCAGGGGCATTATTTTTCATGTTGGTTTTCATGCTGTCTCCTTTGTCTTTTCACTTTGGTCGGTAAAATTTCAGGGAAAGATAGTGTGAAAACCTTTTTTTTCAATGCATTTCACCAACATGGTGAACGGAGCAATCTTCCTAATGCCTTTTATAATCAATAGGTTATGAATAATATCCAGCTTCAACTGTTTTTTTTAGGATTATGAAAACCCTTCGGATTCGTTCGAACTATCGTCCGTGTCCCACCCGCATGGATTGCGAACGGGCAGTCCGTGCCAAAGACTTAGCGCCGTAGGCGCCCGACCATGCTTAACCCCGGGCTTCAGCCCGGGGACAGGATGACCCCATGCCGGGCGCCTTGTAAAGGCGCTACAGAAGACTGAATCATTTCAATTCACCAGCATGGTGAACGGAATGAACTTTATAACCAATTGAAAATCAACCAATTAGAAATAAAATCTGATTTCAACTGCTTTTTTTAGATTTAGAGCTTCGCGGCTTCGGCTTGGATTTGCTTGAGATGACCTGATCCGACAAAGCTCTCTGCATAGAGTTTGCAGATGTTTTCTGTTCCGGAAGGTCGCAATGCACACCATCCATTCTTGGTGACGATCTTGAGACCTCCGATTGAAGCGTTATTTCCAGGCGCTTTGGTAAATGCCGCTTCGATTGGATCGCCGGCCAAGGAATCAATGCCAATTGTCTCGGGACTCAAGGATGAAATGTGCTCTTTCTGCTCTGGCGTAGCTGGGGTGTCGATTCTGGCATAGTGGTATTCGCCGAATTCAGCCACGAGCTTCTTGTAGTGCTGCCCTGGATCCTCCCCAGTCTTGGCGGTGATTTCCGCTGCGAGCAAGGCGAGGATCATGCCATCCTTGTCAGTCGTCCAGGAATCGGCATTGAATCTGAGGAATGATGCTCCAGCACTTTCCTCGCCGCCAAATCCGAGCCGCTTGTTGGAAAGTCCCGGAACAAACCACTTGAATCCAACTGGAACCTCGTAAACTTGACGACCCAACTTTTCGGCGACTCGGTCAATCATGGAACTGGAAACCAGAGTCTTGCCGATTTTGGCATCGGCAGGCCATTGCAATCGAGTTGTGTACAAGTACTGGATCGCGACCGCGAGATAATGATTCGGATTCATCAATCCGACAGACGGGGTGACAATCCCATGACGATCGAAATCCGGATCGTTGCCAAAGGCAATGTCGAATTGATCCTTAAGTGCAATCAACCCCGCCATGGCGTATTGCGAGGAACAATCCATCCGGATTTTGCCATCGTGGTCAACGGACATGAAACTGAAAGTCGGATCCGGAAAATCGTTTTTTGGAGTGATATCCAAGTTGTATCGTTGTGCGATTTTTGCCCAGAATGCGAGTCCCGCCCCGCCGAGCGCATCAGCGCCGATACGGAGCTTTGCGTTGGCGATCGCCTCCATGTCGATGATGTTCTTGAGGTCTTCGATGTATGGGGTAGCATAGTCGTACTGGGCGACATACGGCGACTTGTCAGCTCTGGTCCTTGTGATCCTCTTTACATTTCGATTGTTGCTTTTGAGATACTTGTTAGCCTGATCAGCAATCCACTTTGTTGCGTCGGTATCAGCTGGTCCTCCGTGGGTTGGGTTGTACTTGAAGCCACCATCTTGGGGAGGATTGTGCGAGGGTGTCACGACAATGCCGTCGGCTTGTCCTCTTGCACGATTTCGATTATATGCGATGATTGCATGTGATATCACCGGCGTCGGGGTATAGCCTCCATCAGCGGCGATTCTCGTAAAGACTCCATTTGCCGCCAGGACTTCGACGGCGGTATTGTGTGCAGGTTCCGACAGCGCGTGCGTATCCATTCCGATAAAGAGCGGACCATCGACGCCTTCTTTTTTTCGATAATCGCAGATAGCCTGTGTGGTCGCTGCGATATGCGCATCGGTGAAGCTTGCGTTTATTGAGGTCCCACGATGTCCCGAGGTTCCAAACACGACTTTTTGGTTAGGGTCGTCCAGATTTGGGAATTCGGAATAGTACTTGGTTATCAGTTTAGGGATATTGGGCAATAGCGTTCTTGGGACTGGTTTTCCCGCCAATTCTGAGTGCATAGTGGTCACTCCTGAGAAATGAATTACGATCCGAGGATGGCTTTGATGTCATCCATGTTATCTTGCTCTTTCGTGAAGTAGAAATCCGGTGTAGCTGGAATCGTCTTGCCGTCAGCCTTTGCACGCAATGCGCCGCCACCTGTCAGGTTGACGAGGATGTTGTCCTTCGGGTTGATGGTTTTCTCAGCTACTGCATTAAAGAGCGAGGCCAGGCAGACTTCCGCAGCCTTGTCCAGATCAATTCCCTCGAGATCCTGGAAGAGTTCCCCAGCCCGTTTGGCCTGCTCATCTGTCGGGACATAGAAGAGTCCAAGTGATTCAGCAAGTGCGTCGAACAAGCCACCTGTGGGACCATATGGTGGTTTTCTGTTGCTGAGGACTGGCGAATAGGCTTTCCTGGCTGCGGCGCGTGCTTCTTCCTCTGGGATTTCAGGTAGTGTGCGCGACTGTTTCGCCCAAGCGTCAGCCATAATCGTAAATGATTCTGCTTGCGAGAGATGCAATCTTGGCAGGTGTTGTCCGAACTGCCCATCCGTAATCAATCTCCAGGCCATTTCCCAGGCGGCGATAGCGCCCGTGCCGGAACCGACCGCTTGGAAGTAGTGATCAGGAATGGCGTTGATCGCTTCCGTTCCGGCGAGCATCACGGTGCCCATTCCGTCACGGCGAGCGACGTTCTTGGCGCCGCCTTCGGGAAAGAAAGGCTCCAGTTCGCAAATATGGTTCGCCAGCTGAATGGCATCGAAATAATCTGCATCCTTCAGCACGACAAGCTTGACGCAATCGGCTTTGGGGATTGTGGTCCACATTTGCGGAAGTGCGAATTCGGGTACGACGACCATCGTGTTGATCTTGAACTGCGATCCGTATTCGAGGAAAGCGCGTCCTGTATTGCCCGCCGACGAGATGACGATTGACCTTTCTTCGGTTTCCGGGAGTCTTGCAAGGACCGAAGCGGCTTCGAGTTCCTTGAACGAGGCGGTCGGCATGCCGGCATTGCGTTCCGGCCAATATCCATTGAATGCGAAGTAGAGGTTTTCCAGTCCGAGCTTTTCGGAGATAGTTTCGTTTTGGAAGACGATAGTTTCCGGCGAGCGCTCGAATGTCTTTCGGATCGGGAGCCAATTTTGGTATCTGTAGATTCCCTTGACAGATGTGACCGGTTCGAACCCGTCCACGGAATAATCGGCTTGCAGCATTGCCGAGCAGTGTTTTTCATCGCAATCCAAGAGGAATCCTTTATCGATGTCATCGAAAACCTTTCCGCATTCGACGCATCGCAAGGTGTAGCTGAGTGCCATAGTTCTCCTAATCCTTACTGATTTTGCCTCAAGAGTTTAGATTCACCCTTCGGCGGAATCGTCGATCTCCAGAGCTGCCAATTATTTGGGAAGACCTTTTCCAGGAAGAGCCAATCCCTTCCGTTTTCATGGATATCCGCCAAAGTTGACCGATGTGTCGGGAAGAATCGTCCATCCGGGGGCGGAATCAGAATATGGAGCTGTTCCTCTTGGGCTTGGCGAATGAATTCCTCTTCGGAGAAGAAAAGTTTTGCGACGAATCGTTTTTCTTCAGGATCGGGATAGAGAGCGGGAAGCCTTGAACCGCAGACAAGAATCCTGGAATTCGGCCAGTACTTGTCGATGAACTCGATCAGTTCTTCTTGGCTTGGTGCGTCCATCGTCTGGCCTTCCGAAATCGGCATCGTGGTGAAATGCTTGATTTCACGTGAATCGATTGGATACGTGGAGTTGACGTTGCCATGGACGCAAGCGATGGCCAAGGCGATCAGAAATGCGATTCTGACTGCGATCATCACACTCTTGGAACTTGAGTCAGCCAAGTACACCAAAGTTCCGGCAGTGATGAAGAGGATAACCCCGAAGGGACCCAGACCTGCAGGTCCAAGGCCCAACCGAGCCGAAAAATAGGCAGTCAATGGAATGACGAAGACGGCGGGCAGCAGGCAACGCGCCGTCGAACGGTGCGTCGTCTTCATCGCCAAGATCAAATACGTGGCGACCAGGGCGATGATCGCGTGGAAATCGTAGGGCATCGTCGGATGCTTGATCGTGGCTTGGGAACGATTGAACAATTCATGCAAGCCGAAAAACATATCGTTGAAGATCAATGAATTCCAAAGGAACCAAAGGGCGATGCAATAGAGGATCGGCATCCAAATCAACGTACGCAAGCCCCGATGCTCAGACCAATCGCCGCCGGCCTTCTCTTTTTTCTGATACGTGAGCACAATTAGGAATGCAATGGTCAGCACCAAGGGCCCCGGTCCCGCAAAGGCAAGCAATCCACTGGAAACCGCAACAACGAGCAAATCGCGCATATTGCCGGTCTCCTGCCAATCTTTTAAATGGCAGATGGCGACGGCTGCAGGAATGGCGGAAAACCAGTTGGGATCCAGATTAAGACCAAGGTTGCGAATCAGCGGAATCGCGGGAGGCACGACCACAATCAAAGCCGCCAAGATCCACTTGCGACGATCAATGGCAAGCTTGACAAAGCAGACGACCAGAATCGCTTGGGATATCGAGCACAAAAGCAAGGCAGGATTGCCTCCGAGGAATTTCGAGACCAGATTGGCGGCAAGAAGCCCCAGCGTTGGCAGCAGAGGACTATCAAGATTTCCGATGAACGCCTGACGTCCCCAATCGTTTCCTGCCAAAATTGAGTCAACGATGCTCTGGTGAATCGTCAGCGGGACATTCGAGACGCCGCCGAATTTGGCTCTAACGATAGCCAGGACGAGAACGAAGAATATCCAGAAAAATGGCGGTGTCCGCAGCGGGGCAACTGCTTGCCTTGTTGTATCAAGTGATTGTGACATATGATTACTCGTTGGCGAAATGCTTGGTTTTTTCCCAGTGATGGGGATTGGTGAACAGTTGGAGGAAACCTTTCCAAGCGGCGATGGAAATCATCAGCCAGTAGAATGGCATGATGATGCCGATTTTCGCCAAATGCCCCGCTCCGCGACGCACGCAGGCAATTGATGACGTGTACGCGAAGACGAAGTTTCCAACAAACAGGCAAAACGCACCCATGGCAAAGACGGGAGCCGGGAAGAACTGGGCAACGCCAGCCGGCCGGAAAACCAGCCAAATCAAGGTCATCAGCCAGTAGAATGGATTGATCAGCTGTGAAAAGAATGAGCCACCAATCAGCAAATGGAACTGAATGCTGTTCCAAAAGCCAAGGCTACGGTGCAATTTGAAGAATTGCCTGGTATGGACGAGGTAGGTTTGGATGTACCCCTTGACCCACCTGGAGCGTTGCCTGATCCAGAATCCCAGATCCGGGCAGGCTTGTTCCCAGGTCGAGGAATCCAGGACCCTGGTACGATATCCGTCAGCGAACAACCTCAATCCCAAGTCGCAATCTTCCGTTACATTGTATTCGTCCCAACCGCCGACTTTTCTAAGGACGTCAAGCCTGAAGTGATTGGAGGTACCTCCGAGCGGGATTGGCGCCTGCAGGCAGTCGAGTCCGGGGAGACAAAGCCCGAACCAAGTCGCATAGTCCGCGGTAAAGCACTTGGTGAGCAGGTTTTGGTTGGGATTGTAGAACCCTAGCTTTCCCTGGATGCATGCGATGTTGTCAGGGCATCTCGCGAACGCATGGGCGGCTTTTTTCAGTTGGTCCGGATCGGGCTTGTCTTCGGCATCGTAGATGACGAGATAGTCTGCATCTCCGTCTTCAATGCCGACGTTGCACGCCTTTGGCTTGGTTCTTGGATAGGATTTAGGGATTGGTATGATGACGAAAGGCGGCTTGAGGTTGAGGCTTTTGGCGACTTCCATTGTTTCGTCGTCATCCTCCTCGATCAGCAATCTGATATCGAGCCTATCCTTTGGGTAGTCGAGATTCGAGAGTCCCTCAACGAGATGCGGGAGGATATCTCCTTCGTGGTACATCGGCAGGATGACCATGTACTTTGGCCACTCCTTGCCGTTCGGCGGATGCTCAAGCTCGCTCGGTTCGATTTGAATCTCCCTTGGCTTCTGAAGCGCCAGCTCGATAATCAGCATCCTGTAGAGCGTCGAGGCCAAGTAGAAAAGGGTAAGAACGACATTGATGACAAAGATTTCTGTTTTCCAGTCAAATATCCCCCATACAATCAATCCGATCACCAGAAGTATCAGGAAGACTTTCTGCCATGGGCAAAGCACTAACGTAGCCTGTTGGAACCCTCTTGGTGCATAGGGTTGGTTAGTATCGTGAGTTGTCAGATCATACAATTTTGGCATAATGTGTTGGCTTATCTGTAAATGGATTCGAGATTTTCGGCGATGTTCTTGGTGAGCCAGAGACGTGCCGCGTTATTCGGAGTAGCCAACCCGATGGCATCCGACTTGTACCAATCCTGGGTGTTGACGTTTTCCTTGAGTCCCTGTGCGTGAAGATCGATGACAGGTATTGCAAGCCTGACCGCAAGCTCCTTGGTGTAGAGGGCGGCAAGTCGTGCAGTTTCGCTGTCGGTTTTTGGATGCGCAGGCAAGGTGACCAGGATCGGCTCGATGCCGTTGGCGAGGCACGCCTGGGCCGCAAACTGAAGCTGGCAAACCATTTCCAACGGCGTCAAGCCAGCAATCAAGCCAAGTTGACCAACGGCAAGAACGACTGTCTTCGGCTTCAATTGGATGGCCGTTCCCAAGTTGGCCAGGATGGCGAGCTGAGAATCGGTTCCAGAGGAATTTGAGACGCTGACGTGGAACAGGGTATGCAATCCCTTGCCTGCCAGCAATTCCGCCAAAACACTTTCCGGGCGAAGGGTGGCGCCAGGCGCATTTCTGGCTGCGATGAAGTCGTCAAGCATGACGATCGAGCTCTTGAAGCCCGTGCTTGACCTCTTGCCCGGCAGCTCTTCCGGCAATGGATCGGCGATGCAGACGACCCTTGCGGCATCCAGGTCAGCTCCGTCAAACAGGGACTTGCCTTGTGCGGTGATTGGGAATCGCGCGTCTTTCGGCCTGAAGAATTTGATTTCGCCTGCCTGGCAAGGGATCGCCATCTCATAGAGTCTCACCGCGATGTTGACATTGGCGGCATTTTGCGGCAGGTTGAATTCGAGTTCGTAGATGTCGTCCTTGGCTTGTTTTGGCTTTACTGCGCTTGTGCTAATCTGTTGCCCTTGTTCGTCTTCGAAGGTCAGCATGAAATCGAGTTCCGCTGGTTTTGGGAATGATCCTGGCCAATTGAACTGGATTTTGGCGTTGATCGGTTCTGCCGGGTTGACGAGCGGCTCCAGTTCCTCGATTCTTGCGGTAGCTGGAATACTCCGTCCTTTCACCCAGTGCTGTTGACCTTTGAAGAGATGCCCTTGGATGCTGATGTCCGGATAGGCGTGACCAGTCAGGAAGATTCTGGTTGCTTCTTTTTCATCCGTAACTGGAGTTGCTGGCTCGCCGGTTGTTTTCAGCACTTGAACCTTGGTCGCATCTCCGATGAAGCGATAGCTTGAGAGGGTTTCGTATGGCGGATCTCCCACAGTAGCGAAGGTGGCGGCGCCAAATGGCAGGAGCGTAGAGAAGGCGGTCAGCTCCTTGTCAGCTTTCCGTTCAGGTTTCAACGTAAAGGGACGCGCAGACGGAATCAGCCCAGCAGGCGGATTCCCATGTCCCTTTTCGCCCTCTGTCTTGATCAGAAGTTGCGGAATATTTTGCCCTTGCCCCTGTACGGCGAGGAACTGCAGGGTATGCAATCCAGGAGCGACCTTGACAGGTTGGCAGAAGCGCCCTGCCCCTTCCGGACGAAGCTCGATGTCCGCTTCCTTTTCCTTACCTAAATCAGGTTGCCAATTTGCGACTGGAAACCCGTCCAACAACACGGTCCATGCCACATGCGTCTGATCCGCTCCAAAACGGATAATTTTTTCGGCATCGACGTTCCACAGCGCTTCCCAATGCATAATTGCACAGACAAAGGTCTGTTCCCGCGGATGGGACCATCCTGGCTTATCAGGCACGCCACCCAGTGAGCTGACGGCGATCGGCGGCAGCTGTTCACGTCTTGACTGCCTCAGGTTTCCGAACAGCCGCATCATTTCGGCGGCGGAATGACCGCGTGTGGTCAGGCTTTGGACACGTCGATCCAAAACTACGGGTTGTCCTGCGTACGGAACGGCTTTCGGATCAGGCTTCGCAAGCAAGTACAGGCTCGCCACAGGAGATGGTTTTGCATAGGTGCTCAAGGCGACGCTGAGCTTCGTGGCGTCAACGGATGCGCCAACCAGGCGACCGCCGACCAACACCGGGGATGCTGCAAGCACAACCCCCTTGTCGTCAAACGCAACGACATGGTTGACCCCCTCGGACAAGCTTTCAGGGATCGGCACGAACAAGCTGGGCGCTCGCTTGTTTGCGACGCTGAAGCGAATTCTCGCCTCGGCATCAGCCGCATGCCAGGGAACCGAATCCTGCCCAAAAGCGAGGCAGAACGGAATCAATATTGCAAACAATGCGCTTTTTGCGTTTTGAAACAACATAATCCTTACTTTTTAGCTTATCTTGAGTTTTCCCTTGTGGCGATTGCGCAGCCATTGGGCTATTGCCAAGAGAGAAAACTAGTTTACATTAGGGGAATTCGACATTGAGCAACGAACTAGGGTAAAAATTAGTAATTTAAGGGTAAAGCAGTATGCGTCAATTATTTTTAGGAATTATTATTTTATTTGCGTTTGTTATCTTTGGTTGTTCCCGTCGCTCTGGCGAAGGAGGTTCGCAGTCTTCCCAGACCACATTGAAATTTTGGCATATTATGAACTACAGCGGACCGAAGGAGGTATTGGAGCGTGCGGTGAAGCGTTTCGAATCCAATCATCCTGATGTAAAAGTCCAGATACAGACTTTTGAGAATGACTCCTACAAGGTCAAGCTCGCCAACGAGATGGCTTCCGGCAATTCACCCGATGTTTTCTTCACGTGGGGCGCCGGAGGGCAGACCTCGGAATACATTCGTCAAGGCAAGGTCGAATGCCTGGACAATTACTCAAAAGAGAACGATTGGGAAGGGAAGTTTATTGACTCCGCTCTGTCAATCTGCCGTTTGGAGGGGAAATTGTACTGCCTTCCCCTGGATCTGTCAGCCGTGACCTTGTGGTGCAACAAGGATCTGTTCGAATCTCATGGCCAGTCCTATCCGTCAACGTTGGACGATCTGAACCGCTTGGTTTCCGTGTTTCGCGACAAATCGATTACTCCCTTGGCCTTGGGCAACATGAAGAAGTGGCCTGGCGCATTTTACTTTTGCTACTTGGCGAATCGTTGCGGCGGGACGCAATTGTTTTTGGACGCGGCATCCGGATCCGCTTCGTTTGCTGACGAATCGTTCATCTTGGCAGGTCGTTATCTTCGCGACTTGATTGACTTGAATGCGTTTTCGATTGGATTCAACGGATTGGAGGACGATGTCGCCCGGGTCTCGTTTGTGAACGGGAAATCCGCGATGTACTTGACCGGCACGTGGCTCGTCGCTCGCGTCAAGGACGAAAATCCTGATTTCATGGCATCGATGGTGCCGGTTCCCTTTCCGTCAGTTCCGTCAGGCAAGGGGGATTTGCGCACGGTTTTGGGCGGTGTGAACTGCGGTTTTGCCGTATCGTCCCAGAGTGCCCATAAGGATTTGGCGGTTGAGTTGTTGAATGCCTTGACGGACGAGCAAGTGATCGGCGAATGGTGCGAGATCGGTCGCATTCCCGCCGTCAAGACCACGCCTGAGCAAGTCGCGAAACTTCCGAAGCCGACCCAGTTGGCGCTGAAACTGCTGGACAATGCAGACACGATCCAACCATATTACGACCAATTCCTGCCCGCAAAGCTCGGCGTCCAACACGCCAATACGACGCAAAACATCTTCGCAGGCACGATGACCCCGGAAGAAGCAGCCAAGGCAATGGCCGCAGCCGCAGAAAAATAACCCTTCAACCCAAAAAGGTACGCAACCGGTGAATAGCAGATTGACCCAACTTCTCGACACGTTCATCCCGATGGGAGTCCCCTGGTACAATTGCGCCGTCACGAGAAACGGAATCCGCGAATACCAGAAAATGGATGGCTTCCTTGACCCGGAAAAAACGCAACCCGTCCAGGGAAATGAACGAGTCAATATCTACTCCTGCTCAAAAGTGATCACCTGCGCAGCTGCACTGCAACTGCTGGAAAAGAAGCTGTACAAGCTGAATGACGAATTGAAAGACTACATGCCTGAATTCGCCTCGATGAATGTCCGCAACATCGATGGAACAGTACGCCCGGCACGTACACAAATCACGATCGAAAACCTCTTTACGATGACGGCGGGATTCTCCTACAACCTGAACACGCCAAACCTGAAGGCGGCAAGAAGCGAAACCAATGGACGCTGCCAAACCCGAGAAAGCATGAAATACCTGGCACAAGATCCGTTGCTCTTCGACCCGGGACAACGCTGGGAATACAGCCTCTGCCACGATGTCCTCGCAGCATTCGTCGAAGTGATCACCAACCAAAAATTCGAGGACTACGTGGAACAGAACATCTTCAAGCCATTGGGCATGAACGACTCCACATTCCTTCTGGATGACAGCCAGCTGGATACCGTCGCGCCACAATACGCCTTCGATGCAAACGCAAAGCTGGCACGGGAACGATCCAAGACCATCGATTTCAAGCTAGGCACACAATACGCTTCGGGCGGAGCCGGTTGCATCTCCACCATGGATGACATGGCAATCTTCCTGGAAGCCCTGAGGATTGGAGACACAATCCTGAAACGGGAGACGATCGACCTGATGACGCAACCAAGATTGAACGAGGAGCTGAAGAGGTCGTACTGGATCAATGTCGAATACAACTACGGCCTTGGAGTCCGATGCCCCGAACCCGACAACGGGATAGTCTCGGATTTCGGCTGGGGCGGCGCTGCCGGTTCGTTCCTGGCTATTGACAGGGTGCGAAACATCACGTTAGTCCACATCCAACACCTGCTGTCGTCCCCAAACCAAGATAAGAGAATCGTGCTTTTGAGACACGTCGATTAATAAATTAAGGAGAAAACAATGAGACATTGTCTAGCGGCTCTGATGCTATTGGCCACGGGTGTTATCCATGCGGATTTCAAGCCCGAAGTTGTATCGGTGAACCTGTCCCACAAACGATTTCGTCCCGGTGACATGGCAACGATAACCATCACGTACAAGAATGCCGGAACCAAAGCGGCAAGTGCTCAATTCCGAGGATTTATGCACATTGAAAGTACAGAACTTCAATGCGAAAAGATCATCGCCCATCTGGACCATGAACTTGGCGACCCCCCGACAACGCTCTGGGAACCCGGCGACACCGTCGTCGTCGGACCTATCATGGTCTATGTTCCCCCCAAAACCCCGGATGGCGAATACAGGCTGCACTTTGGGATCTTCGACTACCAGGGAACAGAAGGACGATATGTGGACTACGATGCAGGAACTGTCACCATTGACAAGAACGCGCCGAAAATCACCCTGGAACCACCACCGCCGCTCCCGAATAACATCGCTTCCGAAAGGCTGAACACGCTGAAACAAAAGCTCGATAATGCAAAGCTCAAGATTGAAACCGATGAACTAACCTTCAGATTGGCGGATGACGCCAGCGCCTTCGACCTCCTTGACAAGCGGGGAGGCGCATTCTGGACCTCAAACCCAGAGGCCAAGGCGTTCGGATACATCAATTGGATCGAAGGCGACAAGAACAACCTAACGCAACTGCTCCCCTTCACGTCAATCGCACAAACGTCGCCGACGCAAATCACGCTGGCCAAGCTCGTCAAACCAGACCTGATCGTCAACGTCACGATACGCACGGTTGACGAGGCTCCAAAGGGGTTGGCGTTTGACGTGGAATGCATCGGCAATCACAAGCAAGTCAAGCGTGTATTGCTATTTCACAAGGCATTTCAGACGACGAACAACGAGTCCGGCGCATCGACGGTCGGCTTCCGTACGGGCGAGCGCTTTGATACGCTTCGCTCAAAATCTCCCGGCACTCGTTCTTGGCCAACGTACAACGGTGGCTCAACGATGGCGATGATCGGCCAGGAAAAGGAAGGCTGCGGCCTGCTTCTCTCCTGGGATCATCCGCATACTCAAACGGAATTTGCGCGTAATTGGAAATTGGATTCCCGCATCCTGCCCGGCACCGTGGTTCATTCGTTTTCGTTCACCTCTCTCCAAGCCGACAAGACCACGTGCTACGTGCGCCCCTTGGGCAAGGCAAATTATGTCGATATCGCCAAGGCATACAGAAGCATCGTCCGCAAATCAGGCTTGGCGATGACCTGGGCTGAAAAGAAGGCGAAGCTCGGCATCGATGTGGAGAAGATGCACGGCGCGGCCGATTTCAAGCCCTTCGTCTTCAGCCGTACGGTACCTGAATCCGTCTATAACAGATCTGGAAAGCTCGAACAATGGGTCGCTTACTCGATGCCCGAGATTGCCCAATGCGCCGAACACCTGCACAATGACCTGAAGATCGACCGTGCGATGATGGTTTTGGCGGGCTGGATCCATCGTGGCTATGACAATCAGCATCCTGATCCGCTCCCCGTCGCCCCCGAGCTTGGCGGCAACGAAGCACTGATCAAGGCGTCGAAGCGGATCAAGGACACGGGATTCCTGTTCGGTCTCCACGACAACTATCAGGACATGTACAAGGACGCACCATCCTGGAATCCGGATATGATCGCCAAAAACGCCAATGGCACGCTGCGCCTAGGCGGTAATTGGGCCGGTGGCCAATGCTGGCTGGTCTGCGCCGAAAAGCAAGTCGAACTGGCAAGAAGACCGGAAACCAATCTGCCGATGATCCAAAAGCTCTTCGGACCAACCATCTACTTCATCGACACAATCTTCGCGGCGCCACTCTACGATTGCCATGACCCAAACCATCCCCAAACACGCTACGATGACATGATATGGAAAAGCAAGCTCTGCGAGCTGGCGAGGAAGCACTTCGGACTCTTCGGCTCCGAGGAAGGACGCGAATGGGCAGTCCCCTACGCCGACTACTTCGAGGGAGTCTTCTCACATCGCGCCAATATCCGCAATCGGGAAAGCAAATTCTTCTCGCATATGGGTGGCGACCTGGTGCCGATCATGGAAATGGTCTATGGCGATTGCGTCAATCTCTACACGCATCAAAGCGACCGGGCAACGCCAGGACGGGACGACTACATCCTCGCATGCATTTCACACGCCGAAACACCACTCTATCACTTCGGACCGCATATCTATTTCAGCCAACAAAGCCTTGAAGGAGAATACGCATTCCAACTCCTCAAGCCGACGGTCAAATCCCTCGGAAACAGGAAATTCTCCGTCACTTTCCAATGGAAGGTTCTGGAACCCGTATCGTTCAACGTTAATTCTTTCGTCCACTTCGTACACGGCACAGCCACAGACAAACCTGATAAAATCGCCTTCCAAGACGACCATCCCATCACAAGAGAACCCGTCAAGCCTGGACAAATCATTACATCCACTCGTGAAATCACCGTCCCGGAAGGATATGACAACGACATCATATGGAAAGTCGGACTCTTCGATGCAAAGACAGGACGGCGACTCACCTTCACTGGCTTTAACAACCAGGCCTCTTCAAACTTCAAAGTGGCTGACCTCGCAGTCAACAAAGACCAAACGATAAAGGTCGATTTTGTCAAGGAAAATCCGCAGGAATCCAATTTCGCACGTGCCGACAATGGTTGGGCAAAACACCTCAATCTCACCGATCGATTCATCAAAAACACCTATGAAGTTACCTCTTGGATCGCCAGGCTTTCTGCCAATTCACCGATGACCAACCATCGGTTCCTCGATGATGACAAGGATGTTGAATTCACCGAATTTGGAACGATGTCCATCTATGTGAATCAATCCACAAAGCCCTTTGCCCTGGAGCTCCCGCAGCTTTCCAAGGACACGATCATCCTTCCCCCGGCAGGAGGCTTCCTAGCCTACTCACCAACTTTCCTGGCTTTCCATGCCAGCTCCTTCAATGGACACAAATACGACAGCCCAGTCCTCTTTACTTTCCGATCGCTTGACGGTCAACCCCTCCAAACAAGCAAGCAACTTAGGGTCTTCCATGGCTTCGGAGACGAAAACACAACGCTCTTCAACAAGCCAATCGCCGTCGAAACAGAGGCAATTCTAAACTTCTAGTTTTTACCACAAAAATGCTCGCAAACAATGTGGCTGGTTTAGGTACGAGCACCCCGGGTGCTCGTACCTAAACCTGTCTTGCTCCGAAGCAGGGCAAAACCGCCCGGCCCGCCCAACTGGGGCTTTGTCATGTTTAGCCGCTTTAGCGGCGACATCGCTTTGAGTACGAGCACCCCGGGTGCCCGTACCTGCGATTTGTGCAATATGGGTTAAAACAAAAGCGGCTGGAATCATCTCGACTCCAGCCGCTTGTTTTGTTTTTTCGGGTAAAAAGTTTTTTTACTTCACCAAATAGAATCCAAGATTGTTTCCATTTGCACGTTCTGCTCCGCCGGCTTGGTGATTTAGAATTTTCACATTGTCCTTGGCATTGCCCTTGTCTTCCTGCCAGATTGCCAGCGTCGTCGAACCGCCTCCATCCATATTCAGTCCGTCATAGGCACCGAATTCCTTTAGCAACGCAGCCAATTCGCCAGTTGTCGCACCCATTGAATAATCCTTTTGCCGACCATCTACTGTTATGAAATAGATATATCGACGGTTTTTGGACAAGCCATAACCCGTACGAGGATGGCAGGACTTGTCACCGGCCGCACCAGCAGTCACCTCGCCCTTGTCCAGGATCACCGCAAAGCCAGGAACCGAAATGAAGATCTTGTCATTGGGAATCTTGCTTCCGGGATAGCGGAAATCAACGCTTCCGTCCTTCAGCACAATAAACGAGGGGCGTCCGCGATCGTTGTCATCCAGGACTTCGCCTTGTGAAATGAACAATCCCATCCTTCCTGCGTACTTGCTAGCCCCGCAACCCCAAGGTCCCCAAGGCGATGCATTGACGCCAAGCACCATCTTCTTGCCGGCGACCCGGTTTTCCTTCAGGAAGTTCCTGGTCGTCTGCCGCTTCGTCACCACCAGCGGGGGCGTCTTGCAGCGTTTGCACGCAGGATCATGGTCAGGCATCGGCTGATTCCACAACTCGTCCTTCGTCGAGGTGCATACTCCATACAGCCCCGTTTGCAAATCGATCCTGACCACGTTGATCTTCATCAAACGCGGCTCTGTCCGCTCAAGGAACACATGGTGGATCCCAGGAAACAATTCCTTGCTGCCATCCCATGGGGATTTCGATTCCTGACCGAAAACACCCTGAACAAACAGGACAAAACTGACAAACGCAAACAACCGAATCGAACGCTTCATGCTCTTGCCCCTTGGCTTAAATTAAACCTAAAAAAAAACAGTTGGCACCTTATGATTGTAGTGCCTTTACAAGGCACGGTCTTCGGGTGGTTTTCCCGCCCCAGGCTAAAAGCCTGGGGATAGGATGCCCCCCATGCCGAGCGCCTTGTAAAGGCGCAACAGAAGACTGCTGCATTTCAATTCACCAGCATGGCGAAATGAATAAACTTTTTAACTATTTGATAATCAGTCAATTAGGAATTAAATCCAGCTTCAACTGTTTTTTTAAATTAAAAGCCCGATATCAATGACTTTACTGTTTCGTATTCCTCAGCAACAGGAAATTGCGGAAACTCGCGCTTCACATTCTCAGATGGACGGAACAAGATCCCCAAGCCTGCTTCCTCGAGCATCGAGGTGTCATTGTATGAATCGCCCATCGCAATCACATCGAAATTCAAATTTTTCAATGATAGGACGGCATGGCGCTTTCCGTCCAGGATTCTCATCTTGTAGTCGATTACATTATTTTGCTCATCGGTGACCAATGAGTTGCAGAACAGTGTTGGCCATCCGAGCTTTCGCATAAACGGTGATGCGAATTCGTAGAATGTATCGGAAAGGATGATTGCCTGGTATCGTTCTCTCAGCCAATCCATGTACTCAAGCGCGCCGGGGAGCGGCTCCATCGTCTCAATCACGGCCTGGATGTCACGCAGCTTCAGGCCATTTTCCTTGAGAATCTCAAGGCGGCGCTTCATCAGCACGCTGTAATCCGATATGTCGCGAGTCGTCAAACGCAATTCGGGTATTCCGGTCTTTTCGGCAACCGATATCCAGACTTCAGGAACCAACACACCTTCCAAATCCATCGCAACAATCACAGGTCTCTTCGCCATTTTCTTCCGTTTCCTAGATAAGTTCACATAACATTTCCGACCATCATCGTCAAACGTCAATAGGCGACAATGATGCCGAAATCCGATGCCAATCGCTTGAACTCACGCTCCATCGCCGCCTTTTTCGCGGCATCCGTGCACAAGATGATCGCAGCACGCAAATGGAGAATCTTCTGAGCAGCCCACGATTGAGCTATTTCACGACCACCCTCGGGGCATTCGTCGTACTTGCGACGGAATACCAGGTCACGACGCTGGTTTTTGGCGTCGTATCCAGACAAGGTCAGCACCAGCTCCGTATCATCCGAGTCAAATTGCCCATATAGTTCCAGGGTTTCTCGCCGGTACAAGTGAGGCAAATCCCTCGGATAGATAGTCCTGCTCACCTTTCCTTCCGCCAGGTACTTCATGTCACGTACGATCAATGAGGTGTAGTTGCTGATGTATCGAACAAGATTCTCGCGGAAATCCTTCAAGTCATCCACGTGATAGTTGTGCCCTCGGTTCAAATATCCCATGAAATCCAGCAAGGTTCGATTCGCATTCCTGCCCGCGCTGAAAGGATAGATCGATACGTTTCCCGGATTCACGCCAACCATAGCACGCAAAAATTCGTCGTTCTCGGTATTCTTGACCTTTGTCGTGCCCATCATGTGCACATCTATCGTGGATTGGCCATCCGTCAACACAAATATGTTCATCGGACGATTCAAATCGCCGTTGCCTGCCTGCACAAAGGGACCGATCCCGCCAAATACATCCGTCAAACCCCGGCGCATCAGCCGCTTGATGTATTCCGCCGCCTCCTTCCGATTCTCGTCATTCGCCTCGACAAATCTCGGAAACGCGCTTTTCGCATGGCTTGTGAACGATACGACATTGAAGCGATCATTTGGATTCAAGTATGTCAACGCCTCGATTGACGCGGACTTGAACTGAGATAGCTTGCTCGTCGAAATACTGTTCGAATGGTCGATGATGATCATCGTATCCTTCGCTATGTCGCCCATCGCGTCACTTCGGCTATTTGCCTTGATCGATGCCCTGAAGAACCCTGATCCGCGGCGATCGCGATATACGGTAACATTAACGTCAACAAAATTATCCAACGCAATGACCTTTGGCAACATCGGGTCCGTATCTGCTTTCAACGTCTTGTCCGCCGTCGTTGTCAAGGGCGGCAACGCGCCCTTCCCCGGCAACGGAGCCAACCCCGTCAGCAAATCGTCATCAGCGCCTTCGCTTAATTCCTTCAGGATATCTTTTCCCAATTCACCCGGAACTCCAAACTTAGGACGAGTCCCCAAGCTCAAGCCAACATTGTAGGACACGCCCGTCTCCGAGGTCAATTCTCCATGGGGCAGCAAGCTCGGAAGGCTCTTGAACGATACGTCAACACGCTCCATCGCAGGAACCGTCGCCCTGGGCAAAGCTTGACGAGACAATGGAAGACTCTCCATCTTGATCTCGATGACCTGTGGACGAGGCGCCGTCGCCAATACCTTGGACGGAACCGTTTGCGGAAGCTGCGGCTGCAACACCGCCTTGTCAACGCTTACGCCTTCAAAGCGCAATTCAGGAGTTGGCGGAGGCTTGATCAAATCCTCGCTCTTGAACATCTCGCGCATCATCTCGGTCACATTGCTATATAAACCCTGAGGGTCTCCAGTTCCAGTTCCACCCTCAACCCCAGCTTGTCCTTCATTCTCATTGCTCTCTTTGCGCTCATCATCCTGCTTGCGCTCAATTTCACGCTTCGTCAATTCTTCCAATGGAATCAACTTCGTCGAGACCTTAACAATTCGATGCGGTACATTCTCCTCAAGAGGCAAACTCTTGAATACGTAATTGCCAAAAAAATACAATATCAAGGCATGAAGCAGCAATGACAATATCAACGAAATAAATAAGTAGAAAGGTAATTTTTTCATTCCGTCATCACGGTCTTTAGCATTTTCGAAGGTTTTTTCCATAATGTAACCCCGCTCTCGCTCTTTTTACAGTATATTTATGAATTGACCTGTTTTCCAATATTACCTATTATAACGAACGAGCAAGCATTTTTAGTTATGAAGTCGCTGTCGCGGAATGTATTTGTCAACACGGCCTGCATCATGGCAAGCCGCGTCTTTGGTTTGGCACGAGACATCGTCCTAGGTTGGTACTGGGGCAGCACTGAAGCCGCACAGGCCGCCTTCAATGTCGCCTTCGCGATCCCCAACATGCTCAGGGCATTGTTCGCGGAAGGCGCTTTCAATGCTGCGTTCGTCCCGATGGTCGCAAGCAAGCTCAAGGAAGGCAACCACAAAGAAGCAGAAGACCTTGCCTCGAAAACCATCACGCTACAATGCATCATACTCGCTGCTGTCGTTGCCATTGGAATCATCGCATCGTGCATTGTCGCGGCTTATCTCCCCTCGACAACCGAAAAGCACGTCACGCTCATCTTCAAAATCCTCCCCATCCTGCTCCCATATGCGATTTTCATCTGCATGGCGGGCGCCTTCGCCTCCATCCTCACCTGCCTGGAGCGATTTGCGGCTCCATCACTCAATCCCGTCATCTTCAACATCATCCAAATCGGCGCCGTCGCAATCCTCTGGGCCGTCGGCTCAACCAGGCACGAATTCAAGTCGCTCCTGATCTTCTGCGGCAGCGTATTCTTCGCTGGAGTTGTCCAAATGACATTCCTCTTCTGGATGTGCCGGCGCAACGGATTCAATGTCAGGTTCGTTTCTTTCTGGAAAAAGGAAAACGCTTTGATTTGGAGGGACAGTGAAGTTAGAACCCTGGTAACAAGAATTGTTCCTGGGCTAATCGGTTCGGGCGTCTTTCAACTCAACGCCCTTTTGGACAAGGCATTGGCGGTCTATCTTGGCTCCGCCGCAGTAGGTTCATTGGGATATAGCCAGCATCTGGTCTATCTTCCCATCGGCATCTTCGGCGTGGCAATGAGCATGGTCTGCCTCCCGCAAATGGCAAAGGCAACCCAGGATGAAATGTCCGACTGCTTGGATTACGCCTTGCGTCAAGTCCTGTTCATGACGCTTCCTTGCGCGACATTGCTGGCGGTGCTCGCCGAACCGGTCATTGTGATGCTCTTCCAACGAGGCGCCTTCAATGCCGAAGCCGTCCGGGAAACTGTCTGGGCGCTTTGGTTCCTTGTACCTGGGCTACCGGCATTCTGCTGCGCAAAAGTCGCCGTCACTACCCATCACGGGAGAAAAGACACCAAGACTCCCGTCAAAATCTCCATGTACTGCATCGCGCTCAACCTTGTACTCAACCTAACACTTATGCAGTTCCTCAGGCAAGGAGGACTCGCTTTGGCTACGGCAATCTGCTCTTGGGTCAATGTCATCACACTTCTTACAATCGATACGAAAAAACTCCCCCATTGGAACTGGAAAAGCACACTCAAGGCAGTCGTCAAACTCACTGTCGCAGCAATCATCGCCGCCCTCATTGCCGTGGCACTCGACCGCGCCTTCCTCCCAGCCAGCCAAAACCTTGGGCGATTCTTCGGGGCGTTCGCACGAGTTGCAATCGGGGGATTCCCAGGACTCGCAACCTATCTCGTTATAGCTAAACTCCTTAAATGCAATGAACTCAATGAGTTGCTCGATGGCATCAGAAGACGAAAAATGAAAAAAGCGTAAGAGAAAGGCGATCTTCGAGTGAATTTTCCCTAGGAATTGATAAAGGCAATTGCCAAACTACATTACCTTAGTACCTTTACGTTCCAATCCATATGATACATTAGGATCAAAACATGCCAATTTACGAATATTCCTGCAACGAATGCAATCACAAGTTCAGCCATTTGCACAAACGACTTGGCGAACCACCGCCACCATGCCCAAAGTGCAATTCGGATAATATCAAAAAGGCATTCTCTACCTTCTCCGCCAGTTCGAAAAGCTCGGCCTCTTCCTGTCAGCAAGCAGCACGATGCCCAATCGCTCAAGGCTCATCAGGTCATCCATCTTGCGCAGGATGCTGCCCCCATAAACACTAAGAAAACAGGTGTACTATGGCATCTTCCATCACAAAAATTCTCCCAAACAAGCCACATTGGCTTGACCAAAGACTTCTCAATGTCAGGCATAACGACTTCGCATGGAGAGCAACACCAGCAAAATCCATCGAAGAGTGGGAAGAACGAAGAGACTTCACAAGAGCTCAAATCCTGCTTGCGGCGGGATTGGCGCCAATGCCCGAAAAGACACCACTCGAACCGGAAGTCTGGGGAAAGGCAAACTACTGGGGAATACAAATCCGCAAAGTCAAATTCCAGTCAATGCCAGGACTGATCTGCACAGGCAACCTCTACCTGCCTGGAAAACTTAAAAACCCAGCGCCAGGAATCCTTTGCCCCCATGGACATTGGTCCGAAGGGCGTATCCACCACGATGAACTCGGCTCGGTCCCGCTACGTTGCATCATGCTCGCCAGATTGGGATTCGTCGTCTTCAGCTATGATATGATCGGCAAGTGCGATAATAACCAAATCCTGCACAGCTGGCCCATCGAACTCCAAAAACTCGCATCGCTTAGCGGTGTCTCGCTCTTCGGACTCCAAACCTGGAACTCCCTTAGGGCACTCGATTTCCTTTGCGCACTGGAAGAAGTCGACAAGGAACGAATCGGATGTACAGGCACCTCCGGCGGAGCATCCCAAACATGGACCGTCGCAGTCCTTGACGAACGAATCAAGGTCATCGCTCCAGTCTGCATGCTCTCCTCCCATTTCCAAGGCGGATGCCCTTGTGAAGAAGGACCATTGCTCAGAATCAATGGAGTCACCTCTTTCGACGTCCTCTCGGCTTGCGCGCCAAGACCCGTATTCCTACCATCAGTCGACCAAGACTGGACAAACCTGAATCCTACCTACGAAATCGAGGCGCTCAAACAAGTCTATGCCCTCTTCGACGCCGAAGACGCAATCCTGAACTACCACAAAAACGAACCCCATAACTACAATCTCGACACTAGGGAGCACGTCTATCCGTGGTTCGCGCATTGGCTCCTCAACCAATCGCTGCGGGAAACAATCGCAGAAGATCCAATCCCAATGCCAGCAATCAACCTTCTCTTGCATAACGAACAAAAAATCGAACCTACGCTCGATTCTACAAAGACGGCTATCGAGGAAGCGAAAAAATTCCTCCTTCAAGATGCAATTCCGGAATTCTCCGACCAGGAAAATATCTCCGAATACGCCGCCGAACGCATTCCGCTGCTCGGTGAAATCATCAACAACGACCTGGAACTCGCAGATATCGCAGTCAGAGTCACATGCCCACAATGGAAACTCAATAACGCAACCGCTTACGGCAGACTGATCTCAAGGCGAGAAGAAGGTGACGTCATACCTGCAGTTTGGGTTGTCCCAGATAAACAAGTCCCCAAACCCGTCACATGCCTCCTCATCTCGGACAAGGGGAAAGCCGATTACTTCAAGGGCGGCGACCAAAGCATCCTCCTCGATATCCTTATCAACAACAATTGCGAATGCCTCGCCATCGACTTGCTCGGTTCAGGAGAAACCGCAGGAGCCCCAGAAAAATCGCCACGAGACGAAAACGATCCGCTCTTCTTCGCGTTCAATCAATCACTCTTTTCAATGAGAGTCCAGGATATCCTTACGTCTCTTTCCCTGCTCAAAGAACAGGGAAAGGAAAAAATCGTGCTCATCGCCTCGGGAGAAGCCGCAAGGGCAGCCGCAGTCGCAGTCGCACTCGCAGAACCATTGAAGGCAATCGTGCTGAATCTCGATGGCATTGACGACTCAGAAAAAGGATGGTCAACCCCACTCTCGTTCCAGCCGATGATCCTTAAGGTCGGTGGAATCAAGGGCACCCTCTCGATCATCGCACCAAGACGACTGATCATCTATCGACCGCAAAAAGATCTTGCTCAGCACCTGACGTCAATCTATGGAGCCGCCAAAAAAACAACAGCGCTTACCATTGATAACGATAACTTCATCCGTTCAGTAGAAAAGGCAATCCGATAACAAACAGGCACAAAAAACATGGCTACAATCGCAGAACTCAACAAACTGTTCGCAGTCGAAAATCACGCCAAAATCGTGAGCGGCAAAGGTCGCCTCCCAACCGTGAAGGTCAAAAACCAAGCCGCAGAGGCCACGATTTCATTCCTCGGCGCACAACTTATCTCCTTCATTCCAAATGGATTCACCGAAACAATCTGGCTTAGCAAAGCCTCGAAATTCGTTGACGGCAATCCAATCCGAGGCGGAATCCCAATCTGCTGGCCTTGGTTCGGCAAAAACCAGGACGACCCAAACCTCCCAATGCATGGGTTCGCCAGGCATACTCTCTGGGATCTCGAAAACATTTCGCCGATCGACGACAAGACCACGATGGTCATATTCGTTCTTAAACCTAACAAAGAATCATGCAAACTTTGGAACTACGACTTCACGCTCAGGGCTATTTTCACCATCTCGGATACCCTCGAAGTCGAACTCGTTACAACAAACAAGGACTCGAAGCCTTTCACGATCTCGCAAGGTATCCATACCTACTTCAAAGTCGATAATATCGCAAATATCTCAATCGATGGATTCCAAAAACTTAAGTATTTCGACAAGGTCGGCGGCGCAAACGACATCAAGAAGCAAAAGGACGAACCTATTGTGGTCAACCAGGAAATCGACGCCGTATTCCTCAATGCCAAAGGTCCTTTCACCGTCAGCGACCCGATCGCAAAACGAACCATCACCATTACAAACAAAGGCTCCAACTCGGCCGTCGTCTGGAACCCATGGAAGGAAAGGTCTAAAAAGCTCTCCGAATATACCCCGCACTCTTACAAAACCATGATCTGCGTAGAAACATGCAATGCACTCGACGACGCACGGGGCGTCAAGCCCGGGCAATCTCATTCCATCAAGGCGTCCTACTCGTTCGATAAGCTAAACTAAACACAGGAAACCAACATGAAAGCCGCAATCTCCCAACTCGTGCTCCCTAATCTCTCCATGCCTGAATTCTTTGCGCAAGTCAAGGAAGCAGGGTACGAATCAGTCGAACTGAGCCTTAGGCCAAACGAAGGATCCCCGTTCAATTTCAATGTGACTGACGCGGACCTCGACGGTTTCGTCCAACTCTCAAAAAAATACAACCTCCCCGTCGATTCCATTACCATCTCAAACTCAAAGGGCAATCTCTTGCTCCCGACCCTTGAGGCCATCCCCTGCATTCAGGAAACCGTCTGGGGACTCGAATGCGCCGCCAAACTGGGCGCCACTGCCGCCCTCCATACCCTGGGACGCTTCACCCCGGAACTCTACTACGAAGACGCCTACAAGAACGCCGTCCAAAACCTCAAGATCATCGCTCCTGTCGCCGAAAAGCTCAATGTCGCCCTTTCAGTTGAATTCGTCTGGTCCGGCTTCTTGTTCAGCCCGGTTGAAATGAGGCGCTTCCTGGACGAAGTCGGCAGCACCCATGTCGGGTTCTACTTCGACCCCGGCAACATGGCTGTTTTCCAATATCCTCAGCACTGGGTACGCGCGATTGGCAAGCACGTCAAGAGAGTCCACCTCAAGGACTTCAAGGGCGGTCCGCTCAACGGCGTTTGGACGAGGCTCGGCGAAGGCGCCTGCGATTTCAAGGCAATCTTCGCAGAATTGAAGAAGATCGGCTATGACGGACCGCTCGTCTCAGAAGTCGCAACCTCGCTCGCCTCGCTTAAGGATACGGCAGACGATATCAAGAAGCTGATCAAACAATACTGCTGATAAGGTTGGTTGATTCACACTCTACCCTCCCGCAGCCAATGCCAAATTGGTTGCGGGAGTCTTCAAGCACAAAAGGAAATAATTACCGCCATGATTGACAAGCCACTGACGTTCCTTTTCGACTTCGACCACACCAATAACACGACGAGACCTTACGTGATGAAGGAATTCGCCGAAAACGGAGCCGAAGCACTCGTCCTGACAGATACTCTGATCAGCCAAGTCATTCAAAACCCAAGATTCGCACCAGTCCTCGAAAAAAACATCAGCGACGCAGGACTCACATTCGTCGACTCGCATGCGCCATTCGGAGTAACTGAAGACCTGGATGTGCCAGACCCGAAACTCAGACCACTTATGCTCGATAGACTCAAGGTCGCCATGAGAGTCGTAGCCGACTTCGGCGTCGATACAATATGCATCCATACCGGCAACACATCAAAGCAATTTGAGCAATACTCGCTGCAGGATCTCGACGAAGCAATTATCCACTCCCTCGAAGAACTCCTCCCAATCGCCCATGATCTTAATTTGGTCATCTGCATTGAAAATATCTGGTTTCCGACAAATACTCCAGAAAAACTCCTTGATATCATCAACTACTTCAATTCAGAATCCCTCGGAATATGCTACGACTCGGGACACGCCAACCTAATGGCAAAGGACAGGGGCTTCCAGGACAGCCATCCTATCCAAGCGTGGCAAAACGTCGGACCAATCCCATATGATGACAAAATCCTCGAAAAACTCCTTCCACATGTCGTCATTTGCCACCTCCATGACAACAATGGCCAATACGACAGCCATCTTACACCAGGAGATGGAAATATTGACTGGAGGCACATCATGCCACTCCTTGCCAAAGCGCCTAGGCTTAGATCAATCCAATCAGAGGTCATACCCGTGATGGTCGGAGCGCCAATCGCAAAAATTTGCCGGACATTCGAAGAACTCATTGAAATCGCATAACCTCGCAGTAACGAAAATTGATAAATTAAACAAAATATGGGGAAACTTAGTTTTTTTCTAAAAAATCTTTTTTCCTCTCTTGTTTTTTTCTCGAAATTTATTATCCTATATATAATGGATTAACAATTTTTGGGTCCATGCATGCAAGTTCAATATAAGGAGAAACACAATGAAGCACGCCTTAAGGTTCACGTTGATCGAATTGTTGGTCGTCATTGCCATCATCGCCATCCTGGCGGCCATGCTCTTGCCTGCATTGGCCAAGGCACGGGAAAAAGCACGAGCGATATCCTGCGTCTCAAACATGAAACAAATCAACCTGGGGCTGAACATGTACCTGGGTGACAGCAACGATGTCTTCCCGAGATCTATCAACAACTGGCCAAGATCGGATGCCACTCTTGCAGGCACATGGCACCAGGCAATCCATAGCTATGTCGGCGACAAGAAATTGTTCAAGTGCCCAAGCAACTCCTCCGGACTTGTAGTCCAATACGAAGACACGACCAAAGAACACAAATTCCCGCAATCCTATACCGCACATACAGGTGGCGGAACTGTCGCGAACATGACAGCCGCAACAGGAGCTAAATTCCCAATTACCCACAATGGTACGATGTGCGCACTCCCAGACATCAAAGCAGCTTCGTCGCTGATCCTCTTCGGGGAAACAAGCCATCGACAAGACCCCTACTTCTGGGCATCAACTGGCGGCGCGGCGCCAAATAATATCCACTGGTCAATGATCAATCACGGCGGCACCACCAACTTCGCATTCTGCGACGGACACGTCCAGCCAATGAGACCACAAAATACATATGGCAGCATAAACATGTGGTGCACAAAGGCATCAGACTCAGCTCCTGATACCCTCAGAGCCATGATGCAAGAAGCATACAACTACATGGTGGCAAACTAATCTTCCCACACTCTCTCAAAAAAATCTCCGCGTCCCTGAGCAAAGAGATGCGGAGATTTTTTTTGACTTGATTCTGTACGCGTTACTTCAAAGCTTGAAGCACCCGCTTGTCCATTCCTTGATGGTCTTACGACCGATTTCGCGGCATCCCAATGCCGTGTATCGAGACAAGATCCCCTCGTACTGCTCGGTCAAGATTCCTGACAAAATCAGATGCCCGGGACGCTCGACATATGTTATGACCGCTTCGGCGTAGGCATCCAAGACGACGGCAAGGATATTCGCTACCACGAGCTTGCGAGGCTTGCCCTCATACGATGCCAAATCCGCTATGGACAGATTCACGCCTTCGACCCCTGCAATCTCCATGTTCTCGCGAGAGGTCGTGATGCATTGCGGATCGTTATCGAAAGCATCGCAAGGATCATAGCCCAGCAATCGTGCGCCAATGGAAAGGATTCCAGAACCGCATCCCGCATCAAGGAATGAGCAGGTGCCGTGTTCCTGCGCCAATTCATCCATAAACTGCAGGCAGGCCATCGTTGTTCCGTGATATCCCGTACCGAAGCACATTCCGGGATCCAGCGCCAGCACCAATTCGCCATCCTTGGCATCATAGGTCTCCCAGCTTGGCTTGACGACCAGACGCTCGGACGCCTTGAATACGTGGAAATGACGCTTCCAGCTTTGAGACCAATCCTCCTCAGCCATTTCAACGGATCGACAAATGACGGAATCCGAAAAAATCTCCTCCCAATCCGCAAGACCAGACTGGATTTCAGCGCAGATTCGCTTCGCATCCTGATCGTCAGCCCCCAAAACATACGTTGTCCCCCTGCCCGTCTCCTTGTTGGAATAGGAAGATGGGTCGAAGCCCAATGCCGACAGCGCCTCTTCAACCAATGGCACGTCGTCAAGATTGCTCTCCAATTCAACTAAAAAAATCGTCGATGACATTCCAATCACCCACTCTTCGATCAATGGCCAAATGGAGACATTTCACGCAACGCCTTGATGATCGGCGGCGTCTTTTCCAAGATCACATCAACATCCTGTTCCGTGTTGTATCGACTGAAACTGAAGCGGATAGACCCATGCAACATGCGATAGTCAAGGCCCATCGCACGCAATACATGGGAAGGCTCCAGCGAACCAGACGTGCAAGCAGAACCAGAAGACGCGCAAATCCCGCCAGCTTGATACAAACGAAGCAATATCGCCTCGCCTTCAATGTATTTGAAGCAAATGCTCGACGTGTTGGGCAATCGATGCTCGACATCGCCATTGACCGCAGGATCGGGACAGGTCGCCAGCAAACCGGCCTCCATGCGGTCGCGCAACCCCTTGACGTA
>Ga0209723_1001691_pt1 | contig 33047 bp, 35 predicted proteins | sample BiotimSIPDNA_2_FD_185750 | JGI IMG/M metagenome (GOLD analysis project Ga0209723, IMG submission 185750) | Anaerobic biogas reactor microbial communites from Washington, USA - Biogas_R2 time_0 SIP DNA (SPAdes) (version 2) | ecosystem: Engineered > Bioreactor > Anaerobic > Unclassified | place... | reverse complement strand
TAGGTCTGGTCGAGATTAAGATTGATATCGTATGTTAAAGGCGCGCCCGAAGTTGAGTATCCGGAATAAACTATCCTTCCCACCTTCAGTTCAAGCGTGTCTATGCGCCACTGCGGCGGGGCGCCTTTTCCTTTCTTGGGGATGAACGACTCCAGAGGCTTTGTGTTGGTCATCCCGCTTTTATCGCTCCGGAGCACTAATTCTTTCAGTTCGATCCTCACGCGCGGAAAAAATAACCTGCTTTTCAAAATGTCGGGCAGGCTGTATTCAACGTAGAATTCCGGCAGGTTTATCATCGCTTCATCCCTGGCTACCGACGGATTGGATAATGTCAGGCCGGAGACGCGTAAATAAGGCTTTAAAACGCCTATATCTATCTTCGACACACGGGCATTCAGCCCGGCCGCCGACATCGTGTATGTGAAGGCGGCTTTGGCGATAACGTTCCGGAACACCAGCAGCAGCGCCGCCAGTAACAGAACAAAAAGCACAATGGAAAATAATATCTTTTTGATGAATTTCATGGGTTTATCCCCTTTCCTTTACGCCTGAGAAGCGGCCGCTTCGATTATCTTGACGCAAAGCTGCACGGCAGCTTCGACGTCGTCCATACTGAAGACCCCGGTGGAGGAATGGATGTAGCGCGCCGGGACGCTCAAGACGCCGGTGGGAATACCCTCCCTGTTCATATAGATCATCGCCCCGTCGGTCATTCCTCCTTCCACCACGTCCAGCTGATATTTGATGCCGTTGTTCTTGGCAGCGTTGATGCAAAGCTCCCGCACATTCTCCCCGACGATCAGCCCCCTGCCGCCGGCTTCGATCATCGTGATGGCGGGGCCGGCACCGAGTTTCAGGCTGGTCTCTTTTTCCTGTATGTTGGGAGTATCCCCGGAAGCGGTAGTGTCCAGCGCCAGGGCGAAATCCGGGTTGATGCGGAAAGAAGCCGTGCGCGCCCCCTTTAATCCCACTTCTTCCTGGACGGTGGCCGCGGCGTAAACCTCCGCCTGCGCGTTTATCCTTTCCATCGCTTTCAAGAGGACGTAACACCCCACTCTATCATCAACCGCCTTGCCGTAAAACAAGCCGCCGCCGAGACTGCCGGAATTCGGCTCGAATATCACCTGGTCGGCCACCCCCACTTTTTTTTCGGCTTCCTCCCGCGAAGAGCAGCCGATATCGATAAACATATCCTCGCAGTTCACCGGTTTCTTGCGCTCCTCTTCTTTCTGCAGGTGGGGCGGTTTCAGGCCGATTATCCCCTTAACGTCGCCGCCGGCCCCTTTGACCACCACCCGCTGGCTGACCAGCACCCGGTCGTCTATGCCGCCGATCTTGATGAAATTAAGATATCCGTCCTTGGTTATGTGTTTGACCAGCAGGCCTATCTCATCCATATGCGCCGCCAGCAGAAGTTTCTTCTTCCCTTTTCCTTTTCTGGCGATCACGTTCCCCATACCGTCCTGATAACACTCCTCGCAGATACGTCCGAGTTCCTCTTTCATGATCGCGGCCGTCTCTTTTTCATACCCGGATATACCGGGGGCTTCAAGCAGTTTTTTCAATAATGCGTCCATTGTAAAGATGCTCCTTTCGCAAGATGAATAGGCGCGCGGATGATAATTTCCGCGCCTTGATTGAAGCTGCCCGGGCCGGTCCTTCGACAATGCGCTGACAGTGAGCCTGTTGAACTGCTCAGGACAAGCGCCCGGGGTTTCTTTATCGAGCGGGAGAGATAAACTCTCGCCTCTTCTTTTTAGAGATCATCGAGATCGACAGCCTTGAGCCCGTCGATGCCTCTGGCCTCGAAATAATCCTCGTATTTGTTTATGAATTCGTAGAGTTTTTCGAAACGCTCGTGCTCCCCCATTTTTTTCACCGCTTCTTCCCCGAATCCGGCGATGAAATCCCGGTTGGCCATCTTGTCCACCAGCCTCTCCCAGAAAGTCTCCTCGTCGTAGTCATTCTTGTAACCCTCTATTTCTTCGCTTTCCTCGAAACCCGGCGTGGGAAAATACTCGCCGCAGGAAGAATCCAGTTCCACCATATCCCCCAGGCCGTTCGCGGCCGCCTGAGAATATATTGCCTGTTCGATCTCGTCGAACTTCCCGGCCCGCTCGCTCTGCAGGCGCACGCCGTTTATCATCCAGTTTCCCAGGTAAACCACCTTGACCAGGTCTATCATCTGCTCTTTTGTCAATTCGATCTGCATAAAGACCTCCGGTTTAAAATTACGGCGCGGATAACACTGCCGCCGCTCGCTATCGCGCGGCTTGCATTCATCCGCTTAATTCCTTGCCGCAGACTTCAGTCTGGAGAAAAAATCGTTATACGGAAAATATTTACCCGGGCACTCCGTCCTGGCTCCGGAGACCTGGCCGTGCCCCAGTATATTCTTCAAGGGAACGGAATAATATTTGCGCAGGATGTTGACCAGATAGACCAGAGAATCCATCTGTTCCTCGCTGACGCTCTCCTTGCTGAAATTGCCTACCAGACAGATACCTATGCCGCGCGAATTCATATTGGCGGCTTTACAATGCGCGCCGTCCATCTGCTTGAGCCAGCGCGGAGAAACCTCTATCTGCCCGTTCTTCTTGCCGCACGTGCCGTTGGCTATGAGGAAATCGTAACCCAGGCCGTTGTCGAACCCGCGGCGCAGGTGCATCTGGAACAGAGAAAGCGCGTTGTCCTCGTCTGTGGCGCTGTGATGGATTATGATATACTTCCATTTGCGCGATGGGTACAACGGGATTACCGGCTTCAGCGGCGCGGCGCGGGGAACGGTCAGCCGCTGGCCCATTTTCAACACGGGACGCGAAGGAAGGCTGTTGACTCTTGTGATGTCGGCCATCTTGACGTCGTACATTTTGCTGATGCGCCAAAGGGTCTCGCCCGGGCCTACGGTATGAACGATGTCCTGCCTGGGCATATAGCCCGGCTTGACCGGCAGAGGAGCCGTAGCGACGGGATACTGCGGTGTCCTGGCGCAGGAAGAAAGGAAGACGGCGCATACAGACAGGCAAAAAAACAACAACGCGCGCGCGCCCGAGACCGGGATGTCCCTGTTCTTCCGTCTGCTCATATGTTAGAACCTTTAACGCCTTTCATCAATACATCCAGCGGCACACCCAGATCGCGCGGGACGATCTTTCCGCAGACCCGCGGCCCGTCTTTCAGGAACATCCCCCGCTTTGCGGAGGGGAACGTTACCGTAACCGCCGCCTCAACGCATTCCCCCATTATAGACCCGTCATCCGCGTTCAATCCGGAAGGCACATCCACGGAAAGGACCGGCGCCCCGGAAGAATTGATTATATCGATCATTTCCGCGTAAATCCCGCGCACATTTCCCTTTATGCCTGTCCCGAGCAGGGCGTCTATCACCAGCCCGCAGGAGCGGGTCCGCTCGAGGATATCGCCGCGCTTTTTCGCGCCGGCAAAGTACACCGGACAGCCGCCGAGCTTCAGCAAGGCCGCCAGATTTATCTGCGCATCTGCGCGGATTTCTTCCGGCCCGGCGGCGAGAAAAACCGCCGGCTTTTTCCCGCGGGTCAACAACTGCCTGGCGGCGGCAAAACCGTCCCCTCCGTTATTCCCTTTGCCGCAGAATACACAGACGGAATCTTTGCCGTCAAGCAAGGCCAACGCCTCCGCGCTTATGGAAACGGCCGCGTTTTCCATCAATATCAAGGAAGGAATACCGATGACGGCGGACGCGTACTCGTCCATCCTCCTGGCCGTCTCCGCGCTTATCGCCGGGAACTTCCCGGCGCGCCGACTCCCCATTTTATTCATAACGCTCTTCAATCCCTAAGCATACTGTCTATTACAAGACGGCTCACGCCCTGCGCTTCCAGAGATGATATTTCCGCGTCCGTGAAGGCGTACCGCGAACCGCTAAGCAGGATCTTATCGATTATGACTTTCTCATCCACCCCCTGTTTGGCCATCTCCACGATCTGGGAGACCGGGATCTGATTGGGATTGGCGGAAGGATTGATGACCGCCGCCGGCTGACCGGCGGGAACCTGCTGCTCCTGCGGGACGGGCTGATCCGCGGAAGGCTCGGCCTGCTGTTTTTCCACCATACTCCCCGTTGCCGCTCCGGCAGCGGCCCCGGTAACCGCCCCTATCAGCGCGCCTTCGGTTCCGTGCCCGCTCTGATGACCGATGATCCCTCCGGCCGCGGCCCCCAAAGCTCCTCCGATAAAAGCGCCTTCCACGGTCCGCGTCTTATTGGACGCGCAGCCGCAGATAACTAAACCGGCCGCCGATAGAACTAAAAAAAACCTGAAATTCATCCGGTTTCTCCTTTCGAAGTCATTTTCTGACCGTTCCTTCATTTATCCGGGCTTATGCAGATAAAACGGCATTTTCCGCTGCGCTCGTCGGATGCCAGGATATTATTCGGCTCTATACTCAACGCCCTGGACAAGTATTCTTCATATTTACCCTTGTCTCCCAGGGCCCGGTATGTCTGCGCGATGCGCACATAAGCGTCGGCCAACAGAGGGTCCCCGCGCACGGCCCGCTCAAAATAATCAAGCGCTTTTTTCTTGTTCCCTCCCGCAACCACCGAGGCAAGGAAATAAAAATTTCCGAGGCCGAATAATACCTCCGGACAATCCGGCCGGAGCGATTCGGCTTTTTTTAGAAGCGGAAAGACCGCGCTGCCGTTGAGCACCTTTGACAAAGGCCCGCCATAATGAGCTATCATACCCTTGCCTCCGGCCGCCATCAGATACGCCTTGGCGTAATCGGTGCGGTCAACCTTGTCTCGGCCCATGGCGATCACTTTCTGCGCCAGCGCCACGGAACCGGGAAAATCCGCCGAGGCATGTCTGATATATGCCAGGCTGTTATAAGCGGGAGCGAAGTGGGGTTCGGCCTTAAGTATTTCCTCGAGCATCTTCCGGCTCTTGTCCGCCTGGTGCCCGCGGCGCAGGACCTCGGCCTTACCCCAGCGGAATTCGACGGCGCCCGGGCTGCCCGCCAAAAGCTCGTCGAATATGCCGCCGGCCTCGGCGTTCTTATGTCCGGCCAGATAGACAAGCGCCAGCACGTAACGGTCTTCCGGAGAGGCTGACGCACCGTAAGCCCGCTTTGCGGCGGGGATATCGAGCGTCTCCGCCCGCTCATGAAGCGCTTTCCAGTCCAACGCGGCCGCCGGAGGGCGAAAAGCAGACAAACAAAAACAGGCGCATAAAAGTACCACGGCGCCGATGCGGCCGGATATGGCTCTCGGGCGTATCATTCCGGACTCCTTACTCCTTCCCGAAGATGCGTCTGCCCGCTCCCGGGATCATTCAGCCGCGGCTCCCCGCGGATCAGTTTCAGGATGTTCATCGCCCTTTTTTCCGGGGGTCATTATGCCTCCGGAAACTATCAGCCGCATGCCTTCTTCTACCGAAATGTCCAAAGGACGCAGATTCGAACGCGGCACGAATACCACGAAACCGGTGAAGGGATTCGGGGTGCTGGCGATATAAACGGCCACGAGGTCGGAGCCGGAAGACACACTGCCTTTTTCAAAATGTTCGTTTGTGACAAAACCCAGGGTCCATATATCTTTGGAAGGATATTCGAACAAAAAGACTTTATTGAAAGACGGCTTCTCCCGGGAAGCCACGTAATGGATGATATGTTTTATCGGAGAATATATCTGCCTGATAAAAGAGAACCTCATCAGCCAGCGCTCGAAGACGCGCAGCAGCCTCTTGCCCAGGAAATTGGTCGCCAGGAAACCGGTAAAGAATATCACCAGCAGGCCGATTATCAGTCCAAGGCCGGGCACGGAAAAGCCAAAATAACGTCTCAACAGGGTGTTGATCAGCGTGCCGCAGACGCCGTCTATGAAAACGAAGATGGAAAACAGCAGGTAGAAGGTGATGAAAAGCGGCAGGATGATAAGCAGGCCGGTGATGAAATACTTTTTGGAATTATACATAGTGTGGACAAGGCGCGGACTACCGGTTTCTTTGCCGTGAATAATATTTATATGTTTGATTTTATGACCGCCGCCGCGATATGTCAACCGGAATTATACCGCCCAAAAGAGCGGCGGACGGCACGCTCATTCGCGCTCGAGGCTTTTCAGAACGCCCTCGGTCTTCTTCAATTTCTTGCATAGAAAGGAACGCAGTGATTTCAGCACCTTCAGGATGTCCTCGTCCTCTATCTTGTAGTAACTCGACAGCCCCTGCTGGCGGCATCCGAGTATGCCGTTGTCTTTCAGCACCGTCAGCTGGCGCGAAAGCGCCGGCTGGGAAAGATGCAAGGACTTCGCGATGCTCCCGACGTTCTGCTCTCCTTTTTGCAATGCCTCTATTATCTGGAGCCTCACGGGGTGCGCTAAAGCTTTCACGAAATCCGCCTGGATCTGATAAGCCGAATTCTCCATGACCGCCTCACTTTTTTGTCTGCCGTCTTTTTTGTCGTCGAAATTATATACCCTGCAGACGTTTTGTCAAGGCAAATCGGCCGCTCGTCGGACAAAGAGAGGGAACGCGGACGCCCGGATCTTATTTTTGCAGAAAAACGGTCTGAGTGGGATAGGCGAATTCTATTTTTTTCTCCGCGAACTCACGCATCACCGCGTAATTGATCTGCTGCTGAATGTCCATGTATTTATTATAATCTCCGCCAACGACATAGTAAACCACCTCGAAAAGCAGGCTGAACTCGCCGAAAGAAAATAAATGCGCCCTGTCGAAAACGGCCCCCTCCACCCCTTTTATGATCCTTTCGAGCATAACGGGGATCTCCTTGATGCGCTCCAGAGGGGTCTGATAGGTCACTCCCAACTGGAACAAAACCCGCCTTTTCTCCATCAATTTGTAATTCCGCACCCGGGAATCGGTCAAATCGGAGTTGGAGAAGATCAGCATCTCTCCGCTTAAACTGCGTATGCGGGTGGTCTTTATCCCTATGTGCTCTATAGTGCCCAGAAATTCACCGACGATTATAAAATCCCCGACAACGAAAGGCTGGTCAAAAAGGATGCAAAAATAGCTGAATAGATCCTTGAGCACCGCCTGGGCGGCGAGGGCAACGGCAACGCCTCCTATGCCGAGCCCGGCGAGCACAGCGGAGACCTTGAACCCCAGGTTGTCGAGGAAGAAAATGACCGCGCCTCCCCAGATGACAATCTTCACCACCGTCAATATCCCCTGCAGGCTTTTTCGAAGCGGGGTGTCATTGCCGCGCTTGCGCAGGTAAACCGTGAACCCGTACGCCGTCAGCGCGATAAGGGCTTTCACAAGGAAATAAACGCCGACCGCCAACCCGGCATAATTAAGGGCTTTATCCGCCGGCGCGGGCAACGCGAGGCTCTTCAAGGCGCCATAGCCCAGGAAACAGTAAAGCAGAGGCAGCGCGATACTTTCGAGGATCTCCGCCAGAAAATCGTCTATGGTGGTGCTGGTCTGCTCCGCCAGTTTCTTGATCCTTTGGACGACGCGATGTATGACCAGCTTAAGCACCAATATCCCGGCGGCAAATACCGCGGCCGTGGCCAGATAACGCGAAACGCTGTTGCCGATAAACTCTCTGGAAAGAAATTCCTGGAACTGTGGATTCATAACCGTTCCCTCCCGATAAAGAAGTTACGCCTTACTGAGTTAACCGCCGGAATTCGTCCTGCAGGCCGGAGACGAAACGCATAGTCATCACGGCGGCGAAATAACTCAAGACAAGAACAAGCGCGCTCAGCACTACTTTGGTTTTGCGGGAAAACTGCGGGTGCAGCCATACCAGAGGCAAAACCAGCGGCCCGAAAGAAAGAAAAATCAGCAGCAGCACCGGCCTTCTGAAATACCATTTAAGATTAACGTCCGTCATTAGTCTGCCCTCCCGGTAAAAAGTGGGTTACCAAACCGCGTAAATCTCCGGATTTCAAACAGGCTTTCATTATAAAACTTTCGGCGCCGCCTCACAAGTTAATAATTTGGTGCCCGGGCGCTTATGCCTCCGGTGCGCCCGGGGATTTCTCCGCTGTCGTGCGGCACAAAGGCCGGCAGGAATCAACCCTCGTTGAAAAACCTTGTTGAAAAACCTCATGAAAAACATTGTAATACCAATACTTTAGCTGTAGAATAGCGGCATGAAAAAAGCAGCATATCCTCTCTTGTTTATTCTCACGGCGCTCTTCACCTTCAGGGCAGGCTCGGCGCCGGCAATGAACGAGGAATATTCGCAGGCAGTGGCGGAGGCAAAGGCCGGCGACAGGATATTCGCCTTTATGCATTTCCGGGAAGTGGCGGCCGGCGACTCCGGCTCCAAATACCGGGAAAAGGCTTTATTCGCGATAGGCGAATACTATTTCTCGGTGCGCGCCTACGGAGACGCCTTCAAGGCGTTCAGCGGCCTGCTTTCCCGATATCCGAAGTCGAAAATGAGGCCTTTCGCCCTCTTCTATCTCTATAAGATGGCCCGCGACTCGGGGGAAAACGGCGCGGCGGAGGATTTCAGGAAAGAAATACTGAACTGGGAACGTGTGATCTTTATCTTCAAGAAATCGAAAGAGCACAAATTAAGATCTCCGATGGGCATAAAATATAAACTCATTCATTATGTGGACAGACTGGAATTCTACATAGATGGAAAACTCCGGGAAAAGATCCTCTATTAGAAAGCGCCTGCTCGCCGCGATAACGGTTTGCCTCGTTGCCGTTCTGCTCGTCATTCCCAACCTGTTCCTGGCGGCATACAAAAACAGTATCTCCGCCAAACTCAACGCCGTTTCTCCCCTGCCGCTTGACGTGGGAGGGATATATTACCTGCCTCCGAACCTGCTCATAGTCAAAAAAACCTGCTTCTACGAAGCTGACAGCGGATCGCGCGGCAAGATAATCTCCGTTCCCGAAACTTACATCGTATTCTCCCTGCCGGCCCTGCTCCTGGAAAGAAAATTCGAGGTGATATCCCTGCGCTGTTTCAGGCCGAGCGCGGACGGCAACAGCCTTTACCGGCTGGTAACCGGGAATTACCGGCAGATACTGGAATTCATTCTCTCTCTTCCTCTGCGGGATATGGACGCGTCGCTGAAAGAAGGTTCTCTTTTCTACAGAAAAGACGCGGATCCCATCCTTAAACTGAACGCCGACTCCACCTTGAGGATAAAGGACAGGTCTTTTTTCCTGAACCTGCGCGCCGGCGGAGTTTCCTGCGACCTGCTGGGGGCAATGGACAAGAACAACAGCCTGGACGTGAAAAAATTCAAAGTCTTGAGCCGCACCCTGGACGGAGAATTCTGGGGAAAGATATCCTCTTCAGCCGCCGCGCTGAAAGGCTTCCTTTTCATCAATAATGCGGGCCTAACTGGACGTAACGACCGGGACAACATCTTCATTCTCGACATAGATTCCCTGGTGAAATTCGGGTATCCCGCGACGGAGATAGAAAAACTGGATTTTACTCTCAACAACAACCCGGTGCGGATAAAAGCCTCTCTCGGCCTCGCCTCCCCTTACAACTCCACTCTCGAGGCATCCTGCGCTTTCCGGGGGTTGAGAAATAACGGGAATACCGGGACCTTGAAAAATCTCTCTCTCGCCGCCTCTTTCTACCTAAAAGACGACAAATACCTTTTCATTAACGGCACGGCCGGGATCGATTTGCCGGATTGGCGGAAACAAACCATCCCTCTGCAGTCGGCGCGCCTGCGGCTCACCGATATGACGGTCCCGCTGGACAAGATAATGCCCCTGCGGGAATTCAATGCCGCCGGCCTCGAACTGCTCTGCCGGACGGACGGAGGCTCCTGCCTGACTAAACTGGACGGTTTGAACGTCACCCTGCGGCGGGCCGAAAAAAACGCCTGGCTCGCGGAATACTCTTCGGACTTCCACAAGGGTTGGATGGAAGGAACTGCCAGGATCGGATGGAAGAACGATTTTCCGGTGATAACGGCTTTCGCCTCGATAAAGGACGCCGAGGCGAACGAACTGCGGGAAATAGTCCCCCAGTTCTCCAGGATTCACGGTAAGTTTTTCGGGAATATGATGTTTTTGAACTACCCGCGTCTGTTGTTTAAAGGCGGAATGAACATCCATAACGGCAGGCTTGAGGATTTCAGCTTCTTCAAATGGCTGGCGGAATTGTTCGCTCTGCCCGGGCTCAACAAGATACCCTTTCGCGCCGCCGACGCCGACTTCCTGGTGGACAAAGACGGCGCCGGACTCGTCAGAATGCGGCTGGATTCCGACAACGTCGGGTTGAACGGGAACTACCGGCTGGAAAGAGCCGGCAATATGGTTTCCAGCAGAATATCCCTCACCTTCCCCCGTTCACTGCTCGAAGAATCCCCTAAATTCACGCCTCTGCTCAAACTGCTGGACAAGGGCCTCTCCGACCTCAAGTTCAACTTCCAGCTTTCCGGGAAGATGGACGACACAAACTTCCAATGGCTGCAATCGGATTTCAAGGACCAGCTTCAAAAGGCCATCCCCGACTTTGCCGAAGCGGGTTTCGAAGAAAAACTGCAGAAGATAATCGAATCCATCTCGAAGCAATGACCGGCGGTGCTCTGCGCGCTCTATCCTATCATCTCTTTCGTGATAACGCGGTACTCTCCGGCCTTAAGATCCCCCAGGCGCAGTCCGGCGATCCTCACTCTTTTTAATTCCAACACCGGGAACCCCAGGCCCAGGAAGAGCCTGCGTATATGGCGTTTTTTGCCTTCGCAGACCACCACCCGGCACAGCGTGGACTTTTTATCGCGCTTGATGATCAAGGCGGAGAGCGCCTTCAAATGCTCGCCTCCTTCGATGACGCCTTTCCGGGCCCTGATATCGACATCATCCGGGACAAAACCGGAGACGCGTATGACGTACTCTTTCTCCACCTCGAACCTGGGATGCGTGAGCCTGTAACAAAGGTCTCCGTCGTTGGTCAGGATAAGCAGGCCGGAGGAGTTTTTGTCCAGCCGGCCCACCGGGAAAACGCCGCGGAACTTCTCCGGCAGCAGGTCGGTTACCTTCTTATCCGCGAACCTGTCCTCCAGAGTGGTGGTCACCCCCTCCGGCTTGTTTAACGCCAGATACAACTTCTCCACGACGCTCAGCCGTTTGCCGCCCGTCTCCACGCTGTCTTCCGGCCCGACCTGAAAATACGGCTCGCGCACCACCCTCCCGTTCACCCTGACCTTGCCGTCGGCGATAAGCAGGTCGGCTTTTCGGCGGGAGGCATGACCGCTCTTGGCGATAAAAAGGCTCAATCTCATCCGTTCTTTCTCCTCATTGCCCGCGCCAGCAGGAAACAACGGGCGAGTTTTTCTTGAGCGCGTGTCCCGAGCGGACGTCCCTGTCCGTCGAAAAAACGGGAAAATACTTTTTTGCCCTCCAATAAAGCCCGCGCTTCCTTGACGACCGCTCGCGAAAAGACGCGCGCGGCGCTCTCGCCGCTTGGCCCGCGCTCCAGGATAAACGCAAGGCACCTGTACACCCTTGCCGCTTGCTCACTCACCTTCCCGCTTTCCAGGCACCACAACGCCTGTTCGGCGGCCTCGCGTTTCCTGCCGAGGGCAAGAAGGGCAAGCAGGCGCACTTCCCCGAAACAGACGCCTTTCCAGGGGCTCCCCTCGTCGAAAACGATGCCGGCAGCGCGGGAAACATAACTGTTGTCGCCGATGTATTTTTTATCCAGTTCGCGCAGAAGGAGCTCCGGCCCGCGCCTCCCGCGCGCGGGCAGCGTCATAAGCATACGTCCGGCGCGCGCGCCGCTGTTATTGTTCAGCAGGATGAGATCGCTAAGGGGATATACCTCCGACATACCCGGGACCAGGACGCGGCAGGCGTAGAAACCTCCCCCGGGAAAGTCGGCCATATACACCTCCCTGCGCTCCCGCTGAAAGATTGAGAGCAGATGCTCGTACTCTTTTGCGCGCGTGCCGCGGAAGTCCGGGTAACGAAACGAAAAATCCGGTTTCCCGCGAATACACCGCTCATGCACCAGTCCGCCGGAATCGATGAAATGCTCCTCCAGATTGAAGGGATCGGTGGCGTCGCGGAGCCTGCGGCAAGGCTCACGCAATCCGTGGAAATCATTGAGCTCCTGCCCCTGCAATAACTCCGCCAGAGTCCTGCTCAACGCGGCCTCGAAGGACGGATGCGCTCCGAAGGCGAGAAAATACCTCCTGGACCCGCGCTCCCCCAGGACGATATTCACCACCGGATATCTGCCGCCCAGAGAAGCGTCTTTTATCGAGACGGTAAAACCGCGCCGCCGTAAAGCCCCGATCGCCTCCGGTACCCCGCGGCACGCGGAATAATACCTCCGCGGAACAAGAGGCAGCGCAATACCTTCCCTGATGACTTTATATTTAACGTAACGTTCGAGTATTTCGGAGAGCGCCTGCACCCGCGCCTCGGCAGGAGTGTTGCCGGCAGCCATTCCGTTGCTGGCGTAAAGATTATCAAGCAGATTGAGGGGAAAATAGACTTCACGAAAGTCGGATACGCGCCTGAACGGTACGGCGCAGATCCCGCCGCGCAGCCCCGCGGAAACGCGGTAAACCAGATCGGAAGCGGCGAGCTTGCCGTCCGGGTCATAAAAACCGCGCAGTTCTTTATCCAGTATGCCCGCGGGCAAACGCCTGCCGGAAAAAGAGAACCACTTCTCCTGCGGAAAAAAGAGAAAACCCCGCGCGGAGTCAAGTCCATAAAACGTATAATCGCTCCAGGCATAAGCGGTATTGATCCGTTCCATGAACTCACCGAGCGCGCCGGCAAGCGCCGAATCCCTGGACATCCCCTTGCCGTTGGCAAAAAGCCGTTCGCATCCGCGCTCCCGCACGGAAACCGACCAGACGCGCGGGACGGGATTTTTCCAGGAATACACCTCTATATCGAAACCGGACTTCTTCAATATAGAGCGTATGCGGCGTATAGTATCTTTAAGCCGGGCATCTTTAGTAAACATACCTACTCTTCTTCCCCGGCATCGCCGCTCCTTTCTCAAACCCCGATATCCTCGTTCCATAATCCCGGTTTCGCCGCGATAAAATCGCTCATCATCTTTATGCATTCCTCGTCCTGCAAAACCTCCACCGCCACTCCCCTGGAACGCAGATAATCTTCTTCCCCGAGGAATGTCCTGTTCTCTCCGATCACCACCCGCGGGATCCTGTACAAGACTATGGCGCCGGAACACATTGCGCAGGGAGAAAGCGTTGTATATAAGACGCTCTCCCGATAAACCTTTGCCGGCAGGCGTCCGGCATTCTCCAGTGCGTCCATCTCGCCATGCAATATGGCGCTCCCTTTTTGCGCGCGCCTGTTATGCCCCCTGCCGATTATTTCTCCCCGATGAACAATGACTGACCCGATGGGAATACCGCCTGTCTCCAGCCCTTTCCTGGCTTCTTCAATCGCGGCCTTCATAAACTGTTCCATCACATACCCCCTTAAAAGAAATCCGTGCTGACGCAGCGGTTTGAGTGGAGCCTCGGGCTAAAACCCACGGCTCCTTCACACTGGTGAAGAATTAAGTATTGTGTCCCCGGAATTACAATGTTTTATATGCGCAGTTGTTACCGACAATAAAACTCGGCTGTCGTTTATCGGTTACGATGCCCTTGCTTTAGTCTTACGTTTTTCGGCTTTAAAACGTTCCCGTTACCGTGAACCGAAACGGGTTTCGTTACCGTAGCCGTTACCGAATTAAGTATTGTGTCCCCGGAATTTCGAGGATGTACTTAACCCACGCTTTCATGCTTAAACCAATCTTGCGTTCGCATGCAAACCTTAACCAGCATCAGCATGACCGGAACCTCGATAAGAACACCGACAACAGTTGCCAGCGAAGCCCCGGAAGATAGCCCAAAAAGGATTGTCGAAGTAGCGATAGCAACCTCAAAATGATTGCTCGCCCCTACCAGAGCTGACGGAGCCGCGTCACGATAAGACAGCTTCATCCATTTCGCCAAAGCATATGTTATGGCAAAAATAAGGCAGGTCTGAATAAAAAGCGGGATAGCTATTAAAAAGATAATCTGCGGCTGATTAATGATCAGCTCGCCCTTAAAAGAAAACAGCAGGATCAGAGTAAGTAACAGCGCACCTATTGAAACCGGCGTCAGATAATGTAGGAACTTCTCCTCAAACCACTTGAATCCTTTCCGTGCGATCAACCGCTTTCTCGAGTAATACCCCAAAAGTAACGGCAAGCCCACATAGATCACGACTGAAAACACAATAGTCTGCCACGGAATAGGCATTTTATTCACACCAAGAAGCCATCCGCCCAACGGCGCATAAAGAAGCAGCATGGTTAAGGAATTTATGGCGACCATAACGAGCGTATGGCCGTCGTTTCCCTTCGCCAAATGACCCCAAATCAAAACCATGGCCGTGCACGGCGCTATGCCCAACAAAATACATCCGGCAATATACGAACGAAACAGCTCAACCTGCGCCCCGCCTTTAACAATCTCCATCCCCGAGAGCCACCCTTTAAACAATATGCCGAGGAAAAACCACGCAATCGCAAGCATCGTAAACGGTTTTATGCACCAATTCACGATAAGAGTAAGAAGAACCGGCTTAGGCGTCTTACCGGCTTTAATAACCTCCGCAAAGTCAATCTTGACCATGATCGGATACATCATGAAGAAAAGACAGACTGCGATAGGGATAGACACTTGATAAATCGAGATCTGATCCAATGCCACCGCCACCTGCGGAAACAGCTTGCCCAAAGCGATCCCGATTCCAATACAGAGCACTACCCAGACGGTGAGATACTTCTCGAAAAAGCTTAATTTTCGTTCCTCATGAATAACGTGTTCCATCTGCCCTCCTTGCCCACAAGAGCACACCGGCCAATCAGATATGGCCGGGTGTTAAAATAACCGCAGGATATAAATCCCGGTGTAATAAAGACCGACAAGAATAAAAATCACTCCGGTAATTCTGCGGGTATAAAATTCCAGCCTCGTAATCTTATTAAACCAGTGGCTCATTGAGGTAACACCCAAGGCGATCGCCAAAGCGAACGCCAATACCGGAAGTCCTGTCCCTATCCCATAAATAAACGGCAGAATCGTCCCGGCTTTGCTGTTAAGCGATAGCGGAATAAGACTGCCGAAGAATAACGCCGCTGAAACCGGGCAGAACGCCAAAGCGAATATCAATCCCAAAAGAAAAGCACCCGGAGCGCCGGACTCGACAAGTTTGTTGTGATGCTTTTGAGACAACGCCACGCCCGGCAGTCTTATCGTAAGCACTTCCAGCAAAAATAACCCCGTAATTATCAATAAAGGCCCTAAGACCTTGACCATGTATTTCTGCAAGAACTGCGCAACCTGCGGAACGCTTAAAAGAGAACTGATAATAATCCAGCCCAGCGCCGCATACGCAGCCATCCTGCCGAGAGTGTAGGCCAACCCTGACAAAAACACCATAAACGGGTGCGCTATTTTCTTTGAAAGAAACGAGACCGCCGCAATGTTCGTTGCCAACGGGCATGGGCTGATTGAAGTCAATATTCCCAGCCACAGCGCAGAGCCAAAAGCGATCAACAACTCCATTATTGGGCATCCTTCATAAGAGCATTCACCTCAGCCGTCACATACTCAATGAAGTTCTGCTTATTCCGGGCAAGCTCCCAAATCTTATCGAGATTTTTTGATTTAACCTCTTTACCGTCTTTGACCATCGAAAGAATAAGCGACTTGGTATAAAGTTTGTAGTCATTGACAAAATGCTCATTGCCCCGATCTTCAACGTTTACCGCCTTGAATTCAAGTTTGCCCGAAGTGAGAGCGTCTTTAAAATTCGCCTCGATCGCCTCTTTAGAATACTTCTCCATGTTGGTGCAAGTGGCACACCGAAATGACCCGTGGAAATAATAAGCGGTGACTTTCGCCTGCGGACTTGATTGGGCAAAAGCGAAAGAACCGGCGCTAATTGCCGCAGCAACCGCAAGAACCTTTAATTTTTTTCTCACATCCGCCCCCTGAAATGATTGCCTTGATTTCATCTTTATTGAGAACTTTCCCGGATGAAACCACTTTGCCGTCTATGGCCAGCCCGGGTATCATCATCACACCATATTCGGTGATCTTGTCGATATCCGTAACCTTGCCGATCTCGGCTTGAATATTCAATTCTTTCACAGCCGCCTCTGCGTTCGCTGTTAGCTGTTTGCATTTAGGACAGCCGACTCCCAAGATTTCTATTTTCATATTTACCTCCGTCTATTTTTTCACCGCTGAAACTTTTATGCTCACGATTGCGTCAGAAGCCGCCTCAAGATTATCAAACATTGCGTCCACCGGATAACCGGCTTCGCTTATTACCTTTATATCCTGAAACCCCGCCTGCTTGATGAACCCAATATAATCGTCTTTCTTAATCGCTCCGGCCAGACAACCCACATACGCCTCGACTGATTCTTTTATTTGTTTTGGCAGGTCTTTTGCAAGCACCAAATCCGAGACCATCAACCGGCCTCCTGATTTAAGCGCCCTGAACGCTTCTTTGAATACCGTCTCTTTGTCCGGAGACAGATTTATAACGCAATTGGAGATGATCACATCAATCGTGCTATTCTCAATCGGAAGTTTCTCTATTTCGCCTGAACGGAATTCCACGTTATCGAACCCGCCTTTTTTAGCGTTCGCCCGCGCCCTCTCCAGCATTTCCGGAGTCATATCCACGCCGATAACGCGGCCGGTTTTGCCGACCTTCCTGGCCGCAAGGAAAGCGTCAAATCCTGCGCCGCTCCCCAGATCAAGCACCACATCGCCTTCATTTAACGAAGCGATGGCTACTGGATTGCCGCACCCAAGACCCAAATTCGCCCCTTCCGGGACAGCGTTCATCTCATCGTCGGAGTAACCAACGGTCTTGCCGATATCCCGAGAATTGTTTGAAGATGAACAGCATGAACTGGAAGAACAGCAGGACGTTCCCTGCTTGGCTACTCTGGCGTAGCCTTCCTTGACTATCTTCTTAATATCTTTCTTCATGTTCCCCCCGCTTATTTAACGACCGGAGCCCAAAGGGCGGCGTCCCTTTACGGGATAAACCCAAAAATCATGCCGCTTATGGTTGCCATAATTACAACCAAAGCCACATATACAGCAGTCTTCCTCATTCCCAGAATACTGCGCAATACAAGCATACTCGGCAGGCTCAACGCAGGCCCGGCTAAGAGAAGCGCCAAGGCAGGCCCCTTGCCCATGCCGGATCCAATCAACCCCTGTAAAATGGGCACTTCCGTGAGCGTGGCAAAATACATAAACGCCGCCACAATGGATGCGAAGAAATTCGCCCGCAAAGAATTCCCTCCGACTAATGCCTCTACCCAGCGGGAAGGAATAACTCCCTCATGGCCGACCCTGCCTAAAAGAAATCCCGAGATCAACACCCCGCCTAAAAGAAGCGGCAGGATCTGCAAAGCAAATCCCCATGTCGCAGAGGTCCAATCTTTAAGCTCATCCTTCTTGAACCACCTAAAAAGCATCGCTCCCAAACTTATAAGCGAAAATCCGGCGATCCACCATTTGTACTGATATATGAATGCCCATGCGCTATGATCGCCTTCCAGCGGCTTGCCCCAGTTGGCGAAAACAAGAAAAGCCACCATTGAAGCGAAATAAAGAACAGTCTGTCCTAATGAACGGTTTTCTTTTACCTCTCCGAGATTAAAATCTCCATTGGCGTGCCGCTCCCGTTCCTCTTTTAAAAAGATCAGATGCATCAATAAACCGATAACAACACTAAATAAAACTGCACCTATGGCACGTGCCAATCCCAACTGCCAGCCAAGGATCCGAGCGGTCAAAATGATCGCCAAAACATTGATTGCGGGGCCCGAATAGAGAAAGGCGATCGCGGGACCCAAACCGGCACCCCTTTTGTAAATACCGGAAAACAACGGCAGCACCGTGCATGAACATACCGCAAGAATTGTCCCGGAAACAGACGCCACGCTATACGATAAAAACTTGTTTGCCTTGGCCCCGAAATACTTCATCACCGACGCTTGGCTGACAAATACAGATATGGCCCCGGCAATAAAGAACGCCGGGACAAGACACAAAAGAACATGCTCCCGTGCGTACCACTTAACCAGCGCCAGAGCCTCAAATATCGCGTTCGTAAACCGCAGATTCTCAACCGGCAAATAGAAACAGACCGAGAAAGCCGCTAAAACGAATAATAGTTTTTTCCACTCTTTCATTTCTTAACCGCCCTCCCTCCGACTCTACAGCACCCGCCCTCGATCCGGATAGCCTTCACATTCACCAAAGCATCAGTCACTTTCTTGCACGCCGAGGCAACAATCCGCGAGAACGTAGGCCGGGATATTTGCATAAGTTTTGCCGCGTCTCTCTGCTTCATCTCTTCCAAGCACGCCAGCCGCATCGCCTCAAATTCATCGATACTTAAAACAACACCTTCGAGTTTATTCAACGGCTTGCATTTTGGCCGAAAGCATCTCTCGCCCGGCAAACACTTAACCCATCGTGTCTTCTTGGGACGCATACATAAACCTCTTTGTTATGAACCAATGTTCATAACAATCTTAACACAAAATAAATTCAAGTCAATATGATTTTATAGTTCGGGGGCCGACAACGCATAATCCTCCCAAAAGCAATCAGCATAAATACCGCTACGCCCAGAGTCTGGATAGGTTCATGGCCATCCCGTTTATATACCGGCTCACAAGCTGTTTTTAAGAGACCATATCTCGCGGCGCCAGGCGGACTCCCACTTCTCCGGAAGGCCTTCAGACGCAAGTATCCTCTCGCGGAAAAGACGGTAGTAATCCTCTTTCCGCCCTTTGAGAGAAAGCAATGAACGCAATATCTCCCGACGCCCGGCCTGCAGGAGCGGATCGGAATTATGCAGCATTGCGAACACGAACGCCCAGGAAGAGGCATAATCGGCGGAAGAAAACGTCCTGCCTCCCGCAGTTGACAATAATTCCTTCAGCCCCGGCGCGCGGCCGCGCTGTAACAACACTCGAAATTCCTTTAAGCGCGCCTGATTGATGTGTTCTCCGGCAATCCCTTCCTCAAAACTTCCCTCTTCCATATAGGCCGCTACGCCTTCATCGAGCGCCAAAGGTACTTTGCCGAACACCCGGTCTATATAATAATGCGCGGTCTCATGACGCAGTGAGCGTTCGAACAGCCCTGCTTCCTCGCCGACGCAGGCAACGTGGACCTTTCCGCTTTTCGGCTCATACCTGCCTGATATCGGCGTTCCTTTGGGCAGTCCGAGCGCCTCGCGCAGGCTCTCCTCCGTCGGGTAGAGCGCGATCTCCGGCGCCGGCGCGGGTTCGCCGAAAAGTTCCCGCATACGCCCGATGGCCAATTCCGCTATCTTCCGCGCCCCGGCTTCATCGCACCCGGCGGCATATCCGCCGCGCGGCATAAAAGATAAACACAAAAACGCGGCAACCAGGCATCGTATCATCATTCACGGTTCACGAAGTAGCGGCCGCGGAAAGCGTCGGCCACTCGGCGCGTCAGAACCGCGATATCCTCCCGCGTCCACTCCCGGTCGCTATGCGAAGAGATTATCCGGTTTACCTTGTTCATCACCAACAGCACATACTCTCTCAAAACGACAAATACCGTCCTTCCCTTCCTGGGCAGGCCGCGCACCAGAGCTCCGCCCGTCAGCCCCAGCCCGGCAATATTCACCAGCAGACGCGAACCCAAAGAAGGAGCGCGGATATCGGCCTTGTCGTCATGGAGATATTCACCGATACGCAGAAATATCGTATCAAGTATGATCTCATTCCTCTCCTCTGCCGGGTCATTACTACGGTATTCCGAAAGGAGTTGAAAATCCGGCAGGTGAAGAGGCGCGTTCGGAGAGACTATACGCGCGTAGTCTATCTCGAGATGCTCCGCGTACCAGTTGACCCAGAAATCATCGGCCGGGAAACTGTTCAACGGGAAAGGATCCGGCAACCCGGATTCGCGGAAAAGATGAGAGATGAATTCGGCGCAATAATACCTGCCGTCTTGCGCGTCGGTCCAGCGCAGGGCAAAATCGAACTTGATCTTTTTTTCATCGTACAGACGCTTCATCTCCAGAAAAGCGGCTGCCAGCCTGCCTTTATCCGGAGGCACGCGCGGCCTGACCAGAGCCACCTCGCGCAGTTTTTCCAGATGGTTCTTGACCTCGCTCTTCCTCAGCCCGTTAGCGGAGAAATCCACCAGCCTCCCCCCTTCATCCGGCAGTTCGACATAAACCAGAGCGTGCGCGTATTTGCCTTCAGGTTTGGCGAAAGTGCGGTTACAACTGTTTAGAAGCGACGGAGCGTAAGTGAGCAGGATGTCGCCGTCCCGCAAGGCTATCCTGCTGCCAGGAAAAAAAGGGCCTTCTCCGCCGGCGGCGCTCGCGCGCTGACCGGCAAAGAAGGCCGTCATAAGAAACAAAACAATAGTAACGCTTTTTTTCATCAGCCCCTGGGACTATTAGAGCTGATGGGTGAAAACCAGCATCGTATCCAGCACGCGGTAATCGGCATTGCTGAAAGTCCGGGACATCCTCAAGCTCAAACTATTGTTTTCTCCCAGAAGCTGCCGCAACTGAAGCGCGGCCGTGTTATAGTCTAGGTCGGCTGAAGCCACGTTATGCAGCCTGCTGTGGCTGTAATCGAACCCGACGCTTCCGCCCGTCCAGACGATCTGCTCTATGCCGAGCCCGGCGTTGGTGAGCGCGGCATTCCTTCCATAAGCCTTTTCCCCGGACAGATTGCGGAAATCGACATGCGAGAACTTCCCGGAAAGGGCCGTGCCTCCCTTTTGCCAACCCAACAACGCTACCGGGCCTATCTGGAAGGAACTGGGATTATCGAAGGTCCCGTAAGCGAACTCCCCGCTGGAATCGGTAAGCTTGGACTTGTGCTTATACCAGTGATATTCATAACCGAGCACGGTGCCCACGTCGAAGCTTATACCGTGCACCTGCTGAACCAGCAAATGATATTTCGGCAACACGGCAAGCCCGAAGCTGGAATTGTTGAAGGCTTCGAAATCGCCGTTGTTATCCTGGTTCTTTATCGGCAGGGAAACGGTATAGTCCCAATTCCCCATATCCTGGCCGTAAAGAAAAGTCACCCCGAAAGTATCGTTTTTACGCTGGGTCCCGTTTATGATGCTCCTGGAGGAGAAATTGGCGTGTGAATGATTAACCAAAACGCCCAGCCCGCTTTCCGTCAGGGCGAGATCATCGGCGGCTGACTTGTAGTTCTTACTTCCCGTATCTTCAGGCAGTCCACCCTTGTCGCTATAGCCGAAGAGAGTCCCCTGAGAGGATCCGCCATATTGCGCAGTGGAAAGCTTATATTCACGGCCATTAGGATTAAGTCTGATTGTCGTATAACCCGGGCCGGACAACGTGATAATCTCGGAGCTGGAACTGTTGTGTATAAGATAAGACCCGTCGAGAGCGGCCGCGGTGGCTCCTTCGGAAGTGGAAGAACTACTGCCGGGACAACTGGACACGGAAGACCACTGACCGCCTCCCATGTAAACAGAACAATGCCCCCCGGTGCAATCGCAGGTCCCGACCGGGACTTCCCCTGCCCAGGAATTCCCCAGGGCCGCGAACAAGATTCCGAACAAACAAAAAGCGAACACCAAACGAAACCGTACAAAAAAGTTTACTGCACTAACCATACCTGCTCCTTTCCTAAGAAAAAATTACTCACGCTCCCCTTTAGAGCGTCGTTTTATTATATTTATGGAAAAACCGCTTGTCTATATATTTCTTGAATATATGTACCTGGCAGGAATATCAATATCGTCGCAATTTTTCTCTTGCTTAATGGGGAGCATGACAAAACCCTGCAGGCCGATATCCACGACTGCGAACACAACCAAACTGCCGTAAAAAACAAAAACCCCGTTCCGGAATTACTCCGAAACGGGGCTGATATTAACGATTAGGCGCTTGTTGCGAATGGCCGTCCAAATTGGCTCCCCGTAGTGGACGAGTTTAGTAAATGGTTATTTTCTGAGGAAGCTGTAATTTTCTCTGAATTAAAGAACGAATTGGCTATTTATTAATTCCGGCTGTTAACTGCAATGAAAATCCCCATATTAAAAATATTACACCAAAATACGAACATTCTGCAAGTATAATGGCTTTCTTCTTTGCCACTTCATCCACTTGTTCGCATATCAGGCTTATTGCTCCTGTTTTAGAAGTATACTTAGGAATACCGCAAAAGAACATTAAAATTGCACCTAATAAATTGAAACAAAGCCCGACCGTATTTAACTTTACTACCGAAAGTTTGGGGGATATTAAAAAAATTATCATTAAACCAAGACACAAAACCACAATTTTGTAATGTTTCCAAGTATTCTTTACATTCATTTTCTGTATATCTTAGTACCTCCACTCCTTTTTATAAATTTTCTATTTTAGTTTTTATTATTTTCCATTCATCTTGGCTAACAGGAAAGTTAGTGCCTTGAGAGAACCTTAAGATGCTAAGATCTACAAGCTCTTTTATATTCTTTAGCTCGTCACGTAGAATCGGATTGTTTACCAATTTCTTAATGATTCTTATCTTTACTCTCAATCTCGATTGGCCTTTGTCTTTTTCGCTAGTCCAGTATTTTTCTTCTTCAGGTGGGTCAAGAAAGAAAGCCGGATTCGAAATAACCTCTGCTACAGCATAAAAACCTGCTTCCTTTCCAGACATCCATATTAAAGCTATATCACCTTGCTTGATTTCATCTCGATGTTGATTAACCATCCATCCTTGTTTATCTAATGCCGGGTCCAATAAGGCATTAAGTATATCGTACCTATCTGGGTTGGCTTGAAAGATCCAAACCCTATTCTCATTTCTTGGAGCGCTCTCTTCAATTACAACTTTTTCCTCTCTCGGATTTTTTTGTTCAGATTCATCGAGAAACCTATAGCTATATTTCCTCGCGATATTAGATATCAAAGAGAGACCCAATTCTTTACATTCAATACCGACATTCTCAAGAAAACAACCACCTATCTTAACTTGCTGTCCTATAAGCTTAAAGCCAGAGTTAGGAAAGAAGTCTTCAGAGTATTGAGCGATTCGACTAATTAATAATATTACCATCTGATAAGCTCACAATAAAGCACGCCTGCTCCCGCGGTCTCACTCCGACCTTACTACGAAAAAATGCGCCATTTATAGCGGGTTCGTCCGCTATGTCGCAGTCAACATGCTAAAATCCCCACGGTGCGGCATACTGCGCCTTTCCCGAACAATGCTGGAGTGCCGACAAAAAGGCAAATTTTGGTGCGGGCAAAATTTGCCTTTTTGACAAACTCCCCAGTAACTTAAATGTTTCAAAAAAGTAGGCGAAAACAGTAACGCTTCTGTTATTTTACTAGACTAATTCTAAATATTTCGTTTGCTTTTGGTTTAGATTTTCCTTGTAGGAGACCCGGGTTATCTTTTCTAACCCATAGTATTGCCACTAAATATTGAAGGTTCCTCAAGGAATCTCTTACGCAATAATTTTGAGGACAATCTAAAGTAACCATAGCTCTAATTAGTTTTAATAAATCTCTTACTTCTATTTCAAGAGGCGGTGGCGGAAATTGTCGTTCTCCGTTTTCTATGAATAGTGCTACACTTTGATATTCTTTCCGCACATTCCCTTGTCCTACCCTTCGCACAATCTTCTTAGGTGCACCCAGATCTAATTCCTGCCCTAAAGTTGTCCGCGAGAAATTAATTCTGTTGGGGTTATTCAATAATTTAGTTATAATAAAATCTACATCTTGATTACGAAGAGGAATAATTAAGTCTCGGAAATCATTCATTTCTAACATCCAGTCTGTCCAGTGACCAGTTAACCTGAGATGCTTTCCTTGTCTTCCTGAAAAAAAAGTAACTCTTAGCTTATTAGTAGGGGTTAATTCAACTTGAATTTTTGCCATGCCTTCAATTATATTCTTAAAATTAATGATTGCCAATATATATCTATTGTTGTTGACATAGCAGAATAACAATGCTAAACTATGTTAAACTATGAAGAACAAGGATAATAATAGATATCCAGCACAAAAAGCCGCTAATTTGCTTGGAGTTTATAAGCGAACTCTTTTTAATTGGGAAAAAGCTGGTAAAATCCCGCAAGCAAAAAGGGATCCAATGAACAATTATAGATATTACACTAAGGAAGATATTGCTTTGCTTAAGAAAATAACAAAACGATAATGTTGACAGAAAATAAAGTAAAAACGTACATTTATCCCAATGATTTTATTAATAAAATTGTCTGCGGAGATTGCCTCGAGCTAATTAAGTCGATCCCTGATAAAAAAATAGACTGCGTAATTACTGACCCCCCTTATGGATTAAATAAAAATGGGATAAAGAATGATAAAGATTTAACCATATTTTACAGTATTTTACCTGAATGCTATCGCGTCTTAAAAGACGATAGTTTCTTCGCCACTTTTTTTAGCACAAAATATCTTCCTGAGATATTCAAAAATAATCCTTTTACTTATTTTTGGCAATTCATACTATACTGTCCTGAAGGTAGCGTCCGCTCTCCAATTGGTTTTACTAAATATATGTCATGTTTCGTTTTTAAAAAAGGCAACCCAAAACTTATAAAGTGGAAAACCGATATATTTAAAGATACCCCTGGCAAAATGGTTGAACCAGACGAAGGTTTCATAGAGCACCCTACACCAAAGCCCAAGCATTTTATAAGAGAGATTATGGATATGATCACCGCAGAAAATGATTTAATTCTCGATCCCTTCATAGGCAGTGGAAGTACAGCTGTAGCCTGCAAGCAGTTAAAAAGAAAATTTATCGGTTTCGAGGTAAACAAAGACTACTGCTCTCTTGCTAATGAAAGGGTAGAAAAATTCTAGAATATGAAAACTGATAGTATCCAAGAATATAATGGCGGTAAAGAAAAAATCTTAGGCCAATTTTTTACAAAGGAATCGGTTATTGAAAAGCTACTAGATATTTTATTTAAATATAAGGATTATAAAAATGCTATTGAAATTTTAGAGCCTTCTTTTGGGACGGGTAATTTCATTAAAATCTTGAATAAACGAGGTTTTTATAGAGTGGAAGGGTGTGAAATTGACGGATCCTTGAGCGACCAACCAAAAGACTTTTTTAGCCTCACCATAGAAAAAAAATATGATTTGATTATCGGCAATCCTCCCTTTACGAAATACAATCTTAGAGAAAGTTATTATCACCCCAAGAAATATCTGAATAACTCCGTATCTCCTCATGAATATCTTCCACCCGTAATTTTAAAAAAAGAGAAAGAGAAGATTGAGAATGGCTTTATTTTAAAATCCTTAAGGCATTTAAAAGATAAAAATTCTACTATTGCCTTTATCCTGCCAATCTCATTTTTTATTCGAAACAAAAATAAAATTATAAAAAAAGAGATTTTAAATCACTTTTCTACTGTGATAATCTATCAAGATAGAGAGGTTTGGTTTAATTATAATATCCCTTGCTGTTTTGCAATATTTACAAACACATTCCAACACAAAGACAAACTAATATTAATCTACAAAAATGAACATGAACACCGCGAGATAATAAATATTAATCGATTTTTCGAAGAAGTAATTCCAGAGGTCTTTTATAATAAAAAATACGGATTAACTAATAATCACAAAGGAGCTTTGCTCAAGAATTATTTATCTATGGACAAGGCTGAATATTCAAAATCATTTAAAACAAATAATGTCTCGGCCAAAAACATTTTAGAAAAAGTTTGTATTCCTCTTGATAAAACTGTTGAAGACTATAAAGTAGCCGTAGTCAGAGTAGGAAATGCTAGCGTAGGTAGGTGTGGTTTAGTCAATACTAAAGAAGACGTCCTCAACGATATGTTTTTTGTCTTTGATTTTGCGGAGCAATATAACAACAAGCGACAAATTAAAGAACGGATTTGCGCTTTAGTAAATAGTAATCCCGATTATTTTAGGAATATAACGTGTAGGGTAGGAAGTAAATCTATTAAAAAAGAAGATATATATAATTTTAAAGTCGCTATTTGATTTCTCAATCCCACAATTTCTTTTATATCTAAATAAATGTTTAAAAGTAATTGCTATTCGTGAAAGCTTCTTGGACCGCTTTTTATTACCTGATCGAATTTATTCCCTTTAAAAGTTAAATTCCCAGAAGGCTTGCCAAACAGACTTACATAATTAGAATAATTCAGATTACACTGAACTCTTCTTTGGGTCTTACTGTCTAGTTTAGCTGCAATATTCAACAATCCCATTTTATGGGAATTAACTCTTTTCCAGTTTTTAGCGAAAGTAGAACCAGCCTCTTGGCCTGCCCTCCCCGAAGGGAAGCTTTTAATTTTATTATTAAAAGCGCGTAATTCATTGAGTGTGATGTCTCCCCGCAGTTTTTTTAGGATTGCTTTATTAAATAATAACTCATCTATACTGATAATAATCTTAATGGGGCCGGTTTGTCTCCATCTCGCAACAATAAGAAGAAAGTCGCTATCAATTTCCCACATTCTTTCGGCGCTACTAAACTCTAACGCGTTAAACTCTCCCATGCATTTTACGCTAATGGGTAACTGTCCAGGTATATCCCATTTCTGAGTGTAATTAGTGGCAAGATGGTCTATATGGAGTATTTGTTTTATCCAGTTTTCGAAAATAAAACCATGCTCTTGGACTTCGGTCATTAACTACCTCTTTTTTATATTAATTTGGCAATCTCAACATTTAAGGCTTTGGCTATTTTCTCAAGATTTATTAGGCCTATATTCTTTTCTCCTCTTTCAATCTGCCCAATATAAGCCCTATGGAGATCGGCTTCTAATGCAAGTTGCTCTTGAGACCAACCTTTCTTGTTGCGAATTTTCCTTATATTTACCCCAATTTTTTTATTTATTTCAGCCATTTAATCACCTGCAGGTATTATAACAAATACTACCTAGAAGTCGACTACCTAAAGGTAGCGATAAATATTGACATCATTGCTACTTATTGGTAGCATATATACTAAACACTTTTCGCCTACTTTTTTGAAACATTTAAGTTACTGGGGAGTTTGTCAAAAAGGCAAATTTTGCCCGCACCAAAATTTGCCTTTTTGTCGGCACTCAAGCATTGTTCGGGAAAGGCGCAGTATACCGCACCGTGGGGATTTTAGCATGTTGACTGCGACATAGCGGACGAACCCTTAAAAACTTTTGTTTTTTGCTTGTAGTAACTTGTCGGTAAGGACGCTGGGGCTGCGGTCGCCCCCACCCGACCGCAGCCCCAACTGCGCCGCACACGCATTGCATTAGCAAGAAGCCAGCCGGCCAAGACTGGCGCCGAATAAGCCCCGCTCCCAAGCGGGGCGAATGGGGCGCGGGAGATGTGGGAGCGCCGACAGGCGCGGTGGACTAAATTAAAACCTGATCTTTAAAAAAGCTTCGAACCTCATCGCAGAAGCGGAGCCAAAATAAAAAAGCCCAGCATTTCTGCTGGGCCAATTTTGGCTCCCCCTCGAGGACTCGAACCTCGGACCTGGTGGTTAACAGCCACTCGCTCTACCAACTGAGCTAAGGGGGAATAAATCTATTTATAAAAGAACAATCCTTCTCGCCTGATTACCGCTACGCCCGGAAGGGGCAATAAAACTATAAAGAATATTTCTTAATTCCTTTCGAGATCCTTCGGCCAATTCCGTCTTAGGATAACGAAAACATCTACTAGCGTATATCAATTTTATCTAAAATCTTCTCAAAGTCAATTGTTTTTGAGCGGACATTGGAAAACAGCATAAGAACGCCTTATCCCGGCCGTTTTTTTACCGTTTCTATCCCCGCAGAGGCCGGTTACTGTATCTCCGCCTCTAACTTCGCTATCTTCTGGTCTATTCCTACCAGGAGCTGTTCTATTTCCTTAAGCCTGCGGCCGTATTCTTTGGCCATTTCTTCGTCGCGGCGGTAGATGTTGGGTTCGGAGAGCGCACGGACCTTGGCGTAGCTTTCTATCTGCAGTTCATCTTTCTTTTTCTGCAGTTTGTTTATTTTCTCGCGCAGTTTGCTGTTGTGGGTTTTGCGTTCTCTTTCTTCGTCTTTCTTGCGTTTTGCCTCTTCTATAGCCTTATATTTGGCTTCTTTAGCCTTGTCCATCTGCCGGTGGTCTGGAGTCTTCTTCTTCGGCTGTCCGTCTTGTCCGTATTCCGGCCTGTCCTTGACTTCCAGGTAGTAATCGAACCTGCCGGGGAACTTGCGCACCCGGCCTTCTTTTACTTCAAAAACCACGTTGGCCACGGAACGCACAAAATGTATGTCGTGGCTGATAAAAACCACGGTGCCTTCATACTGTTGTATAGCCTTAATCAATGCCTCGACGGCGTCCACGTCCAGGTGGGTGGTCGGCTCGTCCAGGAGAAGAAAATTGGGCGGATTAATCAGAAGTTTCACCAGTATCAGGCGGCTCTTCTCCCCCCCGGAAAGGACCTTCACCTTTTTCTCCGCGTCGTCACCGGTGAAGAGGAAGGCGCCGAGCATAGTGCGCAAGCCGGTCTCGGACATAAAGCCGGGCGCGGCGGAATACGCCTCTTGCAGCACTGTGTTCTCCGGGCTCAAGACATCCAGCCTGGTCTGGGAAAAATATCCCACGTCCACGTTGTGGCCTACTGCGCGGTTCCCGGAATCTATGGGCGTGACCCCGGCCATCATCTTCAAAAGCGTGGATTTTCCGGCGCCGTTGTCCCCGGCCAGCACGGCCTTCTCCCCCTGGGTGATCTCGAAATTCAGGCCTTTGTAAACCTCTATGTCCGGCGGATAAGTCTTGCGCACATTCTCCAGGGTTATCACCTTGTAGCCGCTTTTTCTCGTCTGCGGGAAGATGAAGTCCTTGATACTTTCTTTCGGGTCGGGAGGAATGACGATCTCCTCCATCTTCTCCAGCGCCGTGCGCTTGGCGCGCACCTGCGACGCCTTGTTGGGCTGGGCGTGGAAACGCGCGACGAATTCCTCCAATTGCAGGCGTTTTTTCTCCTGCTCCTTGGCCTGCTTTATCAGGAAGCCGCGGCGTTCCTCTTTGATTGCCTCGTAATGCTCGTAGTTGCCCTTCACCTTGAAGATGGAACCGTTTTCCAGTATCAGCGTGTAATTGGTGACTTCGTCGAGAAAAGCGCGGTCGTGGGAGATCATAATGAACGTGCCGCGGAAGCTCGAGAGATAATCCTTAAGCCAGAGCGCGGCGTTCAAATCGAGATAGTTGGTAGGTTCGTCCAGAAGCAGGATGTCGTAATGCACGGTAAGCAGTTTCGCGAGCAAAGTGCGCATCTGCCACCCGCCGCTTAAGTGCGAGATCGGCCGCTCGAAATCCTTTTCCTTAAACCCCAGTCCGGAGAGTATCTTTTTTGCCTTATGTTCCAGTTCGAAATACCCCAAAGTTTCGAGCTCCTGCAGGACCTCTCCGTAACGCATAGAACCGGCGGCGTTCTTTTCCTCAAGTTCGCTCTTCTCTTTATGCAGGCGCACGATATCGGCGTCCCCCTCGGTGATCTCGGTAAGCACCGTGCGCGTGGAGGAAAAAGAGGATTCCTGCGGCAGGTAACCCAGGCGGATATTCTTGTTCACCTGGACTTCTCCGGACGACGGCTCGCACTCCCCGCGGATAAGGGAAAAAAAAGTGCTCTTGCCCGCGCCGTTTGGCCCGATCAAGCCGACTTTCTCACCGTCGTTAATGCTGAAGGAGATCTCCCGAAAAAGGACTTTCTTGCCGTAGTTTTTGGAAAGATTGCTGATCGATATCATGATATCTTATGGGAGATGAAGATCGCGGCGAGACTCCATGGCCTTAAAAAGGGTCTCCGAGTCGGCGAATTCCAGGTTGGAACCTACGGGCAGTCCGAGGCCGATGCGGCTGACGCGCACCGACAGGGACTTTAGCACGCCGGTCAGATACATGGCGGTGGTCTCTCCTTCGGTGTCTGCGTCGGTCGCGATGATCACTTCGCTGATGTTGCCCTGTTTTATTCTGTTATACAATCCCTCGAGTTTAAGGTCGGCCGGGCCCCTGCCCTCCAGCGGCGAGATCGAACCCATCAGCACGTGATAGACTCCTTCGTATCTGCCGGCTTTTTCCATGGCGGTGACGTCCGCCGGTTTCTCCACCACGCAGACCAGGTCTTTTCTGCGCCGTTCATTGGCGCAGATCGCGCAGACATCCCCCTCGCTCAAGTTGTTGCAGACCGAACAAAGACGCACATTTTCCTTCACGGCGTCTATGGCTCCGGAAAGAGCTTTTATGTCCTCTTTCGGCGCGTGCAGAATATAGTTGACGATCCTCTCGGCGCTGCGTCTGCCTACTCCGGGAAATTTGGTCAGCTTCTCTATCAGGATCTCAACGGAAGCCGGGTAAACGGCCATCTTACGACTCCACTATCTTGCCGCCGAAAAACTCGATGGCGGATTGCACTTCCGGGTGCGCCTTGATATCGGCCGCCCCGGTTTTTTCTTTGTGGGAAAGCAAAAAATGCGCCTTTAAACGCGTATTATATTTTTTCAACAAACATTCCTCCACCACCTGGCTATTCTCTTTCCTCTCCAGCGCTTCCTTATGCAGGGAAAAACCCTTGGGGAAAGAGATCGTCAGCACCCCTTTTTCCAATTTCAGCGGTTCTCCCTCGCTTAAATATGCCGCCGCCGACATCTTAACATTCCCGATCTCTTCTATCAGCTTTTTCCACTGCTCCTGGATCAGCTCGATATCCGGCCCGGCCGCGGTGGGAACGGCTACCTCTTCTCCGTAAAATTCCTCATCCTCTTCTTCTGCCACCGCGGTAGCGGCCTGGATAACCGGATCGATCTGTCTTACGGCCGGTTCCGGCAACTTCCGCGCCGGGACAACGGGCGCTGCCGTTCGGCTCTGCGGCGGAGGCAAGGGCCTTTGCTGCGGCGCGCTTTGCGCCGGGCGCGCCGGGGTATGATGAACCGCGGGCCTGGGCGCCGGCGGCCTGGCGCCTGTATCGGCCTGCGCCGGTTTATGCGCCTGCTGATGATGAACTCCTGCGCCGGGACGGGCCGGCTCGGGACTTTTGCCTGCTTGAGCCGGAGAAGCCAGCATCACCAGGCTCACCTCCAGCGGTATGCGCGAATAATCGAAACGCTTCAGTAATTCCTGCCCGTCCACGAGGATGTTGAAAGAAGAAAAAATCTCCTCCAGGGAGACCGACGACGACTGCTTGTTCAGGCGCGCTACGGTATCCTCCGGGAGGTCTATCAATTTCGCATCCGGGCCCGCGATCCTGGCCACCATCAGGTTACGGTAATGCTCTATCAGGTTCTGCCAGAATACTTCGGGTTCTTTTCCTTCGTCCAGGACCCTGTTAAAAAGCTCAAGCGCCCCGGCAGGGTCGCGCTTTATGATCTTCTCCGTCATCTCGAACAACGTATCCTGTTCCACCACGCCCAGTAATGATACCACGTCCTTCAGGGAAACATTCCCGCCGGAGATGGAGATGACCTGGTCGAGGACGGTCTCGGCGTCGCGCAAGGCGCCGTCGCTGCTGCGGGCGATCGCCGCCAGCACTTCCCTGTCTATCTTGATGCCTTCCGCGTCCATTATCTTTTCCAGTTGGCCGATGATCTCCAGCACCGGTATGCGCCGAAAATCGAAACGCTGACAGCGGGAAAGGATGGTCGGCAGGACCTTGTTGGATTGTGTGGTGGCGAAGATGAATTTTACGTATTCAGGCGGCTCCTCGAGGGTCTTCAAGAGGGCGTTAAAGGCCTCCTGGGTGAGCATATGCACTTCGTCTATTATGTATATCTTGTATTTCCCTGACGCGGGGGCGAATTTTACGTTTTCCCTCAACGTGCGTATTTCGTCGATACCGCGGTTGGAGGCGCCGTCTATCTCGATAACGTCCAGGCCGCGGCCCTGGCTGATCTCCAGACACTGCGGGCACTCGTTACAGGGATTGACGGTGGGTCCGTTCTTGCAGTTCAGGGCTTTTGCCAGGATGCGGGCGCAGGAAGTCTTCCCCACGCCGCGGGGGCCGGAAAACAGGTAGGCGTGAGCCAGGCGGTTATTTTCCAGTGCGTTTCTCAGCGTGTTAACTACGTGCTGCTGGCCGATTAAAGAATCGAAGTTCTGCGGCCGCCATTTTAAAGCGAGTACACGGTATGACATAAATAAAAACAGCCTATAGCCTTACAAATATTGTTGTTTCTTTCGGCTTCAAAAGACGCGTTCTTTTAAGGAAAACCGATTTATACTTCGGCGCCGCTAAAACCGCTCGCTTAGGGGCGGGAATAACGCTGAAACCGTGGCGCGTCGAAGCTATTTACCTTTTTGTTATAGCAGAATTATGCCTAAAAAGCAATTATAATTCCGGGGACACAATACTTAATCAAGCCGCAGAATGCGGCGCAGATTACCCCGTAGAGTGCCGGGAAAATGTCGAAGAGATTTTCCCGGTATCTTACGACACGGGGTTAATACAGGCGAGTTTTAAGTAATTCCGGGGACACGATACTTAATTAGCGTTCCGGGGACACGATACTTTAAAAGTATCGTGTCCCCAGAAAGTATCGTGTCCCCAGACACATTACAAATCCTTCCCCTCATGAAAGGCTTCGTCCGGCAAGATAGTTACAGGTTCGGGATGAACCACCTTGATATTCTTCCACTGTCCTGTTCTGTAACGCAGAAACACTAAGCCGGAGAAGAGCAGAAAGAAAAAGACGATCGCGCTCCATCCGGCCTGGGGCGAAGTCCCGATCACTTTGAGCATAAACCACAATACAACGACCATCATCCAGTGCAGGCTGACCGACATCGCCATAGCCCAGAGAGTATCTCCTGCCCCGCGCAGCGCGCCGATAAAAACTATCAACACCGCCTCCACCAGCACGTATAAAGAAGCCATGCGCACCAAAGTAATTCCGGGGACACAATACTTAATTACGCGTTCCGGGGACACGATACTTTAAAAGTATCGTGTCCCCAGACACATTACAAATCCTTCCCCTCATGAAAGGCTTCGTCCGGCAAGATAGTTACAGGTTCGGGATGAACCACCTTGATATTCTTCCA
>Ga0209723_1001690_pt1 | contig 33055 bp, 26 predicted proteins | sample BiotimSIPDNA_2_FD_185750 | JGI IMG/M metagenome (GOLD analysis project Ga0209723, IMG submission 185750) | Anaerobic biogas reactor microbial communites from Washington, USA - Biogas_R2 time_0 SIP DNA (SPAdes) (version 2) | ecosystem: Engineered > Bioreactor > Anaerobic > Unclassified | place... | reverse complement strand
TCTGCTACTCCTGAGGAGCGCTCGGAGAGTGGGGATACCGGCAAAATGCTGGAGTTCAAGAGGTTTTGCCGGTAGATTCTTGTCGCGGAGAAGGTCCAGAAGGCTGAAGTTACCGGCAAAAGTGTGTGTTTGCGGTGGTTTTGCCGGTAGTCTGCTACTCCTGAGGAGCGCTCGGAGAGTGGGAATACCGGCAAAATGCTGGAGTCCAAGAGGTTTTGCCGGTAGATTCTTCTCGCGGAGAAGGTCCAGAAGGCTGAAGTTACCGGCAAAAGTGTGTATCTGCGGTGGTTTTGCCGGTAGTCTGCTACTCCTGAGGAGCGCTCGGAGAGTTGGGAAATACAGCCTAGATTGATAGTTTAGCGGTTCCAGGCTGTATTTTGCAGCCCGCCACCGCTCCGAAGTGTTGGAAATACAGCCTAGATTGTCAGATTGGCAGGTCGAATATTCAAACCAATTGTGGATCGTTCTTCTCCGCAATTATTAGATGGGATTATAGTATAATAGAATGGTATGCAAGCAATCTTATTCGATGAAGAAGAGGGCAGAACATGATTTGTGATAATTGTGGTTATAATATGACAAGCGGGGTGCGTTGCCCGAATTGCTATCACGATAATTCAAACACGGACTATACACCCGACGAGATTGTATATTTAGTCGATGGTGGTATGGTTGCGGTGGATGCGGAAGACGTTAAGGAGGGTCATGAGTTCTCTCCGGAAAAAGAGATCCCGATACACTGCTTAAGTTCTGATCTGCTTACGTACGCTCATTATTCAAGAAAGAACTCCTTCTTTACTTTGATTGTAGTCGTGTTTTTTGGGTCCTTATATTATCAATACGACAAATCCGATCAGGCTCTTATGCTCACGATACTTATTTCCTTAATCGTCATTCTTTTACTGGAGGTCATTCTTTCAAGCTTTATTGTACTCGGAAAAGAATGGATATTAGGTGCCTACATCCCGTTTACTATCATTACTTTTCCGCTGCTGATCATATGGGAGGTATTGACAAAAGAATTCAATTTTCCTCGAACTAAATGCGTTTGGTCTTCTCGCTTTTTTGTTAACGACTTCCGGGATTACTTGAAATACCGGCGTATGGAAAAAGAGGAGAAGGACATCGAGCGATCTTAACCTCGGGCGGTATATCAATCAGCTATATTTATGTAAATTGTAGCGACGTCATTTCGTTGATTCGTTGAACTGCATGCATTAGACTCTATTCCGAGCAAATTCTCTGTAAAAGTGCAATTTAGTGCGTCGTAAGGATTTTTCGAGCTGGTTTGGATACATACACCTTCGCAAATGGGTATGTAAATTGAATTAAGGGTTCCTGCTGCCGGACAACTCTACGTTTCAGCATAAGCAGGAGGTTTCCAAAGTAACTACCTCCCTACCGCATTCCGAATCTATGTATCCTGCGTAGCCCTCATTTCGCGCTCTCGTATTTTGCCCGGAAACTGGTCTTGCGCTTATGATCCGTGCCGATTTTTTCCTTGAAAAGCTGATGTTCGGCGGTGTTTTTCCAGTCCCCGATCTGCTCCGCCAGGCGGTCCAGTTTTCGCAAATAACGCGCGCCGTGCCCGTACGCCGCGTAGTTCGCATTTTCCAGAATTTCCAGAAGCAGAGCCCGATATATGAGAGTGGCGCTCGAAAGAAGCCCGCCCCGCTCCATTTTTTCTACGATCGGAAGCCAGTGATAGTATGCTTCATCGTTAATGAAATCTGCCCTTTTCGACAGATAGAGCTCCGCCTGTTCTTTCTTATCGCAATCCAGAAGAAACTGAAGGTCCGAAAAATCAAACCCGACGCGGCAAAGTATCTCATCGACAGCTTCGCCAACCAGCTCATCACGCCGTTCTTCCCCAATCGATAGAGCGATTTCGTTCAGGAGTTCAACCGATCGATGTTGACGGAACATATTCCGCAGCAGCTCCGCCCGACGCTCCGACCAACCCTTCACCCGATAAATCTCCGAGAGCAACCGATCCCGTTCGGTCGTATAGGGCTCTCTGCATTCTTCGATTTTTGACAACCGATCCAGCGCTTTGTCCGGATCTCCGGCCGTCAAATACACTCTCGCAATTTCAATCCACAATTTCGGGTACGGGCTCTCGACACGGGTCAATGCCGTCTGCTCGAAAAGCTCCGCGTCTCCGATTTGTTTCGCCAGGGACTCGATATTGAGGAGCGCATGAAAGCGACCCATGTTGCTCGTCTCCTTCTCTTGAGACGTCAAGAGCATTCGAATCAACCCCCGAATCTCAGGCTCGCCCAACATATCTCCCGCGTGATCGACCAGAGTGTCACGCAACCCGTAATCATCTTTCAAATTCAGCCGGAAGATCAGATTCGCCACCGATTCCTTATCCTCCTCTGCCGCCCCATACTCCGTGAAAAGTTTCCGTGCATCGATCCGGTACACGTCCCCGATGATTCCGTCCGAATCGTCGCAGCGGCTAATCACCGCTTCATCCGTTTCGAAAAAGGAAGCGGTCAGTAAAAGACCGTTCTTCGGGTCTCGAACCGACTCGTGAATATCCTCCAATACCCCCAGAAGATCTGCGGCAAACTCCGACGATTCCCTTCGCGAGACAAATCGCTTCGCACGCTTGAGTCCGGATATTTTCGCTTTCACGCGCTTCAATTTTTCATCCGGCGTCTCGACCAAACGATCAATTCGTTTGCTGACCGGCGCATACCGTCCCCCAAGATCGAGGAGCGCGTCCGCAAGCGCCTCCGCACCCAATCCGATCAGCCGCTCCCGCGGATCTATAAATTCCTTTTTTGCCATTGCTCGCCTCCCCGCCGGCCGTTGTCGCGCCGAGTTTGATATTCTTTTCGAACTGGTTAAGATTCACAAGATATTTTCTGATTTCCGGGTCATAAGAACTCGCCCCTAATAAATCAATCAATAGCTTTGTATTGTTAAAAGAATTAAACTTAAGTATACTTCAAAATAAGTTCAATTTTGGGGGGGCAATGTTATTATGAAATGCGATTCTTGCGGTTATGAATTCATCGGAACGAAAATTTGTCCTTCTTGCGGACATGGCAAACCGCGACCCAAACCGGTTCTCAGAACGCACACTATTGCTGTTTCCAAAAACTTATCAACGCCAGGTCAGAGAGCCCTGTGCGATTCGTGCGGGCATCCGCTTGGTGCGTCGAAAGTTTGTCCTTCCTGCGGGCATGTCGGATCGACACGCAGCCCGTACAATGTTGCTGTATCCGATAGCTCAGCAAATTCCCGTCAGATTATTCTATATGATTCACTCGGGTATCAGCTCGATGCAGACGAATCCGCAAAAGCAAGTACTTTATTACATAATTGTATATTGATGCTCTTCTGGCTTTTTATTCCTTCAGTAATTAGTTCTGTGTTGTCCAGAATTGATTCAATGCTTTGGTTAGGAACGATCATATCCGGAGTTACGTCTTTGGCTTATGCGTTTGTCTTGTTCCGGCTTCGCAAACTTGATCGATATTACGACTCGGCAGCGAAATTGCACCTTTGCTCATCATTGCTTTCTATTCTAACAATCGCAATTCTATTGATGACTCTCTATAATGATTTGCCCGGCTTATTTGTATTATCATTGGTCTTAACTTTAATCGTTTTGATCATCAGCATTTTAGAAACATACTCCGAATTTACCGCACACTCGAATGTGTCGAGCAACGTGAGTAATCATATATCGACGGAATGGGATCAGTTATGGAAATGGTATATTGGATTGATCATCGCAAATACAGTCGTAAATATTCTTCCGATTTTTACGTCTGCGTTCAAAGTGATTGTTTTGATTCTGGCCGGAATAGGAAGCTTGGTCATCGGCATTATAAGACTTATTTTATTGTATCGGACTGCAAAGCTGTTTAGATAACGATGACTCCACCAAATAATGTGACCAGAAACTCCCTACGATTACGATTTTAGACTGAACGTCGCAGGCAGATTGATACAAATGCGTTTGAGTAGGTACGTCGAATCCCGGCGCGCGTCTCTTATGATCGACCGACCTGCTCCATCCGCGTCTATGTATATGTGATTAGGTCCGCCGGCACTCCACTTCGAAATTTGGCGGTAAATCCCAAGGAATCAGCTGCTCAAGGCGACCGGAAAATAATTAACTTGCCGCAAAAAATGTATTACCGCCAAAATAGAACATTTCTCGAAATTTGGCGGTAAAAAAAGCACCTCATAGATTCAGCTCGCCTTGCGAAAGTCGCAGATTACCGCCAAAATAGAACATTTTACGAGATTTGGCGGTAAAAGAAGCAACTCATAGATTCAGCTCACCTTGCGAAAGTCGCAGATTACCGCCAAAATAGAACATTTTACGAAATTTGGCGGTAAAAGAAGCAACTCATGGCTTCGGTACGCCTTGCGAAAGTCGCAGATTACCGCCAAAACAGAACATTTTCCGAGATTTGGCGGTAAATCTCAAGGAATCAGCAGTTCAAGGCGACCGGAAGCAATAAAGTGTTTTCCTTAAGCTCTGTAATCAATATCAACATGATCGAAAACGAATAAATCCATACAACTTAGAGAATCGGAAATGTAAATGGGCAAAGCATCAATTATGACGCTTTGCCCTTCACAATTTTCTGAGAGATGTCCGTGCTCTCCCGCTTATCTTCTTCTTTTCAGAATAATAATACCTATCGCTCCAAGAATCGTTACCGCAAGTATTGCGCCACCAATCCAGAACACAATCGGGCTGATACCCACGGATGAGTCGTCTGTCTGCGAGTTATTATCTGTTGTCCCGTCCGGTGTTTCCGTTACAGTCGGTACCGGAGTGGATGTCTGCGCCGATGTGGGTGTGGAGGTGGGTGCCGATGTCGGAATTGGAGTTGCCGTTGGTTTTGGTGTCGGTGAAACAGTCGGCGTCGAGGTTGGTTTCGGTGTCGGCGAAACGGTCGGCGTCGAGGTTGGTTTTGGTGTCGGCGAAACGGTCGGCGGCGAGGTTGGAGTCGGAATCGGAGTCGCAGTTGGTATCGGTGTGGGCGTCGATGTCGGCAAAGGCATCGGCGTCACCTCCGGTGCAGCGATTGTAGTCACATCAAGTTTCGATGATGTTGCTGATGCTTTGGAAGTTGCCGTTTCCTTTATTCTCTGATAGAAGTCATAGGGCGTTCCGCTTGAGAGCCCGCTGAACACATTACTATCCTGCCATGTGCCTGTGGATACATCTGCACCTTTATTCACTTTGATATACTCATAGCCTGCTACGGATACAAGCGTCACGATTGTTGTTGTCTTTTCGGACAACACCGGTGCGACAGCTGAAGCTGCGTCGGCTTTCTGCACTGCCGATGTCGGAGTACCGGTGACGGATCCTGTCTCAAAACTGCTTCTGATTATCACTGTGATCTGATAACCGATATCCGCTTGCACTAATGTGTATGTAGAGTCGGTTGCCATTTCTATATCACTGTTGCCGCGGACCCACTGGTACGAGAGCGTTCCGGTGTTGTTACTGCCGGCAAGTGACGCCGTCAGTGTTTGCCCGAAAACGGGTGATCCCGTGATATTGGCTGTTCCCGTAAGTACCGGATTTGAGGTTGTCACATCAAGCTTGGTGGAGACATCAGATGCATTGTGTGTAGTCGTTTCCTTTATTCTCTGATAGAAATCATACGCTGTAGTGCTCGCAAGACCGGTGAATTCATTGCTATCCTGCCATGTCCCCGTGGATAAATCCGCTCCATCTGCAACCCTTATATACTCGTAACCCGTCACAAATGTCAGCAACACAGTCGATTCCGTCTTACTAAATAGAATCGGGGCAATCGGCGATGTTGCGTCCGCTTTATTTACAATCAGCGTCACATTCGTCGTCGTCTCAATGTAATTATCGCTGTCCGTCGGCGTGAAGGTGACCGAGTATGTTGTTACCCCGCTGTCCGATACGGATGGCTCCGTCGTACCGCTTGTCCAAGAGAACGTTCCCTCAACGCTTGCCGATCCGCCCGTCAGATCCGAATCTGAAAGCATCTGCCCATATGTGATGGCCGATGCTGTTGGATCGGTAGTGATTACAGGCGTCGCTTTGTTCACCATCAAGGTCACGGTGGTCGTCGTTGTGTAGTAATTCGAGATGTCCGTCGGCGTGAAGGTTACCGAGTATGCTGTCACCCCGCTATCCGATACGGACGGCTCTATCGCCTCAGTGGTCCAGGAGAACGTTCCCGCTACGCTTGCCGATCCGCCCGTCAGGTCCGAATCTGATAGGGCCTGCCCGTATGTGATTGCCGAAGCCGTCGGCGCGGTGATGATCGTCGGTGTCGCTTTGTTTACCGTTAGCGTCACTGTCGTTGTTGCCGGTCCGTAATTATCGCTGTCCGTCGGCGTGAAGGTTACCGAGTATGTTGTTACCCCGCTGTCCGATACGGATGGTTCTATCGCCTCAGTGGTCCAGGAGAACATCCCCTCAACGCTTGCCGATCCGCCCGTCAGGGTCGAATCCGAAAGGGCCTGTCCGTATGTGATTGCCGATGCTGTTGGATCGGTAGTGATTACAGGCGTCGCTTTGTTCACCATCAAGGTCACGTTCGCCGTCGTCTCATCGTAATTCGCGCTGTCCGCCGGCGTGAAGGTTACCGAGTATGCTGTCACCCCGCTATCCGATACGGATGGCTCAGTCGTACCTGTCGTCCATGAGAACATCCCCTCAACACTTGCCAATCCACTCGTCAGGATTGATTCCGAAAGCATCTGCCCATATGTGATGGCCGATGCTGTTGGATCGGTAGTGATTACAGGCGTCGCTTTTCCAACAATCAGCGTAACCGTAGTCGTCGTTGTGTTGTAATTCGAGCTGTCCGTCGGCGTGAAGGTAACCGAATAGGGCGTCTCGCCGCTATCGGATACGGATGGTTCCGTCGTTTCATCTGCCCAGGAGAACACCCCCTCAACACTTGCCGATCCGCCCGACAGTTCCGAATCTGAAAGGGACTGCCCGTATGTAATTGCCGAAGCCGTCGGCGCAGTGGTGATCGTCGGTGTCGCTTTATTTACAATCAGCGTCACGTTCGTCGTCGTTTCATTGTAATTCGCGCTGTCCGTCGGCGTGAAGGTAACCGAATAGGGCGTCTCGCCGCTATCGGATACGGATGGCTCCGTCGTATCACTTGTCCAGGAGAACGTCCCCGCTACACTTGCCGTCCCACCTGATAAGGTTGAGTTCGAAAGCATCTGCCCATATGTGATCGCAGAAGCTGTCGGATCCACGCTGATCGTCGGTGTCGCTTTGTTTACCGTTAGCGTCACTGTCGTTGTTGCCGTTCCGTAATTAGAGCTGTCCGTCGGCGTGAAGGTAACCGAATAGGGCGTCTCGCCGCTATCGGATACGGATGGTTCCGTCGTTTCATCTGCCCAGGAGAACACCCCCTCAACACTTGCCGATCCGCCCGACAGTTCCGAATCTGAAAGGGACTGCCCGTATGTAATGGCCGAAGCTGATGGCGCGGTGGTGATCGTCGGTGTCGCTTTATTTACGATCAGCGTCACGTTCGTCGTCGTTTCATTGTAATTCGCGCTGTCCGTCGGCGTGAAGGTAACCGAATAGGGCGTCTCGCCGCTATCGGATACGGATGGCTCTGTCGTTCCTGTCGTCCAGGAGAACGTCCCCGCTACAATTGCCGATCCGCCCGACAGTTCCGAATCTGAAAGGGACTGCCCGTATGTAATTGCCGAAGCCGTCGGCGCAGTGGTGATTGTCGGCGTCGCTTTTCCAACGGTCAGCGTAACCGTAGTTGTTGTGGTGTTGTAATTCGCGCTGTCCGTCGGCGTGAAGGTAACCGAATAGGGCGTCTCGCCGCTATCGGATACGGATGGCTCCGTCGTGCCGGCCGTCCAGGAGAATGTTCCCGCAACACTTGCCGATCCGCCCGTTAGGGTCGAATCCGAAAGGGCCTGCCCGTATGTAATGGCCGAAGCTGACGGTGCGGTGCTGATGGAAGGCGTTTCTTTTCCAACTGCCGATGATGTGTAAATAATGACCTCGGATCCGGTAACTGTCCCGGTTAACGCGATCGGTGTGACTCCAAAACCGATGTATTTACCCACATCCGCCGAGGAAAGCAAATACGTCTGAGCCTCTGCGCCGGATATCGCCGTTTTATTCAGACCCGTTGCGTTGTCAGCGCGATACCATTTGAACGTCGAAGTGCCTTCCTCGTCGCTTTCCTCATCACTGTATGTATAGCTTCCGGACAATTCTTGACCGTATGTCGCCGTGCCGGATATCTCTAAATCGGAGGCTACAGGAGCTGCGTCATTATTCTGATAAACAATATTATCGAAAAAAGCTAACATGTCCGCATCGATTCCCGAGACGCTGACACGAATCTCATCGATATTCGCCCAGTCAAATTCCACCGGCACCGGCGTTTGGACATTTAAATTGGCTTTGGAGTACACCTCACTGCCATCCAGATATCCCTTAAACGTATATAAGGTCGATTCGGCTGCGCTATCGTGTATATACATGGTAATTAGCGTAAAAATGGCGCTGTCACTTTTCTTGATCGAAAGACTTGTAACGATCGTTGATCCTGCCGTTCTGAGCGCTGGCGTATTGTCCTGTCCGCCACTGCTATTATAAGTCATCCCCAAACCTGTGGAAGAAAGGAACACAAAGTTATTGATTGCCGTTTCGGGCGCAATATCTTGTCCGTTCGAATAGGTTCCGCCAAGATCATCGAATGTCGCTCTGGAAGCGCCTGCCGGAAGCGGATCGTCATACACCGGTGTAACGGTTATGTTGAACGTTTGTCCCGTCACCTCATATGTACCGTCACTGACCTTGAAAACAAAACTGTCACTCGTTGTATCGGTGTGATCGTGTACATATCGAATCTTCCCGTTATCGATGTCCCCTTGCGTAAATGTGGTGATTGCTATGCCGGGGCTGTCCGAGTTTTCGAGCCGCCCATTTACCGGAGCGGTTGTGACGGTGAATTGCAAGGTGCTGGCAAGCGTGTCGTTATCATTGGCCTTAAGTAAGCTGTTTGTGATCAATACTGTCCCACCCTCGGTGGTCGTCACCGGATTATTTATTTCCAAATACGGCACCGGACTGCTAGCCAAGTCCATATAAACAATATTATCGAAAAACGCAAAAATGTCCGCACCGGTTCCCGTGACACTAACACGAATCTCATCGATATTATCCCATTCAAAAGTCACCGGCTCCAACGTATTGACATTCACATCTGCTTTGGTGTAAACCTCCGCTCCGCCAAGATATCCTCCAAACGTATATAACGTTGAACCGCTGTCATAAATAAACATCGTATAAAGCTTAAAAACGGAGCTGTCACTTCTTTTGATTGAAAGACCTGTGACGGCCGTGGAGCCGGATGTTTTCAGCGCGGGAGTATTGTCTTGTCCGCCGCTGCTAAAGTATGTCATTCCTAAATCAGTGGAAGATGTGAACATGAAGCCGTCGATCGCCGTAGTGTAGGGAATGTCTGTATTGTTTGCGTAAGTTCCGCCTAAGTCGTCAAATGTTGCTACGGATGCACCGTCGGGAAGCGGATCGTCATATACCGGCGTGACCGAAATATTAAATGTTTGACCCGTCAGTTCATTTACACCGTCACTGATCTTGAAAACAAAGCTGTCGCTTGTCGTATCGGTGTGGTCGTGCACATAGCGAATTTTCCCGCTGTCGATATTCCCCTGCGTAAACGTGGTGATCGCAACGCCGGGGCTATCCGAATTCTCGAGCCGCCCATGCGTCGGTCCTGTTGTAACGGTGAATTGCAATGTGCTGGCAACGGAGTCGAGGTCGTTGGCTTTAAGGATGCTATTGTTGATGGTAGCCGTGTCACCTTCGACAACCGTCAATGTGCTATTAATTTCCATATATGGAACCGGGCTGACGGTAACGATTTCATAAACTATATCATCAAAAACGGCGGCAACATCCAAATCTCCTCCAGCTGTTGCCGTAATTCGGACCGTGTCGACTTGATTCCAAGCCGTAAATTCTATCGTATCGGTTCCAGAGATTGCAATGCTACCTGTAGTATAGATAATAGTACCGTCCAAATATCCGTCAAACCGGTATTGCGTCGACCCGGAGTAGGTAACGGCATTATAATAGATTTTACGTAATGCAAAATCTCCGCCATCACTACGGCGAAATTCAACCCATGCAACCGGCCCGGCATAATGCGCCACGACACCCGCGGAATTGGAATAGCCCAGCGAAGTACAATAATCCATTCCCTGGCCGATTGAAGTTGCAAATCGAAAACCGTCCAGCGCCGTTGATTCGGGAATCTGTTGCTGATCAGCATACCCCAGTCCATTGAATGTCGCTGTTATCTCTGCGGCCACCGCAGTATACATCGGCATCGCCAAAACAACCATGATTGTCGCCAGAACAACAGAAGCAATTCTTTTATACATACTGACCCCTCTTCTAACCTGAATTTCTTCAGTTCATCTTAATCTGCCTCAGTATTACTTACTTCCATTCTACATTTGATTCAGAATATTTTCCATTACATTATCAAGCAAATACCAGCTCGGATCGTGTTAGCAACAATGTGTGTAACATTTCTATAATATTCTTGGATAACACTATGAGTACTCAAACAGATTCATGTACGAACCACCTTGTTCGTCTATGATGTTGAGCGCACAATTTGTGACTGTATCCGGAAAATTGACGATCATGATCGCGACGAAGTCCTCTCCGCAGTTAAAATCTACATGAAAAGCCCCATGCATAATGGCATGAGCTCATGAATTACGCAGATCGTTTTCACATTAGCGTTATCGTTCGCCGTTACATGGAGGTGCTTCGAAAAGTATTAACAGCTCGTAAAAATTAATGGATTGGCTACGAAACACAGAGAATTAATGTGAACTAAAGTAATTTATTCATCTTTGACTACCGGCAAAATTTTCATAATTATTACATAGTTCCCAATATAATGCATTGCAACAATTAAAAATTTGAATCAGCAAATATAATTATTCACTTTCCAATCAATCCCTTTCAACATTCAAATAAGCTCATTGTATTTCTCTTCATTAATCGTCACCGATTTATTAGTTGATCTACAATCACATTTATCTTCTGTAAGATAAATCGGACTTCCTTGAGGTTTTTGATTTTTATAATATATCCATACCAGTCCATTCGTGTACAAGCAGTGTATAGCACTTCTTGCCTGACCAAAATCTGATCTGTTTCGCTTAATTTTTTATTTGTGGCCTTTACTTCAACAAATCCATGTACCCTACCTTTATTTGCGTCGCGAATCTGAAAATCGTTTGAAAGAATAGCTATATCCGGAATACCTCCTTCGGTAGTCAGTCTGGAATCTACACGTTCCCAAATATCTCAAATATCAACCAGCGATAACTCCCCGCTATCAATAAATTCATCAAGCAGGTTATAAACTAATATTTCAACACCCGCCTCAATCGGGCATTTCATAATAATGTCGTTTATTTTTCTCTCATATGTCTGTATGTCCATCGTAACTCCTTTGCGCCCTTGACGCATGTCCTGATCGCTTTGCGTCTCCTGAGACATGCGTCTCAATAGAAATGCGTCTTAATAGGCATTTCTATGTTCAAGCCATTTCGAAAAATAGCCACCAATAAACACTGTGACAATTATGTAATCAAAGTCTGAATGACTGTGTTGTTAGAATAATCTTTATCTGCGAGCTTAACAACCAAATCATAAAGCAGAAATGCCACAAAGGCGAATAGTCCGATTATGACAGTGACTGCAACTATGCTATATATGTAGTAGCCATTCTTTTCTTTTTTCAATGCTTACCACCGTCCAAAATTAGCTAATATGAGTTATCACTCTTAAGTGCTTTTCTCAATTTCATCCCTTACTTTCTGAGCATTATCGGATAAGTTCTCACAATTTGATAGCAATCCACTATAAAACATTTTGACATCGTAATCTTTCAGAACATAAAAAACTTGTGTGTTTGAAACAGCGATTCTAAACAGGATTTCTTTTTCTGCATCCGTCCAATCATTGCATTTATTAAGTGCTTTGATTGCTAAATGTGTACTGACAAAACTTACGCTACCCTCAAGTGCCATGATTAGGTCCGTCCTCTTTTGCGCCTCGTCGCTGTTTACTCTGTCATATTGGTCAATTTCTTGCCTGCATCTGTAATGATTACTTTCCAATACTTCGTTTTCTGCAGTTCTCTTAATAATTTGCTTGACTAGAATATCGAGTTCAGTCCCCTCAGAGTAGTCAGCTTGTACAAAGTATTTGATTCTATTTTCGCGAATCATTTTATAAACCTTAGCTTTATCATTCGTGTCCGAATTGTACACTCCAATCGAATATCCTCCATAAGTATTGACCAGTTTCATGCAAGGAATATCCGTGTCACTGTCGCCAATATAAATCATATTTCGAAACGGCACGCGAATCTCTTCAGGGGAAAAATAATCGTTCACACCAGAATCATTAACTTCAAGGACGCCTTTCTCAATGCGGAATAAAAACTGAGTCTTGTTTGTATAATTCACAACCTGAGCCGGCCATTTTGCTAGTCCAGTCTTGGGATCATAATAAAAGCAGCTCGCATATATTTTTTCGAAACAACCGCTTCTGGCAACAGAAGTACCCTCAATCATCTCTTTTAGACCCGATGAGATAATGTAATGCTCAACCTTAACGCCCATTGTGTTGCCGAATTTCTGTATTCTTTCAAACCAATTTTCGACGCCTGGAAACAAACCAACTTTCGAACCATACTCAGCCAGTTTCTCTCTGTTGAAAATCAATTTACCTTCTGCTTCGCGAACCATCTTGTACATATATGCGAGATTTTGATCCATATCGTTTTCTTCGGCTAGTTCGTTCGACTCAGTCCAAAAATCCTCCACATCAAATCCGACCGACTGAATGTAACCTTGTGCCTGCATGTCATCCGGCGACAAAGTTTTATCGAAATCATAACAGATGGCAATTACAGGTTTATCTTCTTTTGTCTTTCGTTCAAATTCTTTCTTGCTCATTTTTCACCCACCAAATCAACAATATGCAAAGCAACGTTTCTAAAGCCTATACCGACAACTAATGTGTAAAATTTACACATATTGTTATATGCTTATGTTAGCATAAAATGTATTTGCTCAATCATTCTCTGCCATTATTCAGTCTTCACAATACCAACTATACTATCTCTTTGATATATCCATCCTATCTCGAACCCAAAAAGACATATGATATGCTCGGTCGCGATTTTATAAAAGAATCACAACTAAGAGTCTACAACTTGTCAGTAGGGTCTCGTAGTGTGCATTATCAGTCCAACCATCAAATGTCTTCAAGAGACCCTTTAGTACGAGCGAACACTTGATCAAAACACTGTTCATATTGCATTTTATTGTGATTCTCGATAAATCCGGATTTGATATTGCTGTCTAACAGAACATATTTCCCATCGTAATCCACAGTGCCTCCCATGAAGAACTCAGGATGATAGGCAGCAATTAAGACTTTGGGCGATAACGGATATAGAACGACCGTAGATTGCTGAGCTAATCCATGTCTGAAAGGCGTAGCATCTAAAGTGGAAGCATTAACAAAAATTACCGGATTATCGCTTGCGACAAATTCCTTATCACCAATGATTTTATACACAATGAAAGAGCGCTGTATCAGAACACTAACAATCCTCTTATTCTTATCCGATTTTATAGTTGCTTCCATAGCCACTAATTTATACTTATTTTCATCGTTCCTATAGACTTCAAGTACATTCTCGTGTTCAGTATCTAAAGGGCCAAATATTTCTCGCGCTTTCTCAACTACTCCAGGCAAAGACTCATTATACTTTTGTCTAGTAAAATCTCTGCTCTGCTTTCCTCTCAATAGTTGATAAATCATTATATACGCTAGCTTCTCTTTTATAGCCGGTGTGATGATGGTCGAATGATTTTGTAACAAGGCACTACTGCAAGCACTCAATATTTTCGTAATCACACAATTCATCAAAGGCTCAACTTTTTTAGCATAGTAGTTCTCCCATACATATTCATCTTCGTGATCCTTAACGGTGTAAAAATGCCGCTCTGCTGTAGTATCTTCTATGTTTGTTGAGACAATTTTTCTCATTCATAATTAACAGAACCGAATTATTTGCACTTGCGTGAATATTGATACTTTATAGGAATTCTTTCGCCTTGGCTCTCGTTACCGGAAGGGTGGCTCTCACTCACCGGAACGATGGCTCAATTTGGCACGGATTACTCATCCAGATTGAATGACTTGCCGCAGTTCGGGCATTTGATCTCGTGCATGTTGGGGTCCTCCTTTGGTGGGATTGAGGAAAGCACAATTTAACAGTAACGGATTTACAGTTTGAAGTGCAACATAATATTATCGAAAACGAGGCTGTTTTCCAATTATTTACAGTTTCAACGAATCAATTGTGAGAATGCAAAGAGAGAACTTCACCATGCGGTTGCCTGACATTCTGGATCAGGTTAGAAAGTAGAAGTGCTCATAATCATTGACTAAGGATTTGTCCTCGCCCCCAAATATGAATTGGAATTTCGTTATGACTCTCCTTGGTACTGTCAAATTTAGTTTGAAAAAATATCTGTAGAGTTCATTTTCTCTCTTCTTTACACTCGCCGAAAGGCGGCCATTCCTTTGACGCTTACGTTCCATACTGGGAGAAAAAAATACAAACAGGATTACTTTTATACAGAATATTAATTATTGTTAGATATTAATACAGAAAACAGAATAATATTAACTGAGGCTTTTATGCGATTTTGAACCAATCAAACGAAAGAGAAAAACGTAAAACATCTTAGCACACTTAATGTTTTCTCATATATTATTTCGTCATTTATTGCTTACGTGAAATTTCCAGTACTAGCCTTTCCGTCATACCATTCTAGTATGTCGTTTTTTGTGATGTATCTTACCGAGACTCCCCTCAAAGCAATGTTGTATCTCATGCCTTTTATACGCATCTTAACTGTTCCCTTGGGGTCTTTTATACAGAACAAGCAGTCCGATATTGCTACTCGATCTCCAGAATAAACGCACCATTGACCAGCAGACTTCCCAACTCTGCATACTATGATATCTCCGTTTTCAGCATAAATCGTATTTTTATCAAGATTCTCAGAATAACGTACAGATGGAATCCATTGTTCCTGTTTCTTGGCTGCAATCCTATGGGCTGACCGGGTATAAGAAATCGGAAGGCCAATGCCGGGGATAGGGGCTGAGATGTGACTCATCTCATTTATGAATTTGCACCATGATGTGGGCATTACACGCGGCGAGCTCGGGAATACAGCCTGAATCCGCTAAACTTCCATCTCAGGCTGTAAATCTGCTGAGACGAGCGAGCGGCGATCTCTAGGAATACAGCCTGAATCCGCTAAACCTCCAGTTCAGGCTGTAAAATCTGCTGAGACGAGCGAGCGGCGAGCTCGGGAATACAGCCTGAATCCTCTACAACTGCAACTCAGGCTGTAAATCTGCTGAGACGAGCGAGCGGCGAGCTCGGGAATACAGCCTGAATCCTCTACAACTGCAACTCAGGCTGTAAATCTGCTGAGACGAGCGAGCGGCGAGCTCGGGAATACAGCCTGAATCCTCTACAACTGCAACTCAGGCTGTAAATCTGCTGAGACGAGCGAGCGGCGATCTCTAGGAATACAGCCTGAATCCGCTAAACCTCCAGTTCAGGCTGTAAAATCTGCTGAGATGAGCGAGCGGCGATCTCTAGGAATACAGCCTGAATCCTTCACAAGCGCAACTCAGGCTGTAAATCTGCTGAGACGAGCGAGCGACGAGCCCTGGCGTACAGCCTAATCCTTTTTTCTTGCAGGCAACAATTTAGGAGTCTCAGTGGTGTGCACTTACGAAGGAGACGCTCAAGAAAATTTCTACGTACGGGCATTTATTAATGCCATCCCCTACTTTCTTTTCTTCTTCACTTTATTATTCGCCTTTATCAGAGCCCATCCGCAACTCCCTGCCGCCCAAATAGCAACCAATCCCGCAATTATTACCTTTTCGCGTCTCTCGCTTTCACCGGTTTTCGGAATCCCGCCATATGCGTTCCCCTGCGAATTATCCGGCGCGATGACCGTTCCTACAAAGGATATGGGAGACCCGCTTTCCGAGGAGTCACAAGTGATTGACAAATCTCGTATAGAAAGCGTCACATTCTGCCCGCATACAGTCTGAATGTCCGTGTTGATACCGCTAAATGTGACACTTGCACCATTATCTATGCGAAAAATATCGCCCGAATCATATTCTCCGATGTCAATAGACGCACCATCAGAAATTGGATGTTCCGTTGCGGATAAAGACCCGCTTGGAATCAAGCTAACGAGCAATATGATTGAAATACAGATTGCAGATAATTTTCGAATCATTGTCTGGCACCTCGTATTTATCTTTCGGTTTCCGGATCGAAAAACATCGGATTTTTCGCCTTCGGTCATAATACAGGTCGGAGAACATATACCTTGCACTCTAACGCGATTAATTGATAAACCGAATTCAATATAGTGCACTAAATAGTTATGTCAAGATGATTTTACATCAATATCACATTGGGGTCTACTATGATTACTAAGAGCTCATATAGGTTTTCCGTTGCATCAAAGAATCACCGCTAAGCACATGCCATATGGAAATATCAATCGGAGATCTTTGGATGCCGCCAAGAGAGAGCGCTGCCGAGGGTATTGTCGGCATTTTCTGGATCCACGCTATTTCTTCAGGTATTCTCAACCACGATCCACGCGATCGCAGGTGCACAGCCTGAGACCGTTTTTCGTGCAGGTAACAACGCAGCAGTCGCGCTTCGCGCTTGTGTACCATTACGAAGGAGACGCTCAAGAATGTTTTTTCGTGCGGATATAAAATGCATATAAGGCGGCGGAGAGGATTATCGCGTATATGGCAATGATGACCAGTAGGTCATGAATGTCAGCGCGGGTCATGATGATGGCTATGAGGCCGAGGACTAGCATCGCATATAGATTCAGGGCTAGTGATAATACAGAGTGGACCGTCGAGCGGCCGGCGTTTTCGATTTTTTGCTGGATGTAGTCTTCGATGATGACTTGCATTGCTGCCATGGCCATGAAATAGAGCGCGTAGAGAATGATTGCGATTGGACTTCGTATATATGCGAAAATAAACAGTGCAGCGGCGGCCAAGATGCTGACGACAATGATGCCGGGAATCGGGTCGCCGTGGCGCTTGATTTTGCGGTTGATGATGGGTGCCAGCTCGGCGCCGACAGCCACGAGAATGAAGCGACCGGCGCCCCAGAGGGCGATGAACATGATGCTTGGCATGTATTGGGCCGCGACCGCAGCATCGTATTCGTCGATGATGGCATATATGCCAATGACGAGGAGGCCGAGAAGTGCCGGAATGAGAATGGTTTTGCTGTGGAGGAGAAAGACCAGAGAGCTTTTCAGAACGGCCAAACTGGGGGATTTCTCATCTTCTGTTGCCTGGTTTTCGAGCGGTATATGACTCTCCTCGGTCAGAGCCGGGGACGTCTTCTGTTCGATTTTTCGGCCGGAACCGTAGCGAACATGTTGATCGCGAACCGGCAAAATCGCAACCGTCGCAACTATGAGCGCGATCACGGATACGGTCAGTGTCACGCCGTATCCCAATAACTGCGTAATTAAACCGCCGCTGACCATCGCTGCGGCTAATGCAATGCGCGCGAGACTCTCGCCGCGGGCGTAGATTTTATCGAATTGATCCGCCAAGCCATCGGATTCTAAGGATTCAAATAGCAGTGCTTCGAGCGCACCGGAGATTAGGGCTTCGGATATACCCCAACACACAAAACCCAACGCAAACATGAGGAAACTATCCGCGAAAAGCCAAATCGCAAAGCACGCGGCATGGAGCATCGTGCCCAACAGGACCGGTGCTTTTCGGCCATAAAGATCCGAAAACACGCCCGTCGGAATCTCAAGCATGACCACGGGCAACGCCCAGATCATAAGGAGCAGCGATATGCTTGACATGCTCAGACCGTGCTCGGTGAACATGATGAGATAGACCGGATAAACCGGTATCAGGTGTCGGCTCAGTTGATAAATATAATAGTGTTTTGATTTCATATAGGGAATTCTATCATGACATGCCGCAGCGTGTCATTATTCGAACGGGCACGTAAGAGTTCGGGCTTGGTGTGTGCTTTATGGAGATAGCCGTAGTGTCCTCATTCGCATAGGCGCGAAAAGATCAGGCTTTTTTCACCGGATAGCGGAGTACGGTTTTCATCAGCTCGGGCGCAGTTTTTCGCGGGTCCGACAGATAGATTTCGTGGTGTCTTCGCGTGTCGGAAAGATCACAAATCAATTGCCGCTCCGCGATGAAAGACATGATTTTCTTAATGGTCGCGGGCTCGTCGTCGTAAGGTCCGATGTGCATACACTGGACGCATAAGCCTTCTGAATAAGTCGAGAGGCGGGCCGACGACGTGTCGAGGTGAGGCTTCTTTTTTGCGGTGACAGCAACCGCTCTCTCGAAAACATCCTGCGTGACAAACTCCGGCTGGCGAATCATTGATGTCCACAGATATCGGGACTTATCGCGAAAATCGATATCATCGCCCTTTTCGAGCCACCATAGCCCTTCAAGCGGAGGCACAACGTATTCGAAATATCTATCCGGTGCTTCCCCGTTCTTGGGCATCATTTTAATGGTGTATGAGAGTGCATAAAGGAGTTCGACCGCGCTTTGATATTCACCGTCTTCGTCATTCGGATTTCCGGCTCCGTCGACCTGAATGAATATCATCTTCGGCACTTCTATTATCGATGGCTCGGTCGCGGGCAGGTATAGTTCCTTTTCTCTTTTCTTGAAGTCGATAGGCATGTCGAATTCCTCCGTCCTAATTTCTTCGCGTTTTGCATATGTGCGCTTGCAGCCCAACGTATTCGCTGCTAATAGTGACATTATCGCTCATGAAATAGGACATGTGTGTGGCATATTTGAGATTTTATATTCATAAAAAATCGTCCGCTTAACCCAAGCGTGCCTTCGTTTTTTCTATCAGGCTCGCCGTTGCCTCGGAGGACAGCTTGAGCTCGCCCGGATTTTCGAGTTTTTTGAGAAGGCGGGTCAGGGTGCTCTGGATTTCAGGGGTGTTTGTCCGCGATTCCAGGTGCCGCACGAAAAGCGTCAGTGCTTCTTCGGCGTTTTCGTACATCGAAATGCCGGCCACCGGGCCTTCGTCTATGAGCGCGTCGACGATAGCGAGGATGCTCGAAAATAGCTCTTCGTCGATTGTGTCTTTACGAAGGGCGTCGATAAGTCCGCCTTTTTCGGCCACGGTCAGCGCGAGGTAGGCGTCGAGCACGTCGTTGCTTATGCCGTCGCGAAGAATCCAGTCGCGGATGGCGTCGGTCGAGGGCTCCAGGCGGTCGACTGCGTGAATTTTACCCCAGCCGCGGACGTTTTTCGCGATTTGCCAGAGGAGCTCGTCTGTATCCGATCGGTTTAGGAGCGCGGTCACGACGTATAGTGTGAATTCGTCGCATGCGGCAAGTGTCAATAGACTTTGGGTGATTTCTTCTTCGCCCTCGGTTTCCATGATGCCCAGCAAGGCGACGCCCAGTTTGACGACTTCCTTATCTGACGATTCGAATGCCAGTCGGCAGGCGTATGCGGCGAAGTTCGTTAGGATGATGCCGCGGCTGTTGCCGCTGATATCTTGTATGAGATGATCGACTAGGCTGAGGGCCGTGTGGGTTCGAACCAATTCGATCAGACGAGTGTTCGGCTTTGCGCCATGCTTTTTGACGTCTTTACGGATGATTTTCGATATTTCTGCCGCGATATCCGGAGCTTCGGTGACGCCGAAATGGTAAATTCGTATGCCATCCTCAGCACCGTTTGCGAATCGGACAACTTTTGGAAGACCGGCATCTTGAGCGACACCGGGCACGCCTTCGAAGTCGCCGGTGACGAGGCGGTTTGGACCGCCCTTCGACTCTGTTGCAGCATCCGATTCGCTATCGTTAGCGCTCGGGCGCCCATTCTCAACCTCGATCTCGGTGGTCTCCGATTGCGGCAATTCAAAACCTCTCGGCAGCGTGCCGTCGGGCTGTAGCGCATCAACGATCCTGTCAAAAATACTCTGTGGCTTCATGGTTGGGCCTCCTCCAGCTTTTCAAATGTCACAAATTGTTCCTTGAGCGATATTTTGCCGACGGTGTAGCCGAAGGCTTTGGCTTCCTTTTTCGCGTTCAAAAACGAGTGGTCGATCGGGAATCCGAGTACTACAGCTATATCGTCAAAACTCATGCGAAAATTCTCACGGCGGTCTTTTTCGAGATGTTTCCATAGCGGTTCGTATTTACTCATTGCTGATGTCTCCATATCTGTTGCATCCGTATTTTGAAGGATTTTCAATGATTATGCAATCTTTATTTCGCCTTTTCTGCCTCGCTACCGTATCGCATTGTCTTGTATACGGTCACGGCGATATCGATGGCGGTGAATACAATTATAAAGCCCAGAATGATGTTCGAGAACCCATTCGAGTCAAAATATGTCCCGAACTTATCGATGACTATTTCATCCGGATGATCATTGAAAAACTGTTGTAACTCATTTCCAAAATCCGGATTCCAGATCGGCAAGACTTTTAAAGTTATTATTGCAATAAGTGACTGTACTAAAGCCGTGATAATCGTACTGACCATGACTTTGATGTTGTAGCGGCCGATGATGAGCTTTAGTATGGCATCTACCAAGCCAATCGCTAAGCTGATCAAGAAAAATGGCAGGATAATATTCCACTTATCCAGATTGAAAACCGATACTTCCATGACCAAGTCGTCATTGATCCATATCATGCCGAAAATCTGCGGCGCAAAAATGAACAGTGCCGCCAATACTATTGAAAACACGATGTCGACTATACTTTCGCTTCTCGGAAGAAGTGCCTTTTTCGACGGGACCGAAGTGAGCTGATCCGGTGTCCATGCATGTCTTTCACCGGTCGGCTTACCGGCAAGATCAGCCGTTGTCCATTCCTTTTCTTTGACTTCATCCAGATCGACCTTCTGTCGCTCCATGATGGCGAACACCAGCGTCACGCTGCCAAAAACGCCAATCACCGAGCTGATCATGCTGCCAAGACTTTTTGAAAAAGCCCGCGCTCCGATTTGAATGCCGTCCGAAAGGTCAGCAATTTCACTCGCCGAGTACCCTTCGAATACCGTCTGAAGCAGTACAATGACAAATACCGAGATCGCCGTACACATGAGCGCAATTTTCAAGACGGTCAAATATGTTGCGTAATAGTTCGGCCCAATCAGGAAATTGCTGTCTCCGGTGTATTTTTTTGCAAATTCTGCCGGGTCACCCAGGGCAATCAGCGCTGCTTCGACGCTGCCCTTTTCGTCGGCCATATCGCTGATCAGCTCACGAAGCTCCATCGCCACGTCCTCGCGTTGGGCTTTAGGCAGTCGGCGGATGACTTGATAAATATAGCGTTCGGTAAGTTCTTGATTATTGGTGTTGTTGTTTTCGTTCATGGTGACACCTCCTCAGTAATATGTGTCATGGCCTTGACCATTTGTTGCCATTCTTCAAGCAGCGCGTCATAGATCTCGGTGCCGTTGCTCGTCCGTTGATAATACTTTCGCGGCTTCGCCCCGTCCGTTTCCCATCGACTTGCCAAAAGGCCTTGGCTTTCCAATCGCCGCAGCAGCGGGTACAACGTGTTGGGTTCGATCGAGACGCCGAGCTCCTGAAGGCTCTGGACCAGCGCGTAACCGTACTTCGGCGTGCTCATCCGGCTGAGAACGCTAAGAACGAGTGTGCCTCTTCGAAGCTCAAGTCGCAGATTATCCAGTAAATCTTTATCGATACTCATATGTGATCACCTCTCAACTACAATATACTGTGCGTCGCACACTATTGTCAATATGCAAATAATATAAAATATGCGATTGCCCAACCGAAAGACGTTACGTGAATCTCAATTATCGACCAAATCAGCAAGACTCTCGGTTCAGTCGGTGGCAACGATGACCAGACGTTTATTCTCGTCCTTAGACTCCATGGTGTTGATATTCTCTTTTTCAAAGACTACAGGATTATTCTTCTCCTTTAGTTGACGGATGTATTTGAATAGGCACATCGAATCCCCGATATCATAAAAATGCCTACTCAATCAGCGTCTAAGCGAATTTGAGTAGGTTCATCGGCGTCAATATCAAGTATTTGCCTTCTTGGTGGTTCATTGATTCGCAATTTCATATAAACATGAATCACTTTTATACATATATACTACAATAAATACCATAATTGTCCATAGTAAATAATTATTGTGTCGGTGTTGATTTTTTGGAGCACTTGAAACCTAAGCACTTAACGGTATCGCAGGGCGACTCGATAATTATCTGTGCTTGACAGACATTGTTACTGCAACTGTTTATAGAAACAAGAGGTCCGCTTTTTCAAGCAATGTCTGCAACGAGCGAAATAGATATTATAAATCGACGAAGTTACGAACTGAGTATCGTCCCGTCCGAAATAGTAATTTTCTTGTTGCAGTAGTCTGCAATTTGGGGGTCATGCGTAATTACTAAAACTGTTTTCCCTTTTTGGTTCAATTCTTTCAGTATATTCATAATTTCGGTTGCTGTTTTTGAGTCAAGCGAACCTGTCGGTTCGTCTGCAAGAATTATATCCGGATTATTTATGAGTGCTCTTGCAATTGATACCCTCTGACGCTGTCCGCCGGATAAATTTGAAGCCAAAGAATTCTTTTTCTCCAGTATTCCTAAATGACTTAAAATCGATATCGCAGCTTCATCTTGAACTAATTTACTTTTCTTTTTCGCTGAATACGCGAATGGCAATTTCACATTCTGAAGAACAGTATATTTTTCAATGAGAGCAAAATCTTGGACAACAAACCCGATTTTTTCATTTCTCATTTTCGCTTTCTCTTTGTCGCTCATTTCAGAAACGTCTATGTCACATATTTTGAGCGACCCGGATGATTTTCAATCCAGCAATCCGATAATATTGAGGAGTGTAGATTTTCCGGAGCCGGAAGAGCCAACAATTGCGGTCATGTCACCTTGAAAAATATCGATAGAAACATCATTCAATGCTTGTACGGCGCAATCTCCCTTCCCATATATCTTAGAAAGATTTTCTGCTCTTATAATTACATTTTTTTCGCACATGTTATTCACTCCTTCGAATGATATATATCGTCGCAACGAAAGCAATTTTTAACAAAAATAAAAACGCATAATTCTTCTTGTATCTCATTGCTGTCTGAAAAATGTATTCCAGATGGCTTTCCTTATAGAAATCTGTAATTTTTTCCCTCGTTCTCTTCTTAACTTTCAGAAACAACCCCCCCGTTTTCAATTCGAACGATTCGATCCGCTTTTTGGGCGATGCTCTCGTTGTGTGTAATCATAATGATTGTACGGCTGTATCTTTTTCCGGAGGATGTCAGTAACTCTAATACTTCTTCACCGGTTCTCGTGTCCAGGTTACCCGTCGGCTCATCGGCAAGAATGATTTCCGGCTTATTGGCTAGGGCTCGTGCGATGGCAACCCGCTGCTGCTGTCCGCCAGAGAGTTGATTGGGGAATGCGTTTTTCTTGGATTCGATACCGAGGTGAATCATCAGCTCAGACATGTAATTGGCATCCGGTTTTTGATCGGAGAGAATGAGCGGCATCACGATATTTTCATAAACGGAGAGTACCGGGATGAGGTTGAAAGATTGGAATACAAATCCAATCTTGTCACGGCGGTATTCCGACATGCGATTGTCGTTGTCAAGCGATAGTTTATCGCCTTGAAAAAATATTTCTCCTTGCGTCAACGCATCGAGCCCGCCAATCACGTTGAGAAGCGTGCTCTTTCCGGAGCCGCTTGGGCCGAGGATGGCGATGAATTCTCCGGCGTCAATTTTCAGGTTTACTTCATTGAGCGCCGCGACTGCATTCTCACCTTCTCCGTATATTTTTGAAGCATTTCGTACTTCCAGTATTTTCATGTCATTCTCCTTGCTTGTTGATCTCATCTTTATAGTCCAAGGTCTACTCGTCTATGTGGGTTCGGATGGTCGTGTTCCAATGTGCCCTCATCGGAAAATAAGCAGTCATAATACATGTCAACATAACGACCGCAATGACCAGCGGGAATATCGGAATAATCGGATGAAATTTGCTGTCAATCTGCGGAAATATGACTACCGATATCAGTATTCCGAAAAACGATGCCAAGACGGAGGCCATAAATCCGACGAGTGCATTTTCGGTACAAATGATTGCGGTTAACGTTTTATTGGTCATTCCAATAGCTCGAAGCATACCATTCTCGGATTGACGCAGCTGAATATTAGAACGCACGGTATTTGAAATATTGAGGACGGCCAGTGTTGCCGTAAATACTATAACAAAAACGGCTATGAGAAGGATGCCGGTCAATTCTTTTATCGCGTCTTCACTTCCCGCCTCAATATCCGCTAATTGAAGCTGATCCGTCATGCCGTTCATTTTCAATATTTGCGAGAAAAGGTCTTCATAGTCAAGATCAGAATCAATCAACACGTCAATATACTCATATTCTCCGAAGACACGATCCGCAAGTTTATCATTTACGAACAGGACACCTTCACCGGAGTAACCGCTCAATAGATGATAGGGCACCTCTTCTATTCGTTTCAGATTGAATTCGACATCCTTATTTTCGCCGTCACTGACCCGTGCGATTGCATCAGACAAGTCCGAGAAGTCATCTCCGTCGTCATACATATAGATTAGCGCAATTTCCTCCTCCGGATTGAGCAAAAAGGTCGGACTGATTTTCTGTATCAGAGCATCGTCCAATACGACAAGCAAATAATCGCTGAAATAGAATCCTTCAATATTCAATGTGTGTGAATATGAAAAGGAATTGCTTCCAATGCCATAGACGTTATTAACTCCTTCAAGCCCGCGGATATCTTCCAAAAGCGCCTCTCCGATATAGACATCCTGAAGCTCGTTCGTCCGATAAAGCTGGAATTTTGCAATTTTCTGGTTCATTCCGACATTTTCTCCGGGATCAATACAGAGGAAAAAATTCAGTATGACCATGCACAGCAAGGCGCTGATGAATATAGAAATAAATGTTACCGCCGTTTTACTGCGATTTCTAGAAAGATTTCGTCCGGCTAAGTGAAGAATAAATTGGTTTCTTTTGGAGGCTTTTACCTCTCGATTTTCTCTCGAAAAAGAACGCGATTTGTAATTCTCAGCTTCTGTGTACTTCATCGCTTGTAGCGGTGTGAGTTTTTGAAGTTTACGAATGCTAAGATACGTCGAGACACCGATGACCGCAGTAGCCAGTAGAAGAACCGAAATATAGGTGACCGGGCGCTGTGCCAAAAGAACTTCACTTCCGATTACCATCGACATGATCGATTGCGCGACTACCATGTTCAATAAAATGCCCGCAGCCTGTCCAATTCCGATGCCCAGAACGGCATATATCAACACTTCGGAAAGAACGAGGCGCTGCAGTTGAGAACGCTTCATGCCGAGGCAACGCAGTGTGCCATATTGTCTGATTTTTTCTGCGACACTCAAATTGATACTGTTATAGATGAGAAATACAGCAGCAACAGAAAGTGCGATGGTCAGCACTTTGAGTCCTTTGTCCATAAAAGAATCTCCGATCGCCTCGTCATATGCTTGAACCTTAGCATCGTTGATCTCAAATTTGAGACTCAAATCCCCCAAAGGATTGCCATATCCCAAATTCGACATTATGTCGTAGATTCTTTCCGAATCAAATTCATTTTTTTCGACAGTCACGAAAATCGCCCGCGCATCATCGTTGTCATAACCTTGCTTATTACTGATCTCTTCAGCCGTGCCCAACGTCGTGTTGCCGATCAGATAAGTACTTCCGGTCGGCAAATCCTTAATAAATCCGGAAATGACAAAAGTCTCTTCTGTATACTCAGACTCAGAGCTGCACCTGATCGGCAGCGAAATGCGATCCCCAATCTTGTATGTAGTCTCAGCATAGGTATTAATTCGCTCTTCAACACAGATTTCATAGGGCTGAGACGGAAAAGCCCCCTCTGCCAATTCAAACCCGAAAACCGCCGAGACGTCACCTTCTGAACCGATAATTGATATGTCCATGCCATTTTCGGGAAGTGTCGAACTCAAGGATTCGTTCAGGATCAGAACGTCCTCAATATCAGCTTCGCCATTTTCCAAGAGCCGCGCGTAATCTGCCTGCTTTTGCGCAGACATATGCCGCATCGAAAAATCAAACTGCTGTCCTTTAACCAATAAACTCTCGTACCGAACCGCAATACTGTCTCCCATTTGCATCAGCGAAAACATCATAATGACCGTCAAAATGATGCCGACAATAATCGAGAAAGTGGTTTTCTTCTGCTTGAGAATGTAGCGAAAGGCAAAACGTCGCATAGGACTCCTAATAGATAATTATTATTTATTATTGATTATTTGAATTCAATTTGCAACAAAGGAAACCCTTTAGGAGTCTCCTTTGTTCAGAGCGGATTGCAACATTAAGTGTCGCAGTTGTTAAGCGACCCGGTCGTACTCTTCATATAGAAATACCCTCTTCTCTGTGATTGATTCGGTTTTGTAGTGATTCGAATTCTACCACATCGGGGGTTTTTCTATTTCATTTTGTCCGAGATAAACTTTACACTAACTTTTGCAAGCCATTCCTTCATCGTATTCAAACGAAATCACTTCTTTACCTTTTCCGGCATCAATATGTAAGGTTCCGATCTTGACCGGATCCGATTGACTCCAATTCTCGTATACCAGAATCTTTTCTCTGCTCGCCATGAAAATTAGCCCCGCTTCGCCCTTTTACCGGAGAGAAGATTCAGGTCCTGAAGCTTTTTCCCCAGTTCATCATCTTTCGCAACATTTTCGAAATCCATATCCATGCCCCCTAAAGCATGAAGTACCGCTGCATACGTTCCGATGGAAACCGTTGGAGATCCCTTTTCGACGGACCATAATGTAGCTCGACTGATTCCGGCTCTTTCTGCGACAAGCTCCGTAGCAAGATTACGACGTAATCTCGCCATTTTGATTTGTTCTCCCATGGTTTCCAAGACTCTTTGTGTTTCCGGCATTATGACAACTGATTTTTTGCTCATATGATCACCTCTTATGTCTAATGTAATAAACGCTAAGAACGCTTATGTCAATTATATTAAACATAAGACTTGCTGTCGGGTGAAAATCCGTCCGGATTATTTTTGCTGACTTTTAACGCTAGAAGGATTGACTCGTACACCTCTTGATTATCTGTTTTTATACCTCTAATACTCGGAGAATTGTCAAAAAATACAATCTTTCCATTGCGAACAGATTCTTCACTTGGATTTAAATTTTGGATAGAATCATGCGATGTGATTTTTCCTGTTAAAAAATCTAGAGCCGCATCAATCTCCTCATCAATAGTCGGAGACTCCCTTGAAATATCACAGAACATGCTTTTCAGGCCTTCTCGGAAGTTCAAGCCGCGCTGCCGATCCCACCGATACCGATAAAAATAATAGAAGTGCGTCGTTTTATCGGTATTCCCCGATCAGCTAAGAGTTCGCGGCGAGCTGGCGGAGCCAACATGTGCGACAAGAAGTGAGACAATTGAGCCATGGCCAATATACCGACGGTCCTCTTTCTGATTATCTTTTTTGTCACTCGAGCTCTAATAATTCATGGTTCGAAAAAAGCAAAGAGCTTAAGAGGACGATTGCTATCTGAACGTATTGCCCTGTTAAAAAGGACTTAATTAATGTTTGCCGATACACAAGAGATAAAAACAAACAATTCGGAATAATCAATAATTAAATGTCGGAATTTTCTATAAATAAGGGAGCTGTTGAAATATAAATGGGTCAGCGGCAAGTCGAAGATGCCTCCAGCATCTTATTAAAACTAAAGAACAAAGTCGACTCCGAAGTGATGAACCCACCTGATTTTCTAATGGTGTTGACAGGAAACGGTTACGTTTTGAAACTGGATAACGGTGTGATTGTACTACCCATTACATGTTTAAGAGATTAAAAAAGAAAAAAGGAACTCATTCGTTTTTAACAAAACTGACGAAGCCCGTTGTCCCGTCAACCCGAATATGATCGCCGGTGCGAATGACGGTGGTTGCGTTTCCGCAACCGACGACGGCAGGGATGCCCAGTTCTCTTGCTACGATCGCGGCATGAGATAGCGGTGCTCCAATATCCGTGACGATTGCTGATAGTTTGGGAAAGACTTTGACCCATCCGATATTGGTCGCAGTTGTCACCAAGATGTCGCCTGCCTGTATACAGTCTGACTCGGATATATCGGTCAAAACTCGGGCTATGCCCTCTACACGACCGGACGCCCCGGCATATCCTTTGACTGTGCAGTTCGTGTCGATGACGGATGCTTCGCCGAAACGGTAATAATCGGAGCGACGATGCTCTTCTAGGACCCATTTTTCAGGCTCGAAGCGCCCGACGATCACATTGGGAAACGGCGGCATTTCTAAAGCTTTCAGATAGTTTTCTTTTCTTTTCGGTATTTTTTCAAAGACACTTATGTCTCCCTTTAATGCCTGCATAACTTCTTTAAAATGCAAAAGGAAAATGTCGTCGCCCAGATTCAGTAATTTCGCTGATTTTAGGAGAAATTCGCGCATCAGGCAAAATAATTTCACCGATTGGCTCCTTACATCCTCTCGACTCAAGTTTGCTTTGGCAAAGTCGGACAAGTTCTTATCCAGCCACTTTGCTTTTGACGGATATCTGCGCTTGAATTCCGCAATCGCAGCTCGATATTTCTCTTCCTGCGTACGCTTCAATTCTCCGGCTCGGACGTCGAATTGGCGATATTCTTCAAGCAAGGCATCGGGAAATGCCGGGTCTTCATATGGATATGGGCACGCGAGCTCCATCTCATTGGCGTGCCGGTGCCCGTACAGGCGCCGATATTCTTCTTTTTCCAGTGTTCCATTTATGACATTTTCCAGAAGGAGCAAAGGTTTTAAGCTTTCGATCGTCCCATTGAGTGAGCAATTTGAGCACAGTTCATTGGCCAAGGTTTCGCCGACACGTTTTGTCAGCTTTTCACGCGTCTGAAAAAGCGACTTCAGAGACAGAGAACTGAGAATTGTGCTCAGGACTTTCGTCATAAAAGCATCGCACGTCTTTTTCCAAAAATTGTAAAGCGCTTCTTTTTCCTCTATTTCGCGGACTTGATCGATCAGGCCATCCGCAATGACTGAGATGTTTTGCGGGAAATCCTTTTTTCGAACGCCAAAATCAGCTTTTTTCTTCGGCGCAAAAAGTAATGTCCACAATTTCTTTATCAATATTCTTTTCTCATACGGATAGATCGGTATTTCCGCGTTTTCGGGAAGTGTGCCGGCGATGTCGGAAATCATGGTGTATGCTTTTTTTCGAGAAAAACCGAACGCGACAAGGAGGGAGCACATGCCACTGACATTGAAATATGCCTGACCGTAGACATTCGCGATAATAGGAATGCCCAGCATCTCGAATATTTCGCTGAGGATGCCATGGGTCATGGGCGATAGTGGGCGCATAAAGATCTCTCCGACATTTGTTTTCGAAAAGAGATACTCGCCCGAAAGTGTGTCATTGATTCGGTAGCAGTCTTCGTCGCGGCCCTGTAGCGTAGTTATCGGGCGTGCCTGCAGGATGTATAATTTTCCTTTGGTGACTAACCATTCGATATCCATCGGCTGTCCGAAAAGTCTCTTGATTCGTACGGCGCGCCGACACAGTTTTTTTGCATGGGGGTCAAATTCGGATTCGCCTTCGTATCGATATTTTAAAGTGTGGATTGTGAAGCTCTCTGCGTTTGCTTCTCCGGAGACCAGCTTCTCGCCCATGCCCCGAACATAGTTGCCGATCATGCGCGCCGCGCTTCCGGAAAGGACATCCGACGTGAACAATACTCCGGCGTAGTCTGCCGGGATATATTCCTGAATAATCACTCCGACACTCCCCGAAGCGATGTTTTGTTGTTCGGCATAGACCAAAAGGCGCTCGCTTTTCGCCGACGCCGCCACACGATGTATTGCCTCGTAAAGCGCCTCTTTTTTTACATCCAGCACGGTCTCGTACATCCCGGCAAACGATGTTGTTTCGCCGTCCTCGCCGACGGCCGATGAGCGGACCGCGTAGGTTTTTTGGTCCGAAAGACTCGCGATGCAACCCTTAAGTTCATCACGTGCGTCCTCTAATATTTTTCCATCTCGAAAAGCCTGTGAAGCGATCGCATATCCGCCGGGGACAGGATGTCCGTCTCGAATCAGGCGCGTGAGCGCATCGGCTTTGCCCCCGAAGGATTGTGTCTCAGTTTGGATTGTTTGGCCCAACGGAAGAATATACATCGAGCTTTCTCCTTCATTGTAAAAATAAATCCACTTGCATATCGATAAAGGCTTTGAGTTCCTCATCATTTGTCAGGTCAATGCCGAAGGATTGGCGGATCGACTCCTGTCGATAAACCACAAGCTGCAAAATGCTCGATAACTCGTAGGCGATCAGCATGCATTCCTGCTTGGTTTTTGCTCCACCATAATGCTCCAGAACAAGAGGAAGACTGTTGAGGTCCGTTGTCAGGTCGCGGTTTAAAAGCACATACTTCGTAATCGCTTTTGAAAAGATTTCATTTGCCAAGAGGAATTTCAACACGACAAAATGGAGCTTTTTCAGTCTCTCTTTGGCCGGCAATGTATCATGGGCTATTTTTAAAAGTTCACCGTCAAAAATTTTTCCCGCAAGGCTGATATCCTGAAAAACTTGAAAAATCAGCGCCTCTCTGGATCCAAAGCAATAATTGATCATGGCGAGCTGGACGCCGGCTTCTTTGACGATCGCGCGCGATGTCACTTCCTCCGGCGCCGTGCAGGAGAGCATCAGCTTCCGCGTTGCTTTCTTCAGTTTATCTTTAGTGATATCCCGTTTCATATCCTTGCCTCCATCCTGCCCCCATTATTGAACGCGTTCAATAATGGTATACACCGATTCTGTTGTCGTGTCAATCGGAAATTTATGTAGACTGGAACACAAGCAACTGGGAGGGTCCGGGGTTAGTAAATCATTCGGAGACACCACTTTTCATGACGTTTAATCAAAGTACCGTCGGACAGTATGGTCTCATTACATGCGACGGGAAAGAAATTCTCCCGCCCATTTGTGACAACATTCTTTCCGTATCCGCAAACGGAATGGTTCTTGTTCGCGTCAACGGAAAGTATGGATATTATGAGGTCAAGGAGTAAAAAGAGATAATTGCCTTCTTCTTTACAAACAAGCCTATCAAACGTCTTCAGGGTTTCAAGGCAGTAATCGGAACGACCATAACGCCATCTTCTCGAGTATATGAAAAACTCGTTACACCACAGATCACACAGAGAAATTGTGGTGCGACCGCTTTGCCGTCTGTTTCCATAAAAGTTTTTATCCGGTTCAATTCGAGAGCAGCGGAATCTATTTGACCGGCTCCCAATTTTATTTCTATTGCGCCCCAACGACCGTCCGGTAATTCGATGATTGCGTCAATTTCGCGACCTGTTTCATCACGATAGTGGTAGAGTTTTGCACCGATTGCTTCGGAGTATATTCTGAGATCGCGAATACACATTGATTCAAACAAGAACCCAAACGTATGCAAGTCAGACAACAATCTTTCTGCGCCTGCGCCTAGAGCAGCAATTGCTAACGATGGATCAACAAATCGCTTTTTTGCGGATTTTCCGATTCTGACAGATGATCTCAGATTGGGACTGAAGGCCGGTTGTTCATCGAGTATAAACAAACGTCGAAGTACATCCAAATATTCGGTAACTGTGTTTGGATTTAAGTCTTCGCCTGTTTCTTCGAGAATATCTTTCATCAAAGTCGTGTTGCCGGCAAGAGTGCTCTCATTTCTAGCCAATGAGTGAAGCAGCATTGCAAATTTTCTTTGATTTCTGTTCGTGTTATCTATTCTGCGAATGTCCTCCTCGACGATACTTTTCAAATAGGCCTTGGGTAATTCGGAAAAGGATTTGGATGGCATACCAATGCTATCGGGCCAACCACCACGAATGGCAAGGTTGATTACTTGATGGATCGAAGTTTCTTCGGACTTTGCTTCCCTAATGTTTCCTGAAAAAAGTTCCGTAAGGGAGACTTGCCCGGTGGAATCTCCGGACTCAAAGAGAGACATGGGTCTCATTCGTATTTTTGAAATTCTTCCGGTTCCGCTATGAAGAATTCCTTTATGAGTCGGCGTTGACGATCCGGTTAGTATGAAACGACCTTTATCCCGAGATTCATCCACGGCAAATCGGACAGCATCCCACAGCGCCGGAACTTCTTGCCATTCATCCAGTAATCGAGGGGAAGAGCCTTCAAGAACTAAACCGGGGCTCAGTTGAGCCATCGTCCGGTTCTGGAAGTTCTTTTCGGGGCTGCCAATAAAAGATACACTGTTTGCATGATTTAGCGCTGTCCATGTTTTCCCACACCATTTTGGCCCCTCAATGCAAATAGCACCAAATATTTCTAGCTGCTTGCTTATCTGATCATCAATGATTCTTTCATGATATCCCGTTTTCGTTAAACTCATAATTACCTCGCTGAAGAATGGTGTTTTATGAATTCACAATAACACAACAAGAGAGTTTCGACAAATATATTAAGAGATTTTCGCAACGCATAACAGGAGGATTTCAGATATTTTAATAAGAGAATATCGGATTTGATGAAAGAGCGTGAATATGCCGCTGAAAAAGTGCACGCTGACCGCTGACAATAGTGCATCGATTCCGCGTAAATAGTGCATGGCGGCCGGCGCATAGTGCACAGCCGCCATGCGGTCAGTTTACTCGCAGAGCCCGGTGCGTTTTCGCATGGAGTCTCCCTCGATTTTAATTGTGTAGGAATCATTTACGATCCGATCGCATACTGCGTCAGCCACCGTA
>Ga0209723_1001689_pt1 | contig 33057 bp, 35 predicted proteins | sample BiotimSIPDNA_2_FD_185750 | JGI IMG/M metagenome (GOLD analysis project Ga0209723, IMG submission 185750) | Anaerobic biogas reactor microbial communites from Washington, USA - Biogas_R2 time_0 SIP DNA (SPAdes) (version 2) | ecosystem: Engineered > Bioreactor > Anaerobic > Unclassified | place... | reverse complement strand
GGGAGCCTGCTAGAATAATAGACAATCTGCTAAGATGGAGAAGGGCTGAAGACGCTCAGAAATCGGAGGCAGAAAATGGGAAAAATAAGGAAACAATACGACGAGGACTTCAAGAAAAATGCTGTGAAATTATCGCATGCGAGCCCGAAAACGGTCCGAGAAATTGCAGAGGACCTGGGGATTCATGAAAACATATTGTATAACTGGCGACGAAAGTATACCGCCGAAGGGGACAAGACGAAGTATGCCACACTGGAAGAAGAGAATCGAGATCTGCAGAGGCAATTGGCAGAGGTCAAAATGGAGCGAGACATGTTAAAAAAAGCAGCGGCCTACTTCGCAAAGAACCAAAAGTAAAATACCGATTTATCATGGATAATCCTGAATATCCGATCGCGAAGTGGGCCAACATTTTACAAATCGAGCGAAGCGGATATTATGCTTGGCTCAGAAGACGGGAACATCTAGAGCAGCGGGAAGTGACGCTGAAAGAAAAGATCAAAGACCGATTCAACCAAAGTCGAGGGACGTATGGACCGGAACGGATTACCGAGGATCTGCGCAAAGAAGGAGAGCATCTAGGGCGTAAACGCTGTGAGCAGTACATGAAAGAAATGAATCTTGTATCCATCCATAACCGACATCGGACGAAGAGTCTTACCAACAGCAAGAAAGCACGCGGCGAAGGATATGTGAACATTCTACGCGATCAAGAGTTTCCGATTGTGCCCCGAAGGGGTGTGACGAGCGACATCACGTATCTGAAGACGGGCGAGGGGTTTATGTATCATTGTGTGATTCGGGATCTGGTGACGGGAGAAGTGCTTGGGGATTATATGGCAGATCGGATGAAGAAGGAACTGGTGATCAACGCAATATTGGCGATGTTGGCGAGACATAAAATGGAAAAGGGATGCATCTTTCATAGCGATAGAGGCAGCCAGTACACATCGAATACGGTGAAAGATCTTTTGTGTAGGTATGGGATGCGACAGAGCTTTTCGCGCGTAGGAATGCCAGGTGACAATGCCTGGTCCGAAAGTTTCTTTGCCACGATGAAAAAAGAGTTGACCCACTGGACTCATTACGAAACAAAGGAATCCGTCCGGGCGGCCGTGTTTGAGTATGTTTATTGCTTCTATAATGTGAAGAGAATCCAAAAGAGACTGGGATACATGTCTCCGATTGAATATCTCAGATCATTGCAAATAGAGGACTTGGTACAGGTAGCTTAGCGAATTGTCTACAAAACAGTTGACGACCCGTTCCTATATATGAAGGTTATTCAGAAAGAGCATCTAAGCAAGTTTGTAATGTTAATTGCTTGCAGGTGGAACGAATGTATCATATATATTTGCTAGTGGAAAACAAAGCGCATACGACTTACGTATTTGATGAATTTTTACAAAATTATGAGGAAACCATATGTCCTGAAAATGGAGATATCAAATATGAAAACGGCAAAGTTCGATGTATTTTGCATTCAGAAGATGAAACTAACAGAAATGATGACGAAGACGACGGCGGTGTTTCTTTTTTGTAAATGGTGATATTGAACTACTCGAAAAATTTAAGTAGTTGAGATATTGATAGAAGATACATAGGAAACAAGACTTGTGGATGAGTATATGTACTTACACAATATGTTGCATAAATGAGAATAATTTACCATGAAATTTTAGCCGTGAGTATGGTCTATGGATAAAAATCTCCCAAAGCTAGTAATGGCAAGGGTTACAGAAAAATACTTCGCTTCTTGATAGGTCATGCTGGTTAAGAGCGATATAAAGAGGTAGATAATCGTGAAGATTAGGGACTTGATTGAGAAATTAAACCTTAAAATAGATAATCTCTCTGTTTCCGATTTAGGGCTTGAAATTGAAAGCTTAACAATACATACCAAAGACGAAAACAAGGGCATTAAAGCCTACATTATAGATGAAGCAATACATAATAATGAAGGAACAGGAACAAAAGATAACTTAGAAACCCTGGGATATAGTTTTGAAGTTGGATTTTAGAGAGTTAGTGATTAGATAGTGTTAAGTGTTGTTTAAAAACTCGTGGGGGTCTTAAAGAATGGATTTAGGAATCAGAGATAAGAATGTACTCATTGTGGGTGCGAGTAAAGGCATCGGGAAAAGTATCGCTCTTGGTTTTGCTCAAGAGGGTGCGAGAGTAACCACCATCGCCCGCAGCGAGAATTTATTAGATGAATTAGACAAAGAAATGAAACAGAAGTTTGCTACAGACCATGCATACTATGTTGCAGATATTATGGAGAGTGACGCTAATCAATTAGCTCGTAGATTAATTGAAGAACGTGACGTTTTTGATATTGTAGTTCATAACGTTGGAGGCTCTTTGGTAAGCAGAAATGCATTAGGAACTATAGAAGAGTGGCAGCATGCTTGGAAGTTTAATGCTGGCGTTGCAATAGACATGAATAATATATTAATACCGCCAATGATAGACAAGGGATGGGGGCGTATAATACATATTTCATCTATATCTGCAGTTATGCTTCGAGGGAATCCATTGTACGCATCAGCAAAAGCTTTTTTAAATGCTTATGTTACAACAGTCGGTCGTACTATTGCATCATCTGGAGTTGTTATGTCAGCAGTAATGCCAGGAGCTGTAGCTTTTCCCGGTAGCTATTGGGACCAGTATACGGTTACAGATCCTGCGCGTTGTGAAGACTTTTTAAGACATCATCAAGCAGCAAATAGATTCGGCACAACGAAAGAAATCGCCGATGTAGTACTTTTTATGGCTAGCGAACAAGCTTCATTTATGCAGGCAGCCCTTGTGCCGGTAGATGGAGCAAATATGTAGTTGTTGAGGTAGAAAATGATAAAGCGATTATTCGATATAGTATGTAGTTTAATAGGTCTTATTATTTTATCTCCATTATTTTTAATTTTAGCGATTATTATTGTTGCTACTTCTCCCGGAGGCGTCTTTTTTAGAGGCGTACGAGTAGGGCAATTTGGCAAACCCTTTAGAATATTTAAGTTTCGTTCCATGGTTAAAGATGCTGAAGGAAAAGGTAAATGGAATGTAGGAGATAACGATGATCGCATCACACTGATTGGCCATTTTTTAAGAAACACCAAAATTGATGAATTGCCACAGCTTATTAATGTATTGATTGGAGATATGTCATTAGTAGGCCCAAGGCCTGAACTGCAAGTGTATGTCGATATGTATACCGAAAAAGAAAAGCCTATCTTGAATTTGAAACCAGGAATCACAGATTGGGCATCAATAACTAATTTTGATCAATTTGAGGTATTTACTAAAGCAAAGGATCCAGATGAAGCTTATTTGGAATACATTCGTCCACTAAAACTCCAGCTTCAATTGTACTACAGAGAACATAATTCCTTCCTCAATGATATAAAGATAATATTTTGGACTATTTATAAAGTTATTTCGCGAACAGAAAAATTACCTGCTGATATAGCTCATATTGTTGAGGCTTATAAGATAAGACAAGCTGAGAATAAACATTCAGAGGCTGGCAGAGAGGTTGCGGCGGGTAGAGAAGTAAAGCATACATATGGAGGTTTTTCAAATTGACAAGTGAACAACTTGCATGGAAGATAAGACGCCATGGAATTGAAATGACTCATATATCACAAGGGTCTCATATTGGAGCAATTTTATCAGTAGCAGATATTATTGCAGTACTTTATAACGACATTGCAAATGTGGATCCAGCGAACCCTATAATGTCAAATAGAGACAGAATTATTCTTAGTAAAGGCCATGCTGGTGCGGCTATATATGCAGCTCTTGCAGAAAGAGGCTTTTTTAAGGTAGAAGAATTAAAAACACATTATGCCGATGGCAGCAGATTATCAGGTCATGTTTCACATAAGGGTATTCCTGGTGTGGAATTTTCTACCGGTTCCCTTGGGCATGGGTTATCTGTAGGGGCTGGTATGGCTTATGGGGCTAAAAAGGATAACAAGCAACATAAGGTGTTTGTTATTTGTGGTGATGGTGAATGTGATGAAGGAGCTGTATGGGAAGCAGCATTAGTTGCTAATCATTATAAACTCAATAACCTGGTTGCAGTTATTGACCACAATAAAATGCAAAGCCTTGATTTTTGTGAGAATACAATAACACTTTCACCATTTGCAGATAAATGGAAGGCTTTTGGGTGGAATGTAATAGATATTGATGGACATGATCATGAGGCTTTGAGAGATGCATTCATCAAAGCAAAAGAATCTATAGATAAGCCTACTGTAATTATCGCAAACACAACAAAGGGTAAAGGAATATCCTTTATGGAGAACGACATACTTTGGCATTACCGATTCCCACACGAAGGCGAGGAGTATGACTCAGCGGTTGCAGAATTAAGAGCACAAATGCCGGAGGGTATAACTGATATGTATGAAGCAAGGGAATATTTTAAAGAGGTTGCTGCAACAAAGGAAGCGGAGGAACAATAGTAATGAGGGATACGTTCGTAAGAACATTAATTGATATAGCAAAACAAGATAAAAATGTACACCTTATAACCGGAGATTTGGGATTTGGCGTTTTAAAGCCTTTTTGGGAGCAACTGCCTGACCAGTTTACAAATGCAGGAATAGCGGAACAGAACATGACTAGCTTTGCAGCCGGATTAGCTCTACAAGGAAAAACTGTGTTTACCTATTCCATAGGAAACTTTCCTACCTTGAGATGTCTGGAGCAAATTCGAAATGATTGTGCTTATCATAATGCTAATGTGAAAATTGTATGTGTTGGCGGAGGATTTGTATATGGCTCTCTTGGAATGAGCCATCATGCAACTGAAGATTTAGCTATTATGAGAGCTTTACCTGATGTTACAGTTTTGGCACCTGGTGATTTAGTTGAAGCGGAATGTGCTACAAGAGCTATATACAGGTATAATGGCACTTGTTATTTAAGACTTGGTAGAGGTGGAGAGAGGAGAATACATAAAAAGATAGATGATTTTCAAATAGGTAAGGCAATCAAGATAAAGAATGGTGAGGGAGTAGCAATATTTTCAACTGGTGCCATATTTGATGAAGTAGTAGATGCTATCCAGTCAATGGAGGAACATAGTATTAATCCTGCTTTATACACATTTCCAACAGTTAAGCCGATTGATAGAGCAGTGATAGAAGAATGTGCTGAACGGTATGATTTAATTGTTACAGTCGAGGAACATAACATTATTGGTGGATTTGGAAGTGCTGTATCTGAAGTTTTGGCAGAATTGCCTAGACCACGGGCAAGAATACTGAGAATAGGGCTTGATGATAAGTATTCTAGCATCGTAGGAAGCCAGAAGTATTTGAGAGATGTATATGGGATGAGTGCAGAGAAAATTGCAGAAGAAGTTCAGGGGATATTAAGTGCGTAAGATATTAATTTTAGCTAATGAAAACAGTACAATCTATAATTTCCGGCGTGAACTTTTACATAGACTAGTTGCCGAAAAATATGAAGTGGTTATCTCACTTCCTCAACACGAAAGAAACATAGAACTCGAAAAAATAGGATGCAGAATTGAAGAAATAGAATTGAGTAGATCGGGCATAAATCCACTAAAAGAATTGGCTCTACTATATTCATATAAAAAGCAAATTAAGAGAATTAATCCGGATGTTGTTCTTACTTATACTGCTAAGCCAAATATATATGGAAGTCTAGCCTGTCAAAAGCTACACATCCCTTATATAAATAATGTTACCGGTTTAGGTAGTATGTTTCAGAGTGAAAATATTATAAAAAAAATAATGTTGCTACTTCAAAAGAAAGCATATAAAAAATCTTCTTGTGTATTTTTTCAAAACGAATCAAACCAAAAATATTTTATAGAGAAAAATATCGTGGGTAATAATAATCGCTTATTACCTGGTTCAGGAGTAAATCTAAGTTTGCATAAATTCGAAGAATATCCAAAATATGATGGAAAAATTAAATTCATACTTGTATCTAGAGTCCGCAAAGATAAAGGCTTTGATGAGGTGTTTGAAGCTATTGGAAAACTGTCTGTACAATATAAAAATATCGAATTTCACATGGTTGGTTGGTATGAAGACGATAATTATAAGGGGAAAGTCGATGAAATGGTAAAAAACTATCCGGTTACTTATCATGGTTCTCAAACCCAGGAACAGGTTCATGAATTAATAAAAGAATGTCATTGTTTAATTCATCCCTCCTACCATGAAGGCATGGCCAATGTATTACTTGAGGCTGCGTCAAGTGGACGCCCGGTGATGGCTTCGAATATTCCCGGTTGCAGAGAAACCTTTGACGAAGGAGTATCAGGTTATGGTTTTGAGGTAAAAAATGCAGCGGCTCTAGTTAATGCGATTGAAAAGTTCATCAAGTTGCCATATGAAGACAAAAAACAAATGGGAATTGCAAGTCGTGCCAAGGTAGAACGTGAATTTGACCGGCAAATAGTAATAGAAAGATACATGGAAGAGATTAACAAACTAATGTGTCCAAGGAAAGCTGGGCTATAATTAATTACTTAGTATAGATAAGGGGAATTAGAAATGAAGAGTGATTTGCGAATTGCAATACATAAGAATGATAATATTTTTTCACATTCTACCCTATGGACAAGTCCATGGATTGAATATTGTAAAAACAATCATTTGAATTATGGCGTTATTGATTGTTATCAACCTAATATTATTGCAGAGTTAAAAAAGTATGATTGTTTAGTTTGGCATTTTTCAAATTATGTGTTGCAGGATATGTTATTTGCAAGAAGTATATTAAATGTTGCAAAAAGTATGGGTTTAAAAGTATTCCCTGATTTTTATACTACGTGGCATTTTGATGATAAAATCGCAGAAACTTATTTATTAAAGTCAATTAATGCCCCAGTTCCAAACGCATGGATATTCTATTTAGAAAATGAATGTATTAATTGGTTGAAAACGGAAGCGGATTATCCGTTCATAGCAAAGCTTCGTTGTGGTTCCGGAGCAAACAATGTACATCTAATAAGTAATTACAGTCAAGCTAAAAGGTATGTAAAACGAATGTTTAGCCGAGGATACACGCCGCATCCAAGTTTATTATTTAAAACAAAATCTAATATTAAATCTGCAGGCAATTGGACTACGATGAAAAATCGTGCAAAACGTATACCCGAATTTCTCCAAACGCTATCAAGAGCAAAAATGTTTCCTCGTGAGCATGGTTATGTATATTTTCAAGAATACATACCAAATGATGGTTATGATTTAAAGATTGTGGTAATTGGAGATAAATTAAGTTTTATCGCAAGAAATGTAAGAAAAGGCGATTTCAGGGCCTCGGGTGGTGGAGATTTATTTTTTGACAAATCATTAGTATCTAGAGACATACTCGAATCAGCGTTTAAAACAAATGATAAATTAGGTTTTCAATGTATGGGCTACGATTATGTGGTAGATAAGCGTACAGGAATCGGTAAAATTGTTGAGATTAGTTATGGATTTTCACATACTGCTCTTTTACAAGCTGGGGGTTATTGGGACAGGGCTTATGTCTGGCATGATGAGCCGCTAAATGCCCCATGCGAAACCATAGAAAATTTAATTAACAGATGAGAATGTTTGACTGTTTCGAAGAAAACATTGATGAAGTTAATTACAAGGCTAGCTATACTTGTGGGATTCAGGCACCGATTGTGCATGAAATCCAGGGCAGAAGATTGGATTTTTTATATACTGCTGATGGTGCAAAAATTAATGCGGGCAATGTGTCCAATCTCTTTAAAAATATGCCAAACGCACTCGTTAGAGCCCAGGCGGTTCAGGAAAAGATGGATGAAATTCTAATTAAGCTTGAAGTTGATAAAAAACTGTACAAACCAGAATATGATGAATTGCTAAGGGACGAGTTTCTTCATAAGTTTGGTACTGGTACGAAAATAATTATTGAGCATGTAGATGAAATCCCAAGGGAGAAAAGTGGAAAGTTTAGGATGATTGTCAATAAGATTATCGTTTAAGAGTTACATTCAAAATGCAATTTTAGGATGGATAAATAATGAAAATAGCTTTTTTAGGTGACGTAGCATTTATTGGGAAATATGATTTAATAATCAACTCACATAGTAAAGATAGATTAAAAGTGATGGCGGAAAAGTTGAAAGAATTTGATTACGTTGTAGCAAATTTAGAATCGCCATTAACTGAACAAAACAAATCCTGGGTGTGCAAATCCATGCATTTAAGAACACCAATTGTGAATGTAGAGTTGTTGAACTACCTAAATGTGGATGCTGTATCATTAGCCAATAACCATATACACGATTTTGGGCTAAAGGGATTGGAAGAGACGATAGAAGTGTTAGAAAATAATGGTGTTGAATGGTTTGGTGCAAAAGAAAAGTATTTAATTAAGGAAATAAAGGACGAAAAAATATGTTTTAGTGGATTCTGTTGCTATAGTACGAATGGTACTGGCTATATTGAACGAAAGAATGATATAGGTATCAACGCACTTACATACGATAATGTAATGCAACAATTAGAATTAGACAAAGAAAATAGCGCTTTTAGCATACTTTCTTTTCATTGGGGAACTGAACATACTAATTATCCTAATTTAGAACATATATCTTTAGCGAATAAAATAACTGCAAGAAAAGATGTAATAATACATGGTCATCATCCACATGTTATCCAAGGAGTACAAAGATACAAAGGGTCATTGATAGCATACAGTTTGGGAAATTTTTTGTTTGACGATTGCAAATCCTTAAATGGAAAATTTGCGTTAAAGCAAACTGAAGATAATAAAAAATCTTATGTTTTAGAAGTTGAAATTAAAAATAATGCAATTGTTGATTATGAATTCAAGGGATTTAAAGATGAAGATCAAGGTTTTGTTTTCTTTAATATTAGTAATGAAATAGAGCAAATATCAGAAGCATTAGAACAACTAGATGATGAGGTATCTTATGAATTCAAAAGAAAAGAACAATTTGAGAAAGCAATTCAAAATAAATTTGGAAAGCACGATTTAAAGTGGTTAATGAGTAGATTAAACTATTATTCTATTGGGGCACGTATTTCTGCAAAATTTCGGAGTAAAAAATATAGGCGGGAAATGGAGAAGTTCTTAAATGACTGATGAAAAGATGAAAGCTCTATATGTTAACTAAATGTGAAAGATAATAATTTCTAATGATAGAACTAAAAAAAGAAGGTAAAAAATGTTGAATAAAGATGGTAAAATAAATATTTTAGTAATATCTATCTCGCCATGGTCCGAAACAAATGCATTTGGTAACACACTTTCCAATTTTTTTGCAGGATGGATTAGTGGAAATTTATATAATCTTTATTGCAGAGAGGAATTACCGGATAACCAAATATGTAGTTATTATTTTAATATAAATGAAAAGCAACTAATAAAATATATGCTACAAACAAACAAAATTGGACGAACATATTCTTCTTCAGATTTGGAGGAAGAGAGGCAATTGAAAACTAATAGTAAAGATATTTATAGAGAAAAAAAGTTAGTGGATTTCTTCAGAAAAAATAGAGCAACGGTTTTTCTACTTGCAAGAGAAATGTTATGGGCTATTGGCGGATGGAAAAATGAAAATTTAGATAGGTTTCTTCATGAAAACAAAATTGACATAATATTTTCATTAGGTGCTGAACCTTTATATCGTAATAGTCTTATAAGATATTGTTATAAAAAAACTAAAGCCAAGGTGGTTTTATTTTTTGCGGATGATACTTTTTGCTATAAAAGTAAAAATCCTTTTAAATACATATATCAATTATTGATACGAAAATCACTAAAAGACTTGGTAGAAATATCGTCAAAACTTTATGGAGCGTCTCAAGGTCTGTGTAATGAGTACGAACAATATTTTAGTAAAGAAATTGTACCACTTTATAAGGGTTGTTATTTCGAAAACAACAAAAGAAAACTTAGCACATCAAGTCCAATAAAAATTGTTTATGCCGGTAATCTGTTTTATGGGCGATGGAAAATTTTAAAAATACTTGCAGACGAAATCGAGGAGATCAATAAAGATTCAATTAAGATAATTATGGAAGTATTTACCACGGCGACTATTACAGATGAAATAAACGTGGCGTTAAATAGAGGGCAGTCTTCTCGCATTAAGGGGGCTCTTCCCTACGAAGATGTAAAAAGAGTATTAAAAGAAGCAGATATTGTGTTACATGTTGAATCTTTTGAACCGAAACAAATTAAATCAACCAGGCTCTCTTTTTCAACTAAGATCATTGATTGTATGCAGAGTGGCAGTTGCTTGATGGCTATAGGTCCCCAAAATATAGCATCAATTGACTATCTGAAAAATATTGAAGGGCCTATAGTAGTAACTGAAATATCCAGAATAGGAGAAACTTTAAGCAATCTAATAAAAAAACCCGAAAACATTTTATCAAAGGCAAATTCATTACAAAAATATGCTATGAAACAACATGATATAAATATTGTTCATGAAAGGATTCAGAGGGATTTTTCAGATTTATTAAAGGACAATACTTTTCAATAGAATTGGGGTCGCATAATTGGATATATATTCAGTATTCATGCTTATTGCGATAATACTATCAGTATTATTTTCTAACAAAAGCAATTTAACAGGGCATACTCGCACAAAAAAAATATACTGTGTTATTTTAGGTTTTATTTTGTTTCTTATAGCGGCCTTACGCAGTACATCGGTAGGGAATGACAGTGGCCAATATGCGAGACATTTTTATAACGTTCAACAGTTGGATTTTTTCGGAATTATTGAAGTTTATCAAAAAGACGTAGGGTACTATCTTTTAAATAAAATACTAACGTTTATTAGTTCTGATCATCAGATACTATTTGCTTGTATAGGTGCTTTATTCGCTTATTCTATTTCAAGGTTCATTTTTAAGTATTCAAAAGATCCAATGATTAGTTTTGTAATGCTGATACCAATGATGTATTTTGCATTCTCGTTGACAGGCTTAAGACAAGTAGTTGCAATCTCTATTTTGTTAATATCGATTGATTACATTATAGAGCGTAGGTTGGTAAAATTTTCATTAATCGTCATTTTAGCAAGTTTGTTTCACCAGTCAGCTCTCTTATTTTTCCCAGCTTACTTCATAAATAAAAGAATAACTAATAAGAGAATTATTATATATCTGGCTTTGATTCCTTTGGTATTCTTTATAAGACCTATTATTGTTCAAGTGGTACAGTTCTTTTTTTATTCTTCATATAATATTGATTTGAGTCAGAGTGCTGGAGGGTGGACCACACTATTTGTCTATATTCTGATACTAATAACTTCCATTATATTTAAATCGCAATTAGAAAAAGAAGATGTTAATTACTCTTTATTTTTTTCAATGATGTATGCGGGAACGTTAATCCAGATGTTTGTTCCTTTGGAGCCGAATATTTTCAGAGTCAGCATGTACTATAACATTGCTAGCATTATCTTGATCCCGGCTATATTAAAGACTCAAAAGGACAAAGTTTCTAAGCTCATAGCCTATACTATATTTTTTGTTCTGATGGGCGTTCAATATTATATGTTTACTTTTAATGCTGCAGGAGTACAACCCTATAAGTTTTTCTGGCAGTAAGATGGAGGCAATGATGAGATTATTAGTCACTACAAACGCGCGCTTATACAAAACACCTAGTGGAGACTATTGGACGCCATTAGTTTATGGATACGATTTTTTTCAACGTTATTTAAAAGTATTTGAAGAGATAAAGCTAGTTGCTCATTGTGAAAATACCGAAGATAGCTTTGTCCTAGGTATGCTCAAAGTTAACGGACCTGGTATGTCCATTTTTGAGGTGCCATTTCCTCATGGTAAGAAGCAATACATTAAAATGTACAATAAAGTACAGAGAAGTGTTAAGAAGTGTTTTCAAGATTGCGATGCAGCGATTTTAAGAATTCCTGACCAGCTCGCGTTTCAAATATATCCGTATTTGCGCAAGAATAAGATTCCTGTGGGCGTGGAAGTTACCTCAGATTCTTGGGAGTTTTATGCACCTGGTGCCACAAAAAGCATTTTTAGGCCTTTTCTTCGTGTGATTTGGCATACACAGCAGAAGTATATTTGCAGAACAGCATTAGGAACTGCATATGTTACACAGTTTGCGTTGCAAAAGAGATATCCACCATTAAGGGCCCTTATGAAGGATGGATTTACTACTTCTTATACAGATACAAACATAGATGAAAAATATTTAAGTGCACCGCGAATTTTTGGCTCTGACAAGAACGAATACACTGCTATTCATGTGGCAGGTAGTATTGGTGGACATGCTAAAGGGCACAAAGAATTAATTGAAGCAATTGGAATGCTAACCGCGAAGGGTATTTCGATAAATTTGGTGTTAGTAGGAGGTGGATCTATAAGTCAAGACATAAAAATTTTGATTGATAAATTTAACCTTAAAGGGAGAATACGTTTTACCGGATTAATAACTAATCCCGAAGAGCTCCGAAATGAATTAATAAATGCAGACATATTTGTCTTTCCATCATATAGGGAGGGACTTCCCAGGGTTTTGGTCGAGGCAATGGCATGTGCACTTCCATGTGTGGCGACAGAATTACCAGGAATTAAAGAATTGCTTGATATTGATTGCTTGGTGCCGATTAAGGACTCGTATAAATTGATGGGAAAAATTGAAGAGCTTATTAAGGACCCCAAAAGGCTAACTTCTATTAGCATACGAAATGTGAAAAAAGCAGCAGAGTATAGCTTAACAAAAATGGAAGACAAACGGACTGAATTTTATACGAACTTAAGAGCGGCAGCTACCACTAGTAAAAGAGGACAAAAATGAAAAAGTTGTTTTTTCTAATACCTACATTGGATGGTCGCAGTCAGAAAAAGTGCGTGAGATAGCTGTTATGATTATGTAAATCAGAGGAGTAGATGAGAAAACATGAAAACTCAAAACAAGACATTTATGTTTTTATATGATGCCATGGATATTGGTGGAATTGAAACATACTTAGTTAGACTTATTAGACAACTAAAAGAGAATGGGAATAGAGTAATATGGTTATGCCCAGCTAATAGATATATTGACGATGGCTTTAAAAACGATTTATTAGACGGATATGTAGAAATAATAGAAATAAAGAATCGGGGTTTTCATTGGATAAAGCACGCACAAATAGACTTTAATATGGGAGAAGAGGTTATAGCATTAGCATTTGACCCTTTTAATTATTTACGACTTGAAACAATTAAGAAAGAATACATAGGTATTAGAATTGATAGTTTCTATTGGGTACCGCATTTTGAGGGTAAAAACTATTTCATAGAGGAAATGGTTGGTTGGCCAGTGAGACCTGTAATCCACAAGTTTATTGGGGAAATCATAAAGGATATGGAAAAAAATGATAATATATATTATCTTAATAGGTCGCATTTAGAGGCCTATATAAATAGATATGATTATAAAGTTGATAACGAAAAGGCAAAGCTTTCTGGATATGGAACCAGAGAAGTTTTACCTTACGATAATAAGTTGGCTCTAAAAAGAAGCATCCGTAATGAATTTAACATTATAACTGTTGGACGATTTGAGTTTCCACATAAAGCTTACATATTAGGACTAATAAAGGTTTACGGAGAATTGAAAGATAAATATAGTCAAATTAAGCTAACAATCATAGGTTATGGCATAGATGAAAATAAAGTACTAGATCAAATCGAAAAGTTATCACCTGAAGCAAAAAAGGATATAAACTTGGTAGGGAAAGTCCCATATGATAATCTTCCAAGCTATTTTGAAAACGCTCACTTAAATATCGGGGTAGCAGGAACAATTGCTGAAGGTGCATTGACTGGACTAATATCTATACCTGTAAGGCATTATTCAGAAGCATGTGAAGGGTATGGATATTTGCCTGAATCAAGTAAAAAAACAACAGCTAGTGAACCTGGTATTCCAATTCAAAAATTCATAGAAGAAGTGATTGCAATGAATCAAGAAGAATATCTAGAATTGAGTAGAAATGCATACGATACATATGCAAATAATAATGTGACTAATAATATATTGTCGATTCTTAAATGTAACAACAGAGATGTTAGCAAAACAATAAGCAATAAGGCTATTAATTTTATTAAAATTTATAACGTTTTGGCAAGAATTATACCTAAGATTAAGCGTGAAATACGTAAGATAACAAGAAATACGCTCAGGTATAACTAATTATGAATAGGGAAATCAAGAAAGCTCAAGTCCTCTCATCCCTTCTATGGAAACTTATGGAGCGGGGAGGAACCCAGGGGATACAATTTATCGTTCAAATTGTACTGGCACGACTTCTTCTGCCGGAAGATTATGGAATTATAGCTCTTGTACTAGTTTTTATTGCCATTGCTAATGTATTCGTTCAGAGCGGGTTGAATACATCCCTTATTCAAAAGAAAGAAGCAGATGAAATTGATTTTTCATCGGTTTTCTACGTGAGTTTATTAATAGCTGGTTTATTCTATATAATTCTTTTTTTAACTGTTCCGTTTATTGCTGAATTTTATAATAAACAGCAACTAATACCGGTATTAAGAGTATTAGCGGTCACATTGTTCTTTGGTGCCTTTAACTCGATTCAGAATGCAATTATAGCCCGAAATATGCAATTCAAAAAATTATTTTTCAGTAGCACTGGCGCCATTTTGATTTCCGGTATCGTTGGCATATATATGGCATGCGCAGGATATGGAGTATGGGCTTTAGTAGGTCAACAAATCATAAACCAGTTATCGATTAGCCTTATACTATGGTTTACAGTCAAATGGAGACCCAGATTAATATTTTCGCATAGAAGAGTCAAGGAATTATTCTCATTTGGATGGAAGTTATTAGTCTCATCGTTAATTTATACGATATATATAGATTTACGCAGTCTTGTTATCGGGAAAATGTTTGAGGCAGAGATACTTGGATTATACAATAGAGGTCAACAATTTCCAGCAGTCCTTGTATCTAACATTGATGGGTCGATACAGTCGGTGATGTTTCCTGTTCTGGCATCTCAGCAAGATAGCAGACCCCGTGTTAAAGATATGATGAGGCGTGCGATTGTTACGAGTTCTTTTGTTACTTTTCCAATGATGGTAGGGCTAGCTGTTACGGCTGAGCCGCTTGTCAAGCTCTTGCTAACCGATAAATGGTTGCCCTGTGTACCTTTTTTGCAGATTTTCTGTGCAAGCCATGCGTTAATGCCAATACATACAGCAAATCTTCAGGCAATAAATGCTTTGGGACGCAGTGATATCTTTTTGAAGCTGGAAATTATTAAGATAATCGTTGGTCTGTCTGTGTTGGGAATTACGGTGTTTTATGGTGTATATGCCATTGCATTGGGTGCGGTTCTCAGTGGAATAATCTCTACTTTTATAAATGCATATCCAAACAAAGAATTGCTTGATTACAGTTATATTGAGCAATGGAATGATATTATGCCATCATTATTATTGTCTCTAGTGATGGGGGTAGTGGTTTATAGTTTTAAGTGGCTTGGATTGCCTGTAATGATTACATTAGTTGTTCAGATGTGTGTTGGAATTATTCTATATGTGGGAATGGCATGGATATTTAAACTTGAATGTTTTAATTATTTAATCATAACAGCAAGAGATTTATTTGCTAATAAAAAATAAAGGTGGACTGTTCGATGAATAGTTTTTATTCTACAGATGAATTAAAAGAATTAGGACTAGCTAGTTTTGGAGAGAACGTTTTAATTAGTAGAAAAGCCAGTATTTATGGAGCATCGAAAATTAATATCGGTAATAATGTCCGGATAGATGACTTCTGCATATTGAGCGGGAAAATTAATATTGGAAACTACATTCACATTGCAGCATATACTGCGTTATATGGGGGGCAAAAGGGTATTGTTGTAGATGATTTTGTTAATATCTCATCAAAAATATCGATTTACTCTATAAGTGATGACTACTCTGGTGAGACTATGACAAACCCAATGATACCAGATAAATATAAAAATGTTCACAGTCAAAAAGTTGTTATTGAACGCCATGTTATTATAGGTTCCGGTTGTGTAGTTTTACCTGGGGTGGTTTTAAAAGAAGGCAGCTCGTTTGGTGCGATGAGTCTTATAAATAGAAGTTCAGAACCTTGGAGTATAAATGCAGGAATACCTTGTAAGAAGATTAAGAAAAGAAGTAAAAAATTGTTGGATTTAGAAAAAGAATTTAAAGAGGAAAGAAATGAATAACTTGATTCAGGTAACTCGCTCCTCGATGCCGGAATTCGAGGAATACATAGAAGAAATTAAAGACCTATGGGACAGCCATTGGTTGACGAATATGGGAAAGAAACATAAAAAGCTGGAAGCAGAGCTATGTAGTTATCTTAACACTCCTGATATTACACTTTTTGCCAATGGTCATCTGGCCTTGGAATGTGCAATTGCTGCATTTGGCCTTACGGGAGAAGTGATTACAACGCCTTTCACTTTTGCTTCTACTACTCATGCTATTGTTCGCAATAATCTTCAACCAGTTTTTTGCGATATTGATCCCGATGATTACACCATTGATGTGGACAAGCTGAAGGGATTAATAACAGAAAAGACATCAGCAATCATTCCGGTACATGTTTACGGAAATGTGTGCAATGTTAAAGAGATTGAACGGATCGCCGAGAAATATAATCTAAAGGTAATCTATGATGCTGCCCATGCTTTTGGAGTAACGGTTGATGGTCTGGGAGTAGCTAATTTTGGCGACGCTTCTATGTTCAGTTTCCATGCAACAAAGGTATTTAATACTATTGAGGGCGGAGCGGTTACTTATAGGGACGAAGCGTTGAAGAAAAGATTAAATAACATAAAAAATTTCGGTATTAGCGGACCGGAGTCGGTTGAGTATCCTGGCGGCAATGCAAAAATGAATGAACTCCAGGCAGCCATGGGGATATGTAATCTGCGTCATGTTGATGACGAGATTAAAAAGAGGGAAGCAGTTGTAAAGAGATATACCGAACATTTGAGCGGAACTAAAGGAATAAAACTGTGTAAACCTCAGCCGGGGATTAAAAGCAATTACGCTTATTTCCCGGTGGTATTTGATGGTTATAAGTCAAGTCGGGATGAAGTATTTGAGATTCTTAAAAATGAAGGTATTTTTGCCAGGAAATATTTTTATCCATTAACTAATAGCTTTGAATGCTACAAAGGCAGATTCGATGTTGATAAAACGCCGGTTGCCAAATACATAGCTGACAGAGTGTTGACGTTGCCGCTATACGCCGATTTAGCTTTAGAAGATGTGGACAGGATTTGCAAAATAATTTTGAGATAATTGATTAATTTCTGGGAGGAGGGAATAAGTTGAAAGGGATTATTTTAGCCGGGGGAAAAGGAACCAGATTATATCCGATGACCCATGCTGTGTCCAAGCAGCTGCTGCCCATATATGATAAGCCACTTATTTATTATCCCCTGTCAGTTTTAATTCTGGCAGGAATAAGGGAAATCCTTATCATTTCAACCCCGGATGATACTCCGGTATATGAAAAGCTGTTGGGAGATGGATCGAGATTAGGATTGGAATTTTCATATAAAGTACAGGATACGCCCAGGGGACTGGCAGATGCTTTTATTCTGGGAGAAGAGTTCATTGGTGATGACAGTGTTTGCTTAATATTAGGAGACAATGTGTTTTACGGACAGGATTTGACCAAGGTGCTTCGCAAAGCCAGTGAACTGGAAGAAGGGGCAGTGATTTTCGGCTATCCGGTCAAGGATGCCAGATCATTTGGTGTAGTTGAGTTCGATAAGAATCATAAAGTTATTTCTATTGAGGAGAAACCGGCCAAGCCAAAATCTAATTATGCCGTGCCGGGGCTTTACTTTTATGATAATAAAGTAGTGGAGATAGCCAAGCAGGTCAAACCATCTGCCCGGGGAGAAATTGAGATCACGGCGGTGAATAATGCTTATTTGGAGAAAGGTAAATTAAATGTCATTTTGCTGGGACGTGGCATGGCCTGGCTTGATACCGGAACACCGGAAGGCATGCTAAAAGCTGCCGAGTATGTGGAAGCAGTACAATCCAGACAGGGGTTTTACATTTCCTGCCTGGAAGAGGTAGCCTGGCGAAGAGGTTTTATTAATACCGAACAGTTACGAGAAATTGGCGAGAGCTTAAAAATGACTGATTACGGGCAGTATATTCTGTCTCTGGCAGAGGATCAGCATTAAATGAAGAATTGTGAGGCCTGATATAATGATAAACTTAATGGTTACAGGGGGCGCCGGTTTTATCGGCAGCAATTTTATAAAAATGATGCTTGATAAATATCCTGATTATAAGATTATCAATGTAGATGCACTTACATATGCCGGAAACCTGGAGAACCTACAAGATATTGCTGAATATTCTAATTACATATTCGTTAAAGCGGATATCAGGGACAGATCGAAAATGGACGAGGTATTCGCTGCTTATGCTATTGATGCTGTAATTAATTTTGCTGCCGAGAGCCATGTAGACAGGAGCATAGTCGAGCCGGAAATATTTTTGTCTACAAATGTTATTGGTACCCAGGTGCTTTTGGATACAGCAAAGAAATATTGGAGTATAAAGCCAGAGGATAAATACTGTAAGGAATACAAGCCGGGAGTTAAATTCCTGCAAGTGTCAACTGATGAAGTTTACGGTGCATTGGGAGCAACGGGAAAATTTACTGAAACCATGCCATTAAGGCCTAACAGTCCCTATTCTGCATCCAAGGCTTCTGCGGATATGGTTGTGAGAGCTTATCATATGACCTATGGTATGCCGATTAACATCACCCGCTGCAGCAATAACTACGGTCCTTATCAGTTTCCGGAAAAGCTGATCCCGTTGATGATCAATAACTGCCTGAATAATATAGAATTGCCGGTATATGGTGACGGAATGCAGATAAGAGACTGGATCCATGTAGCTGATCACTGTAATGCAATCGATACAGTTTTACATAAAGGAATTGATGGTGAGGTATACAATATTGGAGGAAATAACGAAAAAGCCAATATAGAGATTGTGAAACTCATTATTTCTATGCTGGGTAAATCGGATTCATTAATCAAATATGTCCAGGATCGTCCGGGGCATGACAGAAGATATGCGATAGATAATACCAAAATTACGACTCAGTTAGGATGGTCTCCGAACTATTCCTTTGAAACAGGAATTAAGGAAACTATAGAATGGTACCTGAATAATACTAAGTGGATCAATAATATCGTATCCGGTGAATATGCCGGGTATTATGAAAAGATGTATGCATAGGTTAATTACAAATAAGAGAGGTAAATATGATATGTTTAAAAACAAAACATTATTAATCACCGGTGGCACAGGAAGCTTCGCTCATGCCATTCTTGATAGATTTTTAGATTGATAACGGAGGAGTCCGTTTGGTTTCTTCTTATATGCAAGGTTATTGCTGTTCTATGAGGGGTTTCATTGTTATTCTAAAATAGACAGCATTTTATCTATTAAAGCAACGCTGATGATAATTATTATTTGGAGACAAAAAGTCAATTAAAAACTAGCTTGAATAACAGGAGTATCTCTCAATAATAATGGTAGCTAAGTATAAAAGGGTGCTAACTAGAGAATTAGCTGAGTTCAATATTCCGGGAACTTTTCCTACACTGATCTGAATGTGATGTTTAGCCTAGGCTAGTAGACTAATAGTAAGATGAAAAAGGGGAGAGGACATACTGAATATGTTAAAGACAGTATTATTCAAAACAGAATTTGGACAGAATTTAAAGGATGAGTATGTATACCGTCTTCATTATAAAAATTATAAGTATATGCGTGCACTGATTACTAATCAGTCACCGGAGGCAGGAATACGTTCGATTTGGGGGAAACACATGAAATATCCTTTAAATCTTGACAATCCAAAGACATTCAATGAAAAGCTTCAGTGGCTGAAATTAAATTGGTATGATGAACGTGCCACTATTTGTTCCAATAAGCATTTGGTCAGGGAATACGTAAAGAAAAAAGGCTTAGAGCATACCTTGGTTGAACAGCTTGGTGTATATATGAATCCTAATGAAATTGATTTTAAGGCGCTTCCTGATAGATTTGTGCTCAAACCGTCACACGATTCTGGACACACAATAATATGTACGGATAAGAGTAAGCTGAGCATTGGAAAAGTCAAAGAAAAATTATGGAAATGGCTTTCCATTGATTATGAGTATATGAGCGGTGAATGGCCATATCAAAGCGAAAAGTACATTGTTTGTGAAGAATTTCTTGAAGATAAAAAAGCTGGGGAACTTTTGGACTATAAAATATTCTGTTTTAATGGAAAACCTGAATTAATCTTTTTTGTTAGTGATCGTGCTCGTCATGCACGAAGTGACTTTTACGATCTTAAATGGAATCCATTGCCGTTTCGCTGGGCTTATGAACCTAGTGGGAAGGTATTTCCCAAACCTTCCAAATTAAACGATATGATTGTATATGCAGAAGCATTGTCAGAAGGGTTCCCCTTTGTTCGTGTTGATTTTTATCAGGTTGAAGAAAAGGTTTATTTTGGTGAGTTAACCTTTTTTCACGGCGGAGGGCTTGGAAATTTCCAACCTGAAAGTGTCGATTTTGAATTGGGTTCCTTACTAACTCTTCCGCCAAAAACAGATCCGTGGGGGTATATTACTTGTGCGCTAAAAAATTAAAAATTAAAAATAAAATGAAGGGTAAATTATCATGTTTAAAAACAAAACATTATTAATCACTGGTGGTACCGGAAGCTTCGGTCATGCTGTCCTTGATCGTTTTCTCCAAACGGACGTTGGAGAAATTCGTATATTTTCACGTGATGAGAAGAAGCAGGATGATATGCGCAAAGAATATAAGAACGATAAAATCAAGTTTTATATCGGTGATGTGCGGGATATCCAGAGTGTAAAAAATGCCATCTTTGGAGTGGATTACATATTCCATGCTGCTGCTTTAAAGCAGGTGCCTTCCTGTGAGTTCTTCCCTTTGGAAGCAGTGAAGACAAATGTTATTGGAACCGATAATGTTTTGACTGCCGCTATTAATGAAGGAGTTAAGAAAGTAATATGCCTCTCTACGGATAAAGCTGCTTATCCAATCAATGCCATGGGAATATCCAAAGCGATGATGGAAAAGGTCCTGGTAGCAAAATCTAAGACTGTTTCACCTAAGAGGACTGTTATTTGCGGTACCCGCTACGGCAATGTAATGGCTTCCAGGGGATCAGTTATTCCGCTTTTTGTAGAACAGATTAAAAGCGGACAAGCTCTTACTATAACAGATTCTAATATGACCAGGTTTTTGATGAGCCTAGAAGAAGCGGTGGAATTAGTGGTCTTTGCTTTTGCTAATGCCCAGGCCGGTGACATCATGGTGCAAAAATCGCCGGCCAGTACCATAGGGGATTTAGCTCAGGCTCTTTTAGAGTTATTTGACGTAGATAATGAAATAAGAATTATTGGTACCCGCCACGGTGAAAAGCTATATGAAACCTTGCTTACCAAAGAGGAATACATAAAAGCTGAAGATTTGGGAGGATTTTTCCGTGTCCCTGCTGATAAACGGGATCTTAATTATGATAAGTATTTTGTGGAAGGTGATGTTTGTCTGTCCAATTCGGCAGAATATAATTCTCATAATACACACCGCTTAACCATCGAAGAGATAAAGGAAAAACTGTTACAACTCGATTATATAAAGAATGAGCTTAGCAATTGGAAGCCAGTTAAGAAAACAGGTATTAAAGACAGCCAAACAAAAAGAAAGGCAAGAGAACTGCTTCAAAAACAGAAGGATAAAGAAGCTTAATAATTAATAATGAGCTAATTCGCATCGGGAGGATCATATGAAGTTATTTGTATTAGGGTCATCTGGTATGGCGGGGCATACCATCGCGTTATATTTGAAAGAACAAGGGCATGATGTTATCGGTTTTGACCAGATTGATTCAAAGTATTGCAAAACCATTATTGGAGATGCAAGAGATACTGAAAAAATCAGAAGCCTCATATTGGAGGGGCAATTTGATTCAGTAATAAATTGTATTGGCATCCTCAATCAGTTTGCCGAAAGTAATAAAGAATTAGCTGCTTTTTTAAACGCTTACTTTCCTCATTTTTTAGCTTCGATAACAAAAGATACTGAAACGCAAGTAATTCATATGAGTACTGATTGTGTATTTTCAGGTAAAAGAGGGGGATATACCGAAGAAGATGTTCGAGACGGAGCAACATTTTATGATAGATCTAAAGCTCTGGGGGAATTAGAAGACAATAAAAATATAACTTTGCGCAACTCAATCGTGGGACCAGACTTAAATCCAAATGGAATAGGATTATTCAATTGGTTTATGCAGCAACGCGATTCCGTACAAGGTTTTACTCAAGCAATGTGGACGGGTTTGACCACACTGGAGTTGGCAAAGGTTATTGAAGTTGCGGCAAATCAAAGGGCTCATGGATTATATAATATGGTTAATAAAGACGCTATAAGCAAGTATGAGCTTTTAAAACTATTTAATCATTTCATGAGAAATGACTCTGTTGAGATCGTTCCATTCTATGCTTTGATCATTGATAAATCGTTAAAACGAACGAGGTTTGAATTTGATTACTCTGTACCAGATTATGAATCGATGGTAAAAGAATTAGCTGAATGGATATATGTCCACAAGGAAATGTATCCGCATTATGAACAGATTTAATATTTGGAGGCGAGCATGAAAAAACTTAAACTTATGACAATCGTTGGGACGCGGCCAGAAGTTATAAAATTATCAGAAGTCATAAAGAAATGTGATACATACTTCGAGCATGTTTTGGTGCATACCGGTCAGAATTATAATTATCAATTAAATGAAATTTTCTTTGATGAACTCGGCTTAAGAGCACCAGATTATTTTCTGGGCGTAGCAGGGGACAATCTGGGACAAACCATGGGCAATATTATTTCAAGATCCTATGAGATAATGCTGGATCAAAAGCCTGATGCATTGCTGGTTTTAGGGGATACAAATTCCGGGTTATCAGTTTTATCTGCTAAAAGACTTAAAATACCTATTTTTCATATGGAGGCTGGAAACCGCTGTTTCGATGAAAATCTGCCGGAGGAAGTTAATAGAAGAATTATAGATCATACCAGTGATGTCAACCTATGTTATACGGAACATGCACGAAGGTATTTAAATGCGGAGGGTGTGGTCAAGGAACGTACATATGTGACCGGTTCACCTATGGCAGAAGTATTGACTGCCAATATGGAAAAGATACAGAACAGCAAAGTGCTGGATGAGCTGGGTCTTAAAAAGGATCAATACATACTGCTTTCCGCCCATCGCGAAGAGAACATCGATATCGAAGAAAACTTCTTAGCTTTAATGCATGCTGTAAATGCCTTAGCTGAAAAATATGACATGCCGGTCATTTATTCCACCCATCCCCGGAGTGCCAACTTCATAGAAAAGAGAGGATTTCAGTTCCACCCGAATGTAAGAAATTTAAAACCTTTTGGATTTTCTGATTATAATCATCTGCAGCTCAATGCCTTTTGTGTAGTATCAGACAGCGGGACACTGCCGGAAGAAGCATCCTATTTTAAATTCCCTGCAGTATGCATTCGGACCAGCACGGAGAGGCCGGAAGCAATCGATAAAGGTAATTTTATTATCGGCAGCATTACAGAAGAACAGGTACTCCAGGCAGTGGAACTGGCTGTTGCCATGAATAACAATGGGGATTTGGGTGTTGCTGTACCTAATTATGTGGATGAGAATGTGAGCACCAAGGTCATTAAGATCATTCAAAGTTATACGGGGATCGTTAATAAGATGGTGTGGAGGAAGTAGGGTAACTACAATAGCAATTCATTAGCTTTTCAGTTCAGGAATATGAATAAATAAAACGTGATTAATAATGTAAGAGTTGCGAATATCACCTTATAGAAATAAGGGAAGGGATACTTTCAAGAAGGGGGGGCGAATATGGAACTCGATGTATTTTTAAGAGAATACGTTAAGGCAATAAAAAACGACACCGCAGCAGTATTTGCTGGAGCTGGTTTGTCGTGTGATGCGGGTTTTGTGGATTGGAAGGGACTATTATGTGATATTGCAGAAGATTTGCATTTGGATGTTGATAAAGAAGAACACGATCTAATAGGAGTTGCTCAATATCATTACAATGAACACCAAAGGGGCAGAATTAATGAACTAATTTTGAATGAGTTCGGAAGAAAGGCAACGATAACGGAAAACCATAAAATTTTAGCGAGATTGCCGATAAAAACATATTGGACAACGAATTATGATAATTTAATAGAGACAGCAATAAAGGACGAAGGCAAAATCCCGGATGTAAAAATTGAGTGTGCTAATCTAGCACAAAGCAAAAAAGATCGAGATGTAGTTGTCTATAAAATGCATGGTGATGTAAGTCAACCACAAAAAGCTGTGATTATTAGAGATGATTATGAGAAATACGATAATACGCATAATCTTTTCATGACTGCATTGCAAGGCGACTTGGTTTCAAAAACATTTCTGTTTTTAGGCTTTAGTTTCAGCGATCCTAATCTAAACTACATACTTAGCAGAGTCAGAAACGGCTTAGAAGATAATCAGCGGCCTCATTATTGTATTATGAAAAGAGTAACTAGAGATGACTATGGAAACGATGAGGATTATGCTTACGCTAAAATCAAACAAGAATATCAAATCAAAGACCTGAAACGCTTTTCAATAAATACAATTTTTGTAGACACATATAAAGAAATAACGCAGGTTTTACATCTAATTGAATTGATGTATAGAAAGACTTGCGTTTTCATTTCAGGAAGCGCTGTAAAATATGATCCATTTTTAAAAAATGAAGCGCAAGAACTACTTCATAGATTAAGCTATGAGCTTGTAAAAAAAGATTATCGAATTATTACTGGTTTTGGCTTGGGTGTTGGCACTTATGTAATTAATGGTGCACTTGAGTATATGTATGAGAAATCAATTACTCGAATTGACTCAAGAATACTAATGCGGCCATTCCCGCAAAAAGCAAGTGGCAGCAAAACGCTCTCAGAACAATGGGAATACTATAGAAATTTAATAATTTCAGAAGCTGGGGTGGCTATTTTTGTATTTGGCAATAAGGAAAAAGAAGATGATGGGACAATAATTAATGCAGATGGTGTGTTGAAAGAATTTGAGATTGCAAAAGTGAAAGGATTAAATTTGATACCGATTGGTTCAACTGGATATCAGACGAAAGAATTATGGCAGTTGATTATTAATGATTTCGATAGGTATTATCCTAATGAAAGGCATCTAAAGCCGCAATTAGAAATACTTGGTACATCTACCGATTTAGACGAGATTATTGAAAATGTTATGAAAATTATCAGTGGGATAGGGGGAGAAATGTCAAAAGGATAGAGAAAGGAGTTGAAAATTATGGGGAGGAAAATATTTGTTTCCTACAAATACGCTGATAATGATGTATATAATTTTGCAGGAAATCTATATGGCTGTACGGTGAGAGACTATGTAGGCAAATTTGAGGAAACTATCGATGATTCAGATCACATTTATAAGGGAGAATCTGATGGGGAAGATCTTTCACAATTAAGTGAAGAAACTATATGGAACAAGTTGAAAAATAGAATTTACGACAGCACACTAACAGTAATAATGCTATCAAAAGGTATGAGGATAGAGTGGAAGACTGATAAAGATCAATGGATACCAAGGGAAATTTCATATTCTTTGAAAGAGATATCCAGAATTAATAGCAATGGCGATCCAATTACAAGCAAAACAAATGCTCTTCTGGCAGTTGTAATACCGGATAGAAGTAATTCGTATTCATATTTTACATATAATAAAACTTGTTGTGCATCTGGTTGCAGAGTTTTTGAGACATATAAGTTATTTAATATTATGAAAGGCAATATGTTTAACAAGAAAGTGCAGAATTCGGAAGAATGTGCTGATGGTTCCATTATATATTATGGCGACGCCAGCTATATGCTTTGTGTAAAATGGGATGATTTCATAAATGACATTAATACGTATATCGACAAAGCCTATACGCTTCAAGAAAATATGGATGAATATAATATTCAAAAGGAAGTTTAATATATAAGTAATAGTTTGTTTGGAGAGGGGTCATATCATTGAGTTTTACCAGCATTTATGAAGACATTGTTGCCAGGAAGGAAAAAATCAGCCTGATCGGGCTTGGCTATGTGGGGATGCCAATCGCAGTTTCGTTTTCGCGGAAGGCTGAGGTGATCGGCTTTGATGTGAATGAGGACAAGATCGTGTTATATAAGCAGGGAATCGATCCTACCAAGGAAGTTGGGAATGAGGCGATCGCTGCCTGTGCGGTGGATTTTACGGCTGATGAAACCAGGCTGAGGGAAGCGAAGTTCCACATTGTGGCAGTTCCTACTCCGGTCAATGCAGACAATACTCCTGACCTGTCGCCGGTGATCGGTGCCAGTCATACATTGGGGAGGAATCTCACTGAAGGATCGATCGTGGTCTATGAATCTACCGTTTACCCGGGCGTAACGGAAGAGATCTGTATGCCTATCCTGGAGCAGGAGTCGGGCTTAAAGTGCGGAGTAGATTTTAAAATCGGCTATTCTCCGGAACGGATCAATCCGGGGGATAAGGTACACCGTCTGGAGACTATTATCAAAGTAGTTTCCGGTATGGATGAGGAGTCACTTGATACCATCGCCAAGGTTTACGAACTGGTGGTGGAGGCCGGTGTACATAGAGCGGAATCCATCAAGGTGGCGGAGGCTGCCAAGGTAATAGAGAACTCGCAAAGAGATATTAACATCGCCTTTATGAATGAGCTGTCCATTATTTTTAATAAGATGGGGATTGATACCAAGGCGGTCCTGGAAGCGGCGGGGACCAAGTGGAACTTCCTGAAATTTTACCCGGGGCTGGTGGGCGGCCACTGCATCGGGGTCGATCCTTACTATCTGACCTATAAGGCGGAGCAGATGGGATACCATTCCCAGATCATTTTATCCGGCCGGCGCATCAATGATGACATGGGCAAATATGTGGTGGAGAGCCTGATCAAAAATCTGGTCATGGCTGATATATCTGTAAAGCAGGCGAAGGTGGCCATTCTGGGCTTTACCTTTAAAGAGAACTGTCCTGATACCAGAAACACCAGGGTAATAGACATTGTGCGGGAGCTGGCTGAGTATGGAGTGACTCCGATAGTAGCAGACCCGGTGGCAGATGCTGATGAAGCCAGGCATGAGTACGGGCTGGAGTTTGATGCCATAGACAGCATAAAAGATGCGGACGCGGTTATCCTGGCGGTGGCTCATGATGAGTTCGCCGGACTTGATATGAATAAATTGGACAAGCTTTATAAGGATGTTCCCAATGAGAAAAGAGTGCTGCTTGATGTGAAAGGGCTTTTAAACCGTAATGAATTTGAAGCGGCGGGATATAGATATTGGCGGCTGTAATAAAGTGCTGCTTAAACAGATGGTAAAGATGGAGGCAGGTAATTATGGGCTACAGTAACATTACATTTCCTGAGGATACAACTTTTCTGGTAACGGGCGGGGCGGGTTTCATCGGCTCTAACTTGTGTGAGGCCTTGCTGAAGATGGGCTATAAGGTGCGCTGCCTGGATGATTTGTCCCAGGGGAAGGAAATTAACATGGCAGGCTTTTTGTCTGAACCGAACTTTACCTTTATAAAAGGGGACATCCGGGATCTGGATACCTGCCTGTCTGTCTGCCGGGGTGTGGATTATGTGCTGCACCAGGCGGCTTGGGGAAGTGTTCCCCGCAGTATTGAGATGCCTTTATTATATGAAGAAATTAATATTCGCGGCACGGTCAATATGATGGAAGCAGCGCGGCAGAGTGGAGTGAAAAAATTTGTCTATGCATCCAGTTCCTCCGTGTACGGCGACCATCCGGTGCTGCCCAAGCAGGAAGGCCAGGAAGGGCAACTGCTGTCCCCCTATGCTTTGACCAAAAGAGTAGATGAAGAGTACGGTAGATTATATAAAGTATTATACGGCCTGGATACTTACGGCTTAAGATATTTTAATGTGTTCGGCCGCCGCCAGGACCCGGACGGAGCCTACGCAGCGGTGATACCTAAATTCATCAAGCAGCTTATGCATGACCAGCAGCCCACCATCAATGGTGACGGAAAGCAGAGCCGGGATTTTACCTATATAGAAAATGTTATCGAAGCCAACCTCAAAGCCTGCCAGGCGTCCAGCGAAGCAGCCGGGCAAGCGTTTAATGTAGCTTACGGCGGCAGGGAATACTTGATCGACATTTACCATGTGCTGTGCCAGGCCCTGGGTAAAGACATCGAGCCTATTTTCGGACCCGACCGGGCAGGGGATATTAAGCATAGTAATGCAGATATCAGCAAGGCAAGAGAGATGCTGGGGTACGAGCCGGATTGGAGCTTCGAGCGGGGGATTAGGGCGGCGATTGAGTGGTATAGGGAAAGTTTATGATGAACCAAACAATGGGGATACCCTATAGGGCACAAGCGGTTCTGTTGTTTGGTGCGAGCGTGTTAGGGGGAGACCTGGATAATATCTTAATAACTTAGGTTGAGCCCCAAGTTATTAAGAAGTATCGACACTTATGCAACTAAATCATTTATATATTCTTGTCGCCTACTCCATAAAATAGGTTGTATGGAGTATTCTTTTAAAGCCTCAATAATAGCCGAGCGTATTTTCTTCTCATCATCATTCAAGAAAACATACATCATGCTTTCTTTCTTTCTAGCCTCGCGAGTATCATCCCATGCAAAAATCAACGATTCGGTTTTTTCTCTGGTCGGGTTATTGACAGCTTTAATTAAACGTTCAGGTTTTTGTTTTGATGCCGGTATTGCGAAATCGAATGAATGGGAAAATCCGCTTTTACCGTATAATTGGAATTCTGAGATAAATCTAATGTCATTGCTGATAAAGAAATTTTCAATATCCTCAAGAAATAATCCCTTTATTCTAGGCTGCGATACTAAAAACATATCATCCACTGTTAGCATCGCTTGAATTAACAAGTGTTTTTTTTGAGGGAAATTTGAAAAGTTGGTTTCTGTTAATATTTCGTTATTCTTCAATTTCACACTGAATCTGTTCAACATAGTATGTAGAATGTCCTGCCTTTTATCTGATGTCAGATCAACCCCGGACATAGCCAACTCATTTAAGGTATACCCATCATCAGTTAATATTAATTTATCACCATCTTTTTTAACGTAAATCTGCATATGATCGTTATGCCTATCCAGAAAAGGTGTGGTAATTTCTAAATAATTATTTATTTCTTTGGTTGTAATTTTTGATTTCAACCAGTTTACATAAGAATCCACAAAATCAGGGTACATTATAATCCCAGCCCATCTTGTATTTTGATATTATTTGTGTCTTTTACTTTACAGTATTCCAAAAAATTAATAAAGGATAACAATAAATTGGTTGTGTCTTTGAATATATCACTTGGAACGGTATAGGCCCACGAAGTTCCATAGCCTTCTTTAATTATATGCAGGTGAGGACAAGATATTTCTTGTCTGTCTGGGTTTGTATGTGGACGACCATCTAAATCAAGTCGCAATAAAATATTTCCCGATTGATGACGCTCCTGAAATGTGCATTTGGTTAGCTTGATATGACCTTTTCTGTTGACATCAATAATAAATTTGTCTCGCTTATCTTCCGAAACAATATTGTACTGCTTAGAATCAAAGGCTGCTGGAAATATTAATGGCTGTTTTTCATTGAGTTCTTTCAAGACTTGCAACAAATAATCAATTTCTTGTTGGGTTAGCATTAAAATCCCTCCAATAGAAAACAAAAGTTATTTATTCGAACGGGGAAGAATACCTAAACACTCTTTTATCAGTTATGGAAATTGGATTATTTAATGCTATGATGATTATTTCTAAAATAATTGAACAAAGTCTGCTATTTATCTGATCTTTCCCCGTAAAGCACTTTCTTCAATTTGCGCACTAGGATTATACTTTTCAACTAATAACTGCACAATTGTTCTGCTCCCATCACTAATTTGTGGATTTAAAGTAATCTCCATATCTTTTATTTTTTCTTTATCTAAATTTAAGAAATAATAATTGAACGGTAACTCCATGCATTCAAGTAAATTTTTATAAGTATTTTGTATAATTTGCTCTACAGTTTGATGTTTAACTATTGATTGAAGACTTATAGGAAGAAAAAACAGTATATATCTCCATTCATTTTGAAAAGACCAATAGGTATTTTTGAATATTCCTAACTTACTTATCACAAAGTCAATATCCCTATTTTTGAAATTTAATACTTTGGGATATAATAAGTCTTTATCGTCAGAATAATTAACTTTAAATAAAATCTCGTTAGGTTTCTGGTTACATAAAAAATACTTAGAATAAATATAATCATTTACTGGTATGACAATATCCAACTTGTCATAGCTTACTTCTATAGGGAGATTTCCCTTTACATTACTAAAATCATTGGTCTGCATTGTATAAACACAAAAGGGATTTTTAGGTAATTTAATTCTTACTCCGTCAGATGGTGATGTATACATTCGCCACATGGGAATACTTTCCCTTGGACTATCTGTCCAAGAACTAACAAAGACCCACTGCCCATATCGTTGTCTATCTTGGATTTTTTCCTCTTCCATATCATCTAATAAGGTTAATGGACTAAATCTGATACTCTTATTTTTTAGTATCATTGCTAGCGAACTAACATCAGTATAATGATATAAATAGTTTGGTTGCGTGTTTTCCATGTTTCCCCTTTTCTTTACGGAGTATTATTTCGTAGAGGACCTTGGTATATTTTAACACATTTATTGGTAATGGGAAAATGTGGTGAATCTAGTGGAAATGGTCGATAAGATGGTTTATGGTTACTTCTATCGAATGTAGTTTACTTTAATTTGTTGAAAACTTGTATTCCATAAAAGGATATAAAGGGAAATTGAAGAAATTATATTTAAAACAATAGAAAAAAGGATGGGCTATATATGACGGGCAGTTTATTTTCGTGGTCTACCTTGATGACTTTATCCGGTGCTGCCATGATTACTTTCTTGATCGTGTTATATACTGGCAGAATATTAGACGACTGCAAATGGTGGAAATGGGGAACGGATTTATATGCTGCATTATGCGCATTTGTAGTACTGGTTGTTGCCAGCCTTGCTTCCGGAGAAAATTATAGAGACTGGACAATGTATGCATTGGCGTTCTTTAATTCTTTTCTGGTGGCTGCATCAGCAGGGAAGTTAAGAGATAAATCGATAATTGAAGTTGAGAGGAAGAAGACGAGAGCTGGGACGAGTACAGAGGAAGGTCTGGAGAAGATATAATACAGCGGAAATCATTTATGGGGGAGTTGTTACAGCCAATCTAAAATGTCCGGCGGTAGACGGTGTTAAATGTCCAAAAATTGACGAAAGAGCAGGCCAAGTAACACCGTCTTGAATATACTCAGTTCAATTCGCCCTGAATTACCAGCTTAACCATATGGTCATCAATAATTCTCTTACCGTTTTGGGCTCCATATATAAGGCAGTGAGTACAAACCTTGTTTACCATACGGGCTGCTCCAGCCGAAAACTTAAATATTTCATCCAGGGCATTATCCGAGAAAATATCATGCTCTGCTCCGGCATAAGTAAGGTGGTTTTTCACATATTCTCCCACCTGGGACCGATCCAGGTGATTAAGTTTGCATTGAAGATCGATGCGTTGCCTGATAGCTGCATAAGATTGAAGTTTCAGTCGATCCCATAATTCATTCTGGCCTACCAGAATCAATGCCATAGGGCTCTTGGAATCCATTCTGAAGTTTAAAAGGAACCTTACTTCTTCCAGCATCTCTTTATCCAGCAGATGGGCTTCATCCAGTATGACCACCGGCTGCAGATGATGAATCCCTTGCATAAGCTCTATTTCCCGGTGTAATTGACGTTTGGCGTCACCCCGGTAGAATTTGGCTTCACATCCTAACTGCTCTAACAGCCCTTTGTAAAAATGCCGGGGGGTTAATTTTGAATCTGCCAGGTACATCACCATATATCTTGAATTATTCAAGCTATTTTTAAAACTGCGGATGGTCGTGGTTTTCCCGGTTCCGCAATCTCCGGTTACCACAGCAAATAATTGCCGCCTTGCGGCATATTCCAGCCTTCCCAGGATTTCTTCCAACATACTTGACCGGTATAAATGCTCAGTGGGTATATCTCGTGAAAAGGGGGTGTGTTTTAAACAGTAAAATTCTTCAAACATGTTTGTCCCCCCTATTAACCGAACGGTAAGATATGGCGGGGGACTGGACATCCTGTCGTTCCTGCTTCTTCCTGGCGGCTGCTTTTAATAATCTTGATGAGTCAGCCAGCTCAGGCTGCAAGTATTCCGGCAGTCTGGGTCTGGGACCGCTCTTTTCTCCGATAATCAGTGCATGGGCTTTTATTACTTCGTGCCCTTCATATTCTATGGTTAATGTGCTGGTATCCCTTGGATCATAGATCACATCGACTTTGCAACCGATGAAATTAAGGCCTGCTTCGTATTTCTTGCCGGCAAAACTTATGCAGCCTGCCTTATCTACTTTCCTTTCTTCACAGTGCAGAAATGCACTGCTGATGGTTTCAGGATCAAGAAATCGCAAGGCTTTTTTATCACTGCGATAGGCAGTCTCAGGACTGATATTGCCTTTAAGACCGGAATGGTTTTTATTCTGATAGCACTCGCTCAGCCATACCTGAAACAAGTCATTTAATTTATCCAGGGTCTGGGGTTTTTCTATGGCCGCTTCAGCAAGAAATGAATCCACTACCCGGTTGAATCGTTCTACCTTGCCGGTCGCTTCCGGTGAATAGGGCCTGGCATAAAGAAGCCTGATTCCCATTTTGGCGCAGGCTCTGTTCATCCATTTGGTCCGGTATTGTTTGCCATTGTCAAAGTATACTTTCTCTG
>Ga0209723_1001685_pt1 | contig 33109 bp, 41 predicted proteins | sample BiotimSIPDNA_2_FD_185750 | JGI IMG/M metagenome (GOLD analysis project Ga0209723, IMG submission 185750) | Anaerobic biogas reactor microbial communites from Washington, USA - Biogas_R2 time_0 SIP DNA (SPAdes) (version 2) | ecosystem: Engineered > Bioreactor > Anaerobic > Unclassified | place... | reverse complement strand
CCGTTCGGAGAAGCAGCAAACAGTTCGGATGCAAAGCTGATTTCTGACGCGTTCAGCCCGACCTGTGACATAAGTCCGGTTGCTCCGCGTTCAAAATAAATGCCGTCGCCTACATAAATCCGGCGAGCGCTTCCCTTTTCCCATGCTTTCCAGTTTCCCTGTGCTTTCATTTCCTTCCCCTTCCCGGTTTCCCGGTATTTAATCTCTCAAGGGTTTCTCCCCTTGATCTACCTTCATTATCGGCGATATTGCCCAGCTTGTCAAGCGTTATTTTACTATTTTTGTGTTTTTTTTATGTTTTTTTATGTCTATACTATATAAAGAAATAGCCGGGTTTTACGCCCGACTATCCTTTTTTTGTGGTTAAAAAATCGGTACCTGACCATCTGCGCCAGCACCAACAGTTACCGGCTGTTTTGCGGGTTCAGGTGGTGTTGCCGCTGCCCTCAATGCCGGTGGTGTATCGGGAAAATCATCTTCCGCGAGTTGTCCTTCTTTCGGCCTGTCCTCAAAAATCGACAACAATACCGCGTCGTCATCGTCCCTTACCCTCGGGCATCCAGCAGGGTTAAATGTACGGTTCAAAAAATACATTTTCCCTCCGGTTTCCAAATCCGTCATTACCCGTCCGATATTTTCATACCGGTTTTTTACTTGTCCGTCGCGTGTTGTATACGAACCCGTTTTAACACTAATTGTATGCGTCTTTTTCCAGCTTGACATTATTGTGTCTCCTTTGTGTTTGTCAGTTCTTCCAAAAGCTTGCCGAAAAATAAATATACAATGCGGTCCCAAAGTGTAGCGCGCCTGTATTTTGCGGCAATGCGAATTGCATGGTTGGCATCATTGACAGCCTTTTTTATTGCTTCATCTCTTCCAAAATATGTATACTCACCAGGGCCAACACACATTGAATTCAAAAAATAGTTGTGTTGCTTGTATAAAACCGCACCGTCAGAAACAAGTTTTCCCTCTAGTGCAGTAACCTCGAGTTGTTTTTCTTGCCAGTTGCGCTCAAGCTCGGTAAGCTCCTCATACCGCTCGATTGATAATTCAACCTTTCCTTGTTCTCTAATCATTGCTTTGTCTCCTTTTTCGTCAGTACTTCCCTTGTCAGTTCTTCGTTCATTCCCCCCCCTCCTTTCGCGGTCTCCCGCGTGTATACTAAAACGGCACCTTATCCGCATAATCGGAAAAGTACAGTTCCTCTATCAATTTCCAATCAAAAATTATTGCAGATTGTGTTACACCCGCAATCCTTACCGTTTTAGCACAACCGCCAAATAGTGCCGCGCTGTTTCGTTTTAACACCTCCTTGTAGTTTGAGAATGGCGTATTTTCTAGCATCTTGGCTATCATGTCATTTTTTGTTGACACTGCTAAAACCTCGACGCCCGAACACCCCATTGATTCCGTTCCCTTCATTCGGCGTAAGCCGTACAACTGTACTTGTTCAGGGTACAGCATTTTTTTCAATTCGTCAAGCTCGGTGAGCATTTGCGCAATAGTTTTTTCTTTGTCGTTGGACACGCGAACCTTCTCTTGGAAAATCCTTGTCAACACGCGCTCCTCGTCTATTTCAACTTCCTCATTCACACGTATTGACCGTGCCGCCTTTTTTATTTGTTCCAATAATTCCGCGTCTTGTGGTCGTGTTGTGTCGCCGAATGGCGCGTCGGATACAATCGCCCAATATCCCGCAAACAACGGAGAAAAGGTATCTGCTTCGCGGAACTCAAAATCTAACCCGCCGTTTTCTTCCGTTTCCATTAGCATATCATGGCATGTGTCTATTTCTTCGCGGATTGTTTGAAGGCGTCTAAACATTCTTGCACGCAAGCCGTCGGGGTTTTTTATGCGCTTGGCTTTTCCGTGAGACTTCCCGCCAATACGACAAATTGCAAAGCGTGATCGGGTGGCGGCATCGGAAATGTTTACGTTGACCGCGGCAAAGCAAAACATCATTTTTGTTGCGAACGATATCGCTTTTTGACTGCTTGAACCCTTGATTGTTTTTTCTCCACCGTATGCTGTTCTTGCTAGTGCTAAAATGTTGTCAACCATTGCCAAATCGGATTTTTTGTTTGCTTCAAACTCGTCAATTACCATCGGGCGACAATCTGCGCCGGCGGTTTGTCTTAAACCCGCTTCGGTGATACCGCCTTTTCCCGCATCGGCATAAATTGTTTGGTTCCCAATTATGGGAATTATTATGTCATGTAAAAGATACGTTTTTCCCAAACCGCGCGCGCCGGTTATAAAAATATGCGGACGCCTGAACAGGCACGACGCAAATGGTGCCAGCGCACAAAATCCCGGTATTGCTAGATACGCCGATTCGGTGTTGAAATTAAACGTGCGTATCTGGTCAACAAAAAATTGCCCGTCTTCCTCTGTCCACGGTTCGGCGGATATGACTATTTCCGATTTTGACCGGCAATAGACGTTTTTACCGTTGTACAGTTCATACCGTGATACAGTCCCGTCGGGTGCAACAACCGCGCGCCCGGTGTTTACCACGATTTGTTTACCGTCAACGTGTGCGCCAAGTCCAAGTATTTTCTCATCATCATACATTCCGTGTTTTACCGATTCAGCACGGAACCACTCGACGGCAGATTCTTTATCAAACACTTCTATTGGTTCGCCTGTTTTTGTGTAGACAGTTTTTGTGAAGCACGACTCCCACCAATCACGTACGCCGATTTCAAACAACTTATCGCCTATTGATTTTTCACCGCGTGAAATTGAAAGCGGGATGTTTTGGTTTTTTGGCATCACGTAATAAGCGCTGGCGTCAAAGCCTAAAAAGCGGAATGGTATTTGGTCGGGTGGTATTCGTCCGTCTTCGTCGTGGTGGCCAAGTCCAGAAATATTGACATTTCCAGATTCAGTAGGTCCGTTTTTATTTCTATCAGTCGATACCTTGTCATGTCCATTAGATCCCTCTCCGTTTGGTTTTTTGGTTCCCGCATCAACGATTTTTCGAGGTTTCGAATTGCTGTGTCCATATACAGATACGCCTCTATCCGTTTTTGCATCGTCGGTACTTCCATCTACTCCCCCTTCGGCATTTCCCTTGTCGCCACTATCAGCACTTTCAGCCCGTTCACCGTTGCCATTATCCGGCGTTCGGTCTGGTTCGGTGGCATTTCCTTCGATAATGTTTTTGCCGCCCTCCGCAACAACATCGCGTCTTTGATTGTAACTCCGTCCATTTTCTTTTCCTGCATTATTTAACCCTCCTTTTTCGATTCCGGTGTGTCCGGTGTTTGACCCGGTTTGCCCAGCGCTTCCAATAACCTCAACTCGAACGGGTACGGCAGATTGTACGTTTCGCAATGCTCCCGTATCATTTGCACCGTTGCCGTCATCTGTTCTTGCATTTGCCATACCGCTTTGACCGCTTCCGCTAGCCAAACCGCCGGATCCCCCATGTCCGGTGCTTCTTGTTTGTCCCTCGGCATAAACAGCCCCCCTTATAATTTCCGTGAGAAAATCAGACTTTCCCGTCTTTACTAAATCGTCAAGGTCTTTTTCTTTTGTGTCGGCTGGATATTGTACATATCGTACTGCGGATATTTCCGGAATTTCCGCAAGAATGTTGCCGATTTTCTGGCTCGCCTTTCTACCGGCATCGTCATTATCCATGGCTAACACAACATTATACCCGCGTAATTTTTCCGCGTCTTTTGGTCGTAATCCGTTTACACCGCCAATTGACCGCACGTTGTCAAAACCGGCGGCACGTGCGGTAATCTGGTCAAGTTCGCCCTCGCATAAAATTACCGTATCACTGTCTATTGGCAAGTCGGGAAACGGGAATGTTTTACTTGCGATTGAACCGCGCTTTACTGTTGCGCCTGCGTCGTCAAAATAGTGTAATTTATACCCAACCGCAAGACGTACGATAATACCCGCCGGTATAAATGCACGTTCGGGTATGCCGGCTTTGTCGAGTGCGTCTTTGCCAACACCACGCAACGCCAAACCATACCCCGGCCAATAGAAAACCTGACTAACGCATGAGCCGACCAAATCCGCTGGTACGCCTCTTGTGTGGAAAAATGATGCTATCTGCTCAAGGTAAAAATCTTTTTGACTTGCCAACCACGCATCAACCGCGCGCAATGCGTTGGCGCCTGGCGTGAATATCGGCTCTGGTTTGGGTGCGTGTTTTGGTGGTATGTACGGCTTGTATGTTCCGTTTTCGGCAATGTCACCGAATGATCGAGCAACTGATTTGTATTGTTCGGCTATGTTTGTTTCACCGGTTACCTCGCCACATAGGTCGTATATGTCGCCGTGGAACCCGCAACCATAACACGTCATTGACTGATTGTTTCGAACGATTGCCGACCATTTATCGGGCGTGTCGCCGTCATCGTGTAATGGGCAACGGAAGTTTACGCCATTTTGCGCTTGCGTTCCGCAGACGGTTACAAGGTATTCTATGAGGCGGGGTTTGTATCGTTGAAAATCTATTTTGTTGCCGTTGTCGGTCATTTACGGGTGCCTCTTTTGGTGGTTATTGGAACAGGTCGGGGGTTGTTTCGGTTGCCTTTGTCAATTCTGCCGGGTCGAATAATGACGCCTGTGCCGCGTGGTTTTGGTATCGTGCAACTGCTGCTTTGTAATAATCCGCGTCAAGCTCCATCCAAGTAAGGTCATACCCGAGGTCATGACAGGCAATACAGATTGACCCCGACCCGCCGTGTGTGTCGAGAATCCGGTCGCCGGGCTTGGCGTAGCGGGATAGAAGCCACTTGTAGTGGGCAACTGGTTTTTGTGTGGGGTGGATTTTTTCTCCATCTGCCGATCTTGCTCCGTGTATTTGGTATCTAAATACTTGGGCTGGTTTCTTCCATTCGTTCATGCTAACCCAAGCATATTCAGCCGATGCAAAATTATCAACAGTTTGCATTTTATCCCATACTAAAAAATACTCACTTTCTGGAAGTGTGAAATTGTTTGCGCCCCAAATTATTTGCTCTTTACTTACTCGAAACAACTCTTTCCAATATTCTTCCGTTGGCTTTATACAGTTCCACTCTTTGGCAGAATCAACCATTTTTGACATAGAGCGCCTAAACTTTGAATTTGGATCTCTGTTTTCATTTACGCTTAGTCTTTTTATCCCATACGGCGGATCAACAATCGCCAAATCAAACGCTTTGTCCGGTAGCGTCGCCATATAGTCCATGCAGTCACAATTTAGCATTTCAATCATTTCTCACCTATCCCAATAATCTTTGATTTTGCGAACCGCCCGGCTGTACACCTGAAACGCACGTTGTCCGCTTACGCCGTATGCCTCGCCTATTTCGATAAATGTATAGCCATTCAGGTACATTTGTATAATTTCGCGGTCGCGCTTTTTTCCCGGCCAGTCTTTTATCATTTGGCGCAACAAGTCCATTTCGGCATCGTCAGCAATTTCGTATCCGTCTATTTCGTCCGCAAGGTCTGCCCACGGCGATTCTGGTAAATTGCCGTCAGGGAACACATCAGAAAATGCGATACATCCCGCCTCGAATCCTTCTTGACCGTTGTATAGTGACCGGGTATATCCATTAAAAGCGTTTCTAATACACGTACCCACATAGGTATCAAGCGTCACCTTTACTCGTGCATCGTATGTTTCGATACCACGTTGAATTGCGCACATTGCCTCAATTACGGCATCATCATAATCGTCAGGTTGCATTTTGTACCGGTAGTTTTTGCCGATATGGTGGAGTAGGGGCAGGTACCGTTTGATTTTTTGGTCGATTGTTTCGGGCGTGTTGGTCACCATAATTGTTCCTGTTCGGTTTCGGTGTTTTGGTCTGGTATTTGTGTTTTAATTATTATGTCTGTCAGTTCGTCGTGTAATTTTGTGCCGTGCGCAAGGCCAATAGACGATATGATTTTTTGACGAATGTTTTGCGCGGCTTGGTGTAGTAATGCGGCTCGTTCTTGTTCGGTCATGTTTTGCCCTCCCCGGCTATTAAATCAAATCTACCACATCCCCGCAACATTGTCAAGCATCCACAGCACGTTTTTTACATAATTCGCACAATGTTTTGGTGTGTCGTCCCAATCCAACCTGCCCGCAACCAAGCCGGACACGTTACCCTCGCCCCAATTATACGCAAGTACCGCAAGGTATAAATCACCATCGAACCGGTCAATCAAATATGCCAGATAACCGCAACCAGCTTGTGCCGAGTGTCGCGGGTTTTTCCAGTCAAATAATTTTGGCGGTATGTTGGTATATTTGCTGACAATTTCATCCTGGTATTTGTGGTATATTTGCATCAGTCCGCGTGACCTATACCCGCCAACCCATCTTGATAGTGCGGTTGGTTTATATTCGGATTCATGCCATGCGACACATACCGCCAAACCGATTGGTAGTTCGTGTTGTATTTCGGCGTTGCGTAGGATAGTAGCAATATACGCCGGCGGTTTTAGCGGTGTTGGTTGTTCGGGGTATGCTGATCTTGCCGCCAAAAGACACACAATAACCAGAATCCAGAATATGCGGTTTGCGTTTGGGTCGGTGCCGTTTAGGTTCACTTTTTCAATTCTCCTTTTCTTCCGGGTATTCCAGTCCGGTTTTTCTATTAAAATGTGCCGCGTATTCCCACGACGTTATTACGGCCCACGACCTAAACCAATCATGCTCATTTGCCGGCAGCAGGTCGGAATAATCGTCACTTTCAAACGGGCGCATTTTTTCAGCCCGTACCCTTGCACGGTATTTTCGTTGCATATTCCGCTTATATTCACGGACGCGCTCGCCGAGCCGCTCTTTCATTCTTCGATATGATTCGCGGTTTTGCTCTCGACGTTTTTCAAGATTCTTGTCGTACCGCAGTCTTTCAGACTCCGCGATTGATTCTTTGTTTTTTTGCCTATATTCTCGGTTCGCAACTTTTAGGCACTTTCTGCACCACGACCCAAGCGCACCGGACGTTCCGCGTTTTTTCGGAAAATACTCCGTTGTCGCCGGGTATTCAATTCCACATTTTGTACAGCATTTGGTTGTCGGGTTTTGTGTCATTTTTTACGCCGATATTGCCTTATTGTGTCAACCGTGATAAAAAAGCAAATACCCAAAACTGGAATAAGTATACACGCGATTGCTCCGATTGCCAAGACGTTTACAAAAGCTGTCATTCCATCACCTCATTTCATGTTCAAGCGCCCTGATCGTTGCGCGCCGTTTTCGTTCAGTATAACACGCGGCTGCATACCACGGGTCACCACCAGTTCCATTTTTGCACGATTCGTACTCTTTGTCAAGCTCGGTGTCGGACAGTTCGGTAATATGCTTATGGTACAAATCCATTTCCCATTGTTGAAGCATTGTTGTGCCTCCTTTGTTGTTTGGGTCAGGTTGAAGCTGTTGTTAGATGCTAAATCCAACTATATAGGTATGATATATGCACATAATACTTCATCGTTTCTTCATGTCCACTGCCCATGGCCGCCATTATATCAATATGGTCTTGGCCGAGTCTGGTATACTGGTTCCCTGCAAGATGTTCTGCGGCTGACTTGAGCCTGTCGTAACACCGATCGTATCCAAACCAGTCACCGCCGCCTTTCGGCATCTCCTTGCGCCGAGCTTCAACTGGACTGTCTCGTAAAATTGTCATATCAACCTCCGTTTGCCGTCCGTGTTCGATTTATTGAACACGGCAAGAATCCATCTAACACATATTACACTGGTCAGCCTAAACCGTCAACCGTACACCAGACGGCACAAACCAATACTTTTGATCTTTGCCCGTGTACCTTACGGTGCTTTTTGTTCTTTCGGCGTATTCGCGTAAATAGTGTATTAGTGTTGCCGGTGTTGTTTTGGTGCCGGTTGCGTCGTACATTGCGTCATACAGTTGCCAGCCGGAAAGTACATAGGTGTGCCCGGCTTGAAACGTGTCGAGCTTTTTGAAGAATACCTGTTTTACGGATTGTTTTTTGGTCATTTTGAACCTCCAAAAAGTCTTGTCTGTCCGCTTAATGTAACGGATACTGTCGTAAGGTTTGAGCCGTACCGATACTCACCGGCGGACATTGTTTTATTCTGCACCGCGTGATCACATTCATGTTCAATGTTGAAGCGGATATTGTCGTTCGGTTTGATCTGGAACCCGATAGAATAGTCAATGCGGAATGGCTTGAATTTCCCGCCCCTGCCATCCGGGGCATACTGGAAGTTTTGCATGTCGGTGTACACGGTGAATAGTTCATCGTCGGTTGATGCAGATAATCCGATCTGTGCGACGGTTGCCACGCGGTTGTTGTCGATTTCTGCCGTTTTACTCTCAACGTGGTCCGCCATTTCAGGAACGTACCCAAAAGTCAAAAACCAACTGATTACTAATGGAAATACTGTCATTTTGTCGCCTCCTTGCATAGTTTGCCGGATACGCTCCGGCGGGCGTGTTATGCTAGACCCCAGATGGGGCAATGTGCACTTCTTCGATCAATTATGCGATAGAAGACACCTCGAACAATAGCGACGCAATATATATGTCCACCACAATCGGTTTTTTCAATTATTTCTGCAATTTCGTCAACCAGCGCTCCGGTGTCTGTTTTAATCTTAATTTTCAACATTGTTTTTCCGCTTAGGTTATTTTGCAACATTTTTGATCCAATCCTTTGCTTCTTTTTTGCTTCCAAACCGATAGTCAAAATGAGTTCCGTCACTCCGGTATCCAAGCACCGTCCATATACCCTCAATTTTAACAAGTTGCATTGCTTTCTTGTTTTCCATCTTTCCCTTCCTTCCCGGTTTCCCGGTCGTTTGATCTGTCCGGGGCATCTCCCCCTGACACTTATAATTATCGGTTATCTGCCGTTATTTGTCAACCACTAAACACAAAAAATCGTACTTTTTTTTTATTTTTTTTACTTTTATTGATCACCACAAAGTATCGTTTTTCGTTACTTTCTGGTGGATCTTTCCACTTCTTCAGGGTCCGCGAATCGTGCATAATCACAAATATCATACGAATTTATAACCCGCCGAAACGCACTACCCGACGGAATGTCGCGGGTTTTTCTGATCTTTTTGTTTGATTGTCGTTTGTACCATTTGTTGTTTTTCTGCTTAAATATAGCGGTTTTTTTACGTGATCTGCTCATTGTATGCGGCCTCCAAATACTGTTATATTGTTACCCTACCACTCATTATCGGCATTTTCAGTGCTATTGTCAACCACCGTAACCCCCTTATCCGACACTTCAGGCGCCCATACCTTCCACATGCCTGGCGCCATTTCCCTGATGCAGACGTGGGTAATGTCGGATATGCCCCACATTTTAGCAACAACCGCCGGTATTGTCACCTGAAGCATACCTGATTTATTGACCTTGTACACGTTTCGTTTAACCATTTGAACACCCCTTTTCCCAAAAGATAAAAAACTATTGTGGATTTCACTACACAATCCACTACGAAAAGTATAGTACTTTCATAAATCAATGTCAAGCAAAATCGTATCTATTGTGAAAAGTACTACACAATCCACTATACTTTTTACACTATACAATAAAAAGCACTATATAATCCACTACACAATCCACTATAGAATCCACTACGAAAAGTACTACACAATCCACTACACAATCCACTATATACTACACAATTCATAGTACTTTTTTCTCTCCATTATCTCCAATCTGTCCATTATCTCAATGTTAGACAAGCCTAAACATTTACAAATTTACATGACATTTACGCGAAAAGTGTCAAACTCGCCCGGAGTACATACTGCTAAGTCCTTGCTATATATATATTTATTTATGAATTTATTTATTATTATTATAGAGCGTAAATTTGTAAATAAATAAAGGAAATATACCCCCACACGGAAATGACTATATTTCTAATATCTCCAGTTTATCTAATATATCAAATGTTGAGTAATTTGTATATGAATGTATAGGTAGGGGTGTGAATTTCATTTACAAATTTACGCGGAGCCATTTTTAGCACATAAGTCTTTATATAGCAAATACTTATTCGCGTAAATTTTCCGTAAATTTCGCGTAAATCGATTTACGCTTCTATTAACGTTGTGTCTTCTACAGGAAGTATTTATTGTGTGCGCCATATCGTGCCGTGGTGGCGTGTTTTCGGCGTTTTTGTTTTTGAAAGCCAAACAGCGTGTATGCGTGCCATATCGTCAAGGTACTGTCCTCTGGTGACGCCTCGCCGCGGGTACATTTCGCCCGCGGAATTTTCTGACGTATGGCAAAAATAAAGTGTTAACTATTTTTCCGTTACCCCTTGATATTTCCATGCCGGTAACACTCTAACAATGTATGGGAAAATCAGAAAAAAGCAACATCGTCCGCATGGCAGAATTTTCTCGCATGTGTAATGTATCGCGCGTCACAATTACAAAACATGTTCAGCGCGGAAATATAATTTTAACGCCTGAAAGAATGGTTGACCTCGACAACGCAGTAAATAAAAGTTTTTTACGCTCACACATGACGGGCGGAACCGCAACGCGCGACGCGCCAAAAAAAACCGCAACACCAGCGAACACAAAAAAGACCGCGACAAAAAAAACACCAGTAAAAAAACAATCAAAACAGACGGCTTCGGACGACGACGACGACACCCCAATACAACCGGCGGCAGTCGATCTTGTTGCCGAACGAGAAAAAGCAATATCCGACGGCGATAAAGAAGCGGCAGAAAAATTACAAATACAAATCGAACGCGGGTATTACGAAGCGTTAAAAATAAAAAATGACGCTGAATTAAAAGCAATACAGATTGACCAAAAAAACGGCACACTTGCCGAACGCGAAATAATCGAAGGGCTGGTTTTAGAATTAAACAAAACAATACAGGAACAGTTTTTTAATTGCGTTGTAAAACAGTCGGTTGAAATATGCGCCCGACTTGGCAAGGTTGGTTTTGAACAGGACGTACAAGAAGTTTTGGCAACAGACAATAGCCGACGTATACACGAGGTAAAACGAGTGACCGCCCGGTTCTTGTGGGACAGATATATTAAACCGGTGACTGGTGGCGAGAATCCGTATATCAGGGATTTGGTTGAGGAAGCGGGGGTTGAGGAGTGATTGAAATGCTACACGCCGATTGTATGGACTATATGGCGACACTACCGGACAACGCGTTTGATTTGGCGATTGTCGATCCGCCGTATGGGATAAATATAAATAATAACATGGGGCGCAGGAAGGGCGATAAGAAATCTGATTATGCTCCAGCGTCGTGGGATAACTCAATCCCTGACGAAAAGTATTTTTCTGAACTTTTTCGCGTATCTCAAAACCAGATAATTTTCGGTGGAAACTACTTTCCGCTTCAGCCGACTCCGTGCTGGGTTTTATGGGATAAGGGGTTTTCAGAAGACGTAACTTTTGCGCAGTTTGAAATGGCATGGACATCTTTCCCGTCGTCTTGCAAAAAGTTTGATATGTCAAGTGCAGATCCAAAAAACCGCATCCACCCCACGCAAAAACCCGTCGCGCTCTATAAATGGCTCCTATCCCGCTACGCCAAACCCGGCGATAAAATACTCGACACCCACGGCGGGTCTGGGTCAATCTGTATAGCCTGTCATGACCTCGGGTATGATTTGACATGGATGGAGCTTGACGCTGATTATTACAAAGCCGCCGTTGCACGTTACCAAAATCACGCCGCACAAGCGTCATTGTTCGACCCGGTAGAATTGACAAAAGAAACAACGAAAGAACCAGAACTATTTGGAGGCGCGGGCCAATGACCGCCGCAAAAAAAACAAAATCAAAATCGACACGCACGCCGCGCCAAAAAGCCGACACCGCCGAATGGCTAATTGGCCTCCTCATGGCAATGCCAGAATCTTTAGACAATGAGTTGGCGTCAGATTGGCTTGAACGGAAAATGATTATAACCGAGGGTCCGTTTCCTGGGCCGTACACGTTTGCACGCTCACCGTACTTACGGGAAATTGTCGACAACCTATCAATACGATCTGACACCATCGAAACGGTACTAATAAAAGCAAACCAGATTGGCGCGTCCATGTGTTCGTTTGGTGTTATGGCATACTATATCGACAAGGGCATCGGACCACAGCTATTTGTATCCGGCGACGCAACCATGGCGGAAGAAGCGTTCTCAAAACGACTTGACCCGATAATCGAAACGGCAGGATTGCGCCCAAAAATCCGCGCCGTGGTAAAAAAAGAAAAAGCCACGTCATCCGCAACCGGTGACACAAAATCCGTCAAATCATACGGCGGTACCTTCATTCGCGCGGTTGGCCCAAACAGTGAAGGAAAGCTCCGGTCGTTCCCTAGCCAAATAAACTACATCGAGGAGCTGGACGTATTCCCGCAACTACTCAAGGGCAAGGGAAACCCGATAGAAAAAATCGTCAGGCGCGCCGACTCGTTCGGCCCATTGCGCCGAATCTATTACAACAGCACCCCGAAAGAAAAAACAACGTCCCAAGTATTACCGCTCATGGAAGCGGGCGATTGGCGCAAATATATGTGGCACTGTCCCAAATGCGGAAAACAACAACCGTTTGAATTCTCCGGGTTCCATTGGGAAAAAACAGAATCCGGTAGTCCCAAAATTGACATTGACGACCGCGGACGGGTAACCAACGACCCGGTATGGTACGAATGCCAAAACGAAGAATGCAAACACAAAATAGTCAACGGTGATAAATACAAATTACTCCTTGACTATAAATCAGGCGGGACAGCCGAATGGGTACCGACAAAAAAACCTGAACGCCCCGGAATCCGATCATACCAGCTAAATGCGTTTTATGGATTCCGCACGTGGCTCGATATTATCTTACAGTACGAACGCGTAAAAGACGACCCGATTTTATACCCCGATTTTGTCAACGACGTTTTGGCAGAATGTTCCGAAGCAAAAATCGCCACACCTGAACCGCACGTGCTCATGGCAAGACGCGAAAACTGGAAAACATCCGACGGTTACATTCCCGACGGCGTATCATTTTTGGTACTATCATGTGACGTACAGGCAGACCGACTTGAGGCGTCCCTTGTCGGTATCGGTCAAAACGTCCAGTCATGGGTAATAAACTACTGGACAATGCCCGGCGATACAGCAGACCTTCAAAATGTATGCTGGGAAAATCTCGCCATAAAAATAGAATCGGAATACACCAGAACCGACGGCACAATCATGCGACCGGTCGTATCATTTATCGACGCCGGGTTCAGGACAGAAACGGTCCGCGCCTTTTGCTCGCAATACTCATACACTCCCGGCATAATTGATGGCGTGTATCCGGTATTCGGCCGTGATGATTACGTTGCAAAGGGACGCAACTACAAAATCATGCCCGCAGACACGGGTGCGCCCGAGGTGGTAATAAACGACCAACACTTCAAACGGCTGGTGTACTCATACATTGAACGCGAGGCGGATTACAAACGCGGGTATATCCATTTCCCGTCGGATTTAGGCGAAGACTATTTCAAAGGGTTGACCGCCGAAGACATGATTGAGACAACCACTCCGACCGGAAAAACAGTATACAAAATTATGAATAACAAAAAACGACGCAACGAACCGCTTGACCTCCAAAAAATGGCATACGCGGCATTATATTTCATGACCGGCGAGTACTACAAAGCCATAAACAAACGGCGCGTGGCCAGTAAAAAAACCGAGATACCGCCAGACCTTGACGAGTTTATCCGCGTCATGACGCCCGATTCAGATTTTGCCGACGAAGGGGAGTAAAACGTATGGAGCTAATACACGGCGATTGCCTAATCGAAAGCGACAACATAGAAAGTGGTTCAGTTGATTTGATATTGACTGACCCGCCATATGGTAACATGAAAAATGCTCCTAGTACGTGGGACAAAACAAAAACAGCGTGGGACGAGACGATACCGCCTCAAAAGATATACGAAACAGCAAACCGAATCCTTCGCAAGAACGGCAAGATGATTTTATTCAGCCAAGAGCCATACACAGGTCAACTCACAACGCAAGCCATTCCAAACGTGCCTTTTAACTACAGAATGATATGGCAGAAAGACAATTTTGCAAATGCCTTATTATGCAATAAAGCACCTGTTGGCTATTTTGAAGATATTTTAGTGTTTAGTAAAAAAGCTTGTTACGAAGCAAAACATCCATTAAAAAAAATATTTTTTGAAATATACCTAAAGCACGGGAAAGAAGATTGTAAAAATGCAATGCGAACAAGTGGCAGGTTTTCAAGTGAGCAAAGTGTAAATTTTCACACTTCAATAAAATTTGGTTATGGTGATGGAATGGTATTTGAATTGATGGTTGAGGATTTATTTAACCACGTAAAAAAGACAATTGATATACCTTATACTTACCAAGAACTAAAGAATATAGATAATGAATACAAAATAAAATATGGAAGCACCTTTAACCTTTGGGAAGGTAATAAATACAAAAGCAACATACTGAAATACAAAAAGGATTACAACGGCGATCATCCAACTCAAAAACCTATTTTATTGCTCGAAGATTTGATAAAGACATTCAGCAACGAGGGGAATTTGGTTGTTGACCTGACAATGGGTTCTGGTTCTACCGGTGTTGCTTGTGTGAATACTGGTCGAAACTTCATCGGTATTGAAAAAGACGATAAGTATTTTGAGATAGCCAAGAAAAGAATTGCCGACGCAATAAAAGACAGCGAAACAAAACTTTTTTGAACAGACAGGGGGAATAACCAGTGCAAACAAAATACAGCAACAATCTTGACGAATACAAGAAAAAACTCAACCGCGCCGGTATTGCGATACAAGAAGCCGGGGCAATCGCAATCAATAAAGCAGCCGACATTATTCTACAAAGATACAGGGCAACCCTGAAGAAGAAAATTAAACACATGAGAAATCCCAAGTTTACACTAGGGGCGGCGGTAATTTTCAAAGCCCACGCAAAAGGGTCAAAGGGAACACTGCGAAAAATGAGCGACATAAACGCCATTGTCGGAGTCAGGCGAATGCGCGACGGCGAACATTATCTTTACCTCATGGAAGTTGGCGGAACAAAAGACGGTAATAAAAACACACAAGGTAAAGTACAGATTCCATTACTCCCGGCACGTGGCGGCAACATAAACAAATCAATCCTTCCCAGCTTGCGCCTAAACAAAAAAAAGCCCGAAGTAATACCCGCCCCGCGAAACGCACAAAACAACCCGCGCGCACAATACGCCATGCTTTACGATATGGCACGGCGAGGCGTAATACAACCGGGCTTGTACCAAACTCCAGACGCGGTATTCAAAGTTACAAAGCGAAAAGTACAAATGATTCGTAAATTGCAAGACCAATCAATCAAAATAAAGTCGGTGCCAATGTTCGGCGATTCAATCACCGTAATTGACCAAAACACTATGTCAAGGCTGTTTGCATACGGCGCAGAAAAAAAACTTGCAGAATTATCATAGTGCCCCTTGATAAACCGGCACAAACACCACTCTATCAATACGAGGGAGAAAAAAGAGCATGAGAACGATAACGGCAAAACAAATAGCCAATATGTACACACTGGTACAAATAGAAAAACAAATTGCAACGTATCAATCCATGCTCGACTCTTCCATTGGCGGCGGCTACACCCTCGACACCACGCAGGGAAGACATTCGGTAACACCGGCAAACCCCGACAAAATAGAATCACTCCTTGCCTTGTGGATGGACGCATACGACATTAAAACAGGACAATACACCGGCGCACAGCTCACACACGTAAATTATACCCCAAACATAGGACGTTAAAAATATGGCAAAAAGTTTCGACCCGTTCGGGTTCAAAGCACGCGCAGAAATAGCAAAATACAACGCACAAGCACAGCACGAAAAAACCGAACGGTCAAAAGTATTCGCTAAAATGTCAGTTATAAAAAGCGTGTTCGGCAACAAAAAAGCATCAGCACTAGGCAATGACCTTTTTGAAAACGCCGAAAAATCACCCGGCGCACTGACCGGCGTATCAATGTTGTACAACTCAAACCCCGACGCATTGCGCCGACTTTCCCGCGTGTCAATTTTACAGTCACCAACAGCCGGTGCAATGGTCAATCGACTTGCCGAAGTGGTTGTTGGTTCTGGCCTACGGCTTAGACCCCAGCCGTTCTGGGATATTATCGATCCCAATAAAAACATATCACCAGAACAGCGCGCCGAATGGGAAAAAAACACCGAACAAAGATACAGGCTGTGGGGAAAATCATACTCACCCGAATACAACACCCGCCGAAACCTCCCACAACTTTCCCGCGCCTGTTTTGACTATCTCTTGCAAGACGGCGAGTATTTTGTATTGTTCCGGTATGCAAATACCCGCGAACAAAACCCGCTGACACTTCAAATTATCCCGCCAGAAAACATCGCGGGCGGGTATACAAATAAGCCAGGACACGAAGTTGTCAACGGCATCGAATACGACGCCAACGGCGAGGCGGTCGCGTATTTTATCCATGACGATTCTACTGGCAAGACAATCCGCGTCCCACGATTCGGCGAACGGTCTGGCAGGGTAATAATGTTGCACAATTTCCTGTCAACAAACGAAAAACAACGGCGCGGAGTCCCCTATCTTGCATCGTGTATTCAGGAACTAATAAAACTCGGACAGTACGAAGACCTTGAAATACAGGCAGCCATTGTCAACGCGCTTTTTGCCGTATGGGTAGAAACACCCGAAGGAATGGAACCGGCAGCGCCAATTTCAGGTCAGGGCGCTCGAAGGGCGGCAGATTCAAAACGCGAAACAACATCAACCGACCCTGACGCAAAAGAGTACGTCTCACAATTCAACACCCTCGACATGAACAAGGGCGGCATAGTAGCCGATGCCCTGCCGGGTGGTACTCAATTAAAATCTTTTGACACGTCCCGCCCTAACGTCAATTTTGGCGTGTTCTTTTCCGAGGTCAAAAAAAACATAGCGTCATCAAAAAACCTTCCCTTATCAGTTGTCGACCTTGCATTCAACAATTCATATTCAGGCGCACGTGGTGAATTGCTCATGTTCTGGATGAGCGTAAACCGTTTCCGACAAAACCACGGATACGATTTTGAAGACGACGTTTTCCAAATGTGGTTTTTGGGCGAAGTTGCCCGCGGAAGAATTACCGCCCCCGGTGTAACAACATCAAAAGAATTGCTTCTTGCCTACACAAACGCCGAATGGATTGGAAACCAGCGACCCGATATTGACCCGCTCAAATCGGTCAACGCCAACATCAAAGAACAGCAACACGGGTACAAGACCGGCGCCGAAATTACCGCAGAGCGCACTGGTGGCGACTACAATGAAAACCTTGCAACGATAAACGCCGAGTGGGAAAAAATTGCCGCTGCAAACAAGCACATGGAAGACATAATAGCAACACGATCACGAAGTCAAAACGTTGGGAGAACAAACGAATGAGCGCGGAAGCAATAATCGCACTTGTGGCAATAGGTGTAACGGTAATGGGCGCATTGATTGTGACATTGATTCGTGTGTTTACCGCGCTTCAGAGACTGGCCGACGCAACCGAACGTCTAATAAAAACAATGGACGACCACGACGACAGAATCGACGAACATGACGAGCGACTGGACAATCATGAGGTACGTATTGTGCGAATTGAACAGACCCATAAATTAAAGGGATGCGACCGCGGGTTGGCGGCAACACAGGGGGTGTAAAAATGATACATCAAACCGACAAAGAACTCGGGCCATACATAAACAAATGGGGTTGTTTCCTCATTTCGATTCTTCGCCTTGTGGAAAAAAACGGAACCGGATACACGTTCCGCGCACACGACATATTAAAGATTTACGAAAACGCCATGCGGCATGAACTGGTCAGTCGCGAAGTAAAAGACTCCGACGGAATTCCAAAAGACGGCTGCACAATTCTTGAACAGCGCGGACTATACAACATGGCCGCCGAAATGTACGGCTTCAATACCCGGTGCCTGAATTATTATTGGCGCCCGGCAGACTATCAAAAACAAACCGGCGAAGACGAAATACTTGAGTTGAAGCGGTCCGGCGTGAAAGGTTCGCACTTTGTAACCGGCAACGGTTCGTTCGGCGTCCCGATATTAAACCGGATTGAGTTTGACCCGATCGCCGGCGGTTCAGTAACGGCCCGGCGCGGATGGATAGAATCAATCCGCATATTTCAAACAAGGTTGGTATAAATGAAAAACTTCATAAAATCCCTTTTCACTGACGGCGATTGGGACGGGGACGCCACAAAGTTTATTGGTTTTTTGATTGTACTTGCGGGGCTTATAGGGTTCTTCATGAGTAAACAGGGCTTTGAAATTGTCATCGCGTTTGGCTCGGGACTAATAGCGACCGGCAAGTTCTCAAAACAGGGGTAAGAGGTAAAAATGTGCTCGACGAAATCAAAAAAAACATTTTGTCTGGTGTTGTTTTTATTGCTATTATGGGCGCCAGTTTTTTCGGCGGATACCTCACAGCAAAATACACCCGACCCGCAGACGACAATACAGCAATTGTTGCAGAGTATGAAAATCGACTTGCGGGTATTGCAATTGTCAATCGCGAATTACAAAAAGCAAATAATCGAATTACAGAATATAATAGCCGAATCACAAAACGACTTGACGACGCAAAAACAATTATTGACGGAATCAATGGCCAACTTGAAAAAGACGGAGACACAATACAGCGAATTGTTGACACGCTTTCAAAACTTGAATACGCAATATCAATCATCTTTGAAAACTGGGCGCCTAAAAAATAAAATTATAATCGGCTTAGGTGCAGGGCTTGCCGCATCAATCATCATAAACGTATTAAAATAAGGGGCATTATTTGGAATCACATACCTTCCGGCATCAATACAAAGCAAAAACAGCAACGCCCGACCAGTTCCGTGTATTCTTGTGTTCAGACCTACACGCAGACGAATCGGGATTTGACAAAGAGCTGTTTACCCGTGATTTTGAAACCGCAAAAAAAGACGGAGCAAGAATCCTCATAAATGGCGACGTGTTTGGGTGCATCCTTCCATCAGACAGAAAAAGGTATTCTCGCGGAAACGACACCGGCGACACCGACGGCAAAATAAACGAAGCGGTCGAAAAAATCGGTAAACTTCTTGCCCCATACGCAAACAATATCGACATGATCGGGCTTGGTAACCATGAGGTATCAGTCTTAAAATACCACCACATCGACGTGACAAGAGTGCTATTGTTTTACCTTGCTCAATTCCGCGACAAAAAACTACCGCCAATCAGACATGGTGGATATACCGGTTTTATCCGATACGCATTTGAGTGTAACGGAGGAAATAGAAAAGCGTTTGACATTTTCTATAACCACGGTCAGGGCGGAAATGCCGAAGTAACCGACGGCATCATCGACATAAAACGGTACCAATACGTTGACGCAAACATCATCTGGCTTGGACATAAGCACCAGAGGTGGTCACACGAAATCGACCCCGCAATCGGTATGCTTTCAAACGGCAGGATATACACAAAACAACGATTCGGCATAATGACCGGAACGTATACAAAAGTATTTTCAGAAACCGACGCCACGGAAAACGGATACCGAATCAATTTTGGTGAGGAACGAATGCGCACAAAACAAAAACAGGGCGGTATAAAAATGACGCTGAACTTGTACCGCGACCAGATTATCCCGGAGTTTACACTTTGATTATCGGAATAACCGGACACGCCCGACACGGAAAAGATACAGTCGCAGATTTTATTTGCGATCTCACGGCCCCGGATTTTTATAAGTGCGCGCTTGCCGACACCATGAAGGTAGTCGCGTCAATAATTTTCGGTTGGGATTTTGACGACCTATACACCGACAAAAAGGATGAGGTTGACCCGAAATGGGGCATATCACCCCGTCACGCATTACAGTCACTTGGCACCGAATGGGGACAATACAAACTGTCAGAATACGACAGTTTCAAAGAAAAAACCGGTCGCCTATTATGGACACGTTCACTACTCAACACAATCGGCGATGACGACAACGCGGTAATTGCCGACGTACGTTTTCCACACGAAGCCGACGCGATAAAAAAACGCGGCGGTAAAATAGTTATGATACGCCGACCAGGTTGGGCGGTAGACATGACACACGATTCTGAAAAAGCCGTCGAGGAAATAAAACCCGATTACGTTATCAGAAACGGTTTGGGACTCGACGCATTAAAAGACGAAACAAAAAAAATGTTAAATTATTTTAGCATTACCCCTTGATAAAGTTGTACGTTTTACACTCTATCAATATAAGGGCAAAAGGAGTTTTTGCACATGGCTAAAAAAATACTTATAACCGGCGAAATAGGATGGGACGTTGACGCTGCGGACGTGTCTGCACAATTTGCCGACGCAAAAGGTGGCGACGTTGATATTTACATCGCATCTCCCGGCGGCGACGTGTTTACCGGAATTGAAATCTATAACGTAATACGCGACTACAAACGGGAAAACCCCGACGCACAAATCCTCATGACGCTAAAGGGGCTTGGTGCATCAATGGCATCATATATCATGATGGCACCCGCCGACATGGTTGTTGCCGAAGATAACGCCGTATTTATGATACATAACCCGTGGTGTTTTACTGCCGGTGATTATCACGAAATGGAAAAAATGTCGGAGTTCCTTTCGGGGCTTGCATCCCTCATGGCGGACGCATACGCAAAGAAAACCGGCAAATCAAAAGCCGAGATTCAAACCCTCATGGACAACGAAACATGGCTTTTCGGCGACGAAATAAAAGCCGCCGGTTTTGTTGACGACATGGTCAAGTCAGACGACGGCAAAAAAGACAAATCGCAAGCACTTGCGGCGGCACGTTTGCAGTTTGGCGCAATGGCAAACAGCGCACAGAAAAAAACCGACGTAAAGGCATTCCGCGAAAAAGCAGCAGCAATGATACATGAAATACCGGCGGCGCATACCGCGGTTTCAAATACAAAGAACACAGACAAAGGAGATAACGACATGGAAATCAAATCGTTGGCAGATTTGAAGACTGCAAACGCCGCCGTATACAAAGAGGCGGTTGACGAAATCAGCAAAGAGGCGGTGGCAAAAGAACGCGAACGAGTCAGCGCCCTTGCCGAATTCAAGGTAAAAGCCGCGAAGGTTGGCGACGCCGTATCACTGATTGACGAAGCAATCAAAGATGGACGCGACGTTTCCGCAATTGCCGCGCAGGTAACCGATATGGTACTTGCCGCCGCCGATTCACCCGCACCGGTAAACGCATCGGGCATACCCGACGAAGCAAACGCCGAAAACGACGGAACCGCATACCAGCCTATCGGTATGGTACCCGTAAAATAAAAGGAGGACATAACAAATGTCAATGACAGTATACGACTATAACTACAACCTCTCAATTCGCGAGGTCGGAGATCAGGTAACCGTAACCAACAACCTGGGGCGAACCGCCATTTATGGTGAGATTGTGAACCTTAACGGAATGTACGGTATCGTAATGGACCCGGACGGAATCGAAAACGGCGCGACAGGACGCATGTATGTTCTTCAGCCCGACACGCTCATTTCAACCGCACAGATTAACAAGAATAGCGACTTTGTTGCCGGAGCCACAATCTATTTCAAAGCCGGTAGTTCAAGTGCAGCCGGTACCCTTGAGGATGATTCTGCAGGCGGCGTGGCCGTTGCAATTGGTACAATCGAATCCGCGAAGGGAGACGCCGGAGCACACACTTCTGTTTCCTTCCGGCCATATTCGCAGGTTGTCAACTATGGTGGTTACGATGCCCGCCTTGACGCTGTCGAGGCTGTTGTGGACGGACTCACCAAAGATCCCGGTATCCCCTTCCGCAAGACCGTGACGCTGAAAAGCGCCGACGCCGAGACCCCTGTTTCCATCATAGCAGATGCCGACGTTGCCGCCGGGAAGTGCGTGTATATTACCGGCTTCTATGCCAATGTCAAAGGCAATGAAGCGTGGAGCGGTACCGGAAACAATGTAACCATTGCGGACACCGCCTCGCCGGCCGTTTCCGCAATCACTCTCGCAAAAGCAACCGCGCTTGGTGCCAGCGCACAGTCAATGTTTGGTTCTAACGGTGTAACCCTTGGCGACGGAATCAAAGACGGAACCGGAATGACCGAAGCAAAGGGACTCGAAATTGTTGGGGACGGAGCGTTTACTGCTGGTTCAGACCTTATCGTAACCATCACTGGATTTATCGGCGACATCCCCGCCGCGTAATCCAAAACAAACAGGAGGAAAGAAAATAAATGAGTGACATCAAAGTATACAACAAAAAGATCGCCGGCTCGATTGACCGCATCGACCCCGTATACGAGCAGAAAATCACAATGGCAGAAACCCGCATCGGTCGCGACTGGAAGACCGCCGGGCAGTCTGCACTGTGGACCCGTGCATTCGATTCTGGTGCAACCGTTCTTGGCGCATCTGGCACCGACTATTCAAAAGCCGACGTTTACGGCGGCGCAATCCACGTACCCCAGAAATGGAGCGATGGAAAAGTTGAATCAGCATTTGCCCGCGTAACTTCAGGCCGGTTTGAAAAAACCGCAAAAGCCGCGGTTACCGGCAACACACTTCTCCCCGATTGGGCGCAGTTGTGGGACGCACTCCGCATGGACATCACCGTGCGGAAAAACGCAAACCCGACCGTTCGTCAGTTCCTGTACAACATTTACAACCGGCCCGACGCAGACCGCACAAACAAGCTGACCGAAATGCTCCCGTATGGAATCGTCTTTGACGAATACAACGGAACCGGCGACCCTGTACGACAGGGCGACAAGGGCGAGGGCGCAACCGGAACCTTTGACGTAAAGATTTACGCCGCCGGGTTCACGTGGGACCTTCTCGCGTCGTTGTTCGACAAGTCGCTTGACATGACCATGCTTGCCGACGGAGTAGCCGCCGGATACAACGCCAAGCTCGACGACCTCGCAATCAAGCCGATTCTTGACTACGCATCTTACGGTAACGCCGGAGACGCAAAGCACACCAACAAAGCAACCACGCAAGGCGCCGGACGTCAGGAACTCTTGTACGATACGCTTGAAGACGCCGTTGACGACCTCGGCAAACGAACTGACCCCGTGACAAAGAAGAAGATTGACCCCAGCGGTTCATACCTTCTTTGCTCTGGAAACGTTGCCCGCCATGCCGCCCGTGTTGTGAACGGACTTCCGCAGAACACAAACAACAAGAGGCTCGGAGCCATTTCCGAAATTGCCGGAATCATCGCATACGACGGTGACACTATCATCGGTCGCGACGGTGACACCACATACGCAGGTGTTGGCGATACCTACGCCTATCTTGTCAAGCCGAATCGGTACATGGACATCATCGTCAAGCGCGGACTTACCACCGAAATTGACACCCAGCCGGACGTAAAGACACTCGCACAGGAAGAGCGAGCCTACTATTTCGCCGAAGGTATTTACAACGCCGAGGGGCTTGCAAACTTCGTGCAGAAAATCACCCTCCCGACTTGGTAAAAAGGAGACCCGCCAATGATTGCAATAAAACCATTTAGCGTAAAAATTGGCGGTATTTCCTATCAGGTACCCGCCGGGAAGCAAATACCCGGCGCGGTACTTGAGTACTGGCAATCCGTCAAAAGTCCGTTGCTCGCGGAACACAATCCGCCACAGCCACAACCAGAAGTAAAAAAAGCAAAGTACAAAAAACCGGAAGTACCCAACCTCCCGGAAATGACAGACGAAATTACGGACGAACAGGAAGACGAAAACGAATGAACTTATACGAACGGGCGCGCAAAGACATTGCAAGAATACTCTCAAATCCAAACGGTTTTACCGCGCCCGTCGTATTCACCACACCCGCCGGAGTCGTAATGGACCCGGTGACGTGGTTTTTTATTGACGTAAACCTTGACATTAACCCGACAACCGGTATGCCGATGATCGCACGGAAAGTAGCCGGTTCGGTATCATTATACGCGCCCGATGGAGAAACAAACCAATTTCCTGACGGTAACCCAGCAGACACAAAAGGAAAATGGAAAGCCAAATTTACCAACGGCATTGGACAAGAAAAGGAATATCTTGTATCAAACCCGATATTTGACCGCACAACCGGGATGATAACAATGACCCTAGAATCATACACAAAACGTGTCATACCGGCACCGGTACCGGAGGTCGAATAATGGCCGTAGCATACCCCTCATGGTACAACATACAAACCGGAGCCGTTACCGCACTCGAAAAAGTAGCAACAGAAGAAAACGCAATAGACGAAGCGCGTAATTTTATTGTAGCGCGTGACAAGTGGCGACCGTGGATTGAGAACCAACAGAATATTGCGCTTGTAAACGTGGTTGTCGATTCAGTATTACCCGACGGCGGCGGTACACGACGATACACACAAGACCGCATCACGTTCAATTTTGATTGTTACGTTTTAGGAACCGCCGAAGAACAAACAGACGAAGAAACCGGCGACAAGACGCTTACTCCGGCAGACGAATATGCCGCCGCACGACTTCACCTTTTGGTTGCACAGGTTCGCCATGCAATTTCAAGAATGAGCGAACAGGATTTTGGACTTGCCGCCGGAGCAATTGACACATTGGCGCTAAAACCAAAAATACAAATGTACAACCAAGAGGGCGACGAAAGTACCGGAAGCTATGCACCGGCACGAATACAAATTGAGGTCGTCGCGTCATACGAGCCAGCGGACGACGCAGACACCGAAACGCTCGAAGTTGCAAATATGACGTTCAAGCAGGCTATTGAAAATTGGCATACATCACACACGTACGAAACGGAAACCCCGTAACGTAAAATAAACAGGAGGAAAATAATGGCTATATCGTTCAATTTTTTCGCTCCTTACCGTAGGGCATCAACGCGAGTTGTTGAACAGGTAGGACGGAAAAGAAGTCAGGGCGGAAACTATATCCCTGAAAAAGTATTGATTGTCGGTCAGTACGACGAGGATAAAACCGACGTTAAGGAATACGAAGTTTTCCGCGGATACACTGCCGAGGACTTTGCAAACCAATTTGGCTATGGTTCGGAAATCCATCGGCAGGCAATCAGGATACTTGAACCGCTTGGCGGATTTTCAGAGAACCTGTATGCCGTTGCCGTGAAAAAACCGGACGCCGCAGTTGCCGCAACCGGAACTGTAACATTTACCGGCGCCGCAACTGCATCCGGAACATGGTACATTGACGTTGCAGGTGAAACATACCAGGTCAACGTCGCGTCGGGCGACACCGGAGAGGAACAGGCTGCAAAGTTTGCGGCGGCAATTACCGCAGACATTAACGCGCCTGTAACCGCAGCTGCAGGCGATTCTGGTAGCGCACACATTGTAACTATTACCGCAAGAACAAAAGGTATTGTTGGTAATGATATCGGTGTACGGCTCAACCCGCAGGGCGTCAGTCAATCGTCAAACAATCCCGAGGGAACAACCGTTGCCCTTTCTGCCGCATACCTTGAAGACGGTTCTGGCGAAATCGACGTTGAAGACGTGTTTGTAAACATCGACGGTTCAGACCGGCTCGGTGACACATGGTACACGTTCATCACATGCCCGGTTCGTGACGAAACAAACCTCGCACTGTACAAGACCGCATTGAATCGGCGCATTGAATCGGCACCGAACAGAATGGCCGCGACGGTGGTTGCGTATGGACCGAAAACCACATACGCCGACTACATCGACATACCAGCCGACACCAATGCAAAAACCATCGCTCCGATCTGGGACTCTCGCGTACTTCTTCCGGAAAACGAATTCGGCGCGGCGGTAATTGGCTATGTTGTAGCATCGGCAAACATTGACCCCGGCCGCCCGTTTATGGGAATTGAAACAACCATTCCGATTAAACCCGACGTTCCAGATCTTACCTACGCACAGGCTGACGCGCTGTTCCGCGCCGGTGGTGGATATTGCAAAACCAACGCATCAGGCAATCTCGTCCTCGGTGACCTCGCGGTATCGTATCGCACAACCGCCGCCGGTGGAGCAACCGAAGAATGGTACGACCTTGCATCGGTAACCATGCGCCAACAAAAGGCATACGCGGTTGAACAAATGTTGCGCGGCGAACCGTATGTACGCGGAATGCTCGCAAGTGACGACGTGATTACTGCAAAGGAATACGTCATCAAACCTAAAAAGCTCATTGCCGATTTGTTTGCGCTTATCGACAATTGGGCGTCGGAAGGCTGGACGAAAAACCCAGAAGCGGTAAAAGACACGGTGATTGCGGAAATCAACGCAACTAATAACAGCAGGCTGGACGCAGAGTTTACAGACGACGAAGCAAAAGCCTTGCGCATTATAGCGGTAAAAGCCGCATTCCTGTACTAAGGGGAGGGCATAAATAATGGGAAGAGTAAGACAAGGACCCGCCCGTGAGTTTCTTTACGGCGCGTTGAATCTTGACCCGGCAGAGGGAAGCGAACTGACATACAACACTGATGGGTATTCAGGTCCCGTCCATATGTCTGGAAATGGGTCTACGTACACGGAGGCAAACCCGCACGCGGGTAGCATCAAGCAGGATGTTTCCGTTGACGGCGAGATATTTGAAAAGCTTAAAGCAATACAGTCTGCCCGTTCATTCCTCCCGGTATCGGTAACCACTGCGGGCAATGACCTTTTGACCGGTGAAATGGCAATCGGAAACGACGGACCAATCGAAAACGCAAACGGCATTGTATCACTCGAACTGTACGGAAAACTCCGTATCGACTAAAAAAAATCAGGGCGGCGGGAAACCGTCGCCCACATTTCAACGTTGACCACGACCGTTATTGTGGTTATTGAAAAGGGGCAAAAATGGAAAACGCAAAGCTGACAAAAGCAGAAGCAATCGCAAAGATGACTGAATGGGCCAATTACCTTGAGGTACCAACCGAGGGCGAAGATTGGGACGCGGCAGTTGAAACGCTGGCAATCCCTATCATGAACGGCCGGCTTGATTTTAGCGAAGACGACGAAACATTCACACTTGTACTAAAAGCGCCAATTGAGTTTGAAGGTGGCGGTAAAAAAGAAATGATTACCATCCGCGAAACAACAATGAACGATAAGCGCGTCGCTGAACGATACAAAGAAAATGAAAAAATCTCACAGGTTGAGGCAATATACGCAAAATCATGCGACCTAAAACTTGGCGAAGCCTCACGGCTCAAGGGTAGAGATATCAGTGTAATCACGGCGGTAAACCAAGTTTTTTTCTCGTAACGGCAGCCAGCCGCCGGGGTAGAATTGCAACGCTTGACGATTTACGGTTGGGCGCACTTGCAAAACATTTCGGCGGCGCGTTGCCATTCCGCGACCTTGAACAAATGACGCCACGGCAGGTGGACAGGTACTACCGGATATATGAATACCAGACAACCGAGGAAGAAATATACGCGGAATATCGGTATCCGACACCACCGGCAAAACCGCGAGAACCACCGCCGCCGGAAAGAATGCACGAACTTGTAAAAGAAAGAATTAAAGAAAAATGCAAAATACCCCTTGATAAATAGGGACATTTTGTACTCTATCATAGTAGTAGGGTGTTAGCAATTGGCAGCTAACGAGGCTCATATCCTCGGTGTTGCGGGTTCGAATCCCGCCCCTGCTAAAACCTGAAATACGGCAAGTCTGTAAAGTAGGGTTTCCCGCCGGTTTGGTGAAACGGTATCACCCGGAGCCTGTAACTCCGACCTGCAGGTTCAATTCCTGCGCCCGGCTAATAGAGCCGCCGACGGGCGGAGCGTAGAACATGGGGCGCCTCTTTACAATGCGTAATCCTCCGTGTGCCGCAATCGTAGTGTGCGGAAAGCTAACCTGCTAGAGCGTCATGAGAACTGCCCGCCGGTGTGGTTGAAATTGCGGGAACCGGCAACTTTTTTAGGAGGCGTCAGTAAATGGCAAAAAAGTTTTCACTTGAATCTGTATTGACCCTCTCCGATAAAATGACCGCGCCAATGGGCCGCGTGTCCAAACAAATGGACAAGTTCGGAAAGAAAATGCAAAAGAATTTCGGCGGTGTTGGTAAACAAATCAACGCAATGGATGCTGGAATAAATAAAGCGGCAAAGGGCCTTGCATTAGGATCGGGTTTTATGGCGGCCGGGGCTATAGTTGTTGGCAAGTCTTTTATTGATGCTGGAAAAGAAGTAGAAAAATACAAAACCGTCCTCGTAACCATGCTTGGCAGTCAAGAGGCGGCCAACGCAAGGTTTGAGGAAATGAGCAAATTCGCAGCAGAAACGCCGTTTGAATTAAATGAAGTTGTGCAGCTTGGAAATCAATTACAGGCGTTGGGAAAATACTCAAAAGAAAACATGACCACACTGGGCGACCTTGCCGCAGCCGCAGGCAAACCAATCGAGCAGGTAACGGGCGCATTTGCAAAACTTGCATCAGGACAAAAGGGAATGGCGGTCGATATGTTCCGTGACCTTTTGATAACAACCGACGATTGGACAAAGGCAACTGGCAAAGGTGTATCAAATACCGGCGCACTACTGGCGACAACCGAAGAAATGCTTGCCGCGTTACCGAAGATATTGGCGGACAAGGGATTTGCCGGAATGATGGATAACCTGTCAAAGTCCGCCGACGGTTTAGAGGCCGGCCTTTCAGACACTATTACTCAATTCAAACAGCAGGTGGGCGGAGTGATGCTCCCCGCGTATAAAGAGATAATCAAAGTCCTTATTACTATTGGCGAGAAGTTTTCCGAAGTGTTTGCAAAAAAAGGCACAAAGTATATCGAAATGATTGCAGAGGCTGGCGAACGGCTGGCGAAATGGCTTGCAAACCTCGACGTTGAAAAAGCAATCGACGGCTTTATAAAGTTCGGCCAAACGATTGGTAAGGTTGTCGGCTTCCTCATAAAGTTTGCTCCCGTTATCCTTGCGGTCGTCGCGGCAATAAAAATACTCGCAGCGGTACAAACAATTTACAACGCGGTGCTACTTGTAACCACTGTTCTGGCGTCGCCGATTACACTAATCGTACTCGCAATAATCGCGGGCGTTGCACTTCTTACTGCCGGCATTGTCCTCATGGTAAAACATTGGGATTCGGTTGTTGGTGTTCTAAAAGTTGTCGGCGGGTTTTTCAAAAAAGTTGGCCAGACAATGATAAAGTGGATGCTCACACCAATCAATCTTATTCTTGACGCGGTTGGTGGACTTTTGCGAGTACTTGCAAAAATACCCGGACTTGGTGATTTGGTGGGCGGCGCGGCGAATGCAATAGACGCTTTTCAGGCAAAAGCGAACATGACAATAACCGGAAGCGCAGACGCGTACGATTACGCCTCTCCGTGGACAAAGGGCAATGTGTCCCGTAGCGTATCCGAATCACGGCAAACGGTGGTAAACGAGGTATACGTCAGGCCGGACAAGGGCGCGGCAATATCCGGCGCACGTGGCGGCGCACCCCAGCAAGTACTAATGTACGGAGCGGCACAATGAGCGACGCAATTTTATCACTGCCAATTGACAACACAAACAACGACGGGTCAGCCTCGCCCGCGTTTTTCTCACGACTGCGCCCCGGCAGGTTCACCTCTCCCGCCGGGGTTCAGTCGTCCTTTTTGTACGACAACCTTTCCCGTTCCCGCGGCAAAAAAACATCTGCGCACGAAGTATCAGACGCAGACACCACAATCATACAAGATTCAGGAACAACGCTTTTAGTATTTCCGCTTGAAGTATATTTTGTCGGCGAGAACGGCGACCAAGAAGCCGATATATTTTTCAAATCATTAACCGAAGAACGATACACGCCAGACACGCCCGGCATACTAAACCACCCGCGATGGGGTGACGTGCCTGTTATTCCATTCGACGCGGTGGAACAGGTAGAATCATACACAAGTGGAAGCGGCATTTTCCGCGTAACGGTAACACTCCGCGAAACAAAAACCGTATCACGTTCCGCCGCGTCAAAACTTTCACCGACCGGGCTTGACAACAAATACAAACAAGTAAACGCCGGCGCAATTGAACAAGCCGAACGAATGGTAACAACGGCAAAAGCAAAATACGCAAAAGCAAAATCGGTTGTTACAAAAAAGGTAAAAATCATCACCGGAGTTGCGGACGACTTGACCGGGCTGGCGGATGACGTACGGCGCGAGGTTGACGCGGCAAAAGCTGGAATTCTTGAACTGATAAACGTATCGGCGGCAATACCGCAAATTATCGGCGCGGCAAGTGATATTGTCCGAACGATAACCAGTATACCGCAAGATTCAGCCGATCTGTTTTCACAAATCGTTGACATGACAAACGACATATTAAACGACTTTGGCGAGGATATTTCAAACGCATCAACCCCGACAGATTCAGCAAACGTCGCGTACATCTTGCAGGGAATCGGCACAGCTTGCGTTTTGGGCGTTGCGAATGCTGGTATGATGATTGACTACGAAACACGCGAAACCGTCGGCAAGTCAATAGACGATATTGACGGCGCATATTCCGATTACCTCGCGGTGTTACAATCTGCCGGAAATGTGGACGGCTCGCAATTTGCAATTGACCACGACACGTTGTCGGGTCTTCACGGCGCGGCGTATGATACAATAACGTATCTAACAAATACATCGTTTGACCTGAAATTAAAACGGACATATACATTGACCGCACCATCCGACCCCGTTACACTGTGTTGGAAATACTACCGCGACATTTCGCACGATATGTTAGATTTTTTTGCACGAACAAACAAGCTGACCAATTACGAGTTTATCGAGATACCCGCAGGTCGCGAGGTTGCAATTTATGGCTAGGCCAGAACAAGGACAACTATACACCGTAAAACCAAACGACACAATCCACACAATAGAACGCGCCGCGTATGGCCGTGTCGTCAATCGTGTTGTACAGGCAAATTACGACCTGTTAAAAAAACGCGGAATATCTGACGAAGGGCTACCGATACTATACGCCGGCGACGTTCTTTTTATACCCATATACAAAAACCGGTATTTTGATCAACCGATAACAGCCGATTTTGACACACAATTATTGGTAAAATTAAACGGCGTAGAATTACCCGGTGCACTTGCCGGCAGAATATCACGCGCAATGAACCGTATCGCGTCAGGCTTTGTGTTTGACGTACCGTTTGACATTACAAGCCGGGGAGAACTCGACCTATTCCGACCATACACTTACCACACGGCACAGCTGTACATCGGCGGTGAATTATATATTACCGCGGTTGCCAGTAATTGGACATACAGCGCGTCAAGTGACGGAACCGTTGCAACAATCGAATGCCGGACAACACCGGGCGAAATGCTCGAATGCATGGGTATGCGTTCGTCGTATACCTTCCGCGCTGGAATGTCACTATTAAAAATCTGCCAAGAAGTCGCGTCACCTTACGGCATTACCTGCTATTCCGCGTCGGGAACCGGCGGGGTGGTTGAGGGCGAATCAGATATTACCAGTGAAAAGTTTGGACGGGTTGAACAGGACATAACCGAAACAGACGCCGCATTTTTGGAACGGCTGGCGCTTGCAAAAGGTTTTTTATTGACCAGTCGCCCCGATGGCAATTTACTATTGACAAGGGCAAACACACAAGACGCGCCCGCATTCCGGCTGGTGTATGGCGAGGCGCCGGTGTTATCAATTGGCGCATCATTTGACGGCACAAAACGGTACCGTAAGTGGATGGGAGTTACTGACGAATCCGGCGTGTCAAGTATATCGGCAACACTCTACGATAAAACAGTACCGCGCGAGCGTGGATTTGTTTTCAAAGCCGATGAATCAGACGAAGGAAACATTGAGCAGGCGATAAAATGGCGCATGAGTAAAAGCATCGCCGAATCTGCCGCGATACCGGTACAGGTAGTCGGATGGCGTACACCAGACGGCGAACTATGGGCAGAAAATATGAAGGGTACAATCACGGCACCGGACGTTTTTATATTACGTGAAACACCGGTAATCATCGAATCGGTTGAATTGACAAAAGACGCCGGCGGTGACATTGCCAGCCTCATGGTTGTACTTCCGGAATCGTATACAACCACCATGCCGAAACAGCCGTACCCGTGGGAGGGAATGCCGAAATGACAAACCCTTTTTCTTTTATAACATTTGACCACACAGATATTGAAACACTCGGCAGGGCGGAGGGAAACTCCGTTATAGTAACCGCAAAAGGAAACGCCGAGCGTGGTACCGACGGGGAACTGTACGGAACACACGGCGTAGTATCACGTGCAAGTAAAAAAACCCGCGGTGTAAAAATCAGGATTGGCAAACTGTCCATAATTATCGGGGCGTACACATACGGCGTTGAACCACCGGACAACGAGGGCGCATTAAAGTTATACGCAACGGACGCGGACGGCAACGAAAAAGGCTCGCACCTTTTGGACAATGACGGCACGCACGTAATAAACAACGGCGAGGATTGGGCGGTACGGTATTCAAAACTTGAGGAAGCATTCAACGAGTTGAAGGGTAAACACAACAAACTACAGGCGGCGTTTGACGCGCACACGCATCCTGGCGTTGAAAGTGGGTCGTCGTCAACCGGCACTACGGTTGCATCTGGTGCTGAATCAAGTGCCGACATAACGCCCGCAAAAGTCGAGGAGGTACGGTTACCGTGACGATACAAAACAATTACGACGGCGACGTGTTATTGTTGGTTGATCATACAACCGGCGAAATAGACATGGAATACAAAAACGGACAACCAAAAATGACACAAGGCTTTGAAACGTGCTTACTGCTTTCTATATTCGGTGAGGATTGCGCATTGAACGGAATGACAACCGACACAACCGAAAAGTTTACGTCAACATTTCCAGAAGTAATAAGGCGCAAACGTGTTTCCGAATCGGTAAAAAATGACGGCATAAAAGCAATCGAACGGTCACTAGCGTACATGGTACAGGAACGAATGGCTTCAAACGTATCTGTCACAGGTACAATTTTAGGCGTACACGCGATCGGCTGGGGTATCGACATAACTGCACCCGACGGAACCGGCAGACGATACGAACTGAATTGGATAAACGGCGGTTTGACATTTG
>Ga0209723_1001683_pt1 | contig 33129 bp, 31 predicted proteins | sample BiotimSIPDNA_2_FD_185750 | JGI IMG/M metagenome (GOLD analysis project Ga0209723, IMG submission 185750) | Anaerobic biogas reactor microbial communites from Washington, USA - Biogas_R2 time_0 SIP DNA (SPAdes) (version 2) | ecosystem: Engineered > Bioreactor > Anaerobic > Unclassified | place... | reverse complement strand
TAGCCGCCTTCACGGCGGGGTCTGTCTGCATTGTAGCCGCCTTCACGGCGGGGTCTGTCTGCATTGTAGCCGCCTTCACGGCGGGGTCTGTCTGCATTGTAGCCGCCTTCACGGCGGGGTCTGTCTGCATTGTAGCCGCCTTCACGGCGGGGTCTGTCTGCATTGTAGCCGCCTTCACGGCGGGGTCTGTCTGTTGTTTGCTCCTTGTCGGGGGTACTCCTTATACGTTCACGCTTTGAACGTTGTGTGTTTTCCTCCCCGGGAGAACTGTCTTTCTTCTGCATTATTTTTATAATTTGAGCCGCAAATGTACGTGAAATTTCTTAATATTGCATTATGAAGTATCCGGCCTTTCTAAGATTATCTCCCTTACTCCGCGAAAATTTAAATGTTTCTCTTACAGCGGTTAAGACAAATAAGCTCAGGTCTATTCTGACCATAATGATGATAGCCGTAGGGATTATGGCACTTGTAGGGATCCTGACAGCCATTGATGCCATCAAAGGTTCGGTGACCGATAGCTTTAACCGGATGGGTGCCAGCACCATTACCATCCGGTCACAGTCTCTCAGGGGGCAGTCTTCCGAAATGCGTCGCAGAATTCGCAATCAGCCGACCATTACCTACCAGCAGGCAATGGCTTTCATTGAATCGTACCCGATCCCGTCCCGTATTGCCGTGTATGCCTCTGCCCGCAGTATGCTCGAAGTCGCTTACGGATCTGAAAAAACGAATCCGGACATAAGTGTTTTGGGTGTTAATCCGGATTATTTTCCCGTCAATGCCCTGGAACTGTATTCCGGACGTAATTTTTCGCATTACGAAATGAATTCTTCCGGTTTTGTCACAGTGATCGGCAGCGGATTGCTCACGCTGTTCGGAGATAAGGAGCCTGTCGGAGAATTCCTGAACTTAGACGGGAGGCGTTATCAGGTGATCGGAGTGCTCAGGTCCAAGGGAGCTTCTTTCGGAGGAGGGGCCGACAAGCAAATGTTCATTCCCCTGGGCAATGCAAGGAGCGTATACGGAGGAGATAACATGAATTTTCAAATCAAAATCCAGCCTCTTGAAGGCCAGAACAGCCGGAATGCATATGAAGAAGCCGAGATACGCTTTCGTACCGTACGGCGTCTGTCACCTTCCGACGAAACGGACTTCAGGGTCGATCGCAGCGAAGACATGCTGGAACGGTCTATGGAAACCATGCGGATCGTTACCATTGTGGCTTTTATTATCGGGTTTATTACCCTTCTGGGGGCTGCGGTCGGGCTGATGAATATCATGCTGGTGTCCGTGAATGAGCGCACACGTGAAATTGGGACCCGTAAAGCCATGGGTGCTACTTCCCGGATCATCAAACAGCAATTTCTTTTCGAAGCAATTGTGATAGGTCAGCTGGGAGGTGTTGGCGGTATTTTGCTGGGGATCCTGGCAGGCAACCTGACGTCTCTGGGGATGAAGACACCTTTTGTCGTTCCCTGGCCGTGGATGTTCATGGGAGTGGCCGTATGCCTGGTGGTCAGTATTTTGTCCGGCTATTTACCAGCTGTCAGGGCAAGCAGACTTGATCCCATAGAAGCGCTGCGTTACGAATAACCTTTATCGGAGGGTGAAAACATAGGTGATCTTTCCTTCCTGAAGGGCCGGGGCAGATCCGCTCACGTTAAAACGGGCTTCCAGTGCGGCTTTCCGTGCTGCATTCCATAAGGTTCTGTTCTGTACGGTAGTTCCTTCTATCCCGGGGGTTGCCGAGGTTACTTTTCCGTAATTGTCCACCAATATCCTGACGACCACTTTTCCGGAGAGATTCTCTGCATATTCGGGTAAAGGCAGTTTTCCTATGACAGCCCTCCCTTCCAGCTGTGCCGTGGGCTGACCCAGCGGATTGCCTGTCTGGGTGTTCCCTTCGGGATCCCCTGCCTGACGTTCTCCCCGGGTACGCATTCCCGTCTGTTCGGCAGCCAGGGTATCCACGTCGCGGCTGCGATAAAGGGCCCTTTCGTTGATAAGGGGAGGTTCCGGATCGGGTATCTCCACATCACCTGTCTCTCCGGGGGTGCTTTCCGTGGTCCGTTGCTCTCCGGGGATCTGTTCCGGGACGATGGCCTGTTGTACCAGTTCCGGTTCTTTTTCGGGAACGGGATCAGGAGATCGGGGACTGGAACCTTGTTCGGCAATGATCCTGAACGGGAGGACGGGACGTTCCTCTTCCAGTTCAATTTCAATTTGCAGCTGGCTGTTCCTGTCAGGGGGCGTAAAATTAATTCCCGCCAACAACAGGACAACTCCCAGCAGAATGTGAAATCCTGCAGTAAGCCATAAACCGGTCCTGTATCCCTGTCCCTTATTCATAGTAGTGCCTTCAGGTTCTTTATTCAGGCGATGTGGCGAGAATTACCTTGTACTGATTTCTTTTGGCAATGTTCATTACCTGGACCACCTGCTCCATGGGAACCGTTTTGTCCACGTACAGAGAAACAGTTGGGTCATCGCTGTTTTGAAGAAATTCCTGCAATTGCCGTTCAATCTCACTGTAAGGAACTGCGTGGTTGTTCCCGTTAATATGGTATGAAAATGTCCCTGCCTGGGGATAATGCTTTATGGAAAGGCTTACCTGCGCCTTATCCGATATCTGGTTGGTGCTCTTGGGCAGTAATAGCTTCAGTGCATTGGGATTGATTAGTGTTGAGGTTACCAGGAAAAAGATAAGCAACAGAAATACGATATCTGTCATGGAAGACATCGTAAAAGTAGCCTCTACCCTGGTATTTCTTTTTATAGCCATAACCTGATCTTATTTTAGGGGTTCCTGTAACAGATCCAGAAAGTCGAGGGTGTTCTTTTCCATCGTATTTACAATGGAGCCTATCCTTGAGGAAAGGTAATTGTAGGCAAAATAGGCGGGGATCCCTATCATCAGACCTGCCACCGTAGTTACCATGGCAATGTAGATCCCCTCGGAAAGAAGGGTGATGTCAATATTGTTGCCTGCCATGGACATATTGTAGAAGGCTTTGATCATTCCTATCACGGTTCCCAGGAACCCGACCATGGGGGCCCCTCCTGCAACGGAAGCCAGTACGGGCAGTCCCTTTTCAAGCCGGGCCACCTCTATGCTCCCCACGTTCTCAATCGCAGATTTGATGTCTGTAAGGGGGCGACCGATATTATGCAATCCTTTGGCGATAAGACGTGCCGTGATCGTGTTCTGGTTTTCACACAGGTGAATGGCAGACTGAACTTTGCCGTCATATATATATTCTTTGATGTTGTTCATGAAATTCTGATCTATCCGGGATGCTTTTCGAAGGACCACAAGACGTTCTCCGAAAATATACACGGCTACCACGGACAATGCCAGCAGAACGATCATCAGCCACCCACCTTTGGCAGCCATGGACAACAATGAAATTGAGGACGAGGCTTCAGCAACGGCCTCTGTTTGAAGTACGATTTGCAACATATCAGTTTGGTGTTTTAAAATGTATCATAATTCACTTTCCACAGGAACAATCCTTCCGGCGGTACGGAGTTGCCGGCCAGGGAACGGTTTTTTTCTTCCAGTAATTGCAAAATCCATTCCACGGGTTTTTTCCTTTTTCCTATCTCGAGCAGTGAGCCGACCATGCATCGGACCATGTTCCGCAGGAAGCGGTCCGCTGTTACCTGGAATACCCACAGGGGCGCTATTCCCGGTTCCAGGTCCGTAACAGACCAGTAAGCCTCGGTTATGGTACAGTTGTTGGTCCCGGTCTGGGAGTGCAATTTGGAGAAACTGGTGAAATCGTGTTTACCCAGCAACAACGAGGCAGCACGGTTCATCAGGTCCATATCTGGCAGGAGGGGGGAGTAGGTCCCCGGTGCTGCGGACAGTCCCTTAAGGAAAGGATCCTTGTTCATGCGCATAAAATAACGGTAGGTTCTGCTGACTGCATGAAACCGTGCATGGAGGTTTTCAGGGACGGGCAAAATGTCATACACATAAATGTCATCGGGCAATATGGCATTCAATTTGTAAGTTAATTCATCGCATCCGAGAGGATCTCCTGAGGAATCGAAATGAGCCCAAAAATCCCTGGCATGGACACCCGTATCGGTGCGGCCGCATCCGGTAACCGAGACAGGTCCTCCCAACACGCGGCTCAGCGCATCTTCCAGAAAGGCCTGGACACCGGGTGCATTTTTTTGAATTTGCCAGCCGTGGTAACAGGTGCCGTTGAACGATAAATGGACAAAATACCGCATAAAGGATGTATCTTTGACAAATATATATGAAAAAACCATAACCGTATTGTAATTATCATTCTATGGAAACCGTAAACATTAAAGAGTTGAACGAAAGGATCCAGCGGGAAAGTGCTTTTGTGGATATCATGAACCTTGAAATGAGCAAGGTGATCGTGGGGCAGAAACAGCTGGTGGAAAACCTGCTGATAGGGCTTTTGGCCAACGGCCACATTTTGCTTGAAGGTGTTCCCGGACTGGCCAAAACGTTGGCCATAAAGACGCTGGCAAGTGTGGTGGATGCCAGATTCAGTCGTATTCAATTCACGCCGGACCTGTTGCCTGCAGACCTGATAGGAACCCTGATCTACAGTCAGCGGAACGAAGAGTTTCAGGTAAAGAAGGGCCCCGTATTTGCAAATTTCATTCTGGCCGATGAAATCAACCGGTCTCCGGCCAAAGTGCAGTCCGCATTGCTTGAAGCCATGCAGGAAAGACAGGTGACCATCGGAGACCACACATTCCCTCTTCCGGAACCTTTTCTGGTTCTGGCAACACAGAATCCCATCGAACAGGAGGGTACCTATCCACTCCCGGAAGCCCAGGTGGACCGTTTTATGCTGAAAGTCATAGTGGATTATCCCAAAAAAGAAGAAGAGAAGCTCATCATCCGCATGAACAATACGGGAGAATTTCCTACAGCAGCACAGGTGCTCAAACCGGCGGACATCCGCAAAGCAAGGGAAGTGGTCAGGGAAGTCTACATGGATGAAAAAATTGAAAAATACATTGTTGACCTTGTTTTCGCCACCAGAAATCCCGGGGATTATAACCTGGGAGAACTGAAACCGCTCATTGCATACGGTTCGTCACCCCGTGCCAGTATTTCACTGGCCATTGCCTCCAGGGCCTATGCCTTCATCCGTCGTCGCGGCTATGTGATTCCGGAAGATGTCCGTGCCGTTGCCTATGAGGTATTGCGCCACAGGATCGGGCTTACTTATGAAGCAGAAGCTGAGAACATTGTTCCCGAAAATATCATCACGTCCATAATCAACGCCGTTGAAGTGCCTTAATATCAAGTTATGTCAAACGAATTGCTGAAGAATGTCCGCAAGATTGAAATAAAGACCAGGGGGCTTTCCCGCCAGATCTTTGCCGGTGAATATCATTCGGCATTTAAGGGAAGGGGGATGGCCTTCAGCGAGGTCCGTGAATATGGGTATGGTGATGACGTCAGAAATATGGACTGGAACGTCACGGCCCGTATGAACACCCCTTACATCAAGGTTTTTGAGGAAGAACGCGAGCTGACAGTGCTGTTGCTTGTAGATGTAAGCGGATCCCGTTGGTTCGGAACAACAAAAAAACTTAAAAAGGACCTTCTTGCCGAGGTGGCTGCTGTGCTCAGTTTTTCGGCATCCATAAACAACGACAAAGTGGGAGCCCTCTTCTTCAGCGGGAAGGTGGAAAAATTTATCCCTCCGAAAAAAGGCCGTTCCCATCTGCTGCGCATCATCCGTGAGATGCTTGAATTTGAGCCGCAAAGCCGGCAGACCGATATTTCGGAAGCACTGCGTTTCCTTACCAATGCCATAAAGAAACGTTGCACAGCCTTTCTCCTGTCCGATCTGATGGACCTGGATAACAGGCAACATCCCCGTTTTGAAGAAGCCCTCAAGATCGCTGTCAACAAACACGATCTGGCGGCCATTCAGATCTACGACCCGCGGGAAACAGAAATGCCGGATGTGGGGCTGGTCAGAATGCTGGATGCAGAGACCGGGCAGGAACAGTGGGTAGATACGTCGGCAAGAAAGCTGCGGGAGGAGTATGCCCAATGGTACCGGAACAGTCAGGACAGACTGAAAAGCGTACTGAACAAATACCATGTGGATCACGTAAAAATTGCAACGGATCAGGATTATGTACAGCCCCTGATCCGCCTTTTTAAAAGCAGGGCCTGATGATGAACAGGATAGTTATCAATAGCATCATGCTATACATACTGCTGCTGCTCCCCTCTGTCTTAAGGGCGCAGCAATTGCCGCAGATCCCTGTAAGTGCCCGCCAGGAAGTTCTGGGATCGGTACTCGAAAGGGACAGTATCCTGATAGGAGACCAGGTCTGGTGGGAAATGGATATCCCCGAGGCGAAGTGGAAGAATGCACAGATCGAGACTGCCGGGATCTCTCCCCTTCCTTTCCAAATAACTCAGGGAGTGGAAGCGTTGTCGCCCGTGAAACTGGATTCTGTTTTCAGAAAAAAAAGACTGGAAGGCATCCGGGCCAGGATCCTTCTGACATCTTTTGACAGCGGCTCCTATCAGCTGCCTCATATGCCACTTTATCTGAAAAGGATAGACGGAGCCGTTGATACGTTGTGGTTCAGTGGCCCCGATCTGTACGTCAACACCATACAGGTGGACACCACTTCTTTCCAGGCTTTCGGACTGAAACCGCAAATGCGTTACCCCCTTACGCTCTCGGAGATCCTCGGGGCGGCAGGGATTCTGTTCTTCCTGGCCGCGTTGGTCTGGCTGATTGTCTGGATCGTAAAACGTCGCAGGAAAAACTTGCCGGTTTTCGGCCTTTCCCGGAAAAAAGACCCTCCTCACGTTGCCGCACTCAGGGCACTGGATGCCATAAAGGCACAGGAATTATGGAAAAAGCAGAAGGTAAAGCAATATTATACACTTTTAACCGACACGGTTCGTGTTTATATGCGTGACAGGTGGGGCATACAGGCCATGGAACAAACTTCTGCCGAAATGATCGCCTCGCTGCAAAGGAAAGAGGCAGATGACACTTTGCTTACAGACAAGATCATACAGGTTCTTGGGAATATGTTGTACACGGGAGATCTGGCCAAGTTTGCAAAGTATACGCCATCAGATCCGGAGAATGAAGAATCCCTGCAGCAGGCAGTCCGTTTTGTTACCGAGACAGCCCTATATGAAAATGATAAGGAAGAAAAGGAAGAATAAAAGGATCCGATATGTTTTTTGAATACCCTAAACTCCTGTTTTTATTATTCCTGCTGATTCCATTGGCAGGCTGGTATCTTTTCAGGGAGCTGAAAGGGAAGCAGGCTCCTTCGCTGCAGGTCTCTTCCCTACAGCCATTTCTTTCTGAAAGGGCTTCAGTCAGGAAAATTCTCAGGCATGTGCCTTTTGTGCTCCGGCTGGTCGCTCTTGCCGCTTTGATCCTGGCCACGGCCCGGCCACGTTCTTCCTCGGACTTCGAGACTACTTCCACGGAAGGGATAGACATCATCCTGGCTATGGACGTTTCAACATCCATGCTCGCCCGTGATTTTCAGCCTGACCGGATAGCTGCCGCCAAAGACATTGCCATACAGTTTATTGCGGAACGTCCTGCTGACCGCATCGGTATCGTGGTCTTTGCCGGGGAGTCCTACACCCAGTGTCCTCTCACAACAGACAGGATCACCCTGATCAATATGATGAAAGATATCCAGACCGGTCTTATTGACGACGGTACGGCCATTGGAAACGGACTGGCAACGGCAGTTGCCAGGCTCAGGGATTCCGATGCCGTAAGCCGTGTGGTGATCCTGCTCACAGACGGGGTAAACAACAGGGGAGAAGTGACACCTCTGACAGCCGCAGAGATAGCACGGACATACGGCGTAAGGGTATATACCATTGGGGTGGGGGCACACGGAATGGCGCCCTATCCCGTAATGACCCCATACGGGGTACAGATACAACAGGTAAAAGTGGAAATTGACGAAGAGTTGTTGAAGCAGATCGCCCAGATTACCGATGGCCAGTATTTCCGGGCCACCGATAATACCAAGCTTATGTCCATTTACAACCAGATCAACCAGATGGAAAAAAGCAGAACACTGGTGGATTCTTTCCCGGTTTACAGGGAATTGTTCATGCAGTTTGCCCTGATAGCCCTGTTTGCCCTGGCTCTGGAATTTATTATGCGTTGGATCGTATTGAGAAGAATACCGTAGAGATATGATACAGTTGGTTCAAGTTCAGTATTTATGGATCATAGCGGTCATACCGCTGCTGCTTCTGTTATATGCGTTTTACAGGCGTCATGCCAAAAAGATGTTGAAACGCTTTGGAGAACCCCGGCTATTGAAACCTCTTATGCCTTCCGTTTCTGCCCGTAGGGGATGGCTCAAAATCAGTCTTTTTTGTGTGGCCCTCTTTTTCTTCTCCCTCGGTCTGTCGCGTCCGCGTACGGGAGCCCGTGTAAAAGAAATGAAGCGCACCGGGGTGGAGATCATCATTGCCCTGGACGTGTCCAACTCCATGCTTGCACAGGATTATACTCCCAACAGGCTGGAACGGGCAAAACTTGCCGTATCTCGCCTGGCAGACAACCTGGGCAGGGACAGAATCGGGCTGATCGTATTTGCCGGGGATGCGTTTGTGCAACTGCCGGTTACAACGGATTATGTGAGTGCCAAGGTATTCCTGGGGACCATCAGCACCGCTTCCGTGCCGAGACAGGGAACGGCACTTGGAAAGGCCATCGTTGCCGGGATCAGGAGTTTCAGCCTGGATACGCCGGAAAGCCGCGCCCTGATCCTGATCTCGGACGGAGAAAACCATGAGGACGATGCGGTTGCCGCAGCTGCGGAAGCCGCCAACCAGGGCATTCAGGTACACTGTATAGGGATTGGCTCGGAATTCGGGAAGCCCATACCCTTGTCTGACGGATCGTTGTTAAAAGATGAAGAGGGAAATACGGTGGTTACAAAACTGGATGAAAACACCCTGATGGAAGTTGCCCGGGCCGGTGGCGGAGTTTATGTAAGGGCGGGGAATTCCGACTTTGGTCTTCAGGGGATCGTTGATTCGGTCAGGGATATGGACCAGCAGGAATTCCAATCTGTGGTCTTTGAAGATTTCAACGAACAGTATATGTATTTTTTCGGTCTGGCCTTGTTTTTCCTTTTTCTGGAAACACTTATAGGGGAAAGGAAGGGACGCCGGTTTAAAAGTTTTGACATCTTTACCAAAACAGCCGTTTGCTTCCTCTTCTTTACCGGAATTTCCCTTTCGCTCCCGGCTCAGACAGACAAAAAGGATATACGTGCGGGGAACAGGGCTTTTCGCAGGGGAGACCTTGAAAAGGCATTGCTCGATTATACCAGGGCGGCAGCTAAGGACAGTGCTTCCCTGAAGGCAAAATACAATATGGCCAATACCATGTCTCTGCTGGAAGATCATTCCCAGGCTGTCCAAGTGATGTCCCCGGTCCCTGATTCACTGGAAATCCCGTTACATAAGGCAGATGCCTGGCATAACCTGGGGAACATGAACCTGGGTCAAAAAGAATATGCGGCGAGTATAGAAGCTTATAAACAGTCATTGCGTATCCGTCCCGAAGATGTGGAAACCAAAACCAACCTGGCTTACGCACAGAAAATGCTGAAAGATCAGCAGGAACAGCAGGAACAGCAGGAGCAAAAGGACCAGAACCAGGACCAGGATCAGGATCAGGATCAGGATCAGAACCAGAACCAGGATCAGAACCAGGATCAGGACCAGAAGCAGGACCAGGGTGCGCAACCCAATATATCTCCCCAGGCGGCACAGCAGATGCTTGAAGCCGTGCAACAGAAGGAGAAGGAAACTCAGGAAAAAGTTCAGAAAGAAAAAGCCGGGACAGCTGTGCCTGTCAGATCCGGGAAAAACTGGTAAAAAAAGCAGCATAGATATGAAAAGGATAATCCTGTTGATACTGACTGCATTAAGCGTTGTTCAAACCAGCGCCCAGGGCCAGTTTACAGTTGAGGCCCCCAATGTTGTGGCTACAGGAGAAAGGTTCCGGCTTGTTTTTACAGCCACCGATCTGCCTCACGAGACATTTAATCCGCCGGGCATAGATGGCCTTCTTGTCCTGGCAGGGCCCACCACGTCCACCATGAACAGGATGGAATACATTAACGGACGAAGGACGCAGAGCCGTTCGGTCAGTTATACTTACATTCTGGAAGCAGGGGAGCCGGGCAGGTACAGTATTGGGGAAGCGTCCATCGTTTCGGACAACGTTACCTACAAGACTCAACCGGTAAGCGTGGAAGTGATCCGGGGCACTGCAGGTCCGGCGGCTCAGGGGAAGGAAGAAGCGCCTGTGGCAGCAACCGGCATTTCCGATGAGGATGTTTTTCTCAGACTGACGGTAAGCAAACGTCGGGCGGTGAAAGGGGAGCCGCTGACAGCTACACTGAGGCTGTACACCCGTGTCAACGTGGCCGGGGCAGAAGACATCCGTTTTCCCACGTTCAACGGTTTCTGGAGCCAGGAAGTATATGCTCCGCAACAGATAGAATGGCAACGCGAAAATGTGGGAGGAGAGATTTTCCAGGTGGCGACACTCAGGAGTTATGTGCTGCTGCCCCAGCAGTCCGGTGAGATCCGCATAGATCCTTCAGAGATTGTGTGTGTGATACAGGTGCGCAATACCCGGAGGGGACAATCGCTGCTGGACGAATTCTTTGACACCTATCAAACCGTTCGGAAACGGGTGATCGCACCGGCCGTGACGGTCAGGGTCAGTGAGCTGCCGGCTGGTGCTCCTGCATCATTTAACGGGGCTGTAGGGAAATTTGCCCTTAAAGTAACTCCGGGTAAAGACTCGATACAGGCGCACGATGCCGTTTCAATTTTTGTGACGATTTCAGGAGAGGGGAACATCAATCTGCTGGAAGCTCCGCGCCTTCAGTTCCCCCCCGATTTTGAAGTATATGATGCCAAGGTGACTGACAACTCAAGAAGTTCCGGAGGTACTTTTTCAGGGTCCAAAACGTTTGAATACCCTGTTATTCCTCGTAGTCACGGAGATTTCACCATAGAACCCGTAACTTTTTCCTATTACGATATTGAAGCGGGACAATACAAAACCCTCCGATCTGCGCCCATGCCCCTTAGCGTTGCCCGTAACGCCGACACTTCGGCTCACGGGGTGCCCATTGCCCCGGGGAACCACAGACGTAGCGTGGAAAGCCTGGGACAGGACATACGCTTTATCAGCACATCCCTTCCGGACTGGCGTACCAGGGGAAAATACTTTACCGGAAGTATCGCCTATTTTATATTGCTCCTTTCCCTTTTTGTCCTTACCGGAGGCCTGTACGTTCTGTTGAATAAAAGGAGGGCACATCGCAGTGATTTGGTTAGGGTAAGGAACAGCAAGGCCAACAAAGTGGCCGGAACGCGCCTCAAAACAGCCGGTATGTTGCTGAAACAAAAGTTGTTTGAAGAATATTATGAGGAGCTGCACCGTGCTTTGTGGGGTTATATATCTGATAAACTCGCGTTATCACAAGCTGACTGTTCCCGTGAACGAATCGTGGATATGCTGACACAACGCGAAGTGGACGGGGATTTGATCAGGGATTATATTGACCTAATTGAATCTTGTGAATATGCACGCTATGCTCCTGATCCGGGGCAAATGGAAAAAGAAAAGATCTTTGACAGGGCCGTTAAGGCCATAAGTAAAATGGAACAGATTCTGAAACAGAGCATGTTATGAAAAAGGCATTATTCTTTATAGCTTTATTTCTGTCGGTTCCCGCTTTGGCTAAAACCGGTGCAATTGCAGACAGTTTGTGGAACCGGGCAAATGTTCTTTATGCCGACACGCATTATCAGGAGGCACTCGACAATTACATGGAAATTGAAAGATCGGGAAAAGAATCGGCCACGTTGTATTACAACATGGGCAACACGTACTTTCAAATGCGCTATATAGCCTATGCCATACTGTATTACGAGAAAGCATTAAGGCTGGAACCAAACAATCCGGATATTGCCTACAATCTAGAGATAGCCAGGGAGCAGTGTATAGACCGCATTGAACCGGTCCCGGTTTTTTTTGTTGCCGACTGGATAAGAAAAAGCCATCAGCGCTTATCTTCAGATATGTGGGCTGTGATCTCGGCAGTTTTGCTGTCCTCTGCCCTGATGTTCTTTCTTTTCTTCCTTTTTGCCAGAGCGGTCAGGTTTAGAAAAGCGGCCTTTGTCATTGCCATTCTCGCCTTTCTTCTGGCAGGGACCGCTACCACATTTGCCTGGCAATCCAGGAAAGAAGCCACACGCCGGGATGTTGCCATCGTACTGGCGGCTGTCAGTTCCGTGAAATCTGCTCCCGGTTCACAGGGAAAGGATTTGCTGGTGATACACGAAGGGACCAGGGTCCGTGTTCTTGAACGTATGGGAGACTGGGCTCGTATAGAACTGGCCGACGGACGCCAGGGATGGGTGGCACTGAATGAGATAGTTTTTGTATATTAGTGGCCTGAAATTAAATTCAATGGATTATAACACACAGAGAGAGAAGCTGATACTTCCGGAATACGGTCGTTACATACAGGAAATGGTCACCGAGGCCAAAAAAATCACCGACAGGGAAGAACGTACCAGACAGGTCAAGGCGATCATCAATGCCATGAGTCTGTTAAATCCGCAATTGCGTGATATGAATGATTACTATCACAAATTGTGGGATCATGTTTACATCATTGCCGACTACGAACTGGACGTGGATGCCCCTTTTCCTCCTCCGGCCAGGGAAAATTTTGTAACAAAACCACACGTGATCAATCCCGAACGCGAACCGGTCAGGGTAATGCATTACGGGAGGAATATCCAAAACATGGTGATGGCCATTGCGGCTAAACCTGAAGGAGAAGAAAGAGATGCCATGACCATGGCGCTGGCTTCCTACATGCGTAAACAATACCTGATATGGAACAAGGATACGGTTTCCGATCAGACCATTTTCAACGATATCAGGACCCTGTCAGGCGGTACGCTTATAGTGCCCGAAGGCGCCAAATTATCGGAAATACAGGGAGAATTCAGACAACCCAATACGCCAGGCATACGTCCTCAGCAACGTCAGGGACAATGGCACAAGAATAAAAAGAAGAAAAGGTCAACTCCTAATGGCCAGTGAAAAAAAACAACGTATCCGGGATAATGTAAGACTGATCACAGGATGGATATTCCTTGCAGCGGGAATATTCCTGCTCATAGCGTTTGTCTCGTATCTGTTTACATGGACTGTCGATCAGAGCCTTCTCAGCAGGGAAGAACTGTTTGCATCTGAAGCCGAAGCCGCCAACAGCGGCGGAATCCTTGGAACTGTCTGGGCAGATCTGTTCATAGGGAGACTTTTCGGGATCAGCGCCTTTATCATACCGTTCTTTCTGGTAGCCCTATCGGTATTCCTTCTCAGGATAAAGCGTATCCGCATCATCCCCCTCTTTTTTACCACGGCCTTTGCCTGTATCATCCTTTCCATAGCATTGGGATATATATTCAGCTTTACTTCGCTCAGATATGTGTTCGGTTCCGGAGTGGGAGGAACATACGGCTACCGGGTGAATCAGTGGTTGGTCAGCATGCTTGGGACAGTCGGAACCGGAGCTGTGCTTTTCTTTGTCCTGACGGCTTTTCCTTTGCCTTTTGTTTACCGCTGGATACGGAAAAGAAGGGAAAGAAAAATCTATCTGCAGGAAACCGCCGGCGAAAACGGATCAGCCGGCAGTTCTGTTGATGTAAAAGAGCATGGTCCCGAGCCGGAGCCTGTCTCCGAAGTGACCCGGACACCGGTTGCGGTCAAAGAGGCGATGCCGGAAAAATCGCCCGACAACACAAAGCAGGCACCTGTTTTTGAAGTAGAGATAAAAGAAGAAGAATCAACTTCCGGGGAAATGCTTTTTTATGATCCCAAACAGGATCTGTCCCGTTATAAAAAGCCTGTACTGGACCTGCTTGAGGATTATAGGAACAGGATAACGGAAGTTTCTCAGGATGAGCTGGAACGCAACAATCAAAAGATCGTTGAATGTCTCAGGACTTTTGACATACAGATAGAAAAGATTGTGGCAACCCCCGGTCCGACTGTAACTTTATACAAGATCGTATTGTCACCCGGAATACGCATATCTCAGTTTACCAGGCTTGAAGACGACATCATGCTTTCTCTTGCGGCCAGGGGTATGAGGGTCATTGCGCCTATTCCCGGGACCAATATGGTCGGCATTGAAGTGGCCAACGACAAACCGTCTCTGGTCCCCATGAAAAGCGTCCTCGATTCCACCAAGTTCAAGGAATCCAAGGATGACCTGCCCATTGTCCTGGGAAAAAGCATTTCCAACGAGATCGTGATGCTGGACCTTGCCCGCCTGCCTCACCTGCTGGTGGCGGGAGCAACCGGGCAGGGAAAATCAGTTGCATTGAATGCCATTTTGGCTTCATTGCTTTACAAAATGCATCCGGCTTATCTGAAATTGGTACTGGTGGACCCAAAACGTGTGGAACTGAATCTGTATTCCAAACTGGAGAACCATTTCCTGGCACAATTACCTGATGCTGAAAGCCCCATTATCATAGACACAAAAAAGGTCGTTTATACCCTGAATTCACTTTGCATAGAAATGGATAACCGGCTTGAACTCTACAACAGGGCGGGAGTCAGGAATATCAAGGAATACAACAAAAAATTTCAGGAAAGGGTTCTAAATCCTCTCAAAGGACACAGATTCATGCCCTTTATAGTAGTCATTATTGACGAGTTTGCCGATCTAATCATGACTGCGGGCAGGGATGTGGAGGGCCCCCTTACCCGGCTTGCACAAATGGGACGTGCTTCCGGAATTCATCTAGTCATAGCGACCCAGCGCCCGACCACCAATATTATTACAGGTACCATTAAAGCCAATTTCCCGGCGCGGATCGCATTCCGTGTAGCCTCAAAGATAGATTCCAGAACCATCATTGACGTTTCTGAAGCCAACCAGCTGGTAGGCAGAGGGGATATGCTCATTTCTACCGGCAGCGACCTGCTTCGTGTACAGTGCGCGTTTATTGATACACCCGAAGTGGAGCGTATGGTGGAATATATTGGCGACCAGCAGGGATATCCCGGTCCTTTTGAACTCCCGGAGTATTCCGAGTCGGAACGTCAGGAGGTGATTTCCGGGTCTTCCGGACAAAGAGATGATTTGTTTGAAGAAGCGGCAAGGTTGTTGATACAGAACGGAGAGGGATCGACATCGCTGTTGCAGCGCAGGTTCCACCTGGGATACAACCGTGCGGGAAGGATCATGGACCAGCTTGAGGAAGCCGGGATAGTGGGTCCGCCCAAAGGTAGCAGTCCGCGCGAATTGCTGGTGTCGAGCCAGGAAATGCTTGATGATTTTTTAAGGAAATGAAATTGCTTACGACCATTCAGGGAATCCTGCTGCTTTTTGCTTCCGGAACACTTTCAGGTCAGACGACCGAAAGCCTGCTCGGAGATTTTGCTGCACGTATTTCCAAAGCCCCGGCCATTGAAGCGGCATTTATCTGGAATGAAACGGCAGAAGGGACTATGATCCTGCAGGGAAATATGTTCTACATAAGCATGGATGAGTTTTTTATTTATTGCAACGGAGAGAAAAAATGGTTTTACAACCAGGGTATTGACCAATGGGAGGAGTTGCCGCATGATAAGAATTCAGCAGATGTGCTTGAGAATCCATCGGCATTCTTTTCCCGTCTGAATGAAGATTTTTACCACCCGCGTACTCCTGTCAAAAAGACCGGTACGGCGGGGAAACCGTTGTGGGAACTGAGCCTTGTCCCTCATTCCATAGAAGGATTGTTCTCATACGTGGTCATGACCCTGGATGCCGGGGACATGACACCCCTGAGTGTCAGGTATGCCCTTTCCGATGGATCTGAGTATACTGTAAAACTGTTGTCTTTTAAGAATGTGCCTCTCCGTCCCGAATCCTTCTTTTCTCCAGATGTCTCACCTTGAGTTATTTCCCAGGTATTTTTGCAGAAACACAGTAGCCTTTTCAAAAGCATCTCTCCCCGCGACATTGTTCTTTAACATGAAGCAGTGAAGGCCGTCCGGGTAATCCAGCAGCCGGGCATCCACGCCGTTTTCGGTAAGCCGGTTGTAAAAGAGGACCCCTTCATCATGCAGCGAATCCCTGCCGGCTACAATGATCAGTGCCGGGGGGAGTCCATCCAGGTCCCGGTCTTCCGCATAGACCGGAGATATATAAGGATCATTTGCATCTGCCTGGTTCACATAACAATAGTCAAACATGAAGGACATCTTCCGGGGGATACTGCCCCTGGGATGGGGTTTTTCCATGGCGGTCGTAGCCAGATCCAGCGGGGGACAGTTCAGGAACTGACACAGGAAGTGGATCTTTCCAGCTTTTTTGGCTTGCATGCAGGTCACGACAGCCAGGTTGGCACCTGCGCTGTGACCTGCAATACCGACTCTGGCAGTGTCTATTCCGTATGCTGACGCATTGTCCCATATATGCTCCGCGATGGCGTAGATCTGATCTACAGCCTGAGGAAAAGGATGATCGGGAGCTTTGGGATAATCAATACTTATGATACGACAACCAAGGGCCTGGCTCCACCGGATATTCATTTTTTCATCCATTTCCGGACTGCCCAGGATAAACCCACCCCCGTGCAGGTCAATCAGCAAGGGTGAAGGGGCCTTATTTTCAAATCCGTACCAGACGGTCCGCGTTTTTCCAAAACGAGTTTCCATAACGACCTCTTTTCGTAAAGAGGCATGCTGCTTTTTCATCAGGGCATACATGGGGCCGGTGAAAAATGTTTCCATTTTACGAAAACGACGTCCTCTGTTGAAGTATTGTTCTCTTGTAAGGATTTTCATTGTTTTCATGATCTCTGGTGTTGATTGCCGTCAGGGTTCTTTTGTGGCCTGATAAGGATACGTCTTGAGAGTGGATGCAGGTTGTTGGACCGGTTGCCCAGGTTGTTCACAAATCCAAGGGGCAGGTTGTCAAAGGTCAGCAACAGGTATCCTTTCTCCGTGTCGGGAGGAAACGTCAGGGAATCCCTGCGCAAAAAAGCCAGGGCCTGTGAGGTGTCAAGAGGGACATTCGGATAGGCCTCCTTATTCAGATCCGTTGCCAGAGCCAGGTCTGCATAGGGGATCCAGTCATTGCCTTTTCTGGAAGCAACGGCTATCCCGGAATGCACCACATCGAGAACCGATTCGAGGGTTGTCATTTCACGGTGCAGGGAGGCGGGAAATGCTTTGAGCAGTATATGTTTCATGCTCCATGAATAATCCCCATTCAGGGGTTTGGGAAATCCTTCGGAAGGGCCGGAGTAAAGCGAGAATGCGCTTTTTCCCCTCAAGGCGTGCAGGGGATTTCTTTCCGGGTTCTTTGTCTTTGAGGTTTTTTCCATCAGAGCCATAAAAAACCCTTCCCCCCGGATGCGGTGAGGCAGGTATTTTTGCGGACCCAGTATGACCCTGGCACCCAGATGATCCGTGATCCAGTCAATCTGATCTTCATCTTCCACCCGGTTGTAGGTACATGTGCTGTAGAGCAACAGGCCGCCTTCCTTGAGGGAAGGCCACAGATCGCTCAGGATCCTTCGCTGGCGTGCTGCACAAAGTTCCACCTGTGCTGGCGACCATGCGCTGCGGGATGCAGGATCCTTGCGGAACAAACCTTCACCGGAACAAGGGACATCGGTTACCAGGACATCAAAGTACCCGTCAAGCACAGAAAAGGCAGCAGGATCGTTCTGAGTAACTACAACGTTCGCATAGCCCCATCGTGACAGGTTTTCGGCCAGTACAGGGACACGCGGGCGAATGATCTCGTTGCTTACAAGAAGTCCGTCCCCGGGAAGGATGTCAAGCAGCAGGGTACTCTTCCCTCCCGGGGCAGCGCAGGCATCCAGGACCCTGGGGGCTTTCATTTTTTGCAGGTACGGTTCCAGTTGCCACAGGGACATTCCCGAGGCTTCCTGAACATAATACGCTCCGGCATGAAAACGGGGATCCAGGGTGAATACTGGCCTTTCTTCCAGGTACCTTCCCCGGGGACACCAGGGAACAGGCAGGGATCCGGGAAACAACTCCTTTTCTGCTTTCAGTATGTGTTGGCGAATGCTGACCGGGGAAGGAGTGTCCAGGGACTCCAGGAGCAGTTTTGCCTCTCCCTCGGGGAGGGATGTTTCCATAAGTTTTTTGAATGCAGTCATCATTGCTCCCGGACTGAAATTACCGGTTAAGCCCTTCAGCCAACTGCGCTGTAAATTGATTCACAAATTCTTTCAGCTTCCCTCCAAGCATCATTTTGATCATCATATTGAGTTCGGCATCCAGTTGAAGCTGTAATTCACAGCCTTCTTCCAGGGGCCGGATGTGAAGGTTCAGATTAAAGGCAAAGGGGACATTCCCGTATTGCTCCATCACAATGAGGGTGGGAGCTTCCCTGTGCGTTACCTGAACCCCCATCTGCATTCCCTGCGCCTGGGCCAGTATGGTGTCTTTTGTAATAACGACCTTGTCCTTTTTATCTTCCGGCAGGCGGTCGGCGAATTTTGAAAAATCAGAAAAAAGGTCAAAGACCACTTCTGCAGGTTTGTTGACGTGTTTTACGTCACCGGTAACTTGTGTGTTTCCCATATTTATCTTCCCCAGGTATTAGGAGTCAGACGCCAGATTTTGAGGGTTTCAAGCTGTTGCTTGTTCACGTAATCCTTTTCTGCCGCTTCCTGGATGAGTGTGTCATAATTGGTTAGTGTATGCAGTTCGCAGTTGCTTTTCTCAAAAGCTCGGCGTGCCACGTCAAAATTGTATGAAAAAATGGCTACCATACCCAATACGTCGGCACAAGCCTTTTTCAGACAATCAGAAGCAGAAAGCGCCGAGTGCCCTGTGGAAATCAAATCTTCCACGATCACCACTTTGGATTGCGGAAGAAGGGTGCCTTCGATCTGTGCTCCGGTGCCGTGATCCTTCCTCCTGGGGCGGACGTAGATAAACGGTTTTTTAAGGCGGTCTGCGATCAGGGCTCCCATGGCAATGGCTCCCGTAGCTACCCCGGCAATGACTTCCACAGAAGGATAATTGCGCAGGATCAGCTGGCAAAGTGCATCGCATATCAGGTTCCTGACAGGGGGAACGGACAGAATTTTCCTGTTGTCACAATATATCGGGGACAACCATCCGGAAGCCCATACAAAAGGCGTTTCGGTGTTGAGTTGCACAGCTTCAATCTCGAGCAACTGTTGTGCAATTTTTTTTTCAACAGTTTCCATAATAATCACATATCTTTGTACAAATGTACAGTATTTTCTTTAATAATAGGCGTCTTCAGTTTTGTCGCCCGGACAGTCAGGTTTGTTTGCTTCCCTCAGTAATTGTAGAATCTGCTGACACTTTCCGTTCGTGGGGAGATCTGGTAATCTATTTTGAGTGCAACACCCACCTCAGGCATGTTGTCATTCCCGTTGAAGATCCCCGTTCTGTTTTTCAGCGTGTGTGCAGCCATTTTACCATCATGTGTGCGGCCGGAGGTATTGTCACCAATGCCGCAGGGGATCTTTTGATGATCTACCGTTACGGCAAATGGGATTTACCGAAGGGGAAACAGGAACCGGGAGAATCCTTGCGGGAAACTGCGCTCAGGGAAGTGGCCGAGGAAACAGGCGTAAGCGGCCTTGAAATTCTTGGTGACCATTTTGCCACGACTTTCCATTGTTACCGTTTTCAGGGTAAAAGCGTGCTTAAAGTGACTTCGTGGTTTCGCATGACTGCCTGCTGCGGGAGTTCTTTACAGCCCCAGACCGAAGAGGGTATTGAGAAGACAGAATGGGTTTCGAGGGAAACACTGGCCACCTACCTGGAGGCTTCCTATGCATCCATCGGACTGCTGATCAGACGGAAAATCCTAAATGATCGTAAAGATGTTGGTGAATCCGGTCAGGTCGAAGATATCCTTGATTTCGGCCCTCAGGCTTTTTACTGTTAGGGAACCTCCTTTTTCTTTGATGTTTTTCTGTAGCACCAGGAATTGACGCAGGCCGGAACTGCTGATGTATTCCAGTCCGGTTCCGTCAATAATCAATTCTTTCGTGTCGCTTTTCAAAACGGGGGCGATGGCCTCTTCAAAGATGGCTGTATTTCCGGTGTCCATTCTCCCGTTTATTGAGATCACGGGAATGGGATCGTTACTGATTTTTACTTCCATATTTTATTTTTCTTATTGTTCCGCGTCCTGACAAAGGTAATTAAAAAACCGTTTAACCGCCAAAGTCATCAAAGAGAATATGATCCTCTGAAACCCCCAGATTGTCCAGCATCCGGATGGCTGCGGCCGTCATCAGGGGCGGACCGCACAGGTAATATTCCGCTTCTTCGGGTTCCGGATGGTCCTTAAGGTATTGATCCAGCAGAACCTGGTGAATAAACCCTGTGTATCCTGTCCAGTGATCTTCCGGCTTCGGCTCTGAGAGTGCCAAGTGAAAAGTAAAATTGGGAAAATCCGCTTCTATTTCACGGAAAGCTTCTTCGTAGAAGATTTCCCCGGCAGAACGTGCCCCGTACCAGAAGGACACTTTATCCTGTGTCCCCAGGGTCTTGAAGAGATGAAAAATATGTGAACGCATAGGGGCCATTCCGGCACCTCCTCCAATGAAAATTTTTTCTGCGTGTGTATCTTTCAGGAAAAAATCCCCGTACGGGCCCGAGACCATCACCTTGTCCCCGGGTTTTCTGGAGAAAATGTAAGAGGAACAAATGCCCGGATTGACTTTCATGAAACTTCCCCGGGAACGGTCCCACGGAGGCGTGGCGATCCTGACATTCAACATGATCCGGTTTCCCTCAGCCGGGTGATTTGCCATGGAATACGCCCGGAATCCGTATTCCCTGTTGACCATCTTCAGGTTCAGCAACCCAAGTGATTTCCAGTCCCCGGCATAAACATCGTCAACGGTAATGTCTTTTGAAAAATCAACGGTAACGGGAGGGACGTCTATCTGAATGTATCCCCCCGAGCGGAAATCAAGCATTTCCCCTTCCGGCAGCCGGATCACAAATTCCTTGATGAACGAGGCAACGTTCCGGTTGCTGACCACTTCGCACTCCCATTTTTTTACCCCCAGAATCTGTTCGGGGATCTCAATTTCCATATCTTCCCTGACCTTTACCTGGCATCCAAGCCGCCACTGGCTCTGTTGTTCCCGACGGGTAAAGAATCCCGTTTCTGTAGAAAGGATGGATCCGCCACCCGACAAGACCCGGCATTTGCAAAGACCGCAGGTGCCTCCTCCCCCGCATGCAGAAGGAAGATAGATCTGATTTCCGGCAAGGGTTGAAAGCAGGGTGTTCCCCGGTTCCGTTTCCAGGACCTTCTCATGGTTGATCCTGATCTTTACTTTCCCCGACGGGGTCAGCCGGGCTTTGGCGTAAAGCAGAAGCGCTGTCAGGACCATGGTAACGGCCATGATAACGGAAACGGTCAACAGCAGGAATTGGATGATACTCATATGCCGTACTTATAATTGAATTCCCATAAAACTCATGAAGGCTATCCCCATGAGTCCGGTAATAATAAAAGCGATCCCCAGACCTCTCATGGGGGCCGGGATATTGGAATAACTCAGTTTTTCCCTTATTGCAGCTATGGATACGATCGCAAGAAACCAGCCAAACCCCGATCCCAGGGCAAAGGAAAATACCTGCGCGATCGTTTCGAACTCCCGTTCCTGCATAAAGAGGGATCCTCCCAGAATGGCGCAGTTTACTGCGATCAGGGGGAGAAAGATACCCAGGTTGTTATACAGGGCCGGGGCAAATTTTTCGACTATCATTTCCACCAGCTGTACCATGGCGGCAATAACGGCTATGAAGAGAATAAAGCTCAGGAAGCTCAGATCTACCTCAGCCCAGGCAGGGTTTATGAGAGCCAATGCTCCGGGGGCCAGTACGTAACGGTTCAGCAGGTAATTAACCGGGAGGGTGATCAGAAGGACAAAAATAACGGCCAGTCCCAGGCCGGCAGCCGTTTTTACTGTTTTTGAAACGGCCAGGTAGGAACACATACCCAGAAAATAGGCAAAGATCATGTTCTCTACAAAGACACTTTTGACAAAAATGTTGATTATTTCTTCCATGCCTTCTTTTCATTCTTTGCGTTGAAAACCCAGACGATCAGGCCTACAACTATCAGTGCCATGGGCGGCAATATGAACAACCCGTTGTTTTCATAGAAACCTCCGTTGGCAACGTACCATTGTTCAGGGATCACCGGGTATCCCATCAGTGTTCCGGAGCCGAACAGTTCCCTGAAGAAAGAGACGGCAACCAGGATGATACCGTAACCCAGTCCGTTGGCTATGCCGTCTACAAAAGAAGGGAAGGGTTTGTTGCTCAGGGCAAATGCCTCTATTCGTCCCATAATGATGCAATTGGTTATTATCAGGCCCACGAAGACGGACAATTGTCTGCTGGTCTGCCAGGCAAACGCCTTGAGGATCTGGTCCACCAGGATAACCAATGCAGCCACCACGACCAGCTGGACAATGATGCGTATCCGGTTGGGCACGGTTTTGCGAAGCATGGACAGGATCAGCTCCGAAAAACCGGTGACCAGTGTGACCGAAAGGGCCATGACAAGAGCAGGTTGCAGCCTGACCGTCACAGCCAGTGCCGAGCAGATCCCCAGGGCCAGGATCGATACGGGATTGTTCTTGAACAGCGGATCCAGGAATATGCGTTTATTCATAGTGTTTTAAAAAAGGTAAATAAGGTTCCAGGGATTCACGTATCATGTTTTCCACCCCCCGGCTGGTAAGGGTGCCTCCGGAAATACCGTCTACGGCGTTTGGATTATCCCCTGCCTTCCCCGGTTTGAGCACCGAGATGGATACAAACTGTTCTCCCCTGTAGAGGGATTTGCCCCGGAAAGGATCACTGAAGGAGGTGCGTGATATCTCGGCCCCGAGCCCGGGGGTCTCGGCATCGTGATCGAACACGGCGCCGTAGACGGTACTGAAATCATCGTTCAGGGCCAGGTATCCGCGTATGGACCCCCACAGTCCTTTCCCCTCCAGGGGGATGATGTATTTCCTTGTTCCGTCTTCAAGGGTGCAGATAAACAACGGCAAATGCTGCGGTCCGGCGACGGTGTCCCTGATATATTTCCGGTACGCGGCCCCCTCCAGGTGCACCGAACGGAGAATGGTCCGCTGTGTCTCCTGTGTCTTGTTGGCCACCTGCCTGGGTCTGAGTATCTGTGATACGACAGCCAGCAGGGCGGCCACCACGATCACCATGATGGCTGCGTACAAAAAAGTGTAGAGGTTTCCGTTCCTTTTCCCGTTATCCATGTGCCTTAATTCTTTTCATTCTCCGTTTGACGTTGACCGATACGACCGTATGGTCGATCAGCGGAGAAAATGTATTCATAAGCAATATGGCGAGCATCATCCCTTCGGGATATCCCGGATTGTAGAGACGTATGGTAATGGTAAGGGCTCCTGTAAGGAATCCGTAGATCCATTTTCCTGTTTCTGTTTGCGGACTCGTTACGGGATCAGTCGCCATGAAAACGCATCCGAAAGCAAAACCTCCCGCCACCAGGTGGTAATGTACCGGGATGTCTCCCAGCAATCCGGTCAGTGCCGCCCCTGCAACGCAGGAAAGCATGATCTTCCAGCTGGCCACTCCGGTGTAGAGCAGGATGGCCGCCCCCAGGAGTATGCATACCACGGATGTCTCGCCCACGGACCCGGGGATGAATCCAAGAAACATGTCTGTCCAGGAATGTGTGTCAGTGATAACAGCACCTTCACTCCAGGAGGCAAGCGGTGTGGCACCGGTAAAGCCGTCTATCCACACCTTGTCACCTGTCATGTACCCGGGATAGGAGAAAAACAGGAAAGCACGGGCCAGCAGCGCCGGATTCCAAATGTTCATACCAGTACCGCCAAAGATCTCTTTGCCAATGAGTACCGAGAAAGCCACGGCAAGTGCCAGCATCCACAACGGGATGGTTACCGGAACGATCAGCGGGATGAGCATGCCGGTTACAAGATATCCTTCATTGACCTCGTGACCGCGTATCTGGGCAACGGTAAACTCTATGCCCAGGCCGACAATGTAGGAAACTATCACCAGGGGCAGTACTTTCAGGAATCCGTACCAGAATATACTGAAAAAACCGGGTAGCTGCGAACCGGCTCCCATGGCCGTGTAATGTTGCAGTCCCGTATTGTACATCCCGAACAGCAGGCAGGGGACCAGGGCTATCACCACCACGATCATGACGCGTTTCAGGTCGTTGCAGTCCCTGATATGGGACCCTTTGCGGGTTACCGTACCGGGTACCAGGAGAAACGTTTCAAAGGCATCGAATGTGGAATGCAGGAATGCGAACGGACCGCCTTTGCTGAAGGCCGGCCGGATCCTTTCTATGATCTTTTCAAACACGTTCATTGCATCTCCTTAATCATAAGATCTATCCCCTTTTGCAGAATATCCTGGATCTCTATCTTGGAAGGACAGATGAATTCACAAAGGGCCAGATCTTCGGGTATAACTTCATAGATGCCCAGTTTTTCCATTTTGTCTATGTCTTCGGCAAGTATGGCCTTGATCAGGAAAGAAACAAAAATATCCATGGGCAATACTTTTTGGTAATCCCGGGTAAGGACAAAAGCCCTGGCACCTCCGTTGGTATTGGTATTCAGGCTGAAACGTGCCGTTTCCCCCAACAGGGGTGCGAGGTAGGATATGTAGGTACGGGCGGCACTGAACTTCTTCAGGCGTAAAGGCCTTGCCCATCCCAGGAGTTCCCTGGATCCGCTTTCCGGAATGAAGGTGATCTGCTGGTGATGGAAACCCAAAAAGCCGTCTTCTCCCACGTTGTCTCCTGTGAGCGGATTCCCGCTTATCGTGCGGACGGCCGCATCGCGTTTGCGCGGGAACCCGACAAGTGCTCCAATCTGCGTACCGGCATGGCATCTGACGTACCCGGTTGTCTGGAGTGAGGAGCCAGTAACGGCCACTGTCCGGGAGGTGTCGTAGATTCCATCCAGGAAAAGTCTTCCAATGACTGAAAGGCCCATCGGGGAAAGTGTCCAGACCACCTGTTCCTTGCCTGCAGGACAAACGTGATGGATCTGTACTCCAGGGTTTCCGGAGGGATGAGGCCCTGAAAAGGTATGCTTTCTGGCATTCAGGCGGTGGAATACGCTGTGGGGTGAAGTTGTGTCGGACAGGCCCAGGTGCACGTTTCCGGGGCAGAGCCGTTCCATTACCCTCAGGCCCATCTGCAGGGAGTCGTATGCCTCGGCAAAAGTATAATCATATCGGGGGGCCAGGGGGGCCGAGTCGAAACAGCTGATATATACTGCCCGCGGTGTTTCAGCAGGGTAAGCCGGGATCCCGTAGGGGCGGCGGATGATCAGCGGCCAGCATCCGCTCTGCAGCAAGAGTTCCCGTACCCTTTCCGATGGAAGATCTTCCGGTGCTCCTGCGGTGAAACGGACCCCGGCATTCCTTCCGTCGGGCAGGATGCGGATACCGGTCACTTTTCTCTTTTCCCCGCGGACTATCTGATGGACAGTCCCGCTGACAGGAGAAGTGAAAAGCATTTGAGGATGGTCTTTATGGCTATATACCGGGGTGCCCGCCTGAACCGTATCTCCTTCCTTTACAAGGAGTTTAGGAGTAAGGTTTTTGAAATCGGAAGGTTTCAGTTCATAGAGGGGAGAAGACACCGGGGGAGCGGTCATCATGACGGCTTCACCTTGCAGGGGTATGTTCAGTCCTTTACGCAACTTGTAAGAGGCGCACATATTCATATATTAGCAAATGCAAAGATAAAATTTTCATCGGCTTTTTCCCTATATTTGTCAACATGAAGGAGAACTATTTGCAGGAGTTGAATCAGGCTCAGAAACAGGCGGTTGAAGATATCACAGGACCATCGTTGATCATTGCGGGTGCCGGAAGCGGCAAAACAAAGGTGTTGACATGCAGGATTGCCCACATGCTGGAACAGGGAATTCCGGCCTCCGCGATCCTTGCCCTGACTTTTACAAACAAGGCAGCCAAGGAAATGAAGGAACGGGTATCGGACCTGGTCGATCCCGGGCTGGGACGTTTTCTGTGGATGGGCACGTTCCATTCCGTATTTGCCCGCATTTTGCGTTCAGAAGCGGAGGTTTTGGGTTTTCCGAAAAACTTCACCATTTATGACAAGACGGACAGTAAGTCGGCGATCAAAAGCTGCATCAAAGAGTTAAAGCTCGATGACAAGACGTATCCTGCCGGGGAGGTCATGTCCAGGATATCAAAAGCCAAGAACAATCTGAGGACTGCCTCTGCCTATGCCTCGGACGATCAGCAGCGCCAGGCCGACGAGGCCGTCAACAAGCCCCGTGTTGCGGATATCTATGAAATGTATGCCAGGAAATGCCGGGTCTCAGGGGCTATGGACTTTGACGACCTGCTGTTGTTTACCAATATACTCTTTCAGCAGAATCCGCAGATCCTTGCCCGTTACAGGGAAAAATTCAGGTACGTACTCGTTGATGAATACCAGGATACCAACCTGGCCCAATACCTGATCATAAAGAACCTGGCACTCATGCACCGCAATATTGCCGTAGTGGGAGACGATGCACAGAGCATATATGCCTTCCGGGGGGCCCGCATTGAAAACATTCTGAATTTCAGCAAGGATTTCCCGGAAGCCAGAGAATACCGGCTGGAACAGAATTACCGGTCCACACAGACGGTGGTCAAGGCGGCCAACAGCCTGATCAGGCACAATACCCGGCGCATGCGAAAAGAATGTTTTGCAGAATCCGAACCGGGAGACAAGATCGAATTGCTTTCTGCCTATACCGATGCCGAAGAAGCGTTTCTGGTGGTTTCGTCCATCCTCAACAAGGTGTATGCCACCCGTGCGGGATACGGAGATTTTGCTGTTTTGTACCGGACCAATGCCCAGTCCAGGATCCTGGAAGAAGCGCTCCGCAAACGGAATATCCCCTACAAGGTTTACGGAGGCTTTTCCTTTTACGAAAGGTCCGAGGTAAAGGACATGATGGCCTATATGCGGCTTGTCGTCAATCCCAGCGACGAGGAAGCCTTCCGCCGCGCGATCAACATTCCCGCCCGGGGCATCGGGACCGTTTCCCTTCAGAAACTCGGGACGGCTGCTCTGTTTGCCGGGATCTCTTCACTGGACTATATCAGAAACGGAGACCTGGAGGCTGCAGGCCTGAGGGGAAACATTGCCCAGAGGCTGAAGGCGTTTGCCGAGCTTGTTGAAACGGTGCGCGCCCTGCAGGAGGAGGGACAGAACGCCTTTGAAGTGGCTATGGCCGTGGCGAACCTGTCGGGGTACCTGCACCTGTTGCGCGAGGACAAATCCATTGAGGGTATGTCCCGGCTGGATAACGTGGAGGAATTGTTGAACAGTATCCAGGTGTTCTGCGGGGTTGCCGGAGAAGATGTGGAACTGGAGACAGAAGTGACGGTTCCCGATCCCGGTGAAGGAAAACCCTCCCTGGAAAGATTTCTTGTAAACGTCACTTTACTCACACAAATGGATGAACAGGAGCAGCCGGACAGGGAGCGGGTGAGCCTGATGACGGCCCATTCGGCAAAAGGCCTTGAGTTTTCACATGTATATGTAGTGGGACTGGAAGAAAAACTGTTTCCCTCCCTCATGTCCTCCAATACCATTACCGAACTGGAAGAAGAACGAAGGCTGTTTTACGTGGCCATGACAAGGGCAAAGAAGTCGCTGACCTTATCCTTTGCACAGACACGTATGCGCTGGGGAACGATGGACTCCAATCCGCCCAGCCGTTTTTTGCGCGAAATTGATCCCGCCTTTCTGAACCGGCCTGTCCCGGAGGCTTCTTCTCCCGGAGAATACGGCGGTACGGCAGGCAGATGGGACCATTCCGGTTGGGGTACGGCAGGCAGATGGGACCATTCCGGTTTGGGGAACCGCCGGGGATTTCAAGATCGGCGGGGAAGAGGCAACGGTTCCGGCCAGTCAGCCGGTTTTCCCGCCGGCTTTCAAAGTTCGCGTGAAAAGGAAGCATTTGGCAAAAAGGAAGCCTCTGGCAAAAAGGAGGTCTCTGGCGACGGGTCCCGTGTGGACGGCCGTTCAGATGTGCCCAAAGGATTTCGCCGGGTAGGTGCTGCCCGGCCGGTCTCCACCGGGGATCCCTCATCCCTGGCAGTGGGCATGACCATTGAGCACGACCGTTTTGGCCGTGGCCGGATTGTGGCTCTGGAAGGAGAAATGCCCAATGCCAAAGCAGTCATAGACTTTGAATTCGGAGGCAGCAAAACCCTGCTGCTCAAATTTGCAAAGCTGCGGCAACTATAGTGCAACGCACCAATTGTTCTTTTGGCTGATAATCAGCAACTTATGAATTTCGACCCCCCGGGGGTCGATTTTGCTAACTGTCTGTGGATCTGAGAAAAGAACGAAGTGTGCGTTGCACCCTTTGCGGCTGTTCCAGAAGATGGGAGTGAGAGGCCCCAGAGAAGGTATGCATCCGGGCACCGGGAATCAGGCTTTGGAAGTAGGCTACGGTTTCGGGACGGGCCTCGTCAAACTCGCCGCAGGTCAGCAGGACGGGCAGGTGCAGGAGGTGCAGGCGGGGCGTCAGGTCGGCTTCCTTCAGGGTTCCGGTCAGGGTGAATTCACTCGGCCCCCACATATATTGATAGACAGCCACTCCCATACCCTCCATGGATTCCAGGAGTTCCGCGGGCCAGGGGTCCATACGGCACAGGTGACGTCTGTAGAATGCCATAACGGCTTCCTGATAATCCGGATGGGTGAAGTCTTTGTTGGCCTCGCATTCCAGGATGGTTTGTTTGATCTTTTTGGGTAGCTGATCGATCCAGTAACGCTGGTCCTTGGCCCACAGGGGGCTGCTCAGGTAAGGGCCTGACAGGATGAGCGATCTGACACCGGTGGGTTGTTTGCGTAACATGTACTCTACCGCCAGCATGCTGCCCCAGGATTGTCCCAAAAGGTGCACTTCTTCCAGGTTGAGCGTGTGACGCAAAATGTCGAGTTCCTCTGTAAAACGTTCTACCGTCCAAAGATTTCTGTCTTCAGGCCTGTCCGACCGGCCGCAGCCCAATTGGTCGTAAAAGATCACCGGTCGTTGATTCGCCAGTGCTTGCAGGGGTTTCAGGTATTGATGGGGTGCTCCCGGCCCTCCGTGCACAGTCAGCAGGGGAACGCCTTTCTTCCCGGCTCCGACGATCCTGTACCAGATATTGCCTCCGGGAACCTTTACGGAACCTTCTCTAACCTTGTGATCCTTATGTGCCTGATCCATATTTCATTTATATTTTAAAATGGTGTGTTCGTCCTTTTGAATATCGTCTGCAGTTTGTCCCGTGTTGAGCCAAATTTCGCGTAAACTCAGATTGTTCAAAGAATGTAGCTGGGTCAGGTAATGATTCCGGGACACATCCAGCTGCATCAGGTTATTTTCCCTGCAAACAAGAGACGTCAGGCAAGGGGTTCCGCTGATGTCTATGTCAATCAAATAGTTTTGGGAACAATCCAGGGACAGTAACGAAGTTGCCCCGTTCATGTTAAGCGATGTGATCAGGTTATTTACACATTCCATGCGCAACATGTTTGGGTTGTGGCTTATATCCAGTGTTGTCAGCTGGTTGCAGTCACAGATAACCCACAGCAATTCAGCGCTTTGACTTAAATCTATTGCATTCAGCTGGTTGTACCCGCAGAACAGGGTCTGCAAGGAGGAATTTGCGAATACATCGAGGGTTTTTAGTTGATTGCCGGTGCAATTCAGATCATGCAAGGCCTTGTTGTTGCTGATGTCTATTTGAGATAAACGGTTGTTGCTGCAATTCAGGTAGACCAGTTCCTTGTTCTGACTGACATCCAATGTTGTCAGATCGTTGTCGCAACAGGAAAGGTTTTTTAACGATGTGAAATACTCAATACCCTGCAGGGATTTGATATTGTAAAACGGACATTTGATTTCCGTAACGGATGCGGCTTCCTTTACTGAAATCTGACGGTCACTGTTTGTATCAAACCATTGCAGGCAATAACTTCTGAATCCTTCGTCCGGGATGGGCACAATTTCTTCCGGGTCCGGCCAGGGTTTTAATTCGGGTTCGGGCACAGTTACAAGGGCAGGGTCCGGTACAAGCTCAGGCCCGGTTTCAGGTTCGGGCTCGGGAGTGGTAAAAGAGATTGGTTGCCCATAGGCAAAACCCTCTGAATTTACGGCATACGCCCTTATGTAATAAGTAGTGCCCGGATTCAGTCCCAGCAGTCGGGTAGTGAATGCTCCGGCCCCGTGCCCGTCGATGGTCACCCGGCCTGCTATGGTGGGATTTTGGGACGTGCTCCAGCAAACCCCTCGTGCAAAAACCGTCAGGTTGAAGAGAGATATGACCGTATTGGTAATGTTTGCCGAGTTGGAGGTTATGCCCGTTACCTCCAGGGTCCTCACCAGCGGCGTGATGCGGATCTCATAAGACGGGGAGGCGTCCAGTGCCGGGGAAGGATCCGATGCGGCCATGCGATCACGGCTGGCAGAAAGGGCAGTTGAATCGATGTTTCCCCCCGCAGCAGAAATGCGTATTGAATCTGCCTGACCAGGCGTAGCGATAAGGGCAGTCGAATCAGTGTCTCCGAGCGCAGCAGCAATACGGGTTGAATCCGTGTGATCAAATGCTATAGGACGGCTGGTAGACACGGTTATGGTAGAATCGGGGACTGTCTGCGATCGCAGCACCAGTGGTACAGCGGTTATCAATGCCGTTATCAGTGCTGTAATCAGCATTTTATAGAATATGCCTTTCATAGATGTTGGCCCTTCCGGCATGCTAAGATAATGAAAAAAAAGGGTGCGTTGCACACATTGTTCGTTTGGCTGAAAATCAACGCTTTAGCAAATTCGACCCCCGGGGGGTCGATTTGCGTATTTACCTGATAATCAATGAAACGAACAATGTGTGCAACGCACCCGAATTCCCTCCAAAGAAAAAGCCAACCAGTTGATGCTGATTGGCTTCTTGTGGAGCGGTCCGGACGGGACCACCCAAATGCAATTTCCCTGTTTTTGAATAATACGTAGAATCGATATATTCTGCATATATAGTGTTGTAAAACAATAAAATAAGACTTAGCCGTGTATTGCATAGGACAGCATGAAATATTGTTAGATTGCAATTAGAATGACAAAAATTGATGTTTTTGTCATTCTTTAATATTACATTTGTTATATGCAATTCTAATAAGACAGAAAAATACATGGCAACAATCAGCTACTATCTATCAAGTAAAATTGATAAAACACTATCTAAAAGCCAAATATTATTAAGACTGGTCTACGGAAATGGTATGGCTTTAAGAGCTAAGACCAGGATCTTTATATCACCGGAGAGATGGAAAGACAATAGAATAATTATTCCCCGGCTACAGACAAACGAACAGAAGGAATTACTGAAAAGTCAAAAGCAGTTGGATGATTTGCAAAGCATTATTTTAGATGCTGCTATTACAATTCCAAAAGAGCAATTCTCTAAGCAATGGTTGGAGCAGGTCATAGATAAGTTTTATTTTCCTGATCAATACAAATCAAAGGAGGAAAAGCCAAGTACTTTATTTGGACATATTGATGAATTTATCAAGACGGCACATCTGCGTAAAGACAAAGATACGGGACGTATTTTATCGAAAAATTCATTACAGCAATATCTTGCAACATACAAGCATTTACAAAGTTTCGCCACAAAGAAAAAGAAAAAAGACTTTGATTTCGAGGATGTTAACACTAAGTTTTACGAGGATTTTGTTTCGTATTTACAAGGCTTGGGTTTTACTAATAACAGTATAGGCAAACATATAAAAGTTCTTAAGACATTCATAAATGAAGCCCCTATATCGTTAAAAAACAAGGCCGATCTCTCAAAATTTAAGGTTTTTACCGAAGATATTGACACTGTTTTCCTTGACGAGCAGGAGCTACAAAATTTATGTAGTTGTAATTTAACTGGAAGGCTTGCAAAGGTTCGCGATTGGTTTTTGTTGTTAGCATGGACCGGTTGCCGTTATTCCGATTCGGAAAAGATAAGTAATACTGATATTAAGGATGGTTTTATAACATTCCGACAACAGAAAACCAATGAAAAGGTCACGATTCCTATTCATCCGGCAGTTATTGAGGTGCTGGAGAAATACAATTATCAAATGCCGAAACCATTAAGTAACCAAAGATTTAATGAGTACATAAAAGAGGTCGCAAAGGTCGCAGGAATCGATCAGATGGAAACAATAACTAAAACAGTGGGCGGCATCCTTACGTCAACACAGGTGCCTAAATACAGCCTCATAGGAAGTCATACAGGTCGTCGCTCTTTTTGTACGAACATGTACCTCCGCGGCATTCCTACTTACACTATTATGGCGATATCAGGCCATCGTACGGAAAAGTCCTTTTTAAAATACTTAAGGGTAAGTAAAGAGGAACATGCAAAACTTATGAAGCAAGCATGGGCAAATATGTATTCTAGCAATACTCGTTAATCCAAATTATCAAGCACGATTCACTCGGCCAGATCCGGGTGATCAACGACAACGGAGAGCCGGCATTTTGCCTCAGTGACGTTTGCCAGGTTCTTGCTCTATCTAACCCGGCAAAGGTAAAAACACGCCTTGGAAAGGGGGTAACTTCAAGTTATACCCTTCAAACACCCGGTGGTCCTCAGTTGGTTACATTTATTAATGAAGATGGCTTATATGATGTGATCCTGGATAGCCGCAAACCTGAAGCAAAACTATTCCGGAAATGGGTTACTTCAGATGTACTCCCTTCAATCCGTAAGACCGGTGGCCACATATACTCTACAGAGACGGACACTCCGGAGACGATTCTTGATAAGTACAAAGGCAAGAAAACGCTCCTGGATCTGAAAGACTTTGTTTCTTTTAAGGAATTTAACAACATACTAAACAAACGGATCAAACATATTGCCCCTGGCCTGTTCTTCTACATGGCCAGACACACCTGGG
>Ga0209723_1001670_pt1 | contig 33299 bp, 44 predicted proteins | sample BiotimSIPDNA_2_FD_185750 | JGI IMG/M metagenome (GOLD analysis project Ga0209723, IMG submission 185750) | Anaerobic biogas reactor microbial communites from Washington, USA - Biogas_R2 time_0 SIP DNA (SPAdes) (version 2) | ecosystem: Engineered > Bioreactor > Anaerobic > Unclassified | place... | reverse complement strand
TAAACCTCGAATATTTTAAACCTCGAATATTTTAAACCTTCGAAACTAGAATTAATAAACGTCGATATTACAACTGACCTAATTGAACGTTATTTAATTAAGGAGAATAAAATAATGCAATCTAAAGTTTGTGTAAAATGTAAAGTCGAAAAACCTGTAACAGAGTTTTATATACGAAGAGATACTGGCGGGCGAATGTCCTGCTGTAAAAAATGCGCTTATCGAAAAAAGGTCGCGAAGCATATTTCTCGTATGAATAATAACATCGAGAAGCTTATTATTGAGCCTGGCTTAAAATGTATAAAATGTAGCTGCTTGTTGAATAAAAGTAATTGGGCTTTTATTCCAAAAAATCGAAGATCGTTTTACATCGACATTAACAGGACTAATTTGCAAGATCTTGAACTTTATAGCTTGAGAGAAATTGTCAAAGGTATGCATCCAATATGCTGTAACTGCAAAGATGCTCAAGCAGCCGAATTGAATAATAAACGTGCTCGCGAAATAACAGAATATGAAAATAAAAGGTTCAGTAGGCACCCGAAAATACATTCTGGCCAAATACTATAAACAAGGCGATCTATCGATAAACTACAATGCCTCTGTAAATTCACCAGAGCCACCAGGTTAAACGATCTATTTCTTTTTGTACTCTGACAGCATCCGGCTAATTCCAGACGCTTAAAACGCCTCTAAACGCGTCATGAGGCCAGTCTATAACTTAACTAAACTATTTTACGCGAAATAAAAAAACCTTACAAAAATGAAAAGATTTCTCTTGACAAGCCCCGATAAGTATGCTATAAGCGTTGTAATAATATTGAACTTTTTTGGATTACTAAAATGAACGTTTGTGTAATAACAAGATGCAAGTTCGACGAGTATAACGCCGATCGCATTTATCTATTGGAGAATACATTAGCTAGATGCTTAAATGCGCAGACATATAAGAACTTTGACTTTTATGTAATAGCTGGGCCGAATAAGAAAATGTGGAGTGCGATCGAAGGCGTATTATCTAAAACTGAACTGAATTATAAGCTAGTCGAATCGCGCCATGAAATTATGCACACTAACTATAATTTACAGTTTCGTATTGATAGCGATGATTTCGTCAGCCCTAAAATAATTGAGCATGCTTTAAATTATGTTAGTAAAATAAAAGAAGAAAAATTTGTAATTGGGTATCAAATATTTAAATATGTTACTAAAACGGGCGATTTATATACAACGCGTAAATATACGTCAGAAAGGCAGTCAATGACGGCCTGCCTATATTGTATGCAGCCTGAGGATAAAGATTGGGTGTATGGGTGTTCGCATTCTGACATCGGTAGAATATATAAAAGCTGCGTCATAAATTATGGTTATGCTGTATTGAATTTGCACGGCGGAAACGTAGACACCAGCGAAATAAAATCCTTTGATAAAAAACTCGAGACCGGCTTAGCCGATAATATAATTGGATATGAATTGATCGCAGGTATTGAGGATAACTTAATAGGCTGGACTAGCGCGTTGAATCTAAAGAAAGCGCAGGATTTGCCGTTATCCTTATCGCGGTGCCGTGGTGTCGTGGCGCGTGCTAGGGCTAGAAAAAATCCTCAAAATTGTCGCTAAAAGTAGAATAAAATGACTAAAAAATGTACAAAATGTGGAATTGATAAATCCTTAGAAGAATTCAGCCGGCGATCTGACTCTAAGGTTGGCTATTGTAGTAGATGCAAGTCATGTATTTCTAAATATCAAAAAAAGCACTATTTGAATAATAAAGATAGGTATAATACGCGCACAAACGGTAGAAAGCGCGCGCTTAAAAGTAGTGGAATTTGTGTAGAGTGTGGTAGCCGCGAACCAACAGAAGGCAGAATTCGCTGCAACGTCTGCCGTCATAAAGATAATAAACGTGCTCGCGAACGGCATAGCGCTTTATTTCGTAAAGATCCGCAATTTACTATTGCGGTTAGGTCGCGGCGGAGCACGCGCAGAGTGATTAAAGCTATTATGCAAGGAAAAACCGTTAAAACAGAAGAATTATTAGGAATAAGTTTTAATGAGTTGAACGAGTATCTTTTAAATAATGCCGCTAAAATAGGAATTACGCCTGTAGAAACTTTGAATGGTCAGCTTGTGCATTTAGATCACATCTTTCCTCTTCATAAACTGGATCTGACAAATCCTATACATTTCAAGCTTGCGACTAATTATCGTAACTTAAGATATATCTATGCAGTAGATAATTTAAGTAGAGATTATAAAGAGCTTGACGACCTTGAGCTACCTAAAAATGAAGATGAAATTGATCAATTTTTTAATAATCTATATGAGGCCATAAAATGTTAAGCAATATTAGTAAAAAACATTATCAGCAGTATTATTTGCGCGGCGATTATAATAAGCCCGAATATCGCGAACTGCATAATTATGCCTTTAACTCACTATTGCAAAAAGTCGATCTGCGTCACGCTAAACTTCTTGAAATTGGATGTGGCGATGGTTATTTAGCTAAAAAGCTTTTAACTGCTGGACTTAAAACTTATATTGGCGTTGATTTCACCGCCATAGCGATTGAGTTAGCAGCGCATAATCTCGCAGGCTTTCACGATTGCAATATAAATCTAATAAACCAAGACCTTAAAGATGTCGATTATAATAGTCTAGGCTTTAACACTGTTGTAGCTGTCGCAATGGAACATTATTTTAATCCATATGAATTATTTCAAGGCAGACAATTAAATATTTTTGAATTTAAATTAGGGAATTAAAAATGAAAATTGATTGTGCTTCAATACTTGATACTTACACCGGCGATTGCACGCGAATAAAAAATCTTTCAAAAATGAAAAGATTTCTCTTGACATCTCGATAAAGTATGTTATAATACATGAAGTTAAATTGGATATTTAAATGACTGAAAAACAAAAAGCGACGAATAAAAGAGTACTAGAGGAATTAAAGCTTGTCAGGCATCTAAATTTTGATTGCTTCAATGCGCCTCCTCGGCCTCCGGCCTCGTCGTCGCCAATAAATAAAGGAATAAGCGCTGAGCGTTATTTATATAATCAATTTTTAACTATAGCTAAAAATGACGAAAAAATTATTGTCAGGTTGTTATATAAAATAAGTAAGACAAAGGCTTTGGCAAGAATAAATATGTATAGCACAGGAAAGTCTATTGTAACAAGATCTTTTTTCACTAGAATAAAAAAGGTTGAGGAAGATTGGGACTACGACATTATTAGTCCTGGTATTGAATTCAAATTAAAAGGATAATAAAAATGCGATTAATTTTTGAGCGAAACGTAGATTATCCGCTAGTTGGCGATCAGCTGGATTTATCGGAAAGCGCTGACGAACTGATTGCGCAGGCGAATAAGTTAGGCTTTGAATATATTGCCGAATCAGATTTAGTCGAGCTAATGTATGAGCTCAACGAAAAGGTCGAGACTATTTTAGAACATTTTGAATAATTAGAACACTTCAAATAACGGAGATTAAAATGAAAAATGCTGCTTTAATAAAAAATGTTAAAAATTGCGCAGTACTTTGTAAATGTTGCAATAAGTTGGTGCCGCTTGAAGGCATTGTCGAAGATCGCGAGTATCCTAACTGCTGGCTAAGCATATGTAAAAATTGTCACGGCGCTACTAAAAATAAAAGGAGAAAAAAATGCATTAAGAAAATATAATGATTAAATTCAATCCGACTTCCGAAGACTACAAAGAGATGGAAAACTTCTTAAAAAATCAGGATAACGATGCTACGAAAGCTACTAATAAAAAGCAGAAAATTGAACAGTGCGTAATATCAAAAAACAAACCGCGAGCATATATTCGAAGGCACGCTATTAGAATACTTGCACTCCGAGTCTGGCTGGCTAAATGTTATTCGAGAATTCAACAATAAAATATTGAATAACATCGCGAATTACGAAGATTATATTCACGTGACGTACGAAGACATGCATGCGAACACCGCCGCTTTTATGCGCAGACTAATCAATTGGATCGGAATTACTAAAAACGAAGAGGCTATTTTAAATGCGGTTGAATTATGCGAATTCGACAATATGCGTAAACTTGAAAAGTCGGGCAGAGTTAAAATGAAGTCGTTAAATGCACGAAAGCTAGAACGCGAGGAACAGTTTAAGACGAGAAATGGGACACCCGATAGCTGGAAAGGACAAGATATTGAAATCGTCAGTGAACTTGAGCAACAATTTAGAGATTTAAATGACTAAAAAATGTACAAAGTGTTTAATTGAGAAATCCTTAGAAGAATTTGGTAAGCATCCTAAAGGTAAAAAATGGCTTACAGAAAGAGTCGAGAAAGCTACGGGATTTTAATCCCTGTAGAGTGTCAATCGATCAGAAATAATTATAACGTCAAACGCCGCCCAGTAATTTGGACGGCGTTGGAACTCCTTCTACACATGGCAGGCGAGCTGTACAATTATTTTTTCACAGTTCTCTAATTCCAGTAACCTCTTGGGCATTTTGCGCCGTTTTTTACGACTTTTTCTGTAAGCGCAGCTCTTTTTGAAGCCCCGCAGCCGCACGAACCGCAATATAATTTAGCCTCGCGAACTTCTAAAAATTCACATTGCGCACATTTTTCAAGCCTGTTTAATGCAATCGACGCTTCCGTATCTTTTGACAATTTAGTCCTCAAATATCTATAAACTTGCCGCGGGTTTACCATATTACGAATGAATTGCATAATAGTAGGTTTTGCAGCTTGTTTTATATTTCGTTTCGACTGCTTTAACTGCTCTTCTATTTTAGGCTTTTCTTTCTTCTCAATTGTTACGCGCTGCTGAACAACATTCGGCGCGTTTAATACATTAATAATTCTTTTTATTTTGGCGGCAGAAAAATCATCTGCGCCAGTAATCGCTATCATTCTGCCAGAAAACTTAACGTCATCATTTACAATAAAATAATTCAATATCTTTCGGTACGATATGCCACGAGCATTTAATTCGGATTCTATTGATTCATCAATTGGTATAATTATCATGTTTACTCCTCATCCTCGCAAGTCACAGGCGTTAAATCAAAATTGATTAGTAAGTCCAAACTAAATTCTTGAAGCGGCGTAGTAGCCTCACTGCGATAGCACTCTTCTTCAGCCGGCAAACCATCAATTAATTTAGAATAGTGCCAAGGCGCGTCGATATACGCATTGCTCGAAGAAGGTAAAATAGGCAATGTTACCGTGCCTACGTCGATAACGCCTTCATCCGCGACTAATTTAGCAACGCTGACGATGCCATCGATTGTTTTTAACAGAATACTAACGGTTGCGCTTTCATGTGTATATTTCGAAATAAATTCGAGTTTCCAACTTACCTCGCATTTTAGATAATTAACTGAAATCGTAGGTATTATTTCATAGTTAATGTCTACCCATTCATCGTCGAATTCAACGGTATCCTCGCAAATACATTCGTCGTCTGGATGATCGGTTCCTACATATTCTTCATAAGTAGTAGTAGCCATGAATTTATCTGCATTTACCGCGCTTTCGTCGATATGAAAAGTATTTAAAAACGCCTTTCGTTTTACGCACCAAACTCCTTCACCGCATTCTGGAATGTCTGGGTCTACGCACGCGGCCTGTTCTTCAACTGTCACTAGCGAATTAGTGACGCCGCTGCCATCTATATTACTAATTGATACGCGGTCAAATTCTATTTCAGTTGGTCCGTCATCACAATTGCCTTCACATTTAGATGTCTGCGTTATTGAGCCTGCGATAGAGTTGTCGTTCACGTCTTGCCATTGTAGCGCGCTGCCTACGATGTCGCCAACAAAGTTATCTGATCCGATACTCTGGACCAATTCGATCGTACCAGGGTCGAGCCGAGCAGCAACATCATACGTTCCAGGTGTTACGTTTGTGCCACTGTCGATAACGCAGGTATCGCCAGCTTTGTAGCTGTATTCCGCGAACGGGTTAGAGGCGCCGACAAGCTGTTTCCACGCTTCAAGCCACATACCGCCAGAGAACGGGTATTCTGCCTGCTCGTATAAAATATTATCATAAAGTTTTATTTTATCGTTGTCTATTTTCTCTTCAATTTCGTAGGTGCCTGTCACTATATTAGTGCCGCCGGTAATTTGTATTGTATCGCCAGATCTAAATACGTAATTTGTAAACGCCCCAGTCTCAACAATCGTTTTATCATCAACTACGAAATTAGCATCTTCAAAATCGGCTACCACCTCGCTGCCGAATTCAAAATCTTCACAACTGCTTAATGCAGCAATGCCATTTTTTTCAGCACACTCCGCTATCGACATGGATTCGCATTTTAAGTCGCGACACGGTTCATTTTTACCATGACAGCAGACCGTAGTAGGCACTTCATTTGTTAGCCAGTGCCAAACTTTACATTTTACGCTAGAGTCTAATTCTATCGGATCGTCGAAATACCAATATGCTACCCAGCCATCGTAATCGCAGTCATATCCGTGGCCGTAGCATCGCCAATAATCTAATATGGCTGCTCTTTTAGCGTCAGTACAGGTAACGCAATTATAATATTCCTCGCCATTGTCTGCGCCGCTAAGCATGTACCTTTTAGGCGTGTAGTCTCCTATTTCGCAGTCCAAATAGCTTCTGTCGTTAGGATAAATTCTTTCATCGGTCACCCCACCCAAAGAATACGTATGGTAGGTTCCCATACCGACGCCTGTGCTGCCGATGTATAAACTCGGAACGACTGCATTGCCCATGCTGCCAACAGATAAAGGTATATTATATGTAGGATATCCGCTAGACGCTGCCGCTCCCGCATATATACTTAAAAAAGCGCTAGATCTCCAAGCATAATCGTAGCCGATAAACCTTACGGCAGCTAACGTGTTAGGGAACCATGTTCTGACTGTGCTATCGTCATCTACTGATTTAGCTGTTATTTTTACAACTGGAAATGCGCGGTAACTGGAAACAGAGCCAGATCCATCGCCAAACAGCGCGCCTAGTACTGTTTCGCCGCCGCCGCCCAGAACCGTGCTCAGCGCAGATCTCGATACAGCCTGCCCGAACTCAGCAATAAAATTTGTTCGCCCCGCCTGTGGCAGCGAGTAATGATCTTTTCGAGTCAAATATATTGGCTGCTCAAGTGCCGTAAAGTCGTATTCCAGATATACATCAACTAACGGCGTGCCAGAACCGCCTGAACGGCATTTCATAGGTATAACCGGATTAGTACGTCGAATACCCAATCCCTCCCACTGCATTACGCCTATGCAAAGCTCGCACTCCTCACAGTTTGGCGTGCAGCAGTTGTAGCAATTGGTGCTATCTTTAGTGCCAATTTTAGAATTAGATAGTAAAATTCTGCCGTTTTGTATTGTCCAGATGTTGCCCATATTATTCACACACCAAGGTTTGAGCTTTTTCGTTTATCCACATTATTGATAAGGTGCCAGATGTATTAAAATAAGCTGTACCATAATCAGCCGCGTCCATGTAATATGCTGGACGAACATATCTATGTGGCGAAGCGGTAGGATTCACTGCAGTACCTAATTGTAATCCGGTAACTGCATCTTTTACTGTATAAGTCCACGTTGGCGGTGCACCCTGTGCTCCACCTGTCTGCGTTAATTCGATTGGAAACATATTCGCTTCGAAATTCATAAAATGTCTGCCAGCGACATTTAAGTCAATGCCAGATATTTTTCTGCCATCTCTATCTTCTTCAGAGAAATATGTTTCAAAGTCTACGATAATACTGTTTACAGAGTCCCAGTGTTTTATCGGTCCAGTTGGCACATTGGCAGCATAAATTAAATTGCCAGCAGCATATTCTCGCGGACACTGTATTTGTCTACGCTTTATGCTATTAATTGTTACATTTCGAATTGCTGAATTTGTGATGATTTTTTCATATGTCCAGTTGTTAATTGTTTGGCCGTCTAGTTGTAGTATTCGCAGTTCATAAGGCTTGGCGATATAAACTGTTTCTCCTATTGACACTCCTTCGCCATCCTCGTCATATACGAAAGCCCGACATTCTAAATAGTCAAAACGAGCAACATCTATTTTATACAGCCCTATGCCAGCACCTGCTCCACCAAGTTTAACCAGCGCGAACACAAAGGATCCGGTTTCTAATTCTGATTCATCATCTTCTGATTTTTCGATATAAACTATAGGTATAGAGCCGTTAGCTGCTGTTTCAAGATATGATAGCTCGGGCTCGCCAGGCTCGCCCTCGCCGATAACAGTAACAGGATTGCAATACTTATCCTCAACAGAATTTAATTTAACACGTGCCCAACAACTCCCTGAAACATATCCAATGCCGCATTTTTTATTATCAATTTTATCTTTTAAAACTGCTATCTGATGCGGAGAATGTTTTTCGGCGTCATAAAATTCAGCGATAAACACTGGTGAGTTAAGTGCTGAAAAGTTAATATAATCATTATCGGAATTTCTAAAGGCAGGAGCAACACGAGTTATACCTACAATTGAATATTTAGGTAAAATTGAACCCGTATTATTCATAATTCTAACAGCATTATTATTTAGACTAAAATCAGGAGGATTGTCTATTTTATCGAATGCTGTTTTAGATTTTAAATTTAAATTACGCATGTTAAACTGGTAACCCTAAAAATCCAAAGTTAAAACTATCATGCACTTTATCTACGTAAACGCCAATTATTTCCTGTTTGCTTGGTAGTTCAAGATCAGGTTCGTCTTCATCATCTAGTGGCTGTGCAGTTTCGTGCTGCACCCATAAATAATCCCAACCACGTTTAACTGGTATAGTTATATTCTCGTCAACTTCAATATCAGTTTTAGTTTCCTCATACGCGAATGAGAATTCGATCTGCCAATAACCATTTTCAAGCTTACTTCCTCTTGCGCCTAAAAACATAACTTCGCGTAAACCATAAGTGCGCCATACTGAATCATTTACCTTGCCGGAACAGTCTCTAAGTGTTTTTATATACGCATTATTTATCTGCCACGGAGGTATTTGATAAACTTCGCTCCAAGTTAACGTAGGCGCATAAACATCTAAACCTGCAACGCCTTCACTCGACCAGTTTATTGGCTGTGGTTTACCTTGATAATTTTCATCTTGAACCCAGTCGCCGTCTATTATTTTACCTTTATTATCTCTTGGCGGCACTAATCTATAAATGTTACGCACGCCACGGGTTATATGCATGGTAGACGGCGACGTATCAAATGTATATACTGGAATTATTGCAGTGCCAATAGCGCCATACGATACCTCGCCAATCCAACTTCGCAGGTCTAATGGCTCTACAATATTTAATCCTGACCTAGCTAGCCAACCGCTGCCTGCCATTTCTGTATTCGCGTATACATCAATATGTGTAGCAGATTCATTTGCCAATTCAACTAATGCCTGCGAATAATTATCTACATCAAAAATTCTGTACCTAAAAATTGCAGACGGATTTTCGCCGGTTGAAACTCTGTCACTATCAAACAGATGCTCTATTGACATATATTACTCCGGAAGTCCAGCAGCACCAACCGGAATCCAGCCGCGGTTTTGTGCGCTTATCTCTTTTAAATAATCTCTTACTTTTTGTAAATAATCAGACTGCTTACGTAGTTCTGTTTCAATAACATTACCAGCACCAAATTGTCTAGCAGCAGCCCCGCCAAAGAATGAGCCGGCAGTACTGTGCTGACGCCTACGAATATCGTCAACAGCTGCTCCAGCCCTCGCTAATAAATCTCTTTCTGCGGCGCCTCTTTCTGCGGCGCCTCTTTCTGCGGCGCCTCTATCGCGGTCTATAATAGCCTGTCTTTCTTCCGCTCGTTTTGCCGTTTCAGCATCGTGCGCAGCCTTCATCGCTGCTATATTGGCATTTCGCTGGGCCTCGGCCAATTCTTTAATTGAATCTATATTATTTTTTATAGCAGCTCTAGCCGCACTCTGCTCTCGACTAAGCTCGGCCTGTGCTTTTGCTTCTCTTTCAGCATTAGTCCTTTGAATTTCATTTGATTTACGGTCAGGCCGTTGGCTTCTGTCGCTGCTCCATAAAAGCTTACGTATGTCGCCTGTAGTGACGTTTTTGGCATGCTCAGAGCCTCGCCCAATCGTTGGATCCTCGGCTCCCCAAAACTTTCTAGTAAACCAGCCGAGGACTGGAACGTCGTGGGCTTTAATTAAAAGATCAGTTAAGTTAGCGATTACGTTACCGTTAAAGAGATAGCCGCCGCCAAGCTTTCCTTTAGGCGGCAATAGGCCTCTCGCGCCCCCCGCGACGGCCGTTGCGCCCGTTAAACCGGCGCTGCCTGCTAAACCGACGCTGCCTGCTATACCGCGTCGCATATCGTCTACTATTTTGGTCAAAGAAGGAACAATTCCTCGCTTTAAGTTCTCTACCATAACAAAAAATGCCGACTGAATTCTTTCCCAGGTAGTGCTAAACCAAGCATAAACGTCTAGCGATAAAAGTTGGAAACTGTCTCCAACTGTAGCAATTAAAGTTTTAAATCTTGACGTACTCTCTTCGACAGTTAACTTAATAGCATGGCTGATATCTGCGTAGCCCTGCTTGAAACCTAAAACTAACAATTCAAGAGACGACTCAATATCTCCACGTCGCAACATCTCAAGCGCATCGCCAATGCCAGTACCGATAGCTTTAAATCCAGTAAAAATTCCTTTAAGCGGTTTAACAATAGCAAGCACATTTCTGCCAATAGCAGCGAATATACTAACTAGTTCGCTTCCAACAGTTTTAACTGTTTTTAAAATATACTCAAACGGCTTGACTATTTTATTGCCACTGATGTCGCGTACTGCAGTATTCCAGGCAAGTAAACCTAACTCAATCCACATTACGAAGTTTAAAATTCTGCCAAAAAACCTAACCAGCGGAATTTTAAAAATTGCGCGTAAAAAACCGACTAAACCTTTTAGCGCTGCTGCTGGGACCGTTGCTAACGTTTTAAACGCTACTTTAAATTGGCGGCCGGATGATTTAAGACCGGCCATCCATGTAGCGCGAAATGCCGAAAAGGCAGGTGACGTAGCAACCTTTTTTGCCCGGCTAAATTTAGGATTTACTAGTCCGAGATGACCTAGAATGCCTTTACTGGTTCTAGCTGTAATTGTTTTTATTGATCGCCCATATAGTACATACATCGACCCGCCTAGGCTTTTGTCTAATGCTCTGTACTTTCTAGTCAGCGCCGCGTAAACGTTAGCCAGTCGAGTTTGCCTACGCTGTAACATAATAGAGCTTCGTAGAATGCCCTGCGCAACGGTTTTACCGCCTGCTGTTGTTGTATGAGCGCCAATGCCACCTGTTCTAGCAACATACTGCGCCGTTAGACGTTCTAAACTTTTTTGATCCGCCTTATACCCAATTGCCTTAACCAGCATACCGCCTGCTTCGAGATGAGCACGCGCTCTAGCCGGCGCTGCAAATAACTTATCAACCGCTGCCGCATACTTTTTACTCGCAAACCTTCGAATTACGGTGCCTAGCCTAATGAAAGAAGGCGTTAAATCTGTCTTAATTGCTGCGCCGATCATCTTTATTGCGCTAACGCCGGAACGCACCGCCCACGAGCCGGTGTACATCGCTGCAGTAAGCTGTGTTTTTATTACAGCACCGAAACTGAGTGCAGCACGGGCCGTGGCCCATATTGTAGTTGTCAGTGCTAAAAATCCTGACGTAATAGCTGCCAGCACTCCAAACAATTTAGTAAACGCGAATTTTACACTCACAAGAACAGCAGATATTCCAAATTTAATTAAACCAGTGCCCAGAGTAACTATCGCAGCAGCAAACCCAAATACTAATTTAGCCGCAACAGCAACGGCAGATACAACCGAACCTATAGCTATTTGAAACGCCAATAATGACAAACCAATTGCACCAAGTACAACTGACAGGCCAGCCAGTGTAACGCCTATAATTGCTATTTTACCAATTAAAGTTTTATTGTTTTTTATCCATTCGGCTATTCTATTTGCTCCCGCACCTATATTAGCAGTTAAATTCCGAATAAACGGCGTTAACTCTTGACCAGCAACTGCGGCTAATCCTCTAAAACTCCATTTTAGTTCAGTTAAAATATCTTGTAATTGAAACCCAGCCCTTACCGTTTCTGCAGGAATTACACCACCAAGGTTAGCAGCCCTAGCTCTTTCACCAGCTATATCGCTCTGCATAAACGGCATCAATTCCCCGGCCCTACCACGACCAAACGCAGTAGTTAAAACCGCAAGCGCACGAGGAGTAGATAATCCTTTTACCTGGTTCGATAAATACTCGAACTGTTCGCCTGGTTTCATAGCCATCAGCTGTTTAACACTGATGCCCAATTTATTAAACGCTTTCGAATTACGTACTAAAGCGGCATTTAAATAGACGCTAGCGTCGGCTATAGTTTCCATGTCGGTTCCAGCCTTATCAGCTGCAAACCCTAATTCTTGTAGTTCGTCAGTACTCGCGCCAATTCGTATTGATAATTTATCTATCTGATCAGTTGTCTCTAGAAACGAATTAGTAATTCGTCTTAATACCAAAGCCGAAACTGTCCCAGCGGCTATAAACCTGTAACTCATCTGTCGCATAGAAGCCCCCAGTGCAACAAACTGAGTTTTTACAGCACTAATACCGCGAATAAGCTGTTTAGTATCCAGACTTATTTCAACGAATGCCCTACCTGCACGTATTCCTTTTGCGTTTGCCATAATTATTTACCTTATTGAATTCCGCCACATATTAGCAATTTCTTTTTGTCGCTCAGTTAAACTAGGTACCATAAACGGCCGAGCGTCTACATACTTATTTAAATTTTTAGAATACCCGCCGTATTCTAATACGTCTAACTCATTTTGCGTTTTAGCGTCGAATTTAGCCGGACCAACCACAACTGTTTTTTTAACAAAATCATATGCAAAAAACAATAATCGTTTTAACGGGCTGGCGGGCCGAACACGCGGGGGCTCGCCTGGGTCACTGGCCTTAAGTGGCATAAACGTTCTATTATTAAACTCAGCAATTCTTTTTATTTTTAGCTGCTCATCAGTCATCTCGTCCTCTTTTAACCTACGAGCAGGACGTAATTTATTTCTGGCGGTCAACCTTACGCTGGCCCCGGCCCGCATAAGTACCCGCCGCGTAGCACGATCAACAGCCCGTAACACTTTAGGACTGTCGAAAAAGAATTTACGCATTTTTAATCGCATGATTTGGTATCCTAAAAAATCAGCGACAATTTACACTAATTAAATTTTAGGTAAATTGTCGCTGCCGTATCCGCTCAAGAATTCTCCAAATGTTAATCTGCCAGAATTATTAGTTTCTCCTCTAACAGGTTTAGCGCGATACTGCTTTGGAATAAAATCTTCATATTTTATTTTTTTAGCAGATTTTTTATCGCACTGGGATAGCACCACATGATAAGCAATTAACGCGACCTTTTGCCACTCATCAATCTGCTTAGCATTAAACATTGTGTCTATAATTCTAGCAGTTAAACTGTCAGGACATACTCCTAAAATACCGCACTGAATATAGATATTGTTTAAGTATTCGTCCCAGTCGACTCTTGTTTCTCCTGCTCCAATATCTCCTTGTCCAGCTGCTTTTCTAGCTCTTGCAGTTGCCTGTCTTGCTGCTTCCTCAAACTTCCGATCGCTTTCGCTAATACTTTTTTTTTGTTTTCTGGCAGGAACTCAACCAGGCTGTCAATAAGACTATTTAATGCCTGCTCAAAAACATCGCCCTCAATAGCATTAACGAATTCATCCTCAGTTATACCGCGCCTCGTAAATTCATCGCGGTATAACGCAACCAGCAGATCGATAACAAGCAACGGATCCTTTTCAACTTCTTCGATCTGATCGATAAAGGTCAATAAGTTTTTACCCGTATCATTTTTAACTCTACGGATTACAGACATATTAATGTCGCACGACCAGAGCCTATTTTCCTTATCAGTAAACTTCATTTTATACCTCGGCTTTTATAAAATAATATATTAACCAGCACTATCGTAAAGCACGCCAATCTTAACCAATGCTCCGCTAGTCGATGCCGTCGAAACAGTCATTTTACCAACCGTCACGCCGTCGAGTGGATTATCGCTAGCGCCTTCAATCCAAATAAAAGCCTGATTCTGCACAAGCTCAACGCTCAACTCAGGCTTACTGCCAAGCGAACCAACCTCTGTATAAACATCGACGTTTGATCGCTGGCTTGAATGTACGACAATTATCTTGGCCAGATCAGCCTCGAAATCCGTGTTTATTTCGGTAACCGTCTGAGCTGTCACCGCAGTTCCGTTGGCCGGCAGCGCATCGCCGTAACCGCTGTCCTCAAACGTTACGAGCTTATCGCCATCGCCGCTCAACGAGTCTACTACAACACCGGTTCGCTTGCCGCCCGCCCAATAAATATCCACAACATCGGCAGCCGTAAAACCATGCCCAGCACCAAAATCGATCTGCCAGTCAACTGCCGTTCGAGCGCCAGCTTTAGCTCCGGCCAAAACCACTGTATGGCTAATTTCGCCAGCGCCAGTCTTAGGCGTTGCAGAATTTATGCTGACGCCGCCAATACTCACATTCTGAATTACATTACGCGTTACTGCCATTTTTATCTCCTTCGAGTAAAATTTAAATCAATAACTAATTACACTCCATACCAACTCGGCGCCCTAGTAGACCGAGCCGGCCGGGCAGTAACATCGGCCATCACTGCATTTTCAAGCTCTTCGTTTCTGGTAAAACTCTCAATCATAAAATCTGCGTCAAAACCTTGGCCACCCTCTTTATCCAGCACTAAAAACGCGACTGCGTCGGTGTCAGTACCAGGCAGATAGGCGTTACGAACCTTAACAAAATTAGCGTCTTCCGGATCCCAAACCATTTGGAAAGTTAAAGATGCGTCGCGGAGAGTAGGCACGTTAACTCGCCACCCCCCATCGCCGCGCGTAGTCACGTCAGCGCTTGCGACTTCTAAATTCAACGTAACATCGCGAACGTTGGACATCTCGGTCGCGGCGGTGGACCCGGGATCGCCAATATACAATTTTGCATCCATACCCAGTACGAAATTAGTACTCATTTTGTATCTCCTAAATTTAAACTACTAATATTTAAACCTAAATTCCAACCTGTTTAACTGTTAAAAGTATGCCAGATGCCATAACAGCATTCTGCGATAACAGCACCTCGCTAAAAACAGGCTCAACTTTTATATCGAAAATTCTGTAATTTAACAGAATTTTATCTGCATAGTTAACTAAAAAATCTCTTATATTTTCAATGCAGTCAACCCATAACGCCTCATCAGTAACATGCGTTTGAGCAAACTGTAAATAAATCTCATAGTCGGTTAGAACATGCGACCTAGTTATGCGATTGGTAGATTGACTAAAAGGCCTGATAAAGCACATCGGCGAATTAAACAATTCTTTTCTAGTCACACGAACGGCAGCGGCAGCTTGGTAATCAAACGGAATAGCAAACTGCCCTTTATTCGCGTGCAGTATATCTCGAATTTCACTACATAAACTTAAGTGCATTAGTTACCTATTTTCTTCTCAATGTTTCCAAGCCTACCATTTATCTCTGTCAACGTAATTTTCATTTCATTAAAAGTTTTACAAATGTCGTCAATTCTAACTTCTTGCTTTTGCACGTGCGATTTTAGCAGCTCAACATCGACGGCCAGCGCAGTCTTCGTAACTCCAGCCGAATATGCTAACCCGGCCATCGTTATTAAAGCTCCAACAGCTAAGCCTATCGGAATAAGCGTGTCACCTGTTAATGCTTTTAATTTTTCGCCCATTAAAGCCCCATAAAAGAAATATACTAATAATTATTCCTGTACAATCTGGCCAAGTTCCTTAGTATGTATGCGATAAATTCTTTGATACCTATCGGACCATCGCCAGTCAGGCTCATTATTCGGCGCTAAGACGTCATGCCTTATTTTTTGGCCTTTTAATGTCTCAATAATATAATCGCCACGCTGCGGCTCTATTAACACGCCGTTTATTTTTAAATCAGCAGCATCGACTAAATAATCTCTAGTCACCTCTCTTAAACTATTACCGCCAAGATCAACAAACCTAAAAACTGTTCTAGACGGTGTGCTGCGAATGCTGCACGAGCCCTGGCCTCGAACGTATTCAATTACAGCCGAGAATAATTTATTACGTTCGTTGTGTAGCCAGCGCTCGCCATCCCGAATTAAATTGCCCATTTTAAACCTCGGCTAAAATCAAATTAACCAATAAGAGTATCCACAGAACTATCGCCTGACGCAGCATCTTTAACACAGATGCCGAGCAGATAAAGCCCTGAATCCTCATCGGTCGCCTGATTCAATTCGGGATTCCAATAAACATAATCACCTAAATTAAATTCAGTACTACCTTTGTCCACAGCAAAAACGCCCTGAATATGAATCACACCAGCACGGCCGTTTAAACAAGGCAACTGTACAACACCGAGTAAGTTATTAATACGAATAACGCTGCCGCCAGCAATATCGGCACCAGTGGTATTCGTAAAATTAATAGCCTTACCTTCCTGCACTCTTTTAGCAACCATTATTATCTCCTTTTATTTATCGCCAAACTCTAACACGCTCATCGCTGTCGAGGGCTCTTTTAACACAAATACCTAAAACAACGCTATTACCGCTGTCTATATCGGCCTCTTTATTTACTGCATCCCAGTATACTATAGCACCAAAAGTTATAGCGACGGTTGGCTCTTTAACCACATCGAAGCATCCGCTAAATAAAACAGTGCCATCTTCGCCATCCGCAATACACTGCTGCGCCACAACGCCAACAGCATTTGCTAGTACAACAATATCGCCGCACTCTATGTTGCTACCGCTATCGTTGTGATACGAAACTGCCGAACCATCATTTACTTTAATTGCGTCCATAATAAACTCCTAATTACAACGACACAAGTATAACTCGAACAGTAGCATCGGCGCCAGCAGCGTCCTTAACAGCTAGTCCGGCGATACAGGCGCTACCCATCTCGGTAACGTTAGCATGGCCAGCCGCGTGCCAATAAACAATCGCTCCAGTGCTAACTTCAACAGCAGCCTCTTTAACTATATCAAAAATACCGCGCATAGCCACTTCGCCAGTACTCGCGGCAGCTATATTCTGCATAGCAATACCGGCTATAGGGCCTACGGCTACAACATCACCAGCAGCGATTGCCCCGCCATCATTATCGTATTGAAAAGATTTTCCGTCATTTACTTTAATAGCTTGCATTTTATCCTCTTATATAGAAGCCCGTCAACCGCCGCTACATTTTTACATATAGCGGCGGTTGACAGAACAATATTGTTTAGGCAGTGCATTTCACGGCGCCGCGATAATCGACCTGGGCGCAACCAAAATCGAAGTACGCGCGGGTCTGCATACCAAGCGTATTGAACTCGGTATCGGCAGTCTCAATAACCGGAGTGCGATTACCGTTAAGATAGGCAACCTGGAACGCCGGAACGCTCATAGGATCGGCAACCAAGTACCAAGTCGTAGAGCTAGAGCCGTTAACCGTTGCCAGTGCCAGATAAGGACTAGTCACAACCTCGAAACGCCCAACATATGGATTCGACACGCCAGTCGTTCGCTTAGCAGCAGTACCGCCAAGATCAGTCACAACCACGTTAGTCGAGGTATAAATCTGATCCGCAAGCGACTTCAAAGCCGGCGGCACAACCAGATATTTAGGAGTAGCATAAATAGGATCGCCGGCCTGGTCGACCTGGGCGGCCAATGCAGCCTCAGCGCGAGCGAGACCTTCGATACTCAACGCACAGGTCGTAAGGCGGTTTCCGCGACCATCAGTATAGAAGGTGTCGCCAGCCTCGCAAACTTCACCGTACAACGCGCGCTCAACGGCCACAGCCGATTTGCGCCCAAGCATACGAACCAGCTGCGAAAACGCATCCAACTCGTCGTTGATCAACTGCTGTCGAGTCAGACCAATAATCTGCCCGTAAGTTTCAAGCTTATTAGTATAAGCATCCTGCACCAGCACGCCATGCTTTAATTCGCCATCAGATTCGACCTTTTGGAAGGTGCCGCTATTATCCAGCCGGTACATATTACGCGTGTAGAAGTTGTTAAAATCGGCCTGCTGAGCGAGAATATTATAAGTCGTGTTAACGCTCATAAAAGCATCAATCATCAACTTATTAGCTACTGCGCCGAGAATACCCGGCAGCTGCGTCGAACTAAACGAGGCCTGGTGCTGCACGCACTTGGCCAGCAGCGCTTTGCCGTCGCGTGGCGCATCTTCGCCAATAGACGCCAAACAATAAGCCATCAAACCGTGCAGAGTCATGGTGCCGAGGCTGTCAGCACGATCGACGACCTGCTCGCCGAACTGACGATCTTTTGCCAATTTATTCATGTCGGCGCCAGCGGTCTTCAGCATCGCGGCAACCAGCACCTTATCGGACTCGACAGCCGGAGCAGAGCTCTTAACAGAAATACTAGGCAGAGACGCCTTCATAACTTCCAGCTCCACCTTATCAATCGTCCAGCCCTGCTCAATTGCATCGGCGGCAATATTCTTATGGTCGCCGGCAGCCTTCATAATATTTGCCTGACGACGGAGCTCAGCCGCCGTCCGAGCCTTCTGCTCCTTGATATCATTATCGATAGCAGGTTCAATAGTCTCGACAACACTTGCACTCACAGTTTCAGTCTTCTCAATTTCTTTTTCCATTTTTAATTCCTTTTTAATTTCAGCATTAATAAATTGATTGCCCGCAGTTTTATTGTCGGCAGCCACGCTTACAAACGAACATTCTAATAATTCCGTTTTACCGCTAACATAAACAGGCCCTTTAATTTCGCGCCCATTTACAATTCTAGTCACTTTTTCATCTATATACTCGGCTTCACGCATTAACCAGCTTATCGACGCCGACCATTTAAATCCATTTTTCGCATGTGACACTACTTGACCAGCCGGAGACGACTTATCGGATGTATCACCAGTAAAAATACCATCAATGATAATCTCGCCTTCCGAAGTTTTATCTATTTTAGTGGCCATGCCAACTATCTTTTCATGGTCATGCGCCAGTAAAATGGGCAAATTTTTACGAATCTTCATTTTAGATACGTCAAGAATGAGGTCGCGGTCGTTATATATACCGCCTGAATAGCCCAGCATTTTAAATGTCGGTTTTTCACCATCTTTAACCTCGGCGATCTCTATATCTAAAATACTGGCAGTAAAAATTTTATTTTCCATATTAGTTATAACTCCTTTTTAGCTTTGCGCATTATACCATACTTCGATCGATTTGTCAAGAGAAATCTTTTCATTTTTGAAAGATTTTTTTAAAAACGTACAAACTTATTCCAACTCATCCAACTTGTCATCTATTTTGTCGTCAAGGTCATCTACTTTTAAATCTTGCTCGGTTAAACCCAATTTATGCATCAATTCTTTTTCTTTTGCTCGCTGTTGTAGCTCAATTTGCCAATCTTTGCCGCGCTTAGAATATAATTCTGACAGCGTAATAGCATTAATCGATAATAAAACTTCGGCCGCGCGTGCTTCTTTTTGCGGATCAAGATGAACACGGCCGGGATAATTGAAGGACACCGATGGATTATAATTCCTTAAGTTATTCTCTATAACATAAAAAGACAGCCAAGAAGCAAACAGTTTATTTAAAGCGGCCGATTCCAATAAATTACGCTCGCACTCAACGCTGCGATAATATGCCTCAACATCTGCTCTTGAAGTAGCCCAACTGTGACCACTATTGTCTAAAGCTGCGACATTATAAGGAACATTTAGGCATCGCGCTAACTCGGCAACTATTGTTTTTACGAAGTCAGAATGCGTTGAAGTAGGTTGTTCAGGTTTTAATCCTTTTAACGACCAACCTTGAGGTACTACCGCAGCCATATTAGGATCCTGGCTCAACTCGAACTCTAAATTACCATCAGAAGCGCCCGGCATATTTGATAGATCAAACGGATCTTCGGTATTATTCGCTTCTATTGTATAAGTAATATTTGCAGCTTTTTCTGCAGTAGTTAAAACAGCCTTAGTATATCTGCGTAAACAGGCGAATAAATTTAACGCCGGTAAAAATTCAGGCAGACCTCGAACTTGCCCAGGCCTTATAATATTTGCATAATGCAATACTTGATGAGCAGGCACTATTTTATAATCTGCCTTATTAAATACATCGCCAGATATTTTTATATTATAACTCGTAGGTCGACCGTAGTCATCAACGTCAATACCATCATATAAGTCATATAACTGCACTAATGGACTGCAAACATTTTCAGTCTCTACAAGCATGAGATCGATTGATGCACTGGTATCGCGTTTATCAGCTACAATAATTCCGAATATTTCCCCATCCACACATTTAGCCTGCCGCATCAAACGTAGTTTGGCCGGCAGATTTATTTTACGTGACCAAGCATCAAAATCTTTTTCAACCTTATTATCTAAATTATCATCTCCACTCGACAACTGTAAAACAGGGCCAGTAGAAATTGTGTCAGCCGCCAAGGTAGTCACAATACCTGAACAATATGGACTATTATTAAATTCAAGACGGCAGCGCTCTCTAGCCTTTTTTCGTATGGCAGGAGCAGCCATTTCAATTGGATTTAAAGCATCAGCATTTAGCCAGTGCGACTGTAAACTACTATTAGGCCCAAGCGCATCGAATTTAGCATCGTGCTGTTTAAACGATTTATCTTTTACGACTATATTTGGCGCTGCTGTTTTATTTTCGTGCATAACTTACTCGTTTAATAATTACTCTTAACTGAATAAAATTTAATCTTTTTAGTTTTATCGCTCAGCACTTTTTCGGCGTCTAAAATATCTTTTATACTATGATTCTCAACTTTAACGCCGTCGCTATCAACAGATTTAGGCCCATTGATTATCTCTTTTAACCTATCTAAAACAGATTCAGGCGTAGGAGGAGCTAATTCTTCGTCATCAGGCAGTTGATTATCGACAAGTAACTGCACCTTTGTTAAAACAGATTCAACATCAGCGCCAGTTGCTGTAATTTCTTCTCTGTATTTTATGACCTCAATAGGCACAAACTGATCTACTGCGCCATCGGCAGTAATCTTAACCATGCTAGGGCCTAGTGTATCTGTATCTACGCTATTTAGAGAAACACGATATGTGCCGTTACCTACTTCAACCCAATCTCCAGCAATATCAGCATACGCCGACTGATTCGACTTAACTATTTGCACAGTTAAATCCAAATCAGATAAACTAGCGCCAGACGAATTAATCATCTGCACGAAAAAATTAACTTCGCTATTTTTAGTTATCTCAGTCATTTAAGTCTGCATTCCTTTATTAACAGCAGAAACGATTATCGTGCCAGTGCCGACTTCAAGAGTACCAGTTTTAGTTTCATTTAAAATTTTATATTCTACATCAGCTCTCACATTAACTTCACCTGGGTCAGTATTACGTGCTGCTTCATCAAATTCTGCTACCTGCTCAACTCCATCAAATATATAATTGTTAAAAATTAAAACATTTTCTTTACCTGGATCTGTAAAATTACCAGTTATTGGATCATAAACGCCTGTTTTTGTTTCATTATCAAACTTTATATCTTTTTTAACGTCGGATTCAGCCGGTAAATCCAATATACCGACACCAGAAAAATCAACACTAACTCCTTCTCTTACGTCTTCCTCATTCGGAATAATTACTGCACCAACTTTATCCTCATTTAAAGTTTTATAAACTACATCAAATCTTACATTAGTGTTGCCTGGGTCAGTATTACGTGCTGCTTCATCAAATTCTGCTACCTGCTCAACTCCATCAAATATATAATTGTTAGAAATTAAAACATTTTCTTTACCTGGATCTGTAAAATTACCAGTTATTGGATCATAAACGCCTGTTTTTGTTTCATTATCAAACTTTATATCTTTTTTAACATTCGCTTCAATTGGTAAATCCAATGTCCCTTCTAAAGGTGTTTCTGGATATCCATAACTCTCACCGTCTCTTACATCCGCTATATCAGGCAATGTAGGAACCGAAGCACCTTCATACACTGGGAACCAATAAAAAGCATCACCGGCCTCCTGAGCCTTCACCCTAAACGTAAACTGTCCGTCGTAAGTAGGAGTATATGAAACTTGTAATGTATACCAGCCATCTACATCAGAACCTTCTACAACAACGTCTGAATCTAAAACAGCGGCAGGATCGCTATACTCCTTACCCGGATCGAGCAATTCAATGGTAGGAGGTATATCGAAATCACTAGGCAATGCGGCAGGTATATAAACATAAACAGTTATTTTTAGTTGTACGTTAGCTCTAGCGAAAACTGGTACCGTTACCCAATTCAACGCGCCTGCGAATTCACAAGTAGATAGGTGAGCATAATCCATACTCACTGGGGTCGGGGTCATGCCTACTGGGAAATCTGCTGATTCGACGCTCTTGGTGTAGCCGCCGTTGACCCAGGCCATAATTCTTCCGCGAAGAATCGCTCCTGCTGGATTTCTAGGGTCACGGATAATGACGTGAGGAGAGACGTATGCCGGTGTTCCGAGCGAGTAACCCACCACCTGATTACGCGATTGCAGCGAAGCTCCTGTCCCATCAACCGTATAACAAGAATTAATATCGTATTTAGTGTTATCTTTGAGAACACACGAGTCAGTCAGCACCAGATGTGTCGCTGAGTTTATGCCTTTGGTGTTTCCTCTGATCTCTGCTCCGATTATGCATTGTCTTGTTCCCAAGTTTATGCCAACCTCGTTGCCCACGTAAAGACCCATAAGGACGCCGCACGCGGTATTGATTGCCTGACCACACCCGGTAATTATGCTAGTTACAAAACCATCAACTTCGTACACTCCAAATGTGCAACCCGAAATCATGCTGCCAATCGCAGCCGAACCATACCTCCCACAGCCAGCCCAGCATCCACTTATCGTGCCATCCACTGTAGAGCTATAAACACGGATACCATATCTCAAACACGAAATTGGGCCGTAGATGGCATTATTGCTTCCTAAGTAAAACCCGTACCCGCCGCGATTCGTTGTGTTTCGTAAAGCTGCCCGAAAGTTCCAATTTGAGCAATTATCCAAAACAGCTAGTGAGCTGTCGTTGGCGCAGCTTGTTAGAATCTCGACATTTAGCTGGGTCAAATTGATGATCGCACCTTCGATGATTGCGGTTGCCAAGCCACTGTTCAGCGTAATCGCCTTAGTGATGGCGATGCACTCCCAGGTTATGTCGCCATCAACCTGGGTCAACCCTACAGTAGTTGGCCAATCGGTAGGCTCTTCTGTTCCTGTTTCATTATCCCCCTCTCTGGCAATGCACTTGTAGAGGTATCCGGTACTTGTTGTTGGCCGAATGATGTCATCAATGTCAGTGACGGTTTCTGCCGCCCACGCTGGTATGGGGTCTGTGCCGTTGTGGTACTCGCCTGCAACCGATGCAATGGTTCTCGGGTTACTGCCAACACGATGTACGGACTCGCCTCTGTTGACATTGGCAATGACCAAGGTTCTGCCTGCTATCCATTGAGCGATGTTTCCTGGGTCTGTCAGGTCCGTATCAACCGCTAGTGTCGATACCCCGACTCCGTATCCCGCCGTTGTTTTGCAATACAGATTCGTCGGCAGGTCGGCGTAGAAGTTACCCTTGAGTCTGCTGATTCCAACAATCCGGCTCGCTGCACCGAGATCGATCTTTGCCGAATACGGTTCGGCGATAGGCACCTCGGCAGACGTGCCAAAGTTAATCGTCCCTGAGCCAGTGATGATGTGGTTGGCTGTTCCTGTCATCGAGAGCAGGATAGTTCCATCGGTCTTAGCATTAAGCACACCATTGACCGTTAGAGTCTTGAAACCGACATCGTTTGAAACGTCAAAAGTGAGCGTGTGACCAACAGCTACGGTAACGATAACATCCCCAGCTTCTCCTAATGCTCCTGGATAACTTGACAATGCTGCCTGAGCGCCTGCGTCATACCAGGGACTATCAGTCTCGTTGCTAGGCCTGCTCCAGTTACCAGTGCCAGTCTGTTGCGAAGTCCAAGTGGCCATGTTTACTTATCCTTGAAGCCTAGAAAGCTCATAGTTAATCTCAATACGCCTAACGCGATCTTCAATCTGCTCTTGTGTTAAGTCTTTTGCGTGCAGATGCCAGGTGACAATAGAATTGTCATCAAGCTTGACCCGTAAGTCTATTCCATCGCATACTCTCTGTGTATTTAGTATCTCTGCCATAAAATTACCCCTGCGGCGGCGTTACGGGTTCAGACGCGCTAACTAATTTAGCTGGACTGCCTATGCGAGAAATCAATTTTCTATTAAAGCCATCGTTACTGTCGAAGCTATCAATTAATCCATTTAATATAGCCATAATCGCGTGGACCTGCTCACCGGAAATGGTTAACCCGGTATTTTCGTCTGTAAACGTAGTTGAATCGTTTGGAATAATATCGAGAATTCCACGATCTCCAAATTCTACCTTTGCTCGTTGACTCTGCCAATACAAAACCTTCGCATTTATAAGCAGTGGATTTAATAATTCAGCTACCAGTGCTACAAGCTGTTGTTCATTCATAATTTTTTACCATATTAAAATTTAAATATATCTGCTAACTATGGCGGAACTGTGTTTATACATTCCCGTATAAATAACAGAAGTTACTCCGGTAGACACTGTGAGATCTTGAGCCTCTAATGTCTGCAATATGTTTTCAGCCCTGAGCGCACCAGCAAAACCGGACGGATACGATATCACCACGTCGGCGCGATTCCCTGTCGCCCCATGAAGTTTGCACGCTGTCATTCCGCCCGAGACTGCCGCTGCCGACCTATCCCCAAAATATCTAGTTACGAGAGACATCACTCACTCCTGAATCGAATACACGGCTTTGCGATGACCGCAGCCACGCCCGAAGCATTCAGCAGGGATTGAACAGCCTCGATACGACTCAGCAGCAGCACAACATCATTGCAGGTCAATCGAGAGGCACCCTCATTTTCCCTGCCGTCTTCAATCGGAGCGCCCAGATCGGCAGCGACCTGGACGCGGATGCCATTATGCCACGCCGGCATCGAAGCCCTCGCCGCGACCATCGGCCAGGAACGCGACACCCTCGAAGACGTCGTCGAACCACTTCATTCACAAAGCGGATTACTTCTGGATTGTCCATTGGATTTCCTTAAATTTCGATAAATAGCTTGATTAATTTTACGCTGCTTATTTGCTTGAGGAGCATATTTTATTGTCTCATGATGCTGGTGCAGAATAGCACTGTCTAACCAAAAAACATTTAGACCTGTTGATCTCGCGCGATCCACCATCTCGGTATCCATACATGACCAGAGTTCGAAATTATCGTTGTATCCATCAACCGCTTTAAACCAAGCAGCAGCGGCCAACTGACAGGCGCCAACTGCAGTAATAGAGCCAAAATTAGCATTTTTAACTAAATTATGAAAATCTCTGTCGCATAAAAAATTAACATTACTTAAGTTTTTAGTCTGATTCCGAGTTAAATAATGGCAGCGCTGAATAATAAACTTTTTATAAGACATAGAACTTTTTGCCTTACTGATAAAATCAGGGGCAAAAATATAATCGATATCGGTCGCCATTATGTAGCTTGGGTTAAATTGGTCAATGGCATAATCAATAGCACAGTTCAGCCCAAACGGCTTATTCCAATTATCACCGTTTTTAATAGGATTATATAAACGAATAATACCAAACTCGCTACATATCGCGGCAACTTCGTCAAAAGAGTCGTCATTGCTACTATCGTATAAAACAATCGGCTCAACCGTATTATGTCGTAAACTCCGAAACATATAACGTAGTCGATCTAGTCCACGTAATTCCTTTATATTATGCATAAACGCAACAATTGCCAACGATTTATCTCGCGTCGGTGGAATATAAATCTTATTTACTTTAGGCTCATTATTGTTTAAAATAAGCCTACTATTCGTTACTCGGCGATTCATAGTTATTGTAACTCCATTTTAGCTTTGCGCATTATACCATACTTCGATCGATTTGTCAAGAGAAATCTTTTCATTTTTGAAAGATTTTTAAAAATTTTTATTTACGCACCTTAAACCTGCTTGCAAACATATTTTTAGCATCTGATTTTATTGCAGCAGCTACAGGCATAATATTTTCGCCTAAATAACTTGCTAAAACAAAATTCATTACAACTGTATCAAGATAATGGTTATCGCAATTAGGCTTTAATTTCCAAGCTTCAAGTTCTCTACCGTTTTTACTCTCAAATACGGGCTCCTCGGATAAAATATGATCTACAAGCATTCTATGATCAGTAGCTTTACCGTAAAATGTTAAGCCACCACTATCGCCTACCAAAACGTTTAACCTTGCAAATACAAAACTCTTCCAAAAGTTTGTGTCAGATATTATATATCGAATATTAGACGTACCCTTTTTAACTACCCAATTGTTGCCTATTTTAGTACCGCGTTGTTTTCTCCATTCGCTCATTGGCATGTTAACAGCGCCTAGCCCTTTACCCTTAACAGGTATTAAATTATTTGCATAAGTGCTATATTTACAGAAGTCATAAACTACATCAGTAGCATAGCCACTATCGATTCCAACTAAATTAATTGGAATCGTAACTCCGTCGGTTCTTGTATATTTAGCTTTAAACAATTTATCGACCAGGTCAGATAACGCCTGCTTTATTCTCGCTTCTTTACCCAGCCTTGGATATAATTTAGTCAGCGTACTATTTAAATTGCCGTGCTTAAAATAAATAGCATTTTGATCTGGGAACGCGCCGTAATCAACCAGATGACCAGTAAAATTATCGCCGAAGCCGATTAGGCTATAATAGAGAATATTATCATGCACGTCGATTGCGCAAACAAGCTTTTCGACATAATCTGGTAATATATACTTGGGTAAACCAGACGAGCGCGCTAAAATATCGTCAGCCGGCATTGCCTCGGTAGGTGCGGTAGACGAAACAAGCGGCTCATTTTGATATTCGGATGCAAACGCCTCGTCGCCTCTTTGTAGTTTAAGATTAAAAGCATGTTGTATAGCAGACAGTTCGCCTATTCCATGTCTGTCTTTCCATGTTACCTCTGCCCCTTCATTCATCTTCTTTTTATTCTTCTTATAAAATTTCTGGGCCTGTTTAAACGTACCAGATTTTTCCATTTCTTGACGCCATAGTTTTTCGTATTCCTGCCAAAGTTTTATATGCGTTGGCCACGTTTTAACTAAAGGCAGTCTTGAGCCCTGCCAGTGTGGATATTTTTTATTGTTTAATAATCGGTCCGCTAAGTCATCTTTACGAATAACTGTACACGATAAAAGCGCACTTATATTTTTATCGGGCGGATGTAAACCTAGAATTGAACCATTAACTATTTTCATTCTAGTTGCTGTTTGTGACGCTGATGCAGCCGATGCGTCTGTCTGTACATCGTCAATAAGCACAAGTGATGGACGCAAGTTCTTTCCGTCATGCGTTTTATGACTAATTCCTCGCACCCTGCCCTCGATGCCAGCTACCATTACTGCGCTGCCAGCCGTTAAATCGGAATTTTTAGCGCCTTTTAGCGTAGGCATGACCAATTTTTTAGCTGACAACATAATTGATGTGTTTACACCATTGTATACTTGACCCTTCGCCCTCAACGCAATTCCGCCTAATTTGCGAATAGGATAGCAAATTGTTGGAAAGTCTTCATTTAAAAGATCGTTATATTCTAATTCAGCCCTGATATTCGCCAGCATTTCGGCAGCGTGCATTTCCTCGGCGCCAATTAATGCTATGAATTTATGCTTGCCATATACCAGCGCCCACAAACAACCGGCTAAACATAATGATGTTTTGCCGCTTCCTCTAGGGCAAGCTAGGGCGAACAATCCCTCGCCTGCGACCGTGGCTTCAATTTTACGGATTAATTCTTTGTGTACATCGCCAAACGGAAGATAAAATGTTTGAGGCAAGTACGTTTTACAGAATAATTCAAGATCGTGCTCACAAGAGTTGCGGCGGGCAGGATTTACAATATCTGGCACTGGATAAATATCGCGTGCTTTTTGGCTAGCGTTTCGCTGGCGAGCTGCTGCATCTGCCTTCTTTCTTTCATAAGCATCAATTAATTGCTCGTCAGTTCGAATATCGCTGGTGCTACCGCCGCTGTCGCCGGAAAGTTGAATTATAGTAAATTTATTACTCATGATAAAATAGCCTACTATATCTTGTATGCCTCTAGACTGAAACCACTACTAATAGAAACCAATTTTTTGGCAAAAATCTGCCTTTCCACGTGGGGTAAATACCATATTTTTTATCTCCAGAAGAACCTAAAGCTTCTACCTATCTTACCTATCTTACCTATCTTACCTATCTTACCTATCTTAACATTGCATACTGCCATTTTGGCAGCACGCAATATAATGACACTGCCATTTTGGCAGCCTGGCACCTTTATTATTTTTATAGCTTGTTAATTTTGAACTCCCTATACAACTTAGCTAGCTTATCATCGCATAATTCTGATTTTGGCAGCCTGGCACCTTTTAGCATAGGCGTATAATCAATTATCCTTAAACACGTTGTTAATTAAATAATCAACAGCTCGGTCAACGTCGCGCTCTAACTTCCTTCTATTATTGATGTTAGCCTTAAACGCTTTTAAAATTGATACGGGCAACTCAGGAACTAAAATCTGCAAATCCATTAAGTCGATGTCTGGTTCTTGATCAACCACCCCTCCCACAAGGGGAGGGGTTTGCCACACCGAGTGGTGACTATTGACTAGTTGATAGTAGTCTGCCTATTAGGTTCAGTCCTCCATCCAACGGTGGAGCTTTTAACGAAATAGGGTGTTCTTCAGATAACTTATTCAGATATCTCTGAGCTATATTGATTGATGCATTCCAATCTGCATCAAACACCAAGCCATCTGAAGCATAATACCTACATCCCTTACGAATACCATCAGAAAGACCACGATGATCTCTCTGAGATGTATAAGCAGGGTCAACCGTTTTAACCCTCTTTCCTTGAAGAGGTGCCTTGTAGGTTAAAATATCTCGGACCATTCCGAAAGGAACTTGGCTGAGACGATTTTTAGACGATTTGCTCTTTGAAAAATTGTCCTTCTTGAGATTCTTCTTTTTAAGAGAAGATAAGTCTTCTAGCACAATGGTAGAAGCAGAACTCTCCAGTATCTTATTAGCAATGTGATGACAAAGATTTTTGTTCTTATTGCGTTCTTGCCTACGAAGTTTCTTGAGCTTCCTACGAGAAGAATGTGAATTAGTGGTTTTCTTTTTGGAGTTTAGTATGCGTTTGAGATATCTTAATTGTCGTTTCTGTTTCAAAAAGTCTTTATCAGTGAAAGCTTTTCCTTCTGACGTGACAGCCAAACGACGAATGCCTAAGTCTACTCCTAGACAAGAGTTTTCTACATAAGTGGGTTCAGGAACCTCAAAGGAAACAGAGAGCCAGAACTGGTTATCTCTCATAAAGATGAGTGGATCACAAACCGAATAACTAGAGAAGAGTTCTGCGAATTTAGGATAAGGGTTATAGGAACAGATAATGCGTTTGCCTGTAGTAGTTAGTTTAATCCTATTGCCTTCGAGAAAAGTATATAATCTCTTATCTAAACGGATAGATAGATTAGTTTGTTCACAAGCTTCTTCTAGGCTATTGAGCATTTTGAGCGTTTTGAGAGCCTTATAAGTAGCATAGACGGAATCCTTAGCGCGAATGATAACTTGAGAAGGAGCATCTGGAAAAAGTTTGCGACAGTTGTAGTAGTTGGCATCGTGGATGAGCTTTTTGTCAACCTGTTTAGTCTGAAAGGTATGTTGGGACATATGGTTCCAGACTTTTTGATGTTCGAGCAGAGTATTGAGGAGAAGGTTGTAATCTTCTTCTGACTGAGTATGTAGTCGAATATTGTAGGTTAAATTGCTCATAATTATGTATACGTCGTATTATACAATAAACCTTTGTTGGAAATGAGAAAATTGAAAATATTTTCAAAGTTATGTGCAAGCGGCAATTCCTCCCCCTCCACAAGGGAGGGGGTTTCCTTGCCGCTAAACCTATGAATAGCGTTCAAAGCAGTCAAGGGTATTGTTATTAATGCAAAATCGTCGTTAGTCATTTTTTAATCTCCACTTTTAAAAAGGTCTTGAATAGAACAAGTGGCGGTATCACGTTTGAACTCGGCATCGATGCGCTGTTCAAGGTGATCTGCGCCAACATCATGTAATACGTTATGGGTCGCCTTCTGCAATAGCTTGACCATTTTATAGCCTTCATTGCCGCGAATCAATAAATAAATAAACACAGGCGGTACTAAAACAATCACAATAGATAGTATGAGTAACGGCCGAGTACCACTATATGTAGTAGTCGTAGTAGTTATATCGTCAATTTTATCTGATTTAATTTCCTGCTTAGTCTCGGACTTAGCTGACAAGAACTCAGCTTTTATATCATCAATTTTAAATGCAGATAATTCCGGTTTAATCTGATCGACCTTCGCATTAACTAGTCCGGTCTGTTGCGTGTTTATATCTATTGTTTTTATATCGTCAACCTGCGCGTCACGATATTCATTTCCATACTTAGCTGCGCACGATGGTATGGTTAAACAGATTATAAATGCTAGCCAGCTATATTTCAGCATTTATTTAACTCCTCGATGATTTTATTAATCTCGGATAAAATGTCGTCGCTGCTAGTTACTAGGCTGGCAGTAGACTGCTTTAACTGATTTGTTTGTTTTTTTATCCTTTTCCATGTTTTAGATAAATCTACTAAATTATTTTTCAATTCTTTTAACTGATTCAAATCTTGTTCAGTCATAATTATCTACTTTAGCTGAAATTAACTAAATCCAACAATTTACTGTCAAACTTATTATCCAACAACCTGAAATATATTTTACCAGAACGGCCGCAATCGTCAAGTTCAGCTTCATATTGAAGACAGCTGATCAAGCATTCGCTGGATTTGCGGCTCTCGCAACTCAGGTAACTTAAACGGCGGTCGTAAATAATTATGCGGATATTTTGGTACATGCCTGAGCGCCTCCTTAAACTCCTTGCGCGACTTCCAAAGCTCGTAAATTCCCCATTTTTTTCTGTTCTCGATTAAAAATTGACAACATTCTAACGCCAGCTCCATTATTTCGGTGTTTATCTGTTCGTAAGTTTTCAAGCTGCTCGTACTCCTCGATTTGTTTATACGCATGGAAATGCAATTTATTTAAAACATTGGACGACTTAAGAGCTCCGCGAAAGGCTATGGCCTTTCGCTTCGCATTTAAATTAAATAAAATGCTAAATACGCAATCTTTAATAAGCTGCATGTCGCTATATGAAAAGGCGTTTCGATATCTCTCAACCACTTCGTGTCTTGAAAGTGCTATGAGCGGCGAATAATTGAAGCTAAACGCCTTATAAAATAGTTTTAACAAATCCTGCAACTCAAATCTACGTATTAGCTTGTGAGTAATTGTGCGAAAACCAAAATTTGTGCTATTGTGCTTCAATTTAAAATTATTGAAATTACCAAAAGCTAGTATTTCTGTGATCCTAGTAAATTCGCGCAGCCAACCTCTGAACGTAGTTCCGTCGTTGGATTCGCGATAGGTATAAGCAACATAAGTTCTGCTTACTACGTTTTTTAACTTATATTGTCGACAGATATTTTTTACAATGTCTTCTTCATATGGCTTGCTGGTCTTGATTTTCGCCCGAATATAATTAGGCGCAAAATCGTGTATATCAAAAGCCCTATCCTCAAGCTGCTTTTTTAGCTCAGGCGATAAATGATCAATCTCGCTCTTGGCCAACATTTTATCAGTAATTCGCAGCCTTAGCACATCGGGATATTTAGCGATACCGTTATCTGTATAAACAGAAGCTAATAAACCGGATAAATCAGCTTGAAGATTTCTGGCATAACAATTCGGGCAGTCGCCTCGGTCACAATATAGCTCAGGCTGTTCATCGAATTTATAGCCATACGATTTACAATTTTTAATGTTGATTTTTGAATCAATTGTATGCTTATCGAGCTTGCCTGTTGCTTCAAGCCTGTTTACGTATAATTTATGCATATCGAGCAACCGCAGATATTGCTTTAGTTCTTTATTTTTATAGGGCGAATCTGGTATTAAAACTTCAGCATTATCGCCAGCAGATCTGACTGTGACGTCATAAACTCTTGCGTTAAATAGTAGTGCCTTAAAAACAGCATCAGTAATAAAATCGTTCGGTCTAATCTGCATTTTAATTCTCGGCTGAACTCAATAACTCGTTCACTTACTTACTATCGACATTCTCAATTTCCTGCTCTTCCCATAAATCTGGATTGTGCTTTTTTGTATTTATATATTTCGCCAACGCAGGGTATAGCTCGTCTTGACTAAAATTATCAAGCACATAGCGCATGCAACACCTAATAAACTCGTTACGACCAATAATACTAGCATGTCCTTCGGAGACTGTCAAGCAGCCTTTAATAGCTCTTGAATTTAATGCATCTGACAGCACGACAGGAATAACGGTTCTTTCTCTTTTTTTACTTTGCACTTTTACCTCGACTTTTAATAATTAAAATAACCAACCATATATTATATCGGCCCAACTTTATTATGAAGAGCATTATACCATACTTCGATCGTTTTGTCAAGAGAAATCTTTTCATTTTTGAAAGATTTTTTATTAATACTTCCTGGTCGCGGGTTGGGAGGCGTTGATCAAGATTTAATCATTACCCAAAATTGGGTAATTGTACCCAAAAAAGTTGGACGTTTACCAGTATATCTATTGGGAGATAACCTTGAATTTATATATATATATAAATAATAAATTATTTCTAAATTACTATACTGGTAAACGTCCAACTTTTGATAGGGTATTTACCCCTTCGACTGGAATATTTTACAATAGCTCCGCTTTCGGCCTCGACGGCCTCAAGCTCCGCCTCGAATATTTTAAACCTCGAATATTTTAAACCTCGAATATTTTAAACCTTCGAAACTAGAATTAATAAACGTCGATATTACAACTGACCTAATTGAACGTTATTTAATTGAGGCGTTGATCAAGATTTAATCATTACCCAAAATTGGGTAATTGTACCCAAAAAAGTTGGACGTTTACCAGTATATCTATTGGGAGATAACCTTGAATTTATATATATATATAAATAATAAATTAT